>Ga0056135_10000049_pt1 | contig 41722 bp, 34 predicted proteins | sample WorMetG1aBELIZE1_FD_67481 | JGI IMG/M metagenome (GOLD analysis project Ga0056135, IMG submission 67481) | Marine gutless worms symbiont microbial communities from Max Planck institute for Marine Microbiology, Germany - Inanidrilus... ...
CGCCGAGGCCACGGACCGCCCACAGGGCGTCGCGCCGGCCGGCGCCGAGGGAGCCGAACGCGTCGGCGCCGGCGAGCAGCTCCAGCGCCCGACGCCCCAGACCGGCGCGGCGGGCGAGGGCGCCGACATCGGCCGCGTCGCGAAAGCCGTCGCCCCGCGCCGCGACGATGGCCTCGGCGTCCTGCTCGGCCAGTCCCTTGATCTGGCGGAAGCCGAGGCGTAGCGCGGCGGCGCCGTCGCACGCCGACGGCTCCAGCGTGCAGTCCCAGTCGCTGAAGCCGATGTCGACCGGGCGGACCTCGACGCCATGGTCGCGGGCGTCGCCGACGATCTGCGCCGGTGCATAGAAGCCCATCGGCTGGCTGTTCAGCAGCGCCGCCGCGAAGGCCGCCGGATGGTGCCGCTTCAGCCATGACGACACATAGACGATCAGCGCGAAGCTGGCGGCATGGCTCTCGGGGAAGCCGTAGTCGGCGAAGCCCTCGATCTGCTTGAAGCAGCGCTCGGCGAAGTCGCGCTCGTAGCCGCGCCCGAGCATGCCGTCGATAAACTTGTCGCGGAACCCGTGGATGGTGCCGAAGCGGCGGAAGGTCGCCATGGCCCGGCGCAGGCCGTCGGCCTCGCTCGGGCTGAACCCGGCGGCGACGATGGCGATCTTCATCGCCTGTTCCTGAAAAAGCGGTATTCCCAAGGTCTTGCCGAGCACGTCTTCGAGTTCCTTGGAAGGGAACGAGACCTCTTCCAAACCCTGACGGCGGCGCAGGTAGGGATGCACCATGTCGCCCTGGATGGGGCCGGGGCGGACGATCGCCACCTCGATGACCAGGTCGTAGAACGAGCGCGGCCGGAGCCTCGGCAGCATGCTCATCTGCGCCCGGCTTTCGACCTGGAACACGCCGACCGAGTCGGCCTCGCACAGCATGTCGTAGACGGCAGGATCCTCGGCCGGCACGGTGGCCAGGGTCAGCGCCCGGCCGTGGTGGCGCTCGATCAGTTCGAAGGCCTTGCGCACGCAGGTCAGCATGCCGAGGCCAAGGAGGTCGATTTTCAAGATACCCAGGGCGTCGAGGTCGTCCTTGTCCCACTCGATGACGGTGCGGTCCTCCATCGCCGCGTTCTCGATGGGCACCACCTGCGACAGCGGGCTCTTGGTGATCACCATGCCGCCGGTGTGCTGCGAGAGATGCCGGGGGAAGCCGCGCAGCTCGCGGGCGAGGTCGATGACCATGCGCACCGTGCGCTCGCCGGGATCGAGGCCGGCGGCGCGGATGTCGGCGTCGGTGACCTCGGACCACGAGCGGCGCCAGAAGGCGCTCTGCAGGGCGACGATGGAATCCTCGCTGAGGCCCATGGCCTTGCCGACCTCGCGCAGCGCGCTCTTGGTGCGGTAGCGGATCACCGTCGCGGTCATCCCGGAGCGCTCGCGGCCGTACTTGCCGTAGACGTACTGGATCACCTCCTCGCGGCGCTCGTGCTCGAAGTCGACGTCGATGTCCGGCGGCTCGTTGCGCTCGGCTGAGACGAAGCGCTCGAACAGCAGATCGACCCGCGCCGGATCGACGGCGGTGATGCCGAGGCAGTAGCAGACGGTAGAGTTCGCTGCCGAGCCGCGGCCCTGGCAGAGGATGTCCCGCCCGCGGGCGAAACCGACGATGTCGTGGACGGTGAGGAAGTAGGGGGCGAAGCCGAGCTCGCCGATCAGCTCCAGCTCGTGGGCGACCTGGTCGCGGACCTTTTCGGGCACGCCGTCGGGATAACGCTCCGCGGCGCCGATCCAGGCGAGGCGGACCAGTTCCTCCTGCGGCGTGCGCCCGTCGGGCACCGGGTCGACCGGGTATTCGTAGCGCAGCTCGTTGAGGCTGAAGCGGCAGGCGTCGGCAATCTCGACGGTGCGGGCGATGGCGTCCGGCCGGTCGCGGAACAGCCGCGCCATCTCGGTGGCCGGCTTCAGGTGGCGCTCGGCGTTGGCGTGCAGCCGGAAGCCGGCCTCATGGATGGTGCAGTGCTCGCGGATGCAGGTGAGCACGTCCTGCAAAGGCCGGCGCTCGGCGGCATGGGCGTGCACGTCGTTGGTGGCGACCAGCGGTACGCCGCGCGCGGCGGAAAGGTCGCCCAGGTCTGCGAGCCGTCGGGCGTCATCGCCGCAATAAAGATTATTCACAGAAAGATAGAGATTTTTATTGAAGTTATTTCTCAGTTTCGAAAGGGTCTCGGCGAAGGCCGCGTCGGGCACTGCGGGCGGCACGGCGATGACGATCTGGCCCTCGCCGTGGGCGCAGACGTCGCTGAGCGTGAGCTCGCATTCGCCCTTGGGCGCGCGGCGGCGGCCGACGGTCAGCAGCGTCGACAATCGCCCGTAGGCGGCGCGGTCGGTGGGCAGCACAACGAGCTCCGGCCCGTCGGTGGGGGCGAGGCGGGCGCCGACGACGAGGCGGATGCCGGCCTGCTTCGCCGCCACATGGGCGCGGACCACGCCGGCCAGGGTGTCGCGGTCGGTGATCGCCACCGCCTCGAGGCCGAGGACGGCGGCGGTGGCCACCAGCTCCTCGGGCATCGACGCCCCGCGCAGGAACGAGAACGCGCTGGCCACCTGCAATTCGGCATAGGCGGTCATGGCCGTCGCTCTTGTCCGTTACCGGCCGCACCAGCATCGCCCGGCGCCACCACGTGGTCTCCGTCTGTACGGGCGGGTTTGAAACCCGCCCCTACGACATCTGGGGCGTTTCCCGCTGGAGGTGCTCCATCACCCTCTGTACGGGGCGGCTTCAAATCCGTCCGTACGGTATTTGTGGTGTTTCGCCTCGGAGATGCGTCATCACCCTTTGTAGGGGCGGGTTTCAAACCCGCCCTCACGGCGTCGACATCGGCGAACCGGCCGGGGTTTTCGCGATCGAATGCCCATCGGGCCGGATTTGTCGCGATGTACTCGCGGATATCCGCCAATGACGCTTCGTCTCGGATGATGTGTTCGTGGTAGCCACGTTGCCAGATCGGTTGCCCCGGTGTGTGCCTGATCTCGTTGACCCGTCTTGCCGAGAACGTCTTGAAGGCTCGGGCGATTTCGGTAAGGCCATATTGACCGGCACTCTCTGGGGCGAGAATGAAGATGCCGTGGACATGATTGGGCATGACCACGAACGCATCCAGCGTGATCTGGGGGTAGTGCTCCGGGAGGTCGTGCCAGCACGCCTGAACGGCCGATCCAAGGGCGTTTGCCCGCATGGTTTCCTCGCGCACGGATCCGAAAAGGAAACGTCCACCGTGGGTGCAGACGGTCACGAAGTAGGCGCCGGGAGAGGCGTAGTCATGGTGAGGTAGCCGCAGAGAGTTGCGACGACGGGGAGTGGATTGGCGGGAGGTTTCGCTCGGTCCCGACGGTGTCAGGGCGGGTTTCAAACCCGCCCGTACGGCGTTGGGATATCGACGTTTCTGGCTCACGCGAACACCCCGTGCAGGTACCAGCGCGGCGGGGTATCGGCGCGGTAGAGGCCTTCGCGGAACACCCAGAAGCGCCGTCCGTCGGCGTCCTCGATGCGGTAGTAGTCGCGCACCCGCGAGAGGTGCTCGGGGTCGTGGCCGCCATCGGCCCGCCACCACTCGGGGCCGATGCGCTCGGGGCCGATGCGCTCGGGGCCGATGCGCTCGGGGCCGTCGGCGGCGGCGATGCGGAGCTGGGCGCGGCGCCAGCGGACCATCACCGGCGGGCCGTCGGGGACCGGGGCGATGACCTCGATGGATTCCGGCGACGGCAGCAGGTGCAGGGGCCGCGGCTGGCGCGGCCGTTCGGGGCCATTCTCGATACCGGCGGCGGGGGCGAGGGCCGCGACCTCCCGGCAGGCGCGCTCGGGAACGTGGCTGGCGTGGTCGGCGAGGCGGACGACGGTGCCGGGGCCGAGCCGATTGCCGAGCCGGTCGGCCAGCTGGGCGATGCCGTCGGCGCGGCTGGCGGCGCCGTCGTCGAGGACCGTCTGCTCCGGCGGCAGCGGATCAACGGCGAGGGCCGCCAGCGTCATCACTTCGACGCCGAAGCCGGCATCGAGTCCGTCCAGCTTGTCGCGGAACAGCCGCTCGAGGTGGCCGGCGTCGCGGGCCGGGCGGCCGGTGCCGACCACGGCGCGGGCAACGGTGGCGTCGGTGCGGTAGAGCGCCAGTTCCAGCCGCCGCGCGCCCTGGTGGCCGGCGGCCAGGAGGCCGCACAGCTCGTCCAGCAGGGTGCGCGTCGCCAGCGCCACGTCCTCGGCCCGGCCGATGGGCTCGACGAAGGGCAGCCGGGCGCGCAGCGGCGCCACCGGGCGGCGCGGCGACAGCGGCTCGTCGGCGGCGCCCAGCGCCTGGTCGAGGCGGTCGAGGAGGACGTCGCCGAAGCGGGCGGCGAGCGGCGCCCGCGGCAGGCCGAGAAGGTCGCCGAGGCGGCGCAGGCCCACCCGGGCGAGGCCCTCGACCACCGTTGCCGGCAGCCTCAGCGCGGCGACCGACAGCGGTGCCACCGCCGCCTCGGCGCCGCCCGGCGGCACGATGCGGATGGCTTGGCCGGGGGTGTCGGCATTCGGGCGGGACGGCGGCCGTCCACCGGCGAAGGGATGCTCGCTGCGGGGATGGCGGGCGGCGATGCGTCGGCCGTCCACCGGCGGGGATCCTTGCGGGGGCGCCGGGTCCGCCAAGCCCAGCCGGGCCACCGCCCAGGCGGCACCGGGGGTGTCGGCGAGCGCCGCGGCGGCGGCGAAGCCGAGGCCGGCGAAGCGGCCGACGAGGTCGTCGAGCAGCGCCTGCTCGCCGCCGAACAAATGGGCGCAGCCGCTGACGTCCAGCCACAGCCCGGCGCCGCCGCCGGCACCGTAACCACCGTGCTCGTCGACCGCCGTCCACGGGCTGTAGCGCCCGCACCAGTCGGCCAGCCTCTCCAGCATTTGGCGGTCGGCCGCCGGGTCGGCCTCGGCGACGGCGAGGCCGGGCAGCAGCGCCCGGGCATCGGCGAGCGGCATCCCCGGCGCCACGCCACCCGCCCGCGCCGCCCGGTTGGCCGCCACCGCCCGCACCCCGCCGTGGGCGGCGGTGACGGTGGCCAGCGGCGCCTCGGAGCCCAAGGCTTGCGGGCTAGACCGCGCGCCGGACCGGGACGGCGTCTTGCGCCGGCTCAGCCGGTCGGTGGCGAAGCTCGGCAGCCACAGCGAGACCACCCGTTTCACCCGACCACTCCAACAGCCACGCTGCCGGCGCCCGCGTCGCGGCGCCGCGGTGATGGACCAGTTCGACCCGCCAGCGGAAGGCCCCCGGCGCGGCGGCGCTTTGCCGCTCGCCGCTGGCCGGCAGGGCCGGGGCGCTGCCGACCCGCCAGCGGGTGACCGCCGGTCCCGGGGCCGCGGCGGTGTCCGCCGGGCGCAACAACAGCGCGGTGACCCCGCCGGTCTCGGCGGCGAGCTGTAGCCGGCGCAACGCCACCGGCGGTGCTGCGGCGGTCTCGCCCAGCACCGCCGCCGGCACGCCGCTGCGCAGGCCTTCCTCCATCGCCCAGAACACGTCGGTATCGGTGCGGGCGCGGATGACGATCAGCCGCGCCGTCTCCAACCCGAGGGCGGCCAGCCCGGGGCCATGGACGTTGGGGGGGGGTGCCGGCACCACACCACGGTGCCCGTGCGCCTGGCGAGCCGGGCCAGCAGCACCGCCGAGAAGCCGGTGGCGGCAGCAGTTGAATCGGCGGCGGCGACCTCGTGCAGGCAGGCCACGGGCAGGCCGCCCCACGGCAGCGCCGCGTCGACGACCTCGATGCCGAGGGACAGCGGCGCCTCCCGCCGGCGCCGGCCGCCGATACCCTGGATGCGTTCGCGCAGCTCGGCGATCAGCGCGGGGTCAGGGCGGACGTAGGCATCGGTCGCGGACATGGCGGGGCGGTTCCGATGCGGGTTGTTTGTTCTTTTTATATTCTAATCCACCGGCGCGGCGGCGTCAACAGCGGGGTGAAAGGAGGCGTATCGGTCCGTCCGCCGGCCCGGTAGCCCATTCAGAAAAAATTGTGCACTGCACAATTTACTTGACAGTATGGAAATAAAGGCTTATATGGGTATGCATGTTGCAGTGCAACATATCGCCGGAGGTGCCTTCGGGGTCTCCAACCTGAATCGCTTATGGATAAGGATTCGACACATGTCCGCTTACGAAAACGTTCTTACCCTCGGCGAAGGCTCGACCGAGGCCGTCGTCGCTTCCGCGAAGGTATACGTCGCCGGCGCGCAAGAGATCGCCACCACCTGCACCGCGTTGACCAAGGCCAACGTCGACCGCTGGGTCGCCGCCACCAAGTCCCTGGCCGCGGTGAAGAGGCCCGAGGACGCGCTTGAGGTGCAGAGCGCCTTCTTGCACGAGGTCCTGGAGCAGACCGTCGCCGACGGCAAGGTTCTGATGGACCTGGGCAGCAAGGTCTTCGGCGAGGTGACCGCGCCGTTCGCCGCGCAGGCCGACGTCTTCACCAAGTGGCTGCCCAAAGCCGCCTAAATCCCATCAACGGGATCGACTGATACCCCGGGGCCGGATTTTCCGGCCCCGTTGCTGTTTGGGTCCCACACTTGGAGCCATCTACAACTCGTTCCAGCAGTCTGCTGAAAAAGCGGTGCCAGGGGCCTGCCTCGTTCTTCGACACGGCCCGGTGGGCCTGCTCAGGATGAGCCAAGCTGCTGCGACGATTCATCTCATGCTGAGGAGCGCAGCGTCTCGAGGTACGAGGTCAATCGTCCAGGCTCGCTTTTCGAGTACCTGCTACCCGAACCGGTCGATGCCGAGACCGTCCAGCGAGATGGCCGGTGTCACGCCACTGACGACGTCGGCGACCACCTGCCCGGCGCCGCAGGCCATGGTCCAGCCGAGCGTGCCGTGCCCGGTGTTGAGGTAGAGGTTGGCATAGGGCGTGACGCCGATCACCGGCACCCCGTCGGGGGTCGAGGGGCGCAGCCCGGCCCAGTACTCGGCCGCATCCGGATCGGCGCAGCCGGGGAACAGCTCCAGGGCCTTGTCGCGGATGAACCGCGCCCGAGCCTCGTTCATCGTCGTGTCGTAGCCGACGAACTCGGCGGTGCCGGCCGCCCGGAGTCGGTCGCCGAGGCGGCTGTAGACCATCTTGAACTCGTCGTCGATGAGGCTGACCACGGGTGCCCGCTCCGGGTCGCCGACCGGCAGGGTCACCGAATAGCCCTTGGCCGGATAGACCGGTAGCTTCAGCCCGAGTGGACGCAGCGGCGGCGGCGCATAGCTGGCGAGCGCGACGACGACGGCGTCGGCCTTCAGCGTGTCCCCGTCGGTCTCGACGGCGGCGATACTTTGTCCCTCGGCGACAAGCCGCCGCACCGTCGTGTCAAAGACAAACGTCACCCCGAGACCCGCACAGATGTCTGCGAGCCCGGCGGTGAAGGCGTAGGCGTCGCCGCTTTCGTCGTCGTCGCTCATGATGCCGCCGACCAGGTCGGCGCGGACGGTCGTCAGCGCCGGCTCGATGGCGACGCAGGTATCGGGGTCGACGACCCTGCGGACACAGCCGTGCTCAGCCATCAGTTCCAGATATGGCAGCGCGCTCTCGTATTCCCGCCGGTTGCGAAAGACGTGGAGGATGCCGCGCCCGAGCTGGTCGTAGTCGATCCCGGTCTCGACGCGAAGTCCGGCGATACGCTCGCGGCTGTAGACGGCGATGCGCAGCGCGCGTTCGATGTTGATGCGCACCCTTGCGTGCGTGCAGTTGGCAAGGAAGCGGAACGTCCACGACCACAGTGCCGGGTCGGCGCGCAGCCGGTAGAGCAGCGGCGCGTCGGAGCGGCCCAGCCACTTCAGCGCCTTCCATGGCGTCGCCGGTGTCGCCCAGGGCGTCACGTGGTTGGCCGAGATCTGGCCGCCGTTGGCGAAGCTGGTCTCCAGTGCCGGCCCCGGCTGGCGGTCGACGACCGTCACCGCGTGGCCGGCACGGGCCAAGGCATAGGCCGTGGCGACGCCGACGACACCGGCGCCCAGCACCAGGATGGTCACCGTGGAACTCCGTTCGCGGGGGTCATGGTCCGGGGTTATAGGACCGGCGGCCGTTTTCGACCAGTATGGGAACGGACTATGATCGCCAACGCCGGAACCTTGGGGGGGCTCCCGATGACCGACAGCGTGCTGCTCACCGTCGAGGAGATGTATGCCGCGGATGCCGCCGCCATGGCCGGCGGAGTCCCCGGCCTCGACCTGATGGAAGCGGCGGGAACGGCCATCGCCGAGGAAATTGCCGACCACTGGGCGCGACGCCCGGTGGCGGTGCTGTGCGGTCCTGGCAACAACGGCGGCGACGGGTTCGTCGTCGCCCGGCTGCTGGCCGAACGCGGCTGGCCGGTGCGCCTCGGACTGCTTGGCGCGGTCGAGAAGCTGAAGGGCGATGCCGCGGTCAACGCCGAACGCTGGTCCGGAAGGACCGAGACGCTGTCGATCGACCTGCTCGACACCGACCCGCTGGTTGTCGATGCGCTGTTCGGCGCCGGACTGGCGCGGGCGCTCGACGGCGTCTCCGCCGAGGTGATCGAAGTGGTGAACGCGCGCCGGCTCGACTGCGTCGGCGTCGATGTGCCGAGCGGCGTGCACGGCGACAGCGGCGAGATCCTCGGCATCGCGCCGCGATGCCGGAGCACCGTGACCTTCTTCCGTGCCAAGCCGGGGCACCTTTTGATGCCGGGTCGTGCGCTGTGCGGCGAACTGCGCGTCGCCGACATCGGCATCCCCGAATCCGTGCTACCGGCCATCGGCCCTCGGACCGTCGCCGACGGCCCGGCGCTGTGGTCCGAGCGCTATCCCTGGCCAACCGCCGAAGGCAACAAATACGGCCGCGGCCACGCGGTGGTGCTCGGCGGCGGGCAGATGACCGGGGCCGCGCGTCTTGCCGCCGAGGGCGCCCGGCGCATCGGTGCCGGCCTCGTCACCATCGCTTCGCCTCCGGAGGCCTTCTATATCTATGCCGGTGGCCAGCCCGGCACCATCGTCACGCCGGTTGCCGACGATTCGGCCTTCGCCGAATACATCGGCGATCCGCGCCGCAACGCGATCCTGCTCGGGCCGGGCGCCGGCGTATCGGACGAGACCCGTCGCCGGGTGCTCGCGGCGCTGGCAACCGGCAAGGCGTGCGTGCTCGACGCCGATGCCATCACCGTCTTTCAGGACGACCCCGAAACCCTGTTCGCGGCGATTGCCGGGCCCTGCCTGCTGACCCCCCACGAGGGCGAGTTCGCGCGGGTCTTTGGCGCCACCGGCGCCAAACCGGACCGGGCGCGGGCGGCGGCGGAACAGAGCGGCGCGATGGTGCTGCTGAAGGGGCCCGACACGGTCGTCGCCGCGCCGGACGGACGCGCCGCGATCAACGGTGAAGCGCCGCCCGAACTGGCCACTGCCGGCTCGGGCGACGTGCTCGCCGGCATGGCGCTGGGACTGCTGGCGCAAGGCGCCGATCCGTTCGATGCCGGATGCGCCGCGGCATGGCTGCACGGGCGTGCCGCGGCGGCCTTCGGACCGGGGCTGATCGCCGAGGACATCGTCGATGGATTGCCGGCCGTTCTGCGCTCGCTGCGGGCCGGCACCCGCGATTGACAGGTCCGGCCAATCGGGTACAGTGCTGTGCCCCGTCGGGGGGTTTCCGGACGACCCGCGGGCGTGGTGGAACTGGTAGACACGCAGGTTTTAGGTACCTGTGACGCAAGTCGTGGGGGTTCAAGTCCCTCCGCCCGCACCAACCAGCGCACCAACCAGCCCACATAGCCGTCACGCCGATGCCGCCCGCCGCGCGCGGGCGCAAGGCGCATCGAGAAGAACTTCAGTCCAATCGGGATGTCCATGAACGTTACCGAGACCAAAGCCGAGGGCCTCAGCCGCGAATTCGCCGTTGCGGTGCCGGCCGCTGAGTTTGAAGCCCGGATCACCGGCCGCCTCGAGGAATTGGCGGTGAACATCCGCCTGCCCGGGTTCCGTCCCGGCAAGGTCTCGGTGTCGCTTCTGCGTCAACGGTACGGCGACGCCCTGAAGGGCGAGATCCTCGAGCAGACGATCAACGAATCGGCGAACGAGATCATGTCGGAGCGGGGGCTGCGGGTCGCCGAGCAGCCGAAGATTGAGATCACCGCATTCGAGGACGGCAGCGACCTGGAATTCAAGATGGCCGTCGAGGTCATGCCGGAGATCGAGCAGCCGGATTTCTCCAAGATCAAGCTCGGCCGCCTGCATGCCGAGCCTGGCGAAGAACAGATCGAGGGCACCATCGAATCGCTGGCCAAGGCGCACGCAACCTCGGCACCCATCGCCCGAAAGCGCAAGGCCAAGGAAGGCGACATCGCGGTCATCGACTTCGTCGGTCGGGTCGACGGCGAGGAGTTCGTCGGTGGCAAGGTCGAGGGCTACCACTTGGTGCTTGGCTCGGGCAGCTTCATCCCCGGATTCGAGGACCAGGTGATTGGCACCTCGCCGGGCGACAGCACCGAGGTCAAGGTGACGTTCCCGGAGGAGTACGGAGCCCAGGAACTGGCCGGCAAGGAAGCGGTGTTCGACGTCACTGTACAAGAGCTGCGCGAAACCACCCCGAACCCGCTGGACGAGGAGCTGGCGAAGAAATTCGGCGCCGAAACCATGGACCAGCTCCGCCAGAGCATCCGTGACGAACATGCGCGCGAGCTCAAGGGCATGGCCAGAATGCGGCTGAAGCGAGACCTGTTGGACAGGCTGGCCGAAGTCTCCGACTTCGAGGTGCCGCAGGGCATGGTCGGGCGCGAGTACGTGAGCATCATCGGCCAGCTCAAGCAGCAGACCCAGGCCGCCGGCGGTCACGATCACGACCATGATCACGACCATGATCATGATCACGACCACGCCGCGCCGGACATCGATGTCAGCGACGAGGACAAGGCCGAGTACCGCTCGATCGCCGAGCGGCGGGTCAGGCTCGGGCTCTTGCTCGCCGAAGTTGGGCGGACGAACAACCTTCAGGTCGGGCAGGACGACATCAACCAGGCGATCATGACCGAGGCCCGCCGCTATCCGGGGCAGGAGCAGGCCGTTCTCGAGTACTTCAAGAACAACCCCGAGTCCGTCCAGGCGGTGACGGCGCCGATCTTCGAGGACAAGGTGGTCGACTTCATTCTCGAACTGGCGGACGTCGAGGACCGCGAGGTGTCCGTTGAGGACTTGGTGCGCGACCCGGACGAGGAAGCGGAAGCGGAACAGGCCGCGAAAGCCAAGCCGAAAGCCAAGGGCGGCGCCAAAAAGAAGACGGCCGGCAGCGGCAAGAAGACGAAGAAGGACAGTCCCGCCGCCGACGAATAGCGACTCCAGGACTGGAACTGGGCCGCCGAGCGAATACGTTATGGTCGGCGGATCGAAGGAGAGAACCCAGACATGACCGACGTGCGCGACATCACCATGAACACCCTGGTTCCCATGGTGGTGGAAACCACCAACCGGGGCGAGCGCGCCTATGACATCTATTCGAGGCTTTTGAAGGAACGCATCGTGTTCCTCACCGGTGCCGTGCACGACGCCGTCGCCAGCCTCGTCTGCGCCCAGCTGCTGTTCCTGGAGTCGGAAAACCCCAACAAGGACATCGCTTTTTACATCAACTCGCCGGGCGGTGTGGTCAGTTCGGGCCTGGCCATCTACGACACCATGCAATACATCCGCCCCGAGGTCTCGACGGTGTGCATCGGCCAGGCGGCGTCGATGGGGTCGCTGCTTTTGGCCGCTGGCGCCGAGGGCAAGCGCTATGCGCTCCCGCACGCGCGGATCATGGTCCACCAGCCGTCGGGCGGCGCCCAGGGCCAAGCCACCGACATCGAGATCCACGCCCGCGAGATCCTTGGGCTGCGCGACCGGCTCAACCAGATCTACGTCAAGCACACCGGCCAGGCGCTGGATGTGATCGAGGCCGCGGTCGAGCGTGACCGCTTTATGAGCCCGACCGAGGCCAAGGATTTCGGCCTCGTCGACGACGTTGTCGTCAACCGGCCGAAGACGGAAGACGGCAAGGACGACGCCTGAGTCCGCACGTGCCCGGCTAGCGGCTGAGCAGGGGAGTCCGCCAGGGTATACGGCGGATTCCAACTGCAATCGCGGCGCATTACCCTTTTTGGGGATTGTGCGGGCGGACGCCTGATGGCTTAATAGTTCGGTCGACGGCGACCCAGGTGTGAGAGGTCATGAGCAAGACCCCGGGCGGCGATTCCAAGAATACGCTCTACTGCTCGTTTTGCGGTAAGAGCCAGCACGAGGTCCGCAAGCTCATCGCGGGGCCGACGGTGTTCATCTGCGACGAGTGCGTCGAACTGTGCATGGACATCATCCGCGAGGAGCACAAGACGAGCCTCGTGAAGTCCGGCGAAGGGGTGCCGACGCCGCGGGAAATCTGTGCCGTTCTAGACGATTACGTGATCGGCCAGGACCGCGCCAAGCGCGTTCTCTCGGTGGCCGTCCACAACCACTACAAGCGTCTGAACCATGGCGCCAAGAGCAACGATGTCGAGCTGGCGAAGTCCAACATCCTGCTGATCGGCCCGACCGGCTGCGGCAAGACGCTGTTGGCGCAGACCCTGGCGCGCATCCTCGATGTTCCGTTCACCATGGCCGATGCGACGACGCTGACCGAGGCCGGCTACGTCGGCGAGGACGTCGAGAACATCATCCTCAAGCTTCTGCAGTCCGCCGACTACAACGTCGAGCGCGCGCAGCGCGGCATCGTCTACATCGACGAGGTCGACAAGATTTCACGCAAGTCCGACAACCCCTCGATCACCCGCGACGTCTCGGGCGAGGGCGTGCAGCAGGCGTTGCTGAAGATCATGGAAGGCACCATTGCCAGCGTGCCGCCGCAGGGCGGCCGCAAGCATCCGCAGCAGGAGTTCCTGCAGGTCGACACGACCAACATCCTGTTCATCTGCGGCGGCGCCTTCTCGGGCCTGGACAAGATCATCTCGGCGCGGGGCAAGGGCACGTCCATCGGCTTCGGCGCCGACGTGCGCTCTCCCGACGAGCGGCAGGCCGGCGAGGTGCTGCGCGACGTCGAGCCCGAGGATTTGTTGAAGTTCGGCCTAATTCCCGAATTCGTTGGCCGGCTTCCGGTCCTCGCCACCCTCGACGACCTCGACGAAGGCGCTCTGGTCGAGATCCTCACCAAGCCGAAGAACGCGCTGGTCAAGCAATATCAGCGCATGTTTGAGATGGAGGAGACGCGGCTGGCGTTTACCGACGGCGCGATGGAAAGCATCGCCCGGCGCGCGGTCGGCCGGAAGACTGGGGCCCGCGGCCTTCGGTCGATCATGGAGAACATTCTCCTCGATACCATGTACGAGCTGCCCAGCCTCGAGGGCGTCGAGGAGGTGGTGATCAACCGCGAAGTGGCGGAAGAACACGCCAAGCCCCTTTACATCTACTCCGACCGCCGCGACGACGTCAGCAACTCCGCCTGACTCGCCGGACCCACCTGCCCTTGACCGGGGGGGGCGTTAGCGAGTCACCTTTAGGGCATTCCTGGAAGCGCGATCCCCAGCGGGATGCCGGCGTTTTTTCCGACTGACCGAAAGGCGACACAACTGTGAGCAGCCAGACCAACGTCTTTCCCGTCCTGCCCCTGCGCGACATCGTCGTGTTTCCGCACATGATCGTGCCGCTGTTCGTCGGCCGCGAAAAGTCCGTGCGGGCGCTCGAGGACGTGATGAAGGACGACAAGCAGATTCTCCTCGTGGCGCAGAAGAATGCCGCCCAGGACGACCCGGGCCAGGAGGACATCTACGTCGTCGGCACCGTGTCGACGGTTCTGCAGCTGCTCAAGCTGCCCGATGGGACCGCCAAGGTTCTGGTCGAAGGCGGTCAGCGCGCGCGCATCACCCGGTTCACCGATCGCGACGAGTTCTTCGAGGCCGAAGCCGTCTCCGTCGACGAGGAGGTTGGCGAGGCCCAGGAACTGGAGGCCATGGGGCGTTCGGTGGTGAGCCAGTTCGAGCAGTACATCAAGCTCAACAAGAAGATCCCGCCCGAAGTACTGGTCTCGATCAACCAGATCGAGGATCCGGGCAAGCTCGCCGATACGGTGGCGTCGCACCTGGCGTTGAAGATTTCGGAGAAACAGGAACTCCTGGAGATCGAGGCCGTTGCCGAACGCCTGGAGCGGGTCTACTCGCACATGGAGTCCGAGATCGGCGTCCTGCAGGTCGAGAAGAAGATCCGCAATCGCGTCAAGCGCCAGATGGAGAAGACGCAGCGCGAGTACTACCTGAACGAACAGCTCAAGGCGATCCAGAAGGAGCTGGGCGAGGGCGAGGACGGCCGCGACGAGGCGGCGGAGCTGGAAGAGCGGATCAAGAAAACCGCGCTCAGCAAGGAAGCCCGCGAAAAGGCCATGGCCGAGCTGAAGAAGCTTCGCTCGATGAGTCCGATGTCGGCCGAAGCCACGGTGGTCCGCAACTACCTGGACTGGATGCTCGGCATCCCGTGGAAGAAGTGCACCCGGGTCAAGAAGGACATTCGCCACGCCCAGGAGATTCTCGACGCCGATCACTACGGCCTGAAGAAGGTCAAGGAGCGGATTCTCGAGTATCTCGCCGTACAGCAGCGCACCAACCGCATCCGTGGACCGATCCTCTGCTTGGTCGGCCCGCCGGGTGTCGGCAAGACCTCGCTCGGCAAGTCCATCGCTCGGGCGACGGGACGCAACTTCGTCCGCATGTCGTTGGGCGGGGTGCGCGACGAGGCCGAGATCCGTGGCCACCGGCGCACCTACATCGGCTCGATGCCCGGAAAGGTCATCCAAGGGATGAAGAAGGCCACGTCGTCGAATCCGCTGTTCCTGCTCGACGAGGTCGACAAGATGGGGCACGACTGGCGCGGCGATCCGGCCTCGGCCCTGCTGGAGGTGCTCGACCCCGAGCAGAACAACACCTTCAACGACCACTACCTGGAGATCGACTACGACCTCTCGGACGTGCTGTTCGTGACCACCGCCAACACCATGAACATGCCGCCGGCGCTCTTGGACCGCATGGAGATCATCCGCATCTCCGGCTACACCGAGGACGAAAAGGTCGAGATCGCCAAGCGCCACCTGATCCCCAAGCAGATCGAAGCGCACGGCCTGAAGGAAGACGAGTGGACGATCTCGGATTCGGCGCTGCGTGACGTCATCCGCTACTACACCCGCGAAGCCGGGGTGCGGAACCTGGAGCGCGAAATCGCCAACCTGACCCGCAAGGCGATCAAGGACATCATGATGGGTGATCACAAGAAGATCGCCCTTAGCCGCCGCAACCTCGGCAAGTTCGCCGGCGTCAAGCGATTTCGTTTCGGCGAAGCCGAGAAGGAGGACCTGGTCGGCGTCACCACCGGTCTGGCGTGGACGGAGGTTGGTGGTGAGTTGCTGTCCATCGAGGCGGTCATGGTTCCCGGCAAGGGCCGCATGACCATCACCGGCAAGCTCGGCGACGTCATGCAGGAGTCGATTCAGGCGGCAAAGTCCTATGTGCAGTCCCGCTCGGTCGATTTCGGCATCGCCCCGACCCTGTTCACCAAGAAGGACATCCACGTCCACGTGCCGGAAGGCGCGACGCCCAAGGACGGCCCGTCGGCCGGCGTGGCGATGGTCACGTCCATCGTTTCGGTGCTCACCGCGATCGAGGTCCGCAAGGACGTGGCGATGACCGGCGAGGTGACGCTCCGGGGCCGGGTTCTGCCCATCGGCGGGCTCAAGGAGAAGCTGCTCGCGGCCCATCGCGGCGCCCTCAAGACGGTCTTGGTGCCGAAGGAGAATGAACGCGATCTTCCGGACATTCCGGAAAACGTGAAGCGGGGCTTGCGAATCATCACTGTCGCGACGGTGGACGAGGTGCTGAAGGAAGCGCTGGTCACCGAACCGACGCCGATCGAGTGGGATGAGGCCGAGGTCGAATCGGCGTCGATCGCTGCGGCAAAGACCGACGAGGACGACGTCGGCGGCGTCATCACCCACTGAGCGATTCGCCATTTAGCCGGCTTTGAAAGGGTTGGCGGTCGGCCGCGTCCGGCCGCCGAACCCCCTGACACGGCGTCGAGTCCCTGAACGCCTGTGGAGAACCCGTTTTTTCCGCGCTTTTCGGCGGAAAACGGCGGTTTCTGCGATTGACGGCGGCTCGGCGACCGAATTACACTCGCGCGACCTCATTCCCCGTGTCGGCGTACGTTGTAGCCATTCACAGCGTGCCGATTCCGTTTCAGCCAATTCCAGAATAGGGGGTCTTCCAGTTGAACAAAAACAATCTTATCGCGACGGTTGCGAGCAGTGCCGGTTTGTCGAAGGGAGACGCGGCAAAGGCTGTGGATAGCGTTTTCTCGGCGATTACCGATGCCCTGAAGGGCGGCAGCGAAGTCCGGCTTGTCGGCTTCGGCACCTTTAGCGTTGCCAGGCGGGCCGCGTCGCAGGGCCGCAACCCGCGCACGGGCGAGGCGATTCAGATTGCTGCCTCGAACCAGCCCAAGTTCAAGGCCGGCAAGGCGCTCAAGGACGCGGTGAACTAACCGCTCCGGCCTTTTGTCAAGATGTCCGGCTGCCCCCTCGGGGGCAGCCGGTTTTTCTTTGCGCGGATGGCCACACGGTTCTGACCGAGGCGGGGTTGTACCAGCGATGCCAATACCGTTAGGTTTTTGACGCAGGGAATGGGGCGGTTAGCTCAGTTGGTAGAGCGCCACGTTTACACCGTGGATGCCGGCGGTTCGAGTCCGTCACCGCCCACCACCCTGCCCCTCGGATCGGCGGGGGCGGGTCGTGTCAACGGGATGGAGCGGTCATGTCCGAGGTCAACTTCGATCGATTGACGATCCTTCTGATCGACGACGAGCCGTTCATGCGGTCGTTGGTGGAGCGCGTGCTGTTCGAGTTCGGAACCCGCAACATCCTCAACGCCGAAAACGGCGAAGACGGGCTCCGAATCGTCAGGACGCGCAAGAAGATCGACCTGATCATCTGCGATCTCGAAATGCCGACGATGGATGGATTCGCCTTTGTCCGCGAGCTCAGGCGCGACGCCGACACGAAGGTCGCGGCGACGCCGGTGCTCATTCTGACCGGCCACTCCGACGAGAACCACGTCCACGACGCGCTGGCGCTGGGGATCAACGGGTTCCTCGTCAAACCGATCTCGAAAGGTGCGCTCGAGTCGCGAGTTGCGGCGGCGCTGAAGTCGCCGCCCATCGATCCGAGCAAGCTCGGAAAACGGAGCTGACGGCGGCCATCCGCGCGGCGGATCGGTGGCGACCGTGCAGACCGCCGGCGCTCCAGCGGCCGACGACGGCGGGAATTGGGACCACGGCGCCGCGAACGCCGGATTCCTTGGCTTTTTGGGGCTCATGACTTGACACCCGTGGGGGCGCGGTTTACACCACCCGAGCCCATCCGGGCCGTGGGTTTGCCTGGGGGTGTAGCTCAGACCGGTTAGAGCGCTGGCCTGTCACGCCAGAGGTCGCGGGTTCGAGTCCCGTCACTCCCGCCACCCAGCCGACCGCGCGACTCGGCCGAACGTCGTGGTCCGCGGAGCCGGGCGGCCACGGGGCAGGAAAGGCCCAATGGACGCGTTGCTAGTCGAATACCTGCCGATCTTGATCTTCATTGCAATCGCCATTGCGATCGCGATTGCCGCCGTCGGCGCGTCCTTCGTGATCGTTCGCCAGCATCCCGACACCGACAAGAACTCGGCCTACGAGTGTGGATTCGACGCGTTCGAGGACTCGCGCGGCAAGTTCGACGTCCGGTTCTATCTGGTGGCGATCCTGTTCATCATCTTCGATCTGGAAGTGGCGTTTCTGTTTCCGTGGGCCGTTTCGCTGGGCACGATCGGGGTGTTCGGTTTCTGGTCGATGATGGTGTTTCTCGCCGTGCTGACTGTCGGCTTCATCTATGAGTGGCGGAAGGGAGCCCTGGAATGGGAGTAGAAGCGGAGAACCCGCTGCCACCGGGCGCCGAGCAGGACGAACTGCTGAGCCGTGTCACCGACGAACTGCAGGACAAGGGGTTTGTCGTCGCCCAGCTTGACAAGGTGGTCAACTGGGCGCGCACCGGCTCCCTTTGGCCGATGACATTTGGACTCGCCTGCTGCGCCGTCGAGATGATGCATACTTATGTCAGCCGCTATGACCTCGACCGCTTTGGTGTCGTGCCGCGTCCGAGCCCGCGCCAATCGGATCTGATCATCGTCGCCGGCACGCTGACCAACAAGATGGCCCCGGCCTTCCGCAAGGTTTACGACCAGATGGCTGAGCCGCGCTATGTGATTTCCATGGGATCGTGCGCCAACGGTGGCGGCTACTATCACTATTCGTACTCGGTGGTCCGCGGCTGCGACCGCGTCGTGCCGGTCGATGTGTATGTTCCCGGTTGTCCGCCGACGGCCGAAGCGCTGCTGTACGGAATCCTGCAACTACAGAAGAAGATCAGGCGGACCGGAACGCTTTGGCGTTGATGCTCTAGGACCCCGACCGACGACCCCGCAAGACATGGACCTAGCCCTTCAAGATCTCCGCGACTATGTCGAAGCCGCTATTCCGCAAGAGGCGGAATCCGTGGCCATCGTCAATGACGAACTTGTCGTCGTCGTCAATCGCGACACCATCGTCCGCGTATTGACGTTCCTGCGCGACGACGTCAATTGCCAGTTCAAACAACTCATGGATGTCTGCGGCGCCGACTATCCGGAGCGCGCCGAACGGCTGGAAGTCGTCTACAACCTGCTGAGCCTGACCCACAACCGGCGGATCCGCGTCAAGGTCCGCACCGATGAGGAGACGCCGGTGCCGACGGTGACCGGCGTGTTCAGCTCGGCCGGATGGTGGGAGCGCGAGGTCTGGGATCTGCTGGGGGTCTATTTCAGTGGCCACCCGGACCTGCGCCGTATCCTCACCGACTACGGGTTCGAGGGACATCCGCTGCGCAAGGATTTTCCGCTGACCGGCTACGTCGAGGTGCGTTACGACGACGAGCAGAAACGCGTCGTTTACGAGCCGGTCAAGCTGCCACAGGAGTTCCGCACCTTCGATTTCCTCAGTCCCTGGGAGGGCATGCCGTCGCAGCTTCCCGGTGATGAGAAGGCCGAGACAGAGGGTGGGTCCTGATGTCCGAGGCCCAGATCAAGAACTTCACCTTGAACTTCGGTCCGCAACACCCGTCGGCGCACGGCGTATTGCGGTTGGTTCTGGAAATGGATGGTGAGGTGATCGACCGCGCCGACCCGCACGTCGGGCTTCTGCATCGCGGGACCGAGAAGCTGATCGAGTACAAGACCTATATGCAGGCGGTGCCGTATTTCGACCGGCTGGATTACGTGGCGCCGCAGAACCAGGAGCACGCGTTCGCCATCGCCGTCGAGAAGCTGCTCGACATCGAAGTGCCGTTGCGGGGTCAATACCTCCGCGTCCTCTATGCCGAAATCGGCCGCATACTCAGTCACGTATTTACCGTCTGCGCCTTCGCCATGGACGTCGGTGCGATGACGCCGATGCTGTGGGGCTTCGAGCATCGCGAGCGGATGATGGAGTTCTGCGAGCGGGTGTGCGGCGCGCGCATGCACATGAACTATTTCCGCCCGGGCGGTGTGTCGCAGGACATGCCCGCCGGCCTCGCCGAAGACATCTGGACGTGGAGCGAAGAATTTCCTTCATTCATAGAAGATTGCGAGACCCTGCTGACGGAGAACCGCATCTTCAAGCAGCGGGCCGTGGATGTCGGAGCCATCTCCGCCGAGGATGCCATGGATTGGGGTTTCTCGGGTCCCAACCTGCGCGCCGCGGGGGTGCCGTGGGACCTGCGCAAGGCGCAGCCCTACGATGCCTACGAGCGCATGGAGTTCGACATCCCTGTCGGCACTCACGGCGACTGCTACGACCGGTATCTGGTGCGCATGCTGGAAATGCGCGAAAGCCTGAAGATCATCCGCCAATGCCTTGACGAGATGCCGCCTGGGCCGCCTCACGTCGACGACCGCAAGATCGCGCCGCCGCCGCCGGCCGAAATGAAGGGCTCGATGGAGGCCCTGATCCATCACTTCAAGCTGTTTACCGAAGGCTACCGCGTGCCCGCCGGCGAAACCTACTCGGTGGTCGAGGCGCCGAAGGGCGAATTCGGCGTCTATCTGGTGTCCGACGGCACCAACCGGCCTTACCGATGCAAGATCCGCTCGCCCGGCTTCGCCCATCTGCAGGCCATGGATTTCCTCTGCCGGGGGCACATGCTGGCCGATGCGGTGGCGGTGCTCGGCTCCCTCGACATTGTGTTCGGCGAGATCGACCGATGACCCAGGTATCCGACGTGACCGACACGGCCCGCGCGTTCGCGTTCACGCCCGAGAACGACACGGCGGCGCAGGCGATCATCGCCAAGTACCCCGCCGGACGCCAGGCGAGCGCCGTTTTGCCGCTGCTCGACCTCGCCCAGCGGCAGAACGACGGCTGGTTGAGCCAGGCGGCGATTGAATATGTGGCTGCGTACCTGAAGATGCCGCAGATCCGGGTGCAGGAAGTCGCGACTTTCTACACCATGTTCAACCTGCGTCCGGTGGGCCGCCATCACGTCCAGGTCTGCACCAACCTTCCGTGCCGGCTGCGCGGGTCCGATGACATCGTCGCCGAATGCCGGCGCAGCCTCGGTGTCGACATCGGCGAGACCACCACCGACGGCGAGTTCACCCTGTCGGAGGTCGAGTGCCTGGGCGCCTGCGTCAACGCGCCGATGATGCAGGTCGGCGACGACTATTACGAAGACCTGACGTCGGAAACGACGGGCAAGATCATCGCCGCACTCCAAGCCGGCGAGACGCCGACGCCCGGCTCGCAAATCGGCCGGCGCGGCGGCGAGCCGGTTGGCGGGATGACGTCGCTGACCGAGGTGCCAACGGTTGAGGCCGCGGCAGCCGGGTCGGACGCGACCACGAAGGGTGGAGTGAGCTGATGCTGCACGACCGCGACCGCATCTTCACCAACCTTTACGGTCAGGGCGACGTCGGCCTGAAGGGTGCCCGCTCGCGCGGCGACTGGGACGGCACCAAGGCGCTGATCGACAAGGGCCGCGACTGGATCGTCGAGGAAGTTAAGGAGTCGGGCCTGCGTGGACGCGGCGGTGCCGGGTTCGGCACCGGTATGAAGTGGTCGTTCATGCCCCGCGAGGTGGGCGAGCGGCCGCACTACCTGGTGGTCAACGCCGACGAGGGCGAGCCCGGCACCTGCAAGGACCGCGAAATCCTTCGCCACGATCCGCACAAGCTGGTGGAAGGATGCCTCCTCTCTGGCGTCGGCATGGGCGCGCAGACGGCCTACGTCTATGTGCGCGGCGAATTCTACCGGGAAACCGAGGCCTTCCAGCGCGCCGTCGACGAAGCATACGGCGCCGGCCTGATCGGCAAAAACGCCTGCGGCTCGGGCATGCCGTTCGACATCTACGTGCACCGCGGCGCCGGCGCTTACATCTGCGGCGAGGAGACGGCTTTGATCGAGAGCCTCGAGGGCTCCAAGGGGCAGCCGCGGCTCAAACCTCCGTTTCCGGCCAATGTCGGGCTCTATGGCTGCCCGACGACGGTGAACAACGTCGAGTCCATCGCCGTCGTGCCGACGATCCTGCGCCGTGGCGGCGCCTGGTTCGGCGCGCTGGGACGGCCGAAGAACACCGGAACCAAACTGTTCAACATCTCCGGGCACGTCGAGAAACCGTGCACCGTCGAAGAAGAGATGAGCATCCCGCTCAAGGACCTGATCGAGAAGCACGCTGGCGGGGTGCGCGGCGGCTGGAAGAACCTCAAGGCGGTGATTCCGGGCGGCGCCTCGGTGCCGCTGCTTCCCAAGTCCATCTGCGACAGCGTGCGCATGGATTTCGACGCACTCATCGAGGTCAAGTCGGGCCTCGGCACCGCCGCGGTGATGGTCATGGACCAGTCCACCGACGTCATCCGCGCGATTACCCGGCTGTCCCGTTTTTACAAGCATGAGAGCTGTGGCCAGTGCACGCCGTGCCGCGAGGGCACCGGCTGGATGTGGCGGATGATGGAGCGTCTCGGCGAGGGCCGCGGCACGGTCGCCGAGATCGACCTCCTCGAGGAAGTCACCCGCCAGATCGAAGGTCATACCATCTGTGCCCTCGGCGACGCCGCGGCGTGGCCGATTCAAGGTTTGATCCGGCATTTCCGCTCCGAGCTCGAGGCCCGAATCCTCGAGCGTCAGGGACGCGAAGCGGCGTAGGCGGGGGGACGGGCGATGCCGAAGCTCATCATTGATGGTACGGAGGTCGAGATCGAAGCCGGCCTCACCGTGCTTCAGGCCTGCGAATCCATCGGCATCGAGATTCCGCGGTTCTGTTATCACGAGCGGCTGTCCATCGCCGGCAATTGCCGGATGTGTCTGGTGGCGATGGAGAAGGCGCCGAAGCCGGTGGCGAGCTGCGCGATGCCCGTCGCCGACGGCATGGTGATCCACACCAACACGCCCGAGGTTCACGCCATGCGCAAGGGGGTGATGGAGTTCCTGCTTATCAACCACCCCCTCGACTGTCCGATCTGCGACCAGGGCGGCGAATGCGACCTGCAGGACCAAGCCATGTACTACGGCATGGACCGCGGCCGCTTCCTCGAGAACAAGCGCGCGGTCGATGACAAGTACATGGGGCCGCTGGTCAAGACGATCATGACCCGCTGCATCCATTGCACGCGCTGTATCCGCTTCGCGACCGAGGTCGCCGGCGTGCCTGAGCTGGGCGCCACTGGGCGCGGCGAGAGCATGGAGATCACCACCTATCTGGAAAAGGCGATCACCTCGGAGCTTTCGGGGAACGTCATCGATCTCTGCCCGGTCGGCGCCCTGACGTCCAAGCCTTACGCTTTCGCCGCCCGTCCGTGGGAGCTGCGCAAGACCGAGTCCGTCGACGTCACCGACGCCGTCGGCAGCAACATCCGCGTTGACGCCCGCGGCAACGAGGTGATGCGGGTGCTACCGCGCCTCAACGAGGACGTCAACGAGGAGTGGATCTCCGACAAGGCGCGGTATTCCTGCGACGGCCTGCGACGTCAGCGGCTCGACAGACCGTTCGTTCGCGAGGGTGGTCGCCTCCGCCCGGCGACGTGGGCCGAGGCTTTCGGCGTCATCGCCCGCCGGCTCGAAGGGGTCGACGGGACGCGCATCGCGGCGATCGCCGGCGACATGGCCGACTGCGAGTCGATGATGGCACTGAAGGACCTGATGTCGGCGATCGGCTCGCCGCACACCGATTGCCGTCAGGACGGCGCGCGGCTCGATGCGTCACTGCGCTCGGCGTATCTGTTCAACACCACCATCGCCGGCATCGACTCGGCCGACGCTTGCCTGCTGATCGGCGCCAATCCGCGCATCGAGGCGGCGGTGCTGAACGCGCGGATCCGCAAACGCTATCTGGCCGGCGGCTTCCGTGTTGCCGCTATCGGTCCGGCGGCCGACCTGACGTATCCCTATGACCATCTCGGCGAAGACCCCTCCGTGCTCGAGGCCATCGCCGCCGGCACGCATCCGTTCGCCCAGGTGCTCAAGGGCGCCGAGCGGCCGATGCTGATCCTCGGCATGGGCGCGATCGCGCGGGACGACGGCGCGGCGATCGTCGACGCCGCGCACCGCATCGCCGATACCTGCGGACTGGTCGACGAAGCGGCCGGGTGGAACGGCTTCAACGTCCTGCACACCGCCGCGGCGCGGGTCGGCGGCCTAGACCTCGGCTTCGTGCCGGGCGAGGGCGGCCGCGACGTCGCCGGCATCCTCGACGGCGCTTCGGCGGGCGCGATCGATGTCGTCTACCTGCTCGGGGCCGACGAGATCGACATGGCCCGGCTCGGCTCGGCGTTCGTCGTCTACCAGGGACACCACGGCGATGCCGGCGCCCATCGTGCCGACGTTGTGCTTCCCGGCGCTGCCTATACCGAGAAGGACGCCACCTACGTCAACACCGAGGGCCGCATACAGCTCGCCCGTCTCGCTGCCCATCCGCCGGGCGACGCCCGAGCCGACTGGACGATCATCCGGGCGCTTTCGGGAGCGCTCGGAAATGTGCTGCCGATCGATTTACTCGCCGATGTACGCGCCCGTCTCGCCGCGGTGAACCCGGTGTTCGCCGAACCCGATACCGTCGAGCCCGCAGCGTGGGGACCGTTCGGCGCCAAGGGCGCGATCGGCACCGCACCGCTTGTGTCGGCGGTCGCCAACTTCTATCTGACCGATCCGATCGGCCGCGCCTCCGAGACCATGGCGCGGTGCGTCGACGCCGTTTCCGGCGAGGGATTGAAGGGGACCGGCACCGATGGGTGAATTCATGACCCAATATCTGGGGCCGTTCTGGGGACCGTCGGTCGCCGACCTGATCGGCATCGTGGTGATCGTTGCGATCGTGCTGGTCTGCGTGGCCTACCTGACGCTGCTGGAGCGCAAGGTCATTGGCGCCATGCACCTGCGCAAGGGGCCGAACGTGGTCGGACCTTTCGGTCTGCTGCAGCCGATGGCCGACGGCCTGAAGCTTTTCCTCAAGGAAACGGTGATTCCCACCGGCGCCAACCCGGTGGTGTTCGTGGTCGCGCCGATGATCACCTTCATCCTGGCGCTGATCGCCTGGGCGGTGATTCCGTTCGACGACGGACTGGTGCTGGCCGACATCAACGTCGGCATCCTCTACCTGTTCGCCATCTCGTCGCTCGGCGTCTACGGCATCATCATGGCCGGGTGGGCGTCGAATTCGAAGTACGCTTTCCTCGGCGCCCTGCGCTCGGCGGCGCAGATGGTGTCCTACGAAGTCTCCATGGGCTTCGTCATCATCACCGTCCTGCTCTGCGTCGGTTCGCTGAACCTCTCGGACATCGTGCTCGCCCAGAAGGGTTCGTTCGGGCTGTTCAACTGGTTCGCCTTCCCGCTGCTGCCGATGGCGGTGATCTTTTTCGTCTCGACCCTGGCCGAAACCAACCGCCATCCCTTCGATCTGCCGGAGGCGGAGGCGGAATTAGTGGCCGGCTACAACGTCGAATACTCGGCGATGACGTTCGCGCTGTTCTTCCTCGGCGAGTACGCGAACATGATCCTGATGTCGGCGATGACCACCATCCTGTTCCTCGGCGGGTGGTTGCCGCCGTTCGACATCGCGCCGTTCAACTGGATACCGGGGCCGATCTGGTTCTTCCTCAAGATCGTCCTCTGCCTATTCGTGTTCCTGTGGGTGCGGGCGACGTTCCCGCGCTACCGCTACGACCAGCTGATGCGCCTCGGCTGGAAGGTGTTCCTGCCGATTTCCCTGGCCGCAGTCGCCGTTGTCAGCGGCGTGCTGGTGGCCTTCGACTGGCTGCCGAACGCGGGTTAGAAGGAGAGTTCGATCATGGCCTTCATGGATCGCGGCGCGCGGACCGTTCTGCTCAGCGAGCTGATCTCCGGCATGGCGCTGACCCTGCGCTATATGTTCCGGCCGAAGGTGACGCTGAACTACCCGTACGAAAAGGGACCGCTGAGCCCGCGGTTCCGTGGCGAACACGTGCTCCGGCGCTATCCCAACGGCGAGGAGCGCTGCATTGCCTGCAAGCTCTGCGAGGCCATCTGTCCGGCGCAGGCAATCACCATCGAGGCCGAGCCGCGCGACGACGGCAGCCGGCGGACGACCCGCTACGACATCGACATGCTGAAGTGCATCTATTGCGGCTATTGCCAGGAGGCCTGTCCGGTGGACGCCATTGTCGAGGGGCCGAACTTCGAGTTCGCCACCGAAACCCGTGAAGAGTTGATGTACGACAAGGCCAAGCTGCTGGCCAACGGCGACCGGTGGGAAACCGAGATCGCCGCCAATATCGCCGCCGACGCGCCCTACCGGTAGGGCGCGGGTGTTGTGACGAAGGGGGAAAGGGGGGTATGAACACGCCCGCCACCACACGGACCGGAGCCATGGGCGCCGGTCCCCACGTCGAAGACATGCAGGACCGCTGATGATCGTCCAGGCCCTGGCGTTCTATCTGTTTGCGTTCGTCACCATCGCCGCCGGGGTGATGGTGATCTCGGCGCGCAACCCGGTCCATTCGGCGCTGTTCCTGATTCTGGCCTTTTTCAACTCGGCGGGACTGTTCGTGCTCATGGGCGCCGAGTTCCTCGCCATGGTGCTGGTCGTCGTCTACGTCGGCGCCGTAGCCGTGCTGTTCCTGTTCGTCGTGATGATGCTGGACATTAACTTTGTCGAGCTGCGTCAGGGCTTTCTGCAGTACCTGCCCTTGGGCGGCCTGATCGGGCTGATTCTGCTGGTCGAGCTTCTGGCCGTGCTGGGCGGCTGGACCCTGGCGCCGGAGGCGGCGGCGCGGGGCGGCTCGCCGGCGCCGCCACCGGATGCGGTCAGCAACACCGAGGCGCTCGGGCAGCTGCTCTATACCCACTACATCTACCTGTTCCAGGCGGCCGGCGTGATCCTCCTGGTGGCGATGATCGGCGCCATCGTGCTCACCCACCGGCGCCGCGTTGGCGTGCGGCGCCAACGGATCGCCGACCAGCTCGCTCGCCGGCCTGAGGAAGCAGTCCAGATCCGCAAGGTCGAGTCGGGGAAGGGCATCTGATGTTCGAGATCGGACTGGGCCACTACCTGACCGTTGCCGCGATCCTGTTCACGCTGGGCATTTTCGGCATCTTCCTGAACCGCAAGAACGTCATCGTCATCCTGATGTCGATCGAACTCATGCTGCTCGCGATGAACATCAATCTCGTCGCATTCTCCGCCGAGCTGAACGATCTGGTCGGCCAGGTGTTCGCCATGTTCGTGTTGACCGTCGCCGCCGCCGAGGCGGCCATCGGCCTGGCCGTACTCGTTGTCTATTTCCGCAACCGCGGCTCCATCGCCGTGGAAGACATCAACCTGATGAAGGGCTGAGACCCAGCGCATGTCCGTCGCCGTCGTCTTTTTGCCGTTGCTGGGCTCGCTGATCGCGGGCGTTCTCGCGTTCTATGTTTCCGAGGACCAACAGAAGCGCGCCCGCAACGACCTCGCCGCGCAATGGGTTACGTGCGGTGCGCTGCTGCTGTCGATGGTGCTGGCGATCCCGGTGTTCATCGACGTCGCGCTCAACGGCAACGCCCACACCATCGAGCTGTTCACCTGGATCGATTCCGGTGCCCTCGAGGTGTCGTGGGCGCTGAAGGTCGATACCCTGACCGCTGTGATGATGCTGGTCGTCACCGTGGTGTCGGCAATGGTCCACGTCTACTCGGTCGGCTACATGCACCACGATCCGGGTATCCCCCGGTTCATGTCGTTCCTCAGCCTGTTCACCTTCTTCATGCTGATGCTGATCACCGCCGACAACCTGGTGCAGCTGTTCTTCGGCTGGGAAGGGGTCGGCCTGGCGTCCTATCTGCTGATCGGATTCTGGTACGACCGGCCATCGGCCAACGCCGCGGCGATCAAGGCGTTCATCGTCAACCGGGTCGGCGACTTCGGTTTCGCGCTGGGCATCTTCGCCGTCTTCGTGCTGTTCGAATCGGTCCACCTGGACACCATCTTCGCCGCCGCCGGCGGGCGCGCCGATGCCGTGCTGACCGTGTTCGGCATCGAGTTCCATGCCCTGACGATCATCTGCCTGTTGCTGTTCATCGGCGCCATGGGCAAGTCGGCGCAGCTCGGCCTGCACACTTGGCTGCCGGACGCCATGGAGGGTCCGACCCCGGTGTCGGCGCTGATCCACGCGGCGACCATGGTCACCGCCGGCATCTTCATGGTCGCGCGGCTGTCGCCGCTGTTCGAGTACTCGGACGTGGCGCTGGCGACGGTCACCGTGATCGGCGCGTCGACGGCGATCTTCGCCGGCACCATCGGCTGCGTGCAGAACGACATCAAGCGGGTGATCGCCTATTCGACCTGTTCGCAGCTCGGCTACATGTTCTTCGCTTGCGGCGTCTCGGCCTATTCCGCCGGCATTTTCCACCTGATGACCCATGCGTTCTTCAAGGCGCTGTTGTTCCTCGGCGCCGGCTCGGTGATCCACGCCATGTCGGACGAGCAGGACATGCGCCGCATGGGCGGCATCTGGCGCCAGGTCAAGGTGACCTGGGTGCTGATGTGGATCGGCTCGCTGGCGCTGGCCGGCATCTGGCCCTTTGCCGGATACTGGTCCAAGGACATCATCCTCGAGGCGGCCTACGCGGCGCACACCGGCGTTGGCGGCTACGCCTTCTGGATGGGCATCGCGGCGGCGTTCCTGACGGCGTTCTATTCGTGGCGGCTCCTGTTCATGACCTTCCACGGCAAGCCGCGGGCCGACGAGAAGGTGATGGCCCACGTCCACGAGTCGCCGAAGGTGATGATCCTGCCGCTGCTGGTGCTGGCGGCCGGCGCGGTTCTCGCCGGCTATGTCGGCTACGAGTCGTTTGTCGGTCACAACGCTGGCCAATTCTGGGGCGAGTCACTGCTCGTCCTGGACAGCCATCCGGCCCTGGAAAACGCTCACCACGTGCCGACCTGGGTGAAGCTGGCGCCACTGGTCGTCGGCCTCGCCGGCATCGGCCTGGCCTACGTGTTCTATATTGCCGCGCCGGGCCTGCCCGGCCTGATGGCCGAACGGTTCCGCGCGATCTACCTGTTCGTGCTCAACAAGTGGTACTTCGACGAACTCTACGACTTCCTGTTCGTCCGGCCCGCCTTCGTCCTTGGCCGCGGCTTCTGGAAGTCCGGCGACGGCGCGATCATCGATGGCGTCGGGCCGGACGGCATCGCCGCGGCGACCCTCGACATCGCCCGACGGGCGACGCGGCTGCAGAGCGGCTATCTCTACCACTATGCCTTCGCCATGCTGATCGGTGTCGTCGTGCTGATCACCTGGTACCTGTTCAGCGTGGCGGGATAGGGGCCGGGCGATGAGCAACTTGCCGATCCTGTCGCTGGTCATCTTCCTGCCGCTCGTCGGCGCGCTGTTCATCGTCTTCGTGCGCGGCGAGGCCGCCGATATTGCCCGCAACGCCCGCGCCGTGGCGCTGTGGACGTCGCTGGCGACGTTCCTCCTGTCGCTGGCGCTGTGGCTGCAGTTCGACACGACGACGTCTGCGTTCCAGTTCGAGGAGCGGGCGCTGTGGATGCCGGCCTTCAACATCGCCTATCACGTCGGCGTCGACGGCATCTCGATGCTGTTCGTACTGCTGACCACGCTGCTGACCCCGGTGTGCATTCTGGCGAGCTGGCAGAGCATCACCGAGCGGGTCAAGGAGTACATGGTCTCCTTCCTGGTGATGGAGACGATGATGGTCGGCATGTTCTCCGCCCTCGACCTGATCGTCTTCTACATCTTCTTCGAGGGCGTGCTGATCCCGATGTTCCTGATCATCGGCGTCTGGGGCGGCCCGCGGCGGGTTTATTCGGCGTTCAAGTTCTTCCTCTACACCCTCGCCGGCTCGGTGCTGATGCTGCTGGCGGTGCTGACCATGTACCTGCAGTCGGGCACGACCGACATTCCGGCGCTGCTCACCCACGACTTCCCCGCCGACCTGCAGCTCTGGCTGTGGCTGGCGTTCTTCGCCTCCTTCGCGGTGAAGGTGCCGATGTGGCCGGTGCACACCTGGCTGCCGGACGCCCATGTCGAGGCGCCGACCGCCGGCTCGGTGATCCTCGCCGGCGTTTTGCTGAAGTTCGGCGGCTACGGTTTCCTGCGCTTCTCGCTGCCGATGTTCCCCGAGGCGTCGATCGTGTTCACGCCGCTGGTCTACTCGCTCAGCATTGTCGCGGTGATCTACACCTCTTTGGTGGCGCTGGCCCAGGAGGACATGAAGAAGCTGATCGCGTACTCGTCGGTGGCGCACATGGGCTTCGTCACCATCGGCGCCTTTACCATGACGGTGCAGGGGATCGAGGGCGCCATCTACCAGATGCTCAGCCACGGCATCGTCTCGGCCGCCCTGTTCCTCATCGTCGGCGTCGTCTACGACCGTATCCACTCGCGCGACATCGAAACCTACGGCGGGCTCGTCCACCGCATGCCGGCGTACGCCCTGGTGTTCATGCTGTTCATGCTGGCCTCGGTGGGATTGCCGGGGACCAGCGGCTTCGTCGGCGAGTTCCTCGTCCTCGTCGGCGCCTTCCAGGTCAACACCTGGGTCGCCGCGCTGGCCGCCACCGGGGTGATCCTCGGCGCCGCCTACATGCTGTACCTCTACCGCCGCGTGATCTTCGGCATGCTGACCAAGGACAGCCTGAAGGCCATCCTCGACCTCAGCCCGCGCGAAATGGCGGTGTTCGCGCCGCTGGTCTTGCTGGTGATCTGGATGGGCGTCTATCCGGGGCCGTTCCTCGAGGTCATGCATGCGTCGGTGGCCAACCTGGTCGACCGGCTCGAGGTCGCGCGCGCGGCGATGGATGCCGTCGCCGTGGCCGGGAACTGAACGCGGGAGCTGAGCCGAGATGCCGCTAGCCGACATGCCCAACCTGATCCCGGCGATGCCCGAGCTGTTCCTCGTCTTCACCGCCATGGCGCTGTTGATGCTCGGCGTGTTCCAGACCGAGGGCAACAGTGCCCGGGCGGTGCGCGCCGACCGGCTGGTCTCGCGCCTGGGCGTCGTCACCGTCGCGTTGACCGCGCTGCTCGTCGCCACCATCGCCAACCGGCCGGCGTCGACCTTCGGCGGCATGTTCGTGGTCGACGCGTTCGCCGTCTACTTCAAGATTCTCGTGCTGGTCGCCTCCGGCATCGCCATCGTCATCGCTCAGGACTACCTGGAGACCCAGGGCATCGCCAGGTTCGAGTACGCCGTGCTGATCCTGTTCGCGACGCTCGGCATGCTGATGATGATCTCGGCCAACGACCTCATCTCGCTGTACCTCGGCCTGGAGATGCAGAGCCTGTCGCTCTACGTCATCGCGTCGTTCCAGCGGGACGACGCCCATTCGGCCGAGGCCGGGCTGAAGTACTTCGTCCTCGGCGCGCTGGCCTCGGGAATGCTGCTCTACGGCTCGTCGCTGGTCTACGGCTTCACCGGCACGACCAGCTTCCCGGCGCTGGCCCAGGTGTTCACCGACCTGCACGGTGAGGCCGCGCCGGTCGGCCTGATCATCGGGCTGGTGTTCATCCTCGCCGGGCTGGCGTTCAAGGTTTCGGCGGTGCCGTTCCACATGTGGACGCCGGACGTCTACGAGGGGGCACCGACGCCGGTCACCGCGTTTTTCTCGGTGGCGCCGAAGCTGGCGGCGATTGCTCTGTTCCTGCGGGTGATGATCGGGCCGTTCGGCGAGCTCCTGGCGCAGTGGCAGCAGATCGTCGTTTTCGTGTCCATCGCCTCAATGGTGCTCGGCGCCTTCGCCGCCATCGGCCAACGCAACATCAAGCGGCTGATGGCCTACAGCTCCATCGGCCACGTCGGATATGCGCTCATCGGCCTCGCCGTCGGCGACAAGGCCGGCATCCAGGGCGTGCTCATCTACATGGGCATCTACCTGTTCATGAACCTCGGCGTGTTCGCCTGCATTCTGTGCATGCGCCGCCGCGACCAGATGGTGGTTGGCATCGACGACCTCGCCGGCCTCGGTAAAAGCCATCCGATGATGGCCGCGGCGCTGGCGGTGTTCATGTTCTCGATGGCCGGGATACCGCCGCTCGCCGGCTTCTTCGGCAAGCTTTACATCTTCAAGGCCGCCGTCGAAGCCGAACTCTATACCCTCGCGATCATCGGCGTGCTGTCCAGCGTCGTCGCCGCCTTCTATTACATCCGCATCGTCCGGGTGATGTACTTCGACGACCTGACCGATACCCTGGACCGCACGATCGGCCGCGAGTTGGCCGGCGTGATGGCCGTGGCCAGCCTGCTCATCGCGCTGTTCTGGATCTATCCGGCGCCGCTGCTGTCGGCCGCCGGCATCGCCGCCGCCTCGCTGTTTGAGGGTTAGAGCCTATTCCGAGGATGTTGACCCGTTCTGACCGAGGCCATTCGGCTCCGGGGCAGAAGAGGTGCGCGGCGCGTAGCGGTGTCTACGGGCAAGCGGCTCGATGCACCCCGGCCCCGAAGGGCCCGGCCCCGCAGGGGTGGCCCGCTACGGGCGCCCGCGGCGTCGGCGGCCCTCGCCGATGCTCCAGCATCGGCTTCGGCCCACCTCCTGGCGGATCGCCTCGCCGCGGAGCCATCAGAACGGATCAACATCCTCGGAATAGGCTCTAGGACGATAACGGCGATGGAAGAGGTCGTCCTTCCGGGGCCGTTTCTCCCGGTGGTTCTCGAACGCGTCGACTCCACCAACGAGGAAGCCAAGCGCCGCGCCGCCGCCGGGGCGCCCGACGGCACCCTTGTGTGGGCCGGCGAGCAGACCGACGGCCGCGGCCGCAGCGGACGTGGCTGGGAGTCGGCGCCGGGCAACCTCTACTGTTCCCTGTTGTTGAGGCCGGACTACCCGGCGGCCGAGGCGATGCATCTCGGTTTCGTCACCGCCAACGCGGTCGCCGACACGGTGGCGGCGGCGCTGCCGCGTTCGGCGGCGGTGACGTGCAAGTGGCCCAACGACGTACTGGTCGAGGGGCACAAGATCGCCGGCATTCTGCTCGAGTCGGAGGCTGCTGCCGGTGGCGGCCTCGCCTGGGTGGTCATCGGCGTCGGCATCAACATCACCGATCATCCAACCGCCGGCGAGTCCCGCTATCCGGCGACGTCGCTCAACGCCGAGGGTGCCGAGGGCATCACCCCGGGCGCGCTGCTGGCATCCTATTGCCGGCACCTGCAGAGCGGGATAGCGATCTGGCGACGGGTCGGGTTCGCCGCCGTTCGAGGGGCCTGGCTGCGCCGCGCCCATGATCTCGGCGGCGCCATCACCGTACGGCTCGAGGACGAGACTCTGGACGGCACCTTCGAGGATCTCGACGCCGATGGCGCGCTGGTTCTCGGTCAGGCCGGCGGTCCCCGGCGGATCACCGTCGGCGACGTGTTTCCGCTGGGTCGGTAGTGGGGTACTAGACATGCTTCTCGCGGTCGACTGCGGCAACACCAACACCGTGTTCGCGGCGTTCAGCGACGACGGCAGCATCGTCGGCGAATGGCGGGCCTCGACTGATCCCGACCGCACCGCCGACGAAATCGGCGTCTGGCTGACCCAACTGATGACCCTCGATCAGGTCGCCCGCGTGCGCATTGACGCCGCGATCATTGCCACCGTCGTTCCGGCCAGCCTGTTCAGCCTGCGGTTCATGTGCCGCCGCTACTTCAAATGCCAGCCGCTGATCGTCGGGGCGCCAGACGTCGACCTCGGCCTCGACGTCCGGGTCGACCGGCCCGAGGAGGTCGGCGCCGACCGCCTGGTCAACGCCGTCGCCGCCCAGCAGGACTACGGCGGGCCGCTGATCGTCGTCGATTTCGGGACCGCGACCACGTTCGATGTCGTCGACCGTGACGGCGGTTATCTCGGTGGCGTCATCGCGCCCGGCGTCAACCTCGCGCTGGGGTCCTTGCACTCGGCCTCGGCGCAGCTGCCGCGGGTGGCCATCGGCCGTCCCGACCGGGTCATCGGCAAGAACACCGTGCAGGCCATGCGTTCAGGCATCTTCTGGGGATACGTCAGCATGATCGAGGGCATGGTCGAGCGCATCCGCAAGGAATACGGCGCCGACATGGACGTCATCGCCACCGGCGGCCTGGCCGCGCTGTTCGCCGAGTGCACGCCGGTGATCAAGGCCTCGGACCCGGATCTCACCCTGAAGGGCCTGCTCGCCATTCATCGCCTGAACCACGGTCGATGACCGCAGCCGGCCCCGCCGAGCTGGTGTTCGTCCCGTTGGGCGGCGCCGGCGAAATCGGCATGAACCTCAATCTCTACGGCTATGGACCGCCGGACCGCCAGCGATGGCTGATGGTCGATCTCGGCATCACCTTCGGCGCCGGTTCGGCCCCGGGCGTCGACGTCATCCTGCCCGACCCGACGTTCATCGCCGAGCGCTGCGATGCCCTCGACGGCATCCTGCTGACCCATGCACGCGAAGACCATCTCGGCGCCGTCCCCTATCTGTGGCCTCGCCTGGGCGTTCCGGTCTACGGCACCGCGTTCACCCTGGCCGTGCTTGCGCGCAAGCTGGCCGAGGTCGGGCTCGACGGCGCCGTGCCGCTGGTCGAAGTGCCGCAGGGTGGGCGGATCGCCATCGGCCCGTTCGACCTCGAACTGGTCGGCATGACCCATTCGATCCCGGAGTCGAACGCCGTCGTCATCCGCACGCCGGCGGGAACGGTCGTCCACACCGGCGACTGGAAGCTGGACCCCGAGCCGGTTGTCGGCCACGTATCCGACGAGGAGAAGCTGCGGCGCGTCGGTGACGAAGGCGTGCTGGCGCTGGTCTGCGATTCGACCAACGTCTTCGAAGCGGGGAAATCGGGGTCGGAAGGCGATCTTCTCCCCGCCCTGTCAGAGATCATCGGCGGCTGTGTCCAGCGGGTCGCGGTGACCTGTTTTGCGACCAACATCGCTCGGCTCGAGACCATTGCTAGGGCGGCGGCGGCCAACGGCCGAGACGTGGTCCTCGCCGGCCGCTCGTTCCGGCGCATCACCGAAGCCGCCCGCGAGACCGGCTACCTGGGAGATATTCCGGCGTTCATCGACGAGGCCGAGTGCGGTTATCTGCCCCGCGACCGTGTGGTCGTCGTCTGCACCGGCAGCCAGGGCGAGCCGCGGGCCGCGCTGTCGCGGATCGCCGCCGGCGACCACCCCAACGTCGATCTGGAGTCCGGTGACACCGTGATCTTTTCCTCGCGCGTGATTCCCGGCAACGAGATCGCCGTCGGCCGTGTTCAGGACGACCTGATCCGTCGCGGCGTCGAGATCGTCACCTGGCGCGACGCCCAAGTGCATGTCTCCGGACACCCGGCTCGCGATGAACTGGCGGCGATGTACCGACTGGTCAGGCCATCGGTTTGCGTGCCGGTCCACGGCACCCTTCACCATATGGACGAGCAGGCCCGGTTCGCCCGCGCTTGCCAGGTGCCGGCGGCGGTGGTCGCCGAGAACGGGTCCGTCGCCCGGCTCGCCCCCGGGACCGCCGAGGTCGCGGGGCAGGTGCCTTCGGGCCGGCTGTCCCTGGAGGGCGGCCGCGTCGTGCCGATGGATGGCGATCTGGTGCGCGGGCGGATTCGCGCCCTCTACAATGGACATGCGGTCGCGACGGTGGTCCTCGGCGCCGATGGCACCCTGTCGGCCGAACCACAGGTCAGCTCGGTGGGCGTGGTCGAGGCCGGCGAGGAAGGCGTCGAGGCCGAGGTCCGCGCGGCCATCCGTAGTGCTGTCGACGGGTTGCCGCGGAAGTCCTATGGCGACGACGACACGGTCAGGGAGGCCGTGCGGATCGCGGTCAGGAGGGCGTTTCGGGACCATATCGGCAAGAGGCCGAGGACCGAGGTTCATCTGGTTCGCGTGTAATCGACCCGGGCATTGACGGGGCGGCGAGGCTCGCGCTGTGAGTTGCATGCCGAGTTTTTCGGCCATCGAGCGACTTCACAACCCCGGCAGCCCATGGTTTAATCCGCCGCTCGCATCATCCGGCCAGGTCACCAAGGGAGGGAGTTTCATGACCGACAGACCATTCAAAGTCCTGGGAATTCAGCAGGTTGCGCTCGGCGGCCTCGACAAAGAAAAGATGAAGGCGCTGTGGATTGACTCTCTCGGGCTGACGATCACCGGCAATTTCAAGAGCGAGCGCGAGAACGTCGACGAGGATATCGCGGCAATCGGCTCCGGCCCCCTGAAGGTTGAGGTCGATCTGATGCAGCCGGTGAATCCCAATGGGAAACCGGCGGTCCACAACACGCCGCTCAATCACATCGGCTTGTGGATCGACGACCTTCCGGCCGCCGTGGACTGGCTCAGCTCCAACGGCGTGCGGTTCGCCCCCGGCGGGATCCGCAAAGGGGCCGCTGGCTTCGATATCACGTTCCTGCATCCGAAGGGCAACGAAGAGCAGCCGATCAGCGGCGAGGGCGTCCTCATTGAGCTCGTGCAAGCGCCGCCGGAGGTCATCGAAGCCTTCGCCAAGATGTCCGACTGAGTGCGGCGGAGCCGTGCCCGGGCAGGCTAGGCTGCGTTTCGGCCAAACGGCGCGCACCGAATGGGACTGACAACGGGCGCGGCCATCTACCTGGTCATCTGGTGGCTGGTCCTGTTCATGGTGCTGCCGTGGGGCGTGCGGACCATCGGCGATGACGATGTCGCCAAGGGACACGCGCCGAGCGCGCCGCAGAAGCCGCGCATGCTGACGAAGATGGCGGTGACCACGGTGGTCGCCGCCATCGTTTTCGCGGTCGTCTACGTGGTCGCCGAGACGGGCATGGTGTCCCTCAGGGAATAGGCGGATTTTCCATGTCCTGGTATTGCGACGCCGCGCCGGGCCATCCCCTGCACGGGCCGTACCACGACACCGAATACGGCTTTCCGCTGACCGACGAGGCGCTGCTCCTCGAACGCCTGGCGCTGGAGATCTTCCAGGCCGGGCTGTCGTGGGTGATCGTGCTCAAGAAGCGTCCGGCCATCGTTGCCGCGTTCGAGGGGTTCGACGTTGATCGCGTCGCCGGATATGGCGATGCCGATGTGGCTCGATTGCTCGCCGATGCCGGAATCATCCGAAACCGGCTCAAGGTCGCGGCGATCATCGCCAACGCGCAGCGTATTCGTGAGCTGCGCCAATCGCACGGTGGTTTTGCCGGGTGGCTCGCCGCTCATCACCCGTTGACCAAGGGCGAGTGGGTCAAGCTGTTCCGCAAGACCTTCAAGTTCACCGGCGGTGAGGTAACCGGCGAGTTTCTGATGAGCACCGGGCACCTACCGGGCGCTCATCGGGACGATTGTCCCGTCTACGGCCGCATCGCCGCGCTGGAGCCGCCCTGGATGACGGCGGGTGCCGGGTTTTACGACGAGAGCTAAGTTACTGATAGAGGCCAAAAAGCAACGGCAAAACCGTCACCGATCTTGCCATCTCTAGAAGTTCATTATTGTTTGCGACCAACACTTTAGAAATGTTGTCTTGTTGTTCTTCCTTCTTGGTTTTCCCCAAAACCCGGGCCGGGTTTCTCGCCATTGCGAGCTTGATTTTACACGCCGGCATCATACGGATTCTATGTCCGTTCGTCACCTGTTTTTCGCAGAGAACATCAGATTATTGCGAATTTGGCGATGAAGGCGACAGAAAGAACCATCACCGCGACGCCGGCCTCGGACCCGCGTCCGGCGAGGATCTTGATCGCCGCGTAGCTGATGAAGCCGAGGCCGATTCCTGTTGCGATGGAAAAGGTTAGCGGCATGCTCACGGCGGTGACCACGGCCGGCGCGACCTCGGTGACGTCGTCCCAATTGATCTCGGCGAGGCCGCGGACCATCAGACAGGCGACGAAGAGCAGAGCCGGCGCCGTTGCGTACGCGGGAATCGTGCTCGCCAGCGGCGAAAGAAACAGGCAGAGCGCGAACAGTATCGCCACAGTAACGGCGGTCAAACCGGTCCGTCCCCCAGCGTTGATGCCTGCGGCGCTCTCGATGTAGCTGGTGGTCGTCGACGTCCCCATCGCCGCGCCGCCGACGGTCGCGACGCTGTCGGCCAGCAGCGCCTGGCGCAGGCGCGGCAAGACGATGCCGGCGTTCTTCAGCCCGATGATCGCCAGGAACAGGCCGATGCCGGCCGAGATGGCCATCTTCAGCGACCGGGGGATGCTGTTGACGATCCATTCGCGGACCGGCAGCAGGCTGAGAATGACGAACAGGATGCCCGAGAGGAACACCGCCCCCAGCGCCACCTGCCAGCTATGCCCCATGCCGAGGACGACGCCGTAGGTGAAATACGCGTTCAACCCCATGCCCGGGGCCAGCGCGATCGGATAGTTGGCGTAGAGCCCCATGATCGCCGTGCCGAGCGCCGCGGCAAGGCAGGTGGCGACGAACACAGCGCCCTGGTCCATGCCGGCGGCCTGCAGGATCGAGGGATTGACGAAAACGATGTAGACCATGGTCAGGAAGGTGGTGATCCCGGCCAGGATCTCGGTGCGCACGGTGGTGCCGTGGTCGCGGAGCTTGAAGACGGTGTCGAGCATGGGGTGGGATTCCTCGCGGCGGTGTGCGGGGGAAGGCGCGGGAGTCTTAGCCGTTTGTTAAATGGAAGGGGAGATGATGATGCGATGCGAAAGGCATTGATCGCCATCCTCTGTTGCACATTCGTTACACTCGCGAGCTCGGCCGTCGACGACGACGGTCGAACGCCTCCATCCGCGCTCTCCCAAAGCCAAACACGCTGACGAAAACACAGGCCACTTCCACGGCTGTTGCCCTTTGTCGCCGCGCGGGCCGCGTGTAATTTGAGAGGGAAAGTAACTCGGGAGCGGTGACGAGCGGTGAACGGTATCGAGGACATCCCCCAATTCGTGGCCCAGAATTTGCCGGCCATTTACCAGTGGGGCCGGCCGTTTCTCGAGGAAGTCGGTAAACGCGTCGAGAACAAGGCGGTGGGTCTTGTCGGCGACGTCACCGAGAAGGCCTTAAATGGGCTTTGGAACAAACTGTCCGAGTCGATCCGCGGCAAGGCCGAGCGGGGCGAGGTGCTATCGGATGCGGACAGGGCCGAGGTGGCGGACGCGACTGCCGCGGTCATTGCCGAGCATCCCGATTCTCTCGACGGCTTCAGAGAGATTTATCAGGTCCATATCGGCGGCGATCAGCGCACGGTCGTCTCGACCGGCCAGATCGGCGGCATGACGGCCGAGACAATCGTCAAGGAAGAAGGCATCTCCGGGGAAGCAGCCCTCCATGCGATCCGGGAGGACAGCCGCGCCGTGGGCAGGCTGGAACAGTCGCTGGCAGACGAGACGACGGCGCGACAAGCGGCCGAAGACCTGGTCGCCGAAAGAGACCGGACGATTGCCGACCTGAACCGGACGGTCGAGCGGCTGTCCGCCGAGACTCGTACCCGCGAGCCAGAGGCGCCTCCGCGCGACTCCCTGACCGGGGCTCTGGCCGACTCGCTGCACGCTTTGGCCGCGGTGCTGGAGGCCGAGGCGGACCCTCTGAGCGGCAACCGCATGGGTCGCGACGACCGGGCCATACTGGCCGACCTGATCGACCTCCTTCTCGACGCCCTCGGTGGCCACACAGGTCCCTGGACCGAAGCCGATGCCCTCGACCTGTGGTCGTTTCAACGGTTCATAGCTGACCGGGTAAGCGGTCACGCCGGGGACGATGATGGGCCCGCCGACGAAGGCGACCGTGCGTTGGGCCGCCTAATCGCCATAGTTGCCGACCTGGTCCGCAGGATTGGGGACCTCGGGCACGGCGGCAACGTTGTCCGGCTCGATAACGCATTGCGTCATGCCTTGGTGGGGTTGCAGACGGAGGCGGAACGCGTGCTCGCCGACACCCCGTCCGACGTGCCCCCGCAAACGGTTCGGCACCTGAAGCGTCTGGTTCTGTTTGTCCGTCAGGTGCTGAGCGCGGACGAACTGCACCTCGGCGACTTCAAGGTCCACGGGAACGCGGTCCGTGCCGCTTCGACCGGCGCCGTGCTTGCCAGGGTCAACCGGCTGGCGGCCGTCGTCATGGGCGTACGTGCCGATCTCGCACCGCCCGGCGCCGTGTTCGTCGAAGCCGACGCCGACCGGGCACCGGAGATGGTGGTGCTGCCGGGGTGCCCGGAGGGGTTCCGGATGGGCTTGGACCCGGAGATGGAGAATTCGCCGTTCGGGTGGGAATTTCCGCGTCACCGCGTCACGATCCGCCATCGGCTGGCCGTCGGGCGGTATCCGGTGACTGTGGCTCAGTGGCGGGCCTTCGAGGCCGACAGCGGTGCCGATCCGATCGAACTCGCCGAGGAGCTCGATACGCCCGACCTGCCGATGGTCATGGTTTCGTGGGACGACACCCGGCTTTTCATCGGCTGGCTCAACGACCGGTGCGGGTTCTCCGACGACGATCCGACACGCTACCGCATGTTGAGCGAGGCCGAGTGGGAGTATGTCGCCCGCGCCGGTTCCGAGACCCGCTACGCCTGGGGCGACGAGATCGGCACCAACAACGCCAATTGTCGTGGCTCAGGCAGTAAATGGAGCGGCGAGTCAATGTCGCCGGTTGGCCGCTTTGCCCCTAATAGCTTCGGGCTCTATGATATGCACGGCAACGTGTGGGAATGGGTCGAGGACTGCTGGCACGACAACTACAGTAATGCGCCGAAGGACGGCAGCGCCTGGGTGGCGGGAGGTGACAGTCATCAGCGTGTTCTGCGTGGCGGTTCCTGGGTCGATATTCCGAGCAACCTCTGTTCCGCCATCCGCTTCAGAGAGCCCTCCGGCTTCCGGGACGACGTCTACGGGTTCCGGATCTGCAGGACCGTTTCGCGATAGCGAAACTCGCCCTCCACGATCTTGCTCTCTTACCCTTGGGGGACTGGCGGACCTGCCTCTTTTCGCGGCTAAGCCGCAGTATTTGGCTCTCCTTGAGAAGGGCCTGGGGTGAATCGTCAGCGAAAGAGCGAGGGAGTCTTAGCCGTTTGTTAAACGGAAGGGGAGACGATGATTGCATGCGGCGCACATTGACCATCGTCCTCTGTTGCACTTTCGTCGCACTCGGTGGTGGGCCTGCGGTCGCAGACGGCTCGGTGCTCGAGGTTTCCCGCAAGGACTGCCGCCGGCTGCTGCGTCACGAGCCCCGCGCCGACGTCGAATACAAAGCCGGTGTCGATGTGCGCGGCAAGCCGGTGGCGCCGGCCGACGTCCCGGGTTCGTCGGCCATCAAATTGCCGAAAACCATCAATATCCCCATCGGCATCGACCTGGAGGAAAAGTACGGTCTCGGCGCCGGCGGCAAGTACACCGGCGAGGCAACCATCGGCACCATCAGCGTGCGAAAACGGCGCGTCTATTGGAACAAGCAGTTGCTCGGTGATGCCGAGCAGGCACGGATCGCCGAGGCCTGCCGCAAAGCCTACGGCCGCTGAGCCGTCCGCGTCGCGCCGCGATCAAGGGGGTTCAATACGGCCCGAAAGCGCTCTACATTCCTGCCGCCCCCCGCCGGCCGCTTCCCGGAAAGGTCCGCCAAAGCATGCGTTTCTCACAGTTCTACCTGCCGACGATGAAGGAAACGCCGGCCGAGGCGCAGATCGTCTCGCACCGCCTGATGCTGCGCGCCGGGATGATCCGCCAGTCCTCGGCCGGCATCTATTCGTGGCTGCCGCTGGGATTTCGGGTGCTGAAGAAGATCGAGCAGATCGTCCGCGAGGAGCAGAACGCCATCGGCTGCCACGAGATGCTGATGCCGACGATCCAGCCGGCGGACCTGTGGCGCGAGAGCGGCCGCTACGACGACTACGGGCCCGAGATGCTGCGCATCCGCGACCGCCACGACCGCGACATGCTTTACGGACCGACCAACGAAGAGCAGATCACCGAGATTTTCCGCGCCACCGTGCGCAGCTACCGGGATTTGCCGAAGCTGCTCTATCACATCCAGTGGAAGTTCCGCGACGAGGTGCGCCCCCGGTTCGGGGTGATGCGCGGGCGCGAGTTCCTGATGAAGGACGCCTATTCCTTCGATCTCGACGCCGCCGGCGCCCGGCACTCCTACAACAAAATGTTCGTCTCCTACCTCAGGACGTACGAGCGCATGGGCTTGAAGGCGATCCCCATGCGCGCCGACACCGGCCCCATCGGCGGCGACCTCAGCCACGAGTTCGTCATCCTCGCAGATACGGGCGAGAGCGAGATCGCCTATCACCGCGCGTTCCTGGACATGGACTGGGCGGGCAGGGAG
>Ga0056135_10000052_pt1 | contig 39275 bp, 38 predicted proteins | sample WorMetG1aBELIZE1_FD_67481 | JGI IMG/M metagenome (GOLD analysis project Ga0056135, IMG submission 67481) | Marine gutless worms symbiont microbial communities from Max Planck institute for Marine Microbiology, Germany - Inanidrilus... ...
TTTAAACCCTAACCCCAGGACGCCAGGACGGTGGCAGCGTCGGTCTCGATCACCTCGGGTCGCGGCTCGGGTGGGCGGCCGTCGGCGTAGGCCGGGAACAGCACCTCGATAAAGTCGCTGCGCTCGTGGATCAGCCCGCGGGCCTTGTTGTGCGGATGGGCGATCACCTCGGCGTAGGTCAGCACGGCCTGATAGCAGCAGTCGGCCGGCATCAGCAGTTCTTCCCAGTGGGCCAGCGGCTGGGACGCGAACACCGCCGCGACGTCGGCGATCAGCTTCCGCTGCGGCATCCCCTCGACCTGCCGGGGGATCCAGTCGGGATGCCCGATGGCCGTGCAGAAGTTGGCCCAGAATTTGGGCTCGATCGGGCTGAGGCTGACGAACCGGCCATCGGCGGTACCGTAGATCTGGTAGAACGCCGCGCCGCCGTTGAGGATGGATTCGCCGCGGGCCGGCGGCACCGTCAGGCTCGGCCCCTGCCACGCCAGCAAGGATTCGAACAGGCTCACGTCCAGGTAGACCCCTTCCCGCCGCCGCTCCTTGCCGACCAGCGCGCCGAGGATGGCGATCACCGCCTGCTGGGCGCCGGCATAGTCGGCCATGGGCGGGTACGGCATCACCGGCGTTTCCTCGATACCGCAGGCCCCGAGCCCGCCGGTCAGCGCCTCGTAGTTGAGGTCGTGGCCGGCGGCCAGCCCGTAGGGTCCGGTCTGGCCGAAACCGGAGAGCGCACAGTGGATCAGGTTGGGATGCAGCACCCGCAGGCGCTCCTCGCCGAAGCCGAGACGGTCGAGGACGCCGGGGCGGAAGGATTCCAGCAGCACGTCGGCGTGGGCCACCATCGCCGTCAACTTGTCCCGGTCGACTTTGGTCTTGAGGTCGAGGGAAACGACGCGCTTCCCGGCATTGAGCATGCGGTAGAACGCCGACCAGCCCTCGTCGACGTCAATGTCCATGGTCTTCGTCGGATCGCCCGTCGGCGGCTCGACCTTGACCACGTCGGCGCCCAGGTCGGCCAGCGTCCGGGTGGCGAACGGCCCGGGCAGGTAGAGGCTGAGATCCAGAACCCGGATCCCGGCGAGAAAGTCTTTGATCATGGTGTCCCCCTTCGTGACGGCGATCGCGCCGCCATCGACACCGTTATATCCGGCGTCGCCGCAGAGGGATAGGCGGGAGCGGCGCTGAATTCGGTCCTTACCGCTCCACCGTCGCCGGCTCGTCGGTCTTGGCCTTGCGGCCCCTGCCCTTCTTCTTCTTGGCCGGCGGTGCGGCATCGCCAACAGGCTCGGGGTAATCGAAGGCCGGTCGCTTGCCGTCGATGCGGACGCGGACGACGCCGCCCTTCTCCAGCTTGCCGAACAGCAGCTCCTCGGCCAGCGCCTTCTTGATGTGCTCCTGGATCACCCGCGCCAGCGGCCGGGCGCCGAAGCGCTGGTCGTAGCCGCGGTCGGCGAGCCACTGGCGGGCTTCGTCGGTGAACTCGATGGTGACCTGGCGGTCGGCGAGCTGGGTCTCCAGCTCGATGACGAACTTGTCGACCACCCGCAGCACCGCCTCCGGCGACAGCGCGGCGAACTGGATGACCGCGTCGAGGCGGTTGCGGAACTCGGGCGTGAACATCCGCTCGATGGCCTCGGTGTCGTCGCCCATGCGTTCCTCGCGCTCGAAGCCGATGGCCGGCTTGGCCAGTTCGGCGGCGCCCGCGTTGGTGGTCATGATCAGGACGACGTTGCGGAAATCCACGGTCTTGCCGTTGTGGTCGGTGAGCTTTCCGTGGTCCATGACCTGCAACAGGATGTTGAACAGGTCGGGGTGCGCCTTCTCGATCTCGTCCAGCAGCAGCACGGCGTGCGGCTGCTTGTCGACGGCGTCGGTCAACAGGCCGCCCTGGTCGAAGCCGACGTAACTCGGCGGCGCGCCGATCAGCCGCGACACCGAATGGCGCTCCATGTACTCGGACATGTCGAAGCGCACCAGCTCGATGCCCATGGTGTGGGCAAGCTGGCGGGCGACTTCGGTCTTGCCGACGCCGGTGGGACCGGAGAACAGGTAGCAGCCGATGGGCTTCTCCGCCTCGCGCAGGCCCGCGCGGGCGAGCTTGATGGCGCTCGACAGCGCGTCGATGGCCTTGTCCTGGCCGAAGACCATGGTCTTGAGGTCGCGGTCGAGGTTCTTCAGTGCCTTGCGGTCGTCGGTGGAGACGCTCTTCGGCGGGATGCGGGCGATCTTGGCGACCACCTCCTCGACGTCGCTGACGGTGACCGTGCGCCGGCGGCGGTTCGGCGGCAGCAGCATGCGCGCCGCGCCGACCTCGTCGATGACGTCGATGGCCTTGTCCGGGAGCTTGCGGTCGTTGATGTAGCGCGACGCCAGTTCGACCGCCGCCCGCAGCGCCTCGGAGGTGTAGCGGACCTCGTGGTGGGCTTCGAAATAGGGTTTCAGTCCGCGCAGGATCTTCACCGAATCCTCGATCGACGGTTCGTAGATGTCGATCTTCTGGAACCGCCGCACCAGCGCCCGATCCTTCTCGAAGTGGTTCCGGTACTCCTTGTAGGTCGTCGAGCCCATGCAGCGCAGGTTGCCCGACGCCAGCGAGGGTTTGAGGATGTTCGAGGCGTCCAGCGAGCCGCCCGAGGTGGCGCCGGCGCCGACGACGGTGTGGATTTCGTCGATGAACAGGATCGCCCCGGGTGTCGCCTCCAGTTTGGCGATGACGCCCTTCAGCCTTTCTTCGAAATCACCCCGGTAGCGGGTGCCGGCCAGCAGCACCCCCATATCGAGAGCGAAGATGGTGCAGTCCAGCAGCACCGCGGGCACCTGGTCCTTGACGATGCGGTCGGCGAGACCCTCGGCAATGGCGGTCTTGCCGACACCCGGATCGCCGACATAGAGCAGGTTGTTCTTGTTGCGCCGGCAGAGCACCTGGATCGTCCGTTCGATCTCGGCGTCGCGGCCGATGAGCGGATCGATGCGTCCATCGGTGGCCTTGCGATTGAGGTCCACGCAGTACGCTTCCAGCGCCTCGTGCCCCTTGCGCACGGTTTTTTCGGCCGACGCATCCTCGTCGGTGCCGCTGACCGTCTTCTGCTGGCCCTCGCCCGGAACCTTGGCGATGCCGTGAGAGATGTAGTTCACCGCGTCGAGGCGGGTCATGTCGTGGAACTGGAGGAAATAGACGGCGTGCGATTCCCGCTCCGAGAACAGCGCAACGAGCACGTTGGCGCCGGTCACCTCCTCGCGGCCCGAAGACTGGACATGGATGACCGACCGCTGCACGACCCGCTGGAAGCCGGCAGTCGGCTTGGGCTCGGCGACCATTGAGGATTGCAGGCCATGGAGCTCATGGTCGACGAACTCGGTCAGGTCGTGGCCGAGTTGCTCGACATCGACCCCGCAAGCCCGCAAAACGGCGATGGCATCCTGGTCGTCGGTCAGCGCCAGCAACAGGTGCTCCAGCGTCGCGTACTCGTGGCGCCGCTCGGTGGCCAGGGCCAGCGCGCGGTGCAGGGTCTGCTCCAGGTTCCTAGACAGCATTCGGCCGTACTCCTACTCGCCCCCGTCCTTTTCAATGGTGCATTGCAGCGGGTGCTGATTCTGGCGTGCCAGATCCATCACCTGGTTTACCTTGGTCTCGGCGACCTCGTAGGTGAATACACCGCAGACACCGACCCCACGCTGATGGACATGCAGCATGATGCGCACGGCCTCGTCGTGCCCCTTGCCGAAGAACCGTTCCAGGACATGAACGACGAATTCCATCGGCGTGTAGTCGTCGTTCAGCATCAGCACCTTGTACATGGACGGCTTCTTGGTCTTGGGGCGCGCTTTGGTGACGACGCCGGTGTTCGGCGCGTCGGTCCCGTCGGGATTTCCAGGCTCGCTCATCGGTGCCGCACATCCATGAACAACAGTCATCCGGATCGGCCGGATGAGCCTCGGATACCCGGTCCAAGGCTCCATCCAAATGTATTCGATTTTGGCCTCCAAAAAAGGCCCCGAGGCGGGCAGCGGCGATACCGAAGATGCAGACAAGGCACAGGCGCCGAGACGGATAGCCCCTCGGCGCCCGGGGAATCGTTCTCGATTTGGGCGGTTTAGGCGACGGCGAGAGCCGAGTCGTAGGCAGCGCGAAACCGGTTGACCAACGGCACGACGGAATCTTCGCCAACCTGCATCGCCATTACCGCCAACATGCAGCTCTTGGCGACGAGTCGGCTACCGTTTGTGCACAACAGGTCGAATTCCAGCTCGACGGCGTCTTTGGGCGACTTGCAATTCGACAGAGCCTTGGAGGCCGAGAGGCCGTCTTGCCACGTGATCCGCATGACACCCATGGCAGCGTGGTTGAGGGCCTGGACGCCCCGGGACAGGATGGCACCCGACATCACGGCGGCCTGGACATTGTCGGTCGAGAAGGCGATGGCGGTGTGCAGGGTCTCTGCGACGTTGGACGCATTCAGTGGCGCCACGGCGACCGTGTTCTTCTTCTTTGGTTTTGCTTTGCCGGCCATGTCATCTCTCCGAATTCCGCTGCGAGCGCTGCATGGCGCGGACCGCTCCGTCGAAGGACAGGGCCGCAATCACCAGCATCGCGCCTAGTCTCCGAAGAATCTAAGCGGGATCCGGGTTCGGATCAAGGGGCTATTGTGCGCTGCAAAAAGACCCATAATAATTTGATTTTAAAAATATAAAACTAGGTGTACGGCACGTGCATTTCGCATATGCGAAAAGCGGGTGCCGCAACCGAATCGACCATCGAGCCTGTCGAGGCGGTTCGGTTCGTGATGCCCTAGGTGATGACCGTCGGGCGGTCGCGGCCGGTGCGGGCTTCGATCCCCGCGAGTTCGCCAGCCAGGGCGATGAGATCGGCCAACGCGTCCTGGGGGTCCTGGTCGTGGCGGGTCGGATCAGGCTCGTAGCGTTCGATGTAGACGCGCAGCGTTGCGCCTTCCGTGCCGGTTCCCGAGAGCCGGTAGACGATGCGCGAGCCATCGGCGAATCCAACGCGGATGCCCTGCTTGGTGCTGGTCGAGCCGTCGACCGGATCGGTGTAGCTGAAGTCGTCGGCCATCGCGACCTCGTAGGACCCCAAGGTCGTACCCACGAGCGATCCTGTCTGCTCGCGGAGGTGCTCCATCAGCCCGTTGGCGGCATCGACGTCCAGCCCCTCGTAGTCGTGGCGCGAATAGTAGTTGCGGCCATAGGTCTTCCAGTGATCCAGGACGATGTCGGCGACGGACTCCTTGCGCGCCGCGAGCACGTTCAGCCACAGCAGGACCGCCCAAAGACCGTCCTTCTCCCGCACATGATCGGAGCCGGTGCCGAAGCTCTCCTCGCCGCAAATGGTGGCCTTGCCGGCATCGAGCAAGGTGCCGAAGAACTTCCATCCCGTCGGTGCCTCAAAGCACGGAACCCCGAGCGCCTCGGCGACCCGGTCGGCGGCCTGGCTGGTCGGCATCGACCGTGCGATCCCAGCGATTCCCCTGGCGTATCCCGGCGCCAGATGGGCGTTGGCGGCAAGCACGGCGAGGCTGTCCGAGGGGGTGACGCAGAAGCGGTGGCCGAGGATCATGTTGCGGTCGCCGTCGCCGTCCGAAGCGGCGCCGAAATCCGCCCCGCCGGGCGCGTTCAAGGCGTCGACAAGGTCATGGGCGTGCACCAGGTTCGGATCAGGATGACCGTGACCGAAGTCCTCCAAGGGAATGCCGTTCATCACCGTCCCTTCGGGCGCACCAAGCTGCCCCTCGAGCACCGCCCGTGCGTAGGGACCCGTGACCGCATGCATGGCGTCGAACCGCATCCTGAATCCGGAGGCGAACAGCTGCCGGATACTGTCAAAATCGAACAGTTCCGCCATCAGTTCGGCGTAGTCGGCCACCGAGTCGATGACCTCGACAACCATGTCGCCGAGCGTCGATTCCCCCAAAGTATCAAGAGATAAATTATCATGATCTTCAATATGATAGGATGTGATTTTCTCACTATGATCGAAGATCGCCTCGGTCACTTTCTCAGGCGCCGGGCCACCGTTGGCGATGTTGTATTTGATTCCGAAGTCTTCGTCCGGACCGCCCGGATTGTGGCTCGCCGACAGGACGATTCCACCGAACGCCTGGTGCTTGCGGATAACGCACGACGCCGCCGGCGTGGACAGAATTCCCCCCTGCCCGACCAGCGCCCGGCCGAACCCGTTTGCGGCGGCCATGCGCAAAATGACCCGAATGGCCTCGCGATTGTAGAAGCGGCCGTCACCGCCGACGACCAGCGTCTTGCCGGCGAATCCGTCGAGCGAGTCGAAAACGGACTGAACAAAATTTTCAAGGTAATGCGGCTGCTGGAACACCTTCACCTTCTTGCGCAAGCCCGAGGTGCCTGGTTTCTGTCCATCGAACGGTGTCGTCGTAATGGTTTGAACGGTCATAACTTTGCCTCGCCCCGGCGATATGGGATTTCGGATTCGACGCGCACGTTAGCAGGTGCAGCAATGGGAGCCAACCACCTGGGCTCTTTGCTTTCGGCCGGACAGTCTTGCAAGTGCGAATGAGAAAGCCGTTCAGGTTAGATTTACCGTTTGTTATAAAATCAGGTTGGATTTACCGTTTGTTATAAAGGAGGACGGTAAACGTTGACCGAGTTTATCGGCCGCCGCGCCGCGATGTGACCCCGTTGCCTAGGGGGCGTCGGCTCGGACCGACGATGCGTATCCGAGGGCATCGGGGCGGCAGGGCACATCGACGGGGCGGTCGCGGCACGGGGAGGCTTGATGGTCGGCATGAGACCGACGCGGATTCGTTTGCTTTTGGTGGCGATGTTCACTGCCGGCCTGACCGCTTTGGCAGCGTTCCCCGCGTCGGCCAAGTACGCGTCGCTCGTACTCGATGTCGAGAGCGAACGCGTGCTCCATCAGATCAATGCCGACACCCGCAACTACCCGGCCTCGCTGACCAAGATGATGACGTTGTATCTGGTGTTCGAGGCGATCGAGGACAGCCGCCTTGCCCTTGATCAGCCGATGGCCGTATCTGCCCGTGCGGCTCGCCAGCCGGCGTCCAAACTGGCCCTTCGGCGAGGTCAGACGATCACCGTCGAGGACGCCATCCTCGCCCTGATGACAAAGTCGGCCAACGACGTGGCGACGGTCGTTGCCGAATGACTCAGCGGGACCGAGCGGAACTTCGCGCTGGCGATGACTGCCAAGGCCCGCGAACTGGGGATGGACCGGACGACGTTCCGCAACGCGTCGGGGCTGCCCAACCGCGGCCAGCTGTCGACGGCGCGGGACATGGCCACCCTGGCCCGGGCGCTACTGAGGGATTTCCCGCAGTACTATCACTATTTCGGCGTTCGCAGTTTCCGATACGCCGGGCTGCGCCATCGCAATCACAACAAGTTGCTCGGCCGCTACGATGGGCTGGACGGCATCAAGACTGGCTATATCCGCGCCTCGGGGTTCAATCTTGTGGCCTCGGCCGTGCGTGACGGCCGGCGGCTGATCGGCGTCGTCTTCGGCGGCCGCAGCCCGAGCCAGCGCAATGGTCACATGGCCAACCTGCTCAACAAGGGTTTTACGGCGTTGAACCCTGACGTGCGCGTTGCCGACGCGCCGCCGGCCAAGCCCCCCGCTCCGACGCGCACGTCGTTCGTCGAGACGGCGAGTTCCTGGGGTATTCAGGTCGGTGCGTTCCGTGCCGCCAAGCCGGCCCGCGCGGCGGCGGAAGCGGCGGCAGGACGGGTGCCGACGCTTCTCGAAGACGGTTTCGTCGCCGTCGTCCGCACTCAGAAGGGCAATCGCAAACCCTATTATCTGGCACGCATCCACAACATCTCCCGCAAGGAAGCCTACCGTGCCTGCCGAATCCTCAAGCGCTCGAAATCCCGTTGCATGGAGCTTCGCGTCAAGGGACCGGTGGAGGTTGTCTCGCTGCCATCTTCGAAGCCGAAGGCGTCCGCGCCGGCAAGTCAGCCGGCAACCGTTTCGTCCCTGCCCGCTCCAACGGCCAAGCCGAAACCGCCCGTCACCGTCGCGACCGGGCCGGCGGAAGGACCGTGGGGCATCCAGGTTGGCGCCTATCGCCAGGCGGAACCGGCACACGACATGGCGTTGAGAGCTCAGGGCGCGGCGCGCGATTTCCTCGAAGACGGCGAGGTTGCCGTCGTCCGACACGCCAACGGCAACAGGCGTCCGTATTTCCTCTCGCGCATCCACGGCCTGAGCGCGAAGGAAGCGCGTTTGGCCTGCCGCAAGCTCGAACGCGGTGGAATCGATTGCCTGGAACTGAAGCTGGACGGCGCGACCAAGGTGGCGGTGGTCGATAGGAAACCGACTGAGGCACCCAAAAAGACCGATCGCGACCAGTCCGATGCGCCCAAGCGCACTGCCTGGGGCGACCAGGTCGGCGCCTATCCAAAGTACAGCTCGGCCTACGAGAGGGCCCGGCAAGCCATCGAGATCGCGCCGGATACCCTGAGCCGCGGTGAAATCAAGGTGGTGCCGCTGAGCAAGGGCAAGCGCCGGCCACTCTATCGCGCCCGAATTGTCGGCATCAGCAAGGCGCAGGCTTACCGAGCGTGCAGTGTTCTGGAATCGCGGGATTTCGATTGCATGGAGCTTCGCGTTTCCGGCGTCCAGCTCGCCGCGCGATAGCGCTATTCCTTTTCCGCGGGGTGGCTGTCCGCGGATACAATTGAAACACTTTCCCTGGTTCGCGGAAAAACATCCGAAACACGAGGCAGCGATCATGGCCTCCTGACGACGCGCACCGATGGCGCAGGATGGAGACCGGATCGATGACAACACTAGACACCCGCGGCAACCCCTTTCCCTTTGTAGCTCGTATGCGATGGAACGCTACGAGACAGCTGTCGAACTCCTGCATGGCTACTTCGGCGATCCGCTCGCCGTCGTCGAATCGGTGCTGGCTGACGAGCCGGAATTCGTCATGGGCTACTGCCTGCGCGCCGCCCTGATGGTGATTTCCACCGAGAAAGCCGCCGTCGAGACCCTGCGTGACAGCGTCGAAGTCGCCGAACTGCTCTGGTACAAGGCCAACGATCGCGAGCGCCGCCACATCGCTGCCGCCCGCGCCTGGCTGAACGGCGATTTCGAGGGCGCTTCACGCACCTACGGCGAAATCGTCCGCATCTATCCCCACGACACCCTGGCCATCCAAGTCGCCCACGTCTGCGATTTCATGCTCGGCAACCGCACGATGCTCCGCGATCGGATCGCCCGTGCGCTGACGCATTGGGACGAGGAGATGCCCGGCTACGGCTACATCCTCGGCATGTACGCATTCGGCCTCGAGGAGAACGGCGAATACGAACGCGCCGAGTCGATCGGCCGCCGGGCCGTGGCGATGAACCCGCGCGACCCGTGGGCGATCCACGCGGTTGCCCATGTCATGGAGATGCAGGGACGCACGGCCGAAGGCATCGCTTGGTTGACCGACCGCGTCGACGATTGGGCCGAAGACAACGCCTTCGCCTACCACAACTGGTGGCATCTCGCCCTGTTCCACCTGGAGCTCGGCGAGGTCGATCGCGTGCTCGAGCTCTACGACACCTGCATTCGACCGATCCACTCCACCGTCGCTTTGGAGATGGTCGACGCATCGGCCCTCCTGTGGCGCCTCGAGTTGCGGGGGGAGAACGTCGGCCGCCGCTGGCGTAAGCTGGCGGACGCGTGGGAGCCGATGGTCGAAGACGCTTACTATACCTTCAACGATGCCCACGCGATGATGGCTTTGGCCGCGACCAACCGCCGCGGCGCCATGCGCCAACTGATTGCCGCCATGGAGCGGTGTGCGGGTGGTGCCGGGTTCAATGCGGTGATGACTCGCGAGGTCGGGCTGCCGGTCGCGCGGGCCATCCGGTCTTTCGCCCACGGCGACTATGCGGCGGCGGTCGAACTGCTTCAGCCGGTCGTGCCGATCGCGGTCCGCTTCGGCGGCAGCAACGCCCAGCGCGATGTGCTCAGCCTGACGCTCCTCGAAGCCGCGTTGCGCGGCCGCCAGGGCCGGCTCGCCAAGGCGCTGGTCAAGGAGCGTTTCGAAATCAAGCCCACGAGCCCGTTCAACTGGGCGGCCATCGCACGGGCCTTTGAACTTCTCGGTGATCGGGCGGCTGCCTCGCGCGCCCGTGCTCAGGCGGTGTGATCTCTCCTCCCACGGACACATCGCCGATCTCGCTGGGGTCGGGGGCCGCGGTTCGCCGCGGTCTCCGGTCTCGGCTTCCGTTTCAGCTCCGCGGCGATCCCGACCGCCGTACGCGACGCAGATAGGCGGCCCGGTGCCGCCGCCAGCCCTCAAAATCCCACGGCTGTTTCGAGGCCGGCACACCCGGGTTTGTCAGGTAGACCTGAACCTCCGCCGTTCCTTTGCCCGCCACCGCCACCGTGCGTGCGGCTCGCCGATATTCACTGCCTTCGAAGGCGTCCAGCCGGACTGCATCCGCTGCGGTCAAGGCGGAGACGACGACACCGTCGACCTGCCCGTCTGGATCATCGAGAAGGATCGGATACGAGGCGCCGCGGCGATAGACGCGCCGGAACCCGTCGAGGATGGCGTCTTGGAACCGTGCCGATCCGATCCGACGGCCGACAACCGCAGCCAGCACGTCGGCATCCATCAGCGTGCCGTAAAAGAAGAACCGCATTCCGCCGGCAGGACGGAGGTGCTCAATCGAGGCTAGCGGCAAGTACCGCGCCTCGCGAAGCCATGAAGTAGAGCCCGAGGTGGTGGGTCGCCTCCTGGGGATGCGCCGCCGTATCCGGCAGGCCAAGTGAAACGGCGGTGTCCCGCGGAAGGTCGTAGGTGGCGCATCCCGGCTCGTAGACGACGATGTCGGTCAGCGTCGGCGTCATGCCGTGATTGCGCGCCGACAGCATGGTCAGCACGAAGTCCATCACGCAGATGTCGGTGCAAATGCCGACGACGACGATCGCCTCCAACCCATGATCGTTGATCCAGCTGACCATCCGGTTCTCGCCGCTGGCGGCATCCGTTGCCCCGACGAATCCGTTGATGCAGTCCTTGCGAATCAACGTTGCCTGCCGGCAGTCTTCCAACCAGGCGAGATCTGGTACCAGGTCCTCCTCGCCGGTTCCCGCCTCGCAGTGCGGAGGATAGGGCGGTTCCGGCTTGCCGGGGACATGGGTGTCGAGGAACGCAGCGATGGGTTGATCGCGGTCCGCGAAGTCGCGCGCCAGACGGTCGGTCTCGGCAACCATGCGGGTCACCTGCGCATTCGGAACCGGCGGCGCCAGGGCGCCTGCCCCGACGGTGGCGAACCCATTGACTTCGTCGACGATGACCAGCCCAGTCCGCTTGGACCGCGTGTCGTAAGGACCGGCGGCGACCGGCAGGTGGTCCCGTATGGCGTTCAAGGTCGTTTCGGGCGATGCGAGCGGGGGCATGGTCGGGCCTCCCAATGTCGGATTCAGCCGAAGTTTGGCGGTTCCAGTCCGCTAAGCCGAAGCTGCTCGGCGAGGATTGCCTTCAGCCGCTCGAGAGCGTCGGTGTCAGTGGCTTCGCAACGCCCCACCAGAACGGCTTGGGTGTTGGACGCGCGCAGCAGCCACCAACCATCCGCCGACGTCACGCGCACGCCGTCGACTTCGTGGACATCGAGGTCCGGCAGATCCCGGACCCGCGCGCGGACTTCCTCGACGACGGCGAACTTCCGGTCCTCGGTACAGTCGATGCGCAGCTCCGGCGTGTTCACCAGCGCTGGCAGCGTATCGCGGATCTCCGCGAGGCTGAGCGCGGATGTGCCAACGATGGACAGCAGGCGCACCGCGGCATAGAGCGCATCGTCATATCCATAGTACCGATGGGCGAAGAAGACGTGGCCGCTCATCTCGCCGGCCAGGGGCGAACCGGTTTCGGCCATGAGGGTCTTGATCAGCGAATGGCCGGTGCGGCTCATCAACGGGTTGCCGCCCATCCGTGCAACTTCGTCGAAGAACGCCTGACTGGCCTTCACGTCGGCGATAATCGTCGCGCCGGGGAGATCGGCAAGCACCGGACCGGAAAGGATCACCAGCAACTGGTCGCCCCAGAGCACCCGGCCTTGCGCATCGACGACACCGATACGATCGCCATCGCCGTCGAAGGCAATGCCGATCTCGCACCGCTCGTCGAGCACGGTCCTCTTGAGCTGTTCAAGATTCTCCTCGACCGTCGGATCTGGGTGATGGCTGGGAAAGGTGCCGTCGATGGTCTCGTTGATGATCACGTGGCGGCCCGGCAGGCGGTCGCACAGCATCCGGGTGATTTCGCCGGCAGCGCCGTTCCCAGGGTCCCAGGCGATGGCCAGCGGATTACCCTCCTCGAAATCGGCGCACAACCGATCGACGTAAGCTTCGGCCACCGGCCGATCCTCGACCCGGCCCGGCGAGGAAGCAAACGCGCCCTCTGCGGCGATGCGCCCAAGTTCCTGGATGGCGTCTCCGAAAAACGGCTTCCCGGACATCGTCATCTTGATGCCGTTGTATTCGGGAGGATTGTGCGACCCGGTCACCATCATGCCGGCGTCCGCGTCCAGGTGATGGACGGCGAAATAGAGCATCGGCGTCGGTCCGCGGCCGATCCGGTCGACGGTCATGCCGGCGGCGACGAGGCCGTCGACGAGCGCCGCTTCCAGTTCTGGCGATGTCAGGCGTCCATCGTAGCCAACCGCTACGGCATTCCCGCCATTCCGCGCTACCATCGTGCCGAAAGCGCGGCCGATGGCGCGGTAAGCGTCGGCGCTCAGTGTTTCTCCGACAATGCCGCGAATGTCGTACTCGCGAAGGACCGTCGGATCGAGGGCGTACCCGCTTGCTGTCGTCTTCACGTCCACTCGCTCACGCCATGGATGACGAAGGCCGGCCGACACAGGTGTAGAAAATCCCGGCGGCGGCCATTTCGTCGGGATCGTAAATATTGCGGAGGTCGATCATCATCGGTTTCGCCATCAGCGTCCGCATCCGTTCGAGGTCGAGGGCGCGAAACTCGTTCCACTCGGTAATGATGACCAGGGCATCGGCACCGTCCATGGTGTCGTAAGCGCTTTCGCACCACTCGACGCCGTCCAGCATTGCTTTCGCCTCGGTCATGCCTTCGGGATCGAACGCTCGCACCCGGGCGCCTGCGGCAATCAGCGCGGGAACAATGTCAAGGCTTGGAGCGTCGCGCATATCGTCGGTGTTGGGCTTGAACGTGAGGCCCAGGATGGCAATGGTCTTGCCGGCCACCGAGCCGCCGCACGCGGTGATGACCTTGTCGGCCATGCGGCGTTTGCGGTTGTCGTTGATATCGACGACGGTTTCGACGATGCGCAGCGGGCTTCCCACTGATTGCGCCGTGCGCACGAGCGCCAATGTATCCTTGGGAAAGCACGAGCCGCCGTAACCGGGTCCGGGATGCAGGAATTTGCGGCCGATGCGCCCGTCGAGGCCGATGCCGCGAGAGACATCGTGGACGTCCGCACCGACACGCTCGCACAGGTCGGCGATCTCGTTGATGAAGGTGATCTTCGTCGCCAGGAACGTGTTCGACGCGTACTTGACCAGTTCCGAGGTCGTGCGCGAGGTGAAGATGATCGGCGTCTCGATCAAGTACAGCACCCGGTAGAGCTGCCGCATGACGTCCTGGGCGCGCTCGCTGTCGGTGCCGATGACGACACGGTCCGGGCGCATGAAGTCATTGATCGCCGAACCCTCGCGGAGGAATTCGGGATTGGAGACGACGTCGAAGTCGGCGTCGCCGCGGGCTTCCCGGATCAGCCGCTCGACCTCGTCGCCGGTGCCCACCGGCACGGTCGACTTGGTGACGACGACCGTATAGCCGTCGAGGGATTTCGCGATCTCGCGCGCCGCTGCGTATACATACGAGAGGTCGGCATGACCGTCGCCACGCCGGCTCGGCGTTCCGACGGCGATAAAGACCGCGTCGGCGGCCTTCACCGCACTGGCGAGATCGGTGGTGAAACGCAATCGATCGTCGCGCATGTTGCTGGCGACCAAGCCTTCGAGCCCCGGTTCGAAAATGGGGATTTCACCGGCCTCCAAGCGTTCGATCTTCGCGGAATCGTTGTCAACGCACACGACGGTGTGGCCGAATTCGGAGAAACAGGCGCCCGACACCAAGCCAACGTAGCCGGTGCCGATCATCGCAATCTGCATGAAGTTTCCTTGATGGTCTGGTCGGCGCCGGCTGCCGCTATTCGGCTGCCGCTCCGACGTCGGTGGTGTAGCCCTTCAGCATCTCGGCAAATTCGTCGCGCATGTCGTCACGCGCCAGTGCGTATGCGATGTTGGCCTCGAGATAGCCGACCTTGCTGCCGCAGTCGAAGCGCCGTCCTTCGAACCTGTAGCCGTGAAACGGCACCAGATTGATGGATTTCGCCATCGCGTCGGTGAACTGGATCTCCTTGCCTGCGCCCTGGTCCTGGTGCTCGAGAATGGTCAATACAATGGGCTCGAGGATATAGCGCCCAATGATCGACAACGTCGATGGCGCGTCGGCCGGCTTCGGTTTCTCGACCAACCCCTTCGCCTGGGCCAAGCGACCGTCGTCGGTGGAAACATCGAGAACGCCGTACTGATCTGTCTGATCGGGCGGAACATCTTCGACGGCGACGAGATTGCCGCCGACATGCCGGTGCACGTCGACCATTTGCTTCAAGCAACCGGGCGAGCCGAGGATCAGATCGTCTGCGAGCAACACGGCAAACGGTTCGTCGGCGATGAAGTTGCGCGCGCACCACACGGCGTGTCCCAACCCAAGGGGGTTCTGCTGGCGGGTATACGAGATATGGCCGGGCGGCGGCATCCAATCGGTGACGGCCTCCAGGGAATCGGTCTTTCCGCGTTCACGCAGGACCTTCTCCAACTCGACGGAATGGTCGAAGTGGTCCTCGATCGCCGACTTGGCGCGGCCGGTCACGAACACGAACTCTTCGATACCCGCCTCCTGGGCTTCCTCGACGGCGTACTGGATCAAAGGCTTGTCGACGATCGGCAGCATCTCCTTGGGCATCGCTTTCGTTGCCGGAAGGAATCGGGTACCGAGGCCAGCCACTGGAAACACGGCCTTGCGAACGGGTTTGGCCATTACGGATCCTCGTCGTGATGGGTCGCACGCCGGTGGAGTGCGACTGAAGCGCCGGCCTTTTTGCCATAGGGCCGGTGTGCCCGCAACCGTCCCGCCCATGGCATCAAGGGGAGCTATCGGCCGAGCAGTACCTCCCGAGCCCGATTGATCTTCGCCGCCAGGTAGGTTGAGCCCCCCCTTGTCGGGGTGCAGTCCGGCAATCAGCCGGTGGTAAGCGGCCTTGATCGCGTCCTCGCTCGCACCGGGTTCGAGGCCGAGGACCTCCAACGCTTCCTCGCGGCTCATCGATCCGTTGCCGCCCGAGCCGCCGCCATGGTCTGCCCCAGCCGCCGTTCCGTCCTCCGCGTCGACCCTCCAGTGGGGATGGACGCGATCGAGATAGGCTTCCAGAACCCGCGCCGATTCGGCGTCCTCGACCCAGAAACTGCGGAGGAGTTCAGCCAGTTCGCGTTCCGACAGGTCACTCAACCGGCGCCCGGCGTGGGCTCCAGCCGTGATATCGCCGTCGAGAGTGCCGCTGTCGTGATCGAGCGACATCCGAAGATGTCGGGTCTCGACGTCCGAGGTCTGCCCGGACGAACCACCGCCGGCCATGCGGTTGAAGTTCTTTGCCATCTGCGCGGCGCGGCGGGCGCGCATCAGCCACGGCAGCAGCATGAACGCCGCCCCTGCCGCCCATGCCAGCCGTCCGGTAAATGCCAGGAACGCGACCAAGGCGACGATCGCGGTCAGTCCGGACCATTTGAGCACACGCACAAGGGTTTTGGGATCGGCCGTCGTATACCATCGCGCGACGAGCAACAGTCCGACCAGGAGGGCGATGCCCAGGATGGCGTAGCCGAGCATGATCTCAGCTCTTTCCGCCCTTGCCGGCGATCTGATGTGCGATCAGACGAACGTCGTCACCCCGCCGGCCAGCCAAATCCTCGAGCGCGGCTCGGCCGCCGGCGGCAAAGACGGCACCGGCGCTCAACAGGTCCTTGAGCACATGCGCGCTCGTTGCGTCGAATCGGCAATAAGCGCCGCCGGTCAGTTTGGCGATCTGTTGAAACGCGAACGCCGCGATGGGATCGGCACCCTCGTGGAACAGGAACGCCGAGGACGCCGAGCTGGCCTGCGGCCGCGCCCAGGGCATCGACGTCCTCCTCGACGCAGTCACCGACGAACACCATGGCGTCGACCTTGTGGTGCCGGGTCTCATTGACGGCGTGTTGGAGGACCTTGCCGATCTAAGTCTGTCCGGCGGCGCAAAACACCGACGTCATCATCCGCAGCAAGTCCTCCGAGCGATGGAGCCACGGACTGACCTTGAACTCGCCGAAGCCACGGTAGAAGCAGAGCTGGATTTCCAGCCCTCCCAATGCCGCAGTCTCGACGAACATCTCGCCCTGGATCTGTGCCGCATGGTCCCACATCGGCTGGCGGTCGCATCGAGGGCGAAGATCAGCCGCCCGCGCTGCCCCGCCGGCTTGACCGATGGCGTCGCGGCGACTTTGGCGAGGAAGGAGTCGATGTCCGTTCCAGCCGAGTCTCGTTTTGTCAGCTTGCCGCCACCGGCACTCATCGATTCAGTCCGCTCCCTTCGACGTGCGATGGCGTCTTCGGTCCAACCGAACTAATAAGATAGTCGCAACCGCAGGTCGCTTCACGCTCCGCGCGCGGACGCGGGTTCGGCCGGCGACAGCAAAGCCTCGACAAGTGCCCGGACTTCCTGGCGCGCGGCGACGTGCGACAGGATCAGAGCCTGACCGTCCGCCGTTGGACCCAGATCCATCAGCGTCAACCCGAAGGGAAACAACTCGCGATAGATGACCCGTTCGCCGAATCCGGCGACGAGGCGGAATCCAAGACGATCCGACATCTCGCGGAGCACGTGTTCGACCCGACGTTTGTTGCGGGCATCAAGACTGCTCAGCCGGTTGCGGGCGACGATCCAATCCTGCTCGCGGCCGTCCCGGGCCGCCCGGCGACGGCGCTGCTCGGCAACCATTTCGGCGTATCGGCCCGGTCCATCGACGTGCATCGTCTTTCCGTCGACACGGGCCAGGACGTCGAGATCGACGAAGCTGTCGTTGATCGGCGTGATCAGCGTATCGGCATAGCCGTGGGCAAACCGAGTCAGCGCGGTGTCGTTGCCCGGCGTGTCGATGATGACCACATCGTTCATGACGGAGAAACCTCGAATGGTCGTCGCCAGGTGGTGCTCCTGCGCCGTGTCACCGGTGTCCGCGTTGGCTTCGAAGGTCCCGTGCGCCGGCATCGAAAGTTCACGTCCGGCCGTTTCGGCCTGAACGCGCCGGTTCTCCAGATACCGGGTGAGGCTGCGCTGACGGACGTCGAGGTCGATACTGGCGACCGAACGGCCCGTGGCCAGAAGGGCGACGATCAGGTGCATGGCAACCGTCGATTTGCCGGTACCGCCCTTTTCGTTGCCGATGACGACGACCCGTGCGCGCCCTGACGTCATTCAGCCGCCTTTCGCTCCGCCCGCATCCATACTGCCGTATCGTGGAACGCCGCCCCGCCGGCCGGCGGCACCGGTTCGGCGCCGACAAGGGTATTGATCCCGATGCCTTCGACGAACGCCGCGTTGGGCCAGACGCTCTCGACGACGACGACGCCGCGACGCGTGCCCGCGTGTTGCTTTGCATGGACGACCACGGATCCGCGGGCATTGCCCAGGCGCACCGGATCGCCGTCGCTGAGACCGTGTTCGGCGCAGTCGTCGGGATGCACCAAGGCCGTCGGCCGACCCTGCTTCCTCTGCGACGTCGCCGTTTCCGTGAACGACGTGTTGAGAAAGTCATGGGACGGAGCCGTGACCAGCCGGAACGGGTGACGGTTGTCCGCGTCCTCGATCAGCGGGGCGTGGTCGGGCAGCGACGGCATCGCCGCTCCCAACGCGCCCAGCGAGTCCCAGTCGGAGGCGAACCGGAACCGGCCGTCAGGCCATGCGAAACCCTCCAGAAAGTGCGCCGCTTCGAAAGGCGGTGCACAGTCGCGACCACCGGCGGCGTGAATCTCGTCGCCGCCTGGCAATCCGGACGCGGCGAGGGTCTCGTCGATCAGCTCCCTCGTGGTCATACCGAAGCCCGCATGATCGGCGCCGAGGCGTTCCGCGAGCACGCAGACGACGTCGTGGTTGGACCGGCATTCGCCGAGGGGCTCGATCACCGGGCGCGCCACCTGAACGAAAGAATGACCGTAAGAGGTGTAGAGATCGTCGTGTTCGAGGAATGTGGTCGCCGGCAGCACGATATCGGCGTAGCGTGCTGTCTCGGTCATGAACTGCTCATGGACGCAGAGGAACAGGTCGTCGCGCAGGAAACCTGCGCGCACCTTCGCCGATTCCGGCGCCACCACGGCGGGGTTGGTGTTCTGCACGATCATTGCCGTCACCGGCGGCCCGCCCTTGAGGTCGCCGGGATCACCGACGAGCACCGGGCCCAGCCGCGACATGTCGAGGACCCGGATTGTCGGATCGGCCGCGTCCGAACCCTCGATCAGCGTACGGTCGATCGAGAACACATCGCCGGTCGCCATCAACGCTCCGCCGCCGCGGTGCTTCCATGCCCCCCTGACCGCCGGCAGGCATGAGGCCGCGTGAAGGTTGGCGGCACCGTTGCGCGAGCGGGTGAAGCCATAGCCGAAACGGATGAACGCGCGGTCCGTGCGGCCGTATTCCCGGGCGAAACCGACGATCTCGTTTTCGCTGAGGCCGGTGATGGCCGCCGCCCACGCCGGGGTTCGTTCGCTGAGATGCTGCTGCAGCCGCTCCGGGGCGTCCGTGTAGCTGCGCATGTAGTCCCAGTCTGCGTATCCTTCGGCGAACAGCACGTGCATCACCGCGCACGCCAGTGCGCCGTCCGTCCCCGGCCGCGGGGCGAGATGCACGTCGGCGGCCTTCGCCGTCGCCGTCTCGTACGGGTCGATGCAGACGATGCGGGCACGACGGTTTTTGCGGGCGTTGGTCGCGTGGTGGAGCGTCTGCACCTGGGTTGCGGCCGCGTTGACCCCCCACAGCACGATCAGGTCGGACTCGGCGATCTCCCGCAGATCGGTTCCGCGAAGCGCTCCGCATCCTGCGATCCAGCCGGCCTTGCCGACGGATGAGCAGATGGTCCGGCCCATGCCGGAGTATTTCATCGTGTGGCGCAGCCGCTCGATGCCGTCGCGCTGCACCAGCCCCATCGTACCGGCATAGAAGTACGGCCAGACCGACTCGGAACCATGCCGTTCGGCGGCGTCGACAAAGGCTCCGGCGACCGTGTCGAGGGCCTCTTCCCAGGAGACGGGCTCGAACGCTCCCTCACCTTTCTTGCCGACACGTTTGAGCGGCCGGGTCAGGCGGTCGGGATGATGGACCCGCTCGGCATAGCGGGCGACCTTGGCGCAGATGATGCCGTCGGTGATCGGATTGATCGTGCTACCGCGGACCCGGCCGATGGTGCTGGAATCGACGACGTCGACCTCCAGCGCGCACGCACTGGGGCAGTCGTGGGGACAGACGGAATAGGCGGTCTCCGCGGCCATCGGTGGCATCTCCGGTTGCGCAGTCGGGCCGCCGATGGTACCGCCGGACCACGCAACCGGCAACGAAAGCCGACTACTTGTAGATCGTTCCCTCGGGACGGAAGGCGCGGAAGACGAAGGCGAAGGTGATGTCGTGGACGACGTCTTCGGCCGCGTCTCCGCTGCCGCGCTGGACGACCACATTGCCAACGTCGCGGCCGTTGACGATGCGGGACGGATCGAGCGCCGAGTTCTGGCCGCGCGTCCAGGTCAGCGTGAGATCGCCGTCGGTGATCTTTCCTTTCTCCCTCAGGAGCGGCAGGGTCCACGCCCGCTCGCCGATGGCGACCACGCGGACCATCGGATTGACGTCTTCGGGGAGGTCGCCGGCAAACAGTGGGTAGGGCCGGTTGCGCGAGTCGTACCCCACATACGGATTGCGGCCGTAGTCGCGCATTCCCCGGCGGTTGGGCACGAGGACCTTGCCGTCGGGCGCACGGGATTTGAACCGTGCCCAGGATTCGAGGCGCGACGGCAGCATTTTCAAGGTCGTTCCGGTCATCTCGCCGACGATCGCCCGGCCCTCGAACTGCTGCCACCAGCTTTCGGTCTGACGGTCGTACATGACCAGGTCCGAGTTGCGCAGCTTGCCGGTGGTGCCGAAATCCAGGAGCCGTCCCGCGACTTGGCGCTCGAACACGATGGATGAGTTGCACAGCGGGCAATAGGTCACGGTCACCGGCACCCCCCCGACGGTGTCGTTGACGATCTCGTGCCAGGTGAGAATGCGCAGCGGATAGGCCCGCGCTTCGCCGTTGACGATCAGGCCGACAACGGGTTCTGTATCGGAAAGGTTATCGGCCTTGGCCACGGGGACGAATGCCGGCTTATCGATGGCCGGAATACCGTCCTTCGGCGGGCCACCGGAGAGAATCTCGCTGAAATCGACCGCCGTCTTCGAGAAGTCGGTGTCGGGCCACTCCGTCGCCCAGCGCATCGGATTGGCCAGCGCGGCCGCTGTCGTCAGCCAAAGGCCGACAGTGACCATCAACGCGAACGTCGGAATGCGCTTGGGCGACATGGTTCCCTCCGATCACCGGGTCCGGGCACTCCCAATTCAGTGTGAGGTCGACAGATGCCGTGAACAACCGTGCGGGCTTCACGTTTGAGTGATGGCTGAACCTTGACCAGTGGTGAATTCGGCCGGCATATGACGCCATGGCCGAGGCGGTGGATTGCGTGGTGGTCGGTGCCGGCGTCATCGGGCTCGCGGTGGCACGGGCCCTGGCAATGACCGGGCGCGAGGTCGTCGTTCTCGAGTCCGAGGACGCTATCGGCACCGCGACCAGTTCCAGGAACTCCGAAGTCATCCACGCCGGCCTCTACTACCCGCAGGACAGCTTGAAGGCGCGGCTGTGTGTCCAGGGCCGCGACCGTCTCTATGCCTACCTCGCAGAGCGCGGTATCGAACACGAGCGCTGCGGAAAGCTCGTCGTCGCCACGGACGAGGCGGAAGTCGATGCTCTTCGCGCCCTCGAGGACAAGGCGCGGGCCAACGGGGTCGACGACGTCGTATGGCTCAACGCCGACGAAGCAGGAGCAATGGAACCGTCGCTGCACTGCGTTGCCGCTGTGCATTCGCCGTCCACCGGCATTCTCGACAGCCACGGCTACATGCTCGGCTTGCAAGGCGACGCGGAGGCTTTCGGCGCGGCGATCGCCTTCCTGAGCCCGGTGATCGGCGGACGTGTTGACGTCGATGGCATCGGTCTCGACGTCGGCGGAGCCGAGGCCATGGCGCTCCACTGCCGGACGGTGGTCAACTGTGCCGGGCTCGGAGCCCCGGCGCTGGCACGATCGATCGAGGGCATGCCCGCCGAGGCCGTCCCACCGTTGCACTACGCGAAGGGCAACTATTTCCAGCTCAGCGGCCGGGCGCCGTTCTCGCGGCTCGTCTATCCGGTCCCGGGCACCGCCAGCCTCGGCGTACATTTCACCCGCGATCTCGGTGGTCAGGGACGGTTCGGGCCCGATGTGGAGTGGATCGACTCCATCGACTATACGGTCGATCCCGATCGTGCCCGCCAATTCTATGCGGCGATCCGCCGCTACTGGCCGGACCTTGCCGACGATGCCCTGCAGCCGGCCTATTGCGGCATCCGGCCGAAGATCCAGGCCCCGGGCGAGCCGCCGAGGGACTTCGTCATCCAGGGACCCGAGGTCCACGGCGTCCGCGGACTGGTCAATTTGTTCGGGATCGAATCGCCGGGCCTGACGGCGTCGCTGGCGATCGCCGATGAGGTCCTGAGCCGGCTCGGCTGACGGCGGTTCACGAATTTTCAACGCGGGTCGGCTAGGCTAGGATGGTGTCATTCACTCATGGGTAAGCTGGCCGCGATGCGCTTTCGAATATGTGCGGTCTTCACAGTGATCCTCGCCATTGCCGGCGGGACCGCCGTCGCGCAGGACGACACGCGCGGGCGGGTCCGCGGGCAAACCCTCGACATCGGCAAAGAGGATACCGCGCCGCCGCCCACGCGGGCGCCCGAAACCTTCATCGACTATCGGGAGGAAATGCGCCGGCTCGTCGAGAACATCGCCGTCTATGCCCGCCGGAATCGGCGCGAGTTCGTCGTCGTGGTTCAAGGCGGCCTCGCGCTCTTTGAAAAGGCCCTTGCCGATGGCGAGACCATGGTCCCAGCGCGCAAATTCATGCGTTCCATCGACGGCGTACTCGTCGAGGGCCTGAACTTCGGCATTCCGGAGCTCGACAAGCCATCCGACGAAAAGTTGCGCGAGCGCCTTGAGCGGCTGACAAAGGTTGCGGCTGCCGGTGGTTTGAAGGTGCTGGCCCTGGACTTCGCGTCGAGTCAGGACACCATTCGCAAGGCTTTGCGTGCCAACAAGAAACGCGGATTTGTTCCGGCCACTGCGGCGGCCCGGGACCACTTCATCAATCGCCTTCCCTCCTTCCCGCGGCGGCCGTTCGACGAGAATCCGAGCAACGTCCTATCCCTTAAGAACGTCCGGAACTTCGCCTATCTGCGCGATTCCAGCGCCTACGGCCGCGAGGACGAGTTCGCGCTCGAAACGCATAAGAACAATTTCGACATGCTGGTGGTCGACGTTTTCCACGGCCGCCAACCGTTGACCAAGCGCGCCGTCGAAACGCTCAAACACAAGAGGCTCGGGGCTCGGCGACTGGTGCTCGCCTACATCGATGTCGGAACAGCGGAATCCCACCGGTACTACTGGAAGCCCAATTGGCAGGAAGGCGCGCCGATCTGGATCGCCGCGCAGTTTCCGATGAACCCGGATCAGTATTTCGTCGAGTACTGGCAACCCGAGTGGCAGTCGATCATCACTGGCAACACCAACTCCTACATTTACGGGATCATCGACCAGGGCTACGACGGCGTCGTCATCGACGGCCTCGATTCCTTCCGCTTCTTCGAGAGCGGCGGCGAGATCGCCGAATTCGAGCGGTAGTACCGGCGAGCCGACTGGTCGGTTCGTCGCTCAAGCCCGCGCGGCGCTTGAGCAAAACTGCCCTCACATGAAACGAACCGAAAGCCGTTTCATAGGCGGGGCGGTATGCCAGCGCTACCTGAGCCCACGATAGGGCGGCCGCGAGGTCGACGGCCGGGCGCGCTGGCGGTCGAGCGGGCTTCGGATCTCCTGCGTCCGCAACTCCTGGCGCAGCACGTCTCGGCGGAAATCCAGGTTTCGCCGTTCGAGATCGAGCCGCAGGCTGCGGCCGTCCTGACGCCGAGCCTGAAACCGGTCGGACACGCGTTCTCACTGACGAATCCGCAAATCGCGCACGCGCTGGCGGCGATCGACGCCGTTGATCTGCGCCTCGACGCCCCTCAACCGCTGGCGCAACCGATCGGTACTGGATACCGGCGGGCGCATGGTTAGGCGTGCCGTCTCGGAGATGCCTCGTCCGTCCTCGGGCAACACGAACACCGCCGGCGGAACGCCGCCCTCCTCTTCGTCCGCCTGCTCCGGAGCGACGGAGACGTCCTGCTCCAAAGACGGATCGACAGCTTCGACGCCGGGTTCGGCATCGGCGTCCGCGCCGAAAGCCGTTGGGCCAGCTCCGACGATGCCGGCGAGAACGACAAACAGGCCACAAGCCAACAGATTTGTGGTAGTTCGCAGACCCATCACACTTCCACTCGGTGTTCCGAACGCGGCGACCATGCAGCGCTCGGCGAGCTCACCGGATGCATGGCAAAGCTGCCGTCGCCGCGCTAGACTCTTACCCAGAGTATATGGGGCGTTTCCCGATGGACGAAAAGCCAAGCTGCCCGAAAGTCACGGGACTCGCTTGGGGCCGCATCGAGGTCGACGGACTGGGTTCATTCCGTGACGCAAAACTGTTTCCCGGCGGCGCGCGCGAGTGGGACTGGCGCGAGACCGGCACCTCCCACGATCCCGGCATCCAGCCGGCCGACGTGGTCGAACTGATCGACCGGGGCGCCGAGGAGGTGATCCTTTCAAAGGGCGTGATGGAACGGCTGCGGGTCTGTCCGCAGACCCTGCAGCTGCTCAAGGACCGCCGCATCCCCGTCCACGTCCTGCAGAGCGAACTCGCGGTCGAGCTGTACAACGAGCTTCGCGAACGACGCCGCGTCGGCGCTCTCATCCACTCCACGTGCTGACCGCCGCAATCTCCGTCCATGCAGTCGACGACGCTTTCGACAGAAGTCCTGATCTATGCGCTGGACCTTTTCGGCGTCTCGGTGTTCGCGCTCACCGGAGCGCTAAAGGCCTCGCAAAAGGACATGGACGTGTTCGGGATGATGCTGATGGCCGCCGTCGTCGGGATCGGAGGCGGCACGGTGCGCGACCTGCTCCTCGGCATTCGGCCGGTGTTCTGGGTCGACCGGCTCGAGTACATCCTGATCTGTGTCGTGATCGCGGTGGGGGTATTCTTCATCGCGCATCGGCTGCCGTCTCGCCAGCGGTGGCTTGCCTGGGCCGACGCCATAGGATTGGCGACATTCAGCGTCGTCGGCACCCAGGTGGCCATTGGCGCCGGCGCGCCATCCGTCGTCGCGGTGCTTATGGGCATCATGACGGCGACGTTCGGCGGCATCATGCGCGACGTTCTGTGCGCCGAGATCCCGCTGATCCTGCAGCGCGAAATCTACGCGATGGCGGCCGCGGCCGGAGCCATCGTGTACGTCCTCGGGCTCGCCGCGACCGGCAACGAACCCCTTTGCGCCGTTCTCGCATTCTGCGTGGCGTTTGCCGCCCGGGCGGCCGGGATTCTCTTCCAGCTCTCGCTTCCCCGATTCACCAGGCGCCGGTGACAGCGCGCCATCGAAGATGCGCAGCCATACGATTTGGCTTCGAGGACTCAGCAGGCGGTAGTACCGCGAGGCGGACGCGCGTTAGCCGGCCTTCTTCGCTGCCGCGGCGACCTCGTCCCAATCGTCCTCGGTCAGGCTCTCGGCGAAATTGAACTGGCCGGCGCCGGCAAGCCATTCGCCGCCGTCGATGGTCACCACCTCGCCGTTCACGTAGGCCGACTCGTCGGCGAGCATGTAGGCGACGAGGTTGGTCAGTTCGGCGTGCTCGCCGGTGCGGCGCAAGGGGTTGCGTTGCTCCCAGACGCTGGCGAGGTCTTCGCGCGGCACCAGCCGTTCCCACGCGCCCTTGGTGGGGAACGGACCCGGGGCGATGGCGTTGAGCCGCACGCCCTTGGGGCCCCACTCGACGGCGAGGCTGCGGGTCATCGCCAGTACCGCCGCCTTGCCCATCGCCGAGGGTACGACGAATGCCGAACCGGTCCAGGCGTAGGTGGTGACGATGGAAAGCACGTTGCCCGGCCGGCCTTCGCCGATCCACCGCTTGCCGCAGGCGAGCGTCATGTAGGCGCTGCCGTGGAGCACGATGTTGAGCACCGAGTCGACGGCCTGGTGCGACAGCGTCTCCATGCGGGCAAGGAAGTTTCCCGCCGCGTTGTTGATCAGTGCGTCGATTGGCCCCGCCTCCCAGATCTCGCCGACGGTGCGCTCGACGGCGTCGGCGTCGCGGGTGTCGAGCGGCCACCAGGAGATGGCGACACCCGTCGCCTCGCCCAGCTCGGCGGCCGTCTCCTCCAGGAGGCCCGTGCGGCGGCCGACGATGATCACTTCCCCGCCCAGCTCCATGATGCGCCGGGCCATGCTCTTCCCGAGGCCGGAACCGCCGCCGGTGATCAGCACGCGTTTGCCAGCGAGGAGGTCATGAACAAACATGGCGGTTTCCTTTTTCCGTCGGGTCGGCGAACGTATCGCCCCAACCCTACAACGAAGCGGCGCCCGGACGCCATCGGCCGAACCGGGGCAAATGCGGACCACAGGGAGGACGGCGATGCTCACCCGGGCGACGACCTACGACGACGTCTGCCGGCTGATGCGCTGGCAGATCCCGGAGCGCTACAACATGGGCGCCGACGTCTGCGACAAGCACGCCGATCGCACGCCCGAAGCCGTCGCGCTGATCGTCGAGAACGGGGACGGCGACGTCGTGCGCTACAGCTTCGAGTCCCTGCGCCGGTTGACCAACCGCCTGGCCAACGTGCTGGTCGGCAGCGGACTCAACCGTGGCGACCGACTCGCCGTGCTGCTGACCCAGTCGGTCGAGACGCCGATGGCCCATATCGCGGCGTGGAAGGCCGGTCTGGTGTCGATCCCGATGTTTTCGCTGTTCGGCGAGGAGGCGCTCGAATACCGGCTCACAAACAGCGGGGCCAGGGCGCTGGTCACCGACGAGACCGGATTCGCCAAGATCGCCGCTATCCTCGACCGGCTGCCCGATCTCGACGTGGTGTTGCTGGTCGATGCCGGCGCCGACGGCCGCGGGTTCACCGCCTTCTGGCCGGCCGTCGATCGGGCCTCCGACGGCTTCACCCCCGTCGACACGTCCGCCGAGGACCCCGGACTGATCATCTACACGTCGGGGACCACCGGCAGCCCCAAGGGCGCCTACCACGCCCACCGGGCGCTGCTCGGCCACTTGCCCTCGGTAGAGTTCTTCAACGAGTTCCTGCCCCAGCCCGGCGACCTGATGTGGACGCCAGCCGACTGGGCGTGGATCGGCGGGCTGATGAACGTGCTGATGTCGTCGTGGCACCACGGCGTCACCGTGCTCGCCCAGCGCGCCCGCAAGTACGATCCCGAGCACGCGCTGGCGCTGATGGCGCGGCACGGTGTCCGCAACGTGTTCATGCCGCCGACGGCGCTCCGGCTGATGCGCCAGGCCGAGGGTGCCATCGGCCGCTATGGCTGCGGACTCAGGACGCTCACCTGCGCAGGCGAGCCCATGGGCGTAGAACTCCTCGACTGGTGCCGCGACAAGTTGGGCGTGACGCCCAACGAGTACTATGGCCAGACCGAGTGCAATCTGGTCATCGCCAACTGCGCAGAGATCATGGACGTCAAGCCCGGGTCCATGGGACGGCCGGTTCCCGGTCACACCTGCGCCGTCATCGACGCCGACGGCCAGCCTCTGCCGCCAGGCGAAGTCGGCGCCATCGCCGTCCGCCGGCCGCATCCGGTGATCATGCTGGAATACTGGCGCAACCCGGAAGCCACCGAAGCCAAATACCGAGGCGACTGGCTGCTCACCGGCGACGAGGGCCACGTCGACGAGGACGGCTACTTCTGATTCCTCGGGCGCGACGACGACGTCATCACCTCGGCCGGCTACCGCATCGGCCCCGGCGAGATCGAGGACTGCCTCGGCCACCATCCGGCTATTGCATTGGCCGCCGTCGTCGGCGTCCCGGACCCGCTCCGCACTGAGTCGGTAATGGCGTTCATCGTGCCGAGCCCCGGCGTGATCGCCGACGCCAACCTGGAAGACGACATCCGCGAGTTCGTCAAGACCCGGCTGTCGCCGCACGAGTACCCGCGCATGATCGAGTTCCGCGCCACCCTGCCGATGACCGCCGGCGGCAAGATCAAGCGCAAGGAACTGCGCGACGCCGAGATCGCCAAGATGAAGGGTTAGCAGGGCTATCCCGGCTCGCGCTCAGGCGACCTTGTTTTCTTTGCGCTGAACATTGCCGTCATCGCCGACGATCGGCAGATAGTCGCGCGCGGCGTTGAGGTTCTCGGGCCGGTACTCGGGGTGCGTCACCGTGTTGCCGTCCCGGTAGGGCGCGGTCGTGCCGAACCGGGCGAGGGCGCTCCGGTGAATCATCTCGTTGACGAAAACGTTTCCGGGTTCGGGTTCGTTGGCGCGCCGGATGAAGCGCCGTACCCAATCGTCCCGGCCGCCGAGCACCCGCTGGTACGGCAGGGCGCGGCTGACGAAATACAGCGCCGCGCGGGATTCGTAGTGCGTTCCGGCCGCATCGCCGTGAATATGATCGCGTACATAGTCGTCGTCGAATTCCAGTGGCGTGTGCTCGCGGACCCGCTTGATCATCCAGTCGAGCGCCAGGTCGGAAAGGCCGGCGTCCTCGTAACTGCCGCCGACATTGGAATGAACGCCGGAGAACCACACCTGCTCGACGATCTGGTCGCGGTCACGGTGGCCGCCTTCGAGACCTTGCCATAGGGTCGGCGCGAAGGGCCCTCGCTTCTCATCGATGGCCATGGCGTGCAAGGCGCAGTCGATGTTGGCGCCGAGCGTCGTGTCGTGGAACGCGTATTTCCCACGGTTCATCCATTTCAGGCTTTCCACCGGCATGCCAAGGGCACCCACCGTGTCCCAGACGCCGACGCATTTGATCCGGATCTCACCTTGCCCGAGTCCTTGGATCTCGGCCTGTTCGGTCGGACTGCGCTTGTGCGGCGGGGTGCGATAGAACTCCCACGTCCGCATCAGCTCGCCCATCGAGTGCTTGTCCAGGAGGCCGCAGGCGCCGATGAAGCCGGCAAGGCTGCGGCCGGTGAAGGCGCCACGGGAGAATCCGAAGATATAGACCTCGTCGCCGGGCACGTAGTTGTTGGCGAGGAATCGATAGCCGTCGCGGACATTCTCACCGACGCCGCGCCCGGTCGCCCCGCCCAGGAACCGATCGATGGGACCACCGGTGCCGACCCCCTTGTCGTAGAACGTGACCTGCTGGGTCCCGTCCTCGGCGGCGTCGCGAATGGCCCGCATGATCTTGACGACATTGGTGGAGTTGCCTTTGTCGTCCGGCCGGTTCCAAGTACCGTCGAAGCAAACGACCAGTCGTTTCATGACGCCCCCTCCCCGACAACGCCGCCTCGGCATTTGCCTGCGCGCCCCTGAACGGACAGCCGGCGCACAATCGCAATTCATCCGGCCACTGGCCGTTGGGGTTCGTTGTATTGCTCGCTAACCGGGATGTTCTATATGGCAATATCCCACATGGTAGAGCTTGACTCCATCAATCGGGTTTTTCAAGGCGTTCGACGCAGGTGATCCGCGGCCCGCCCACCGGGCGCCGGTTGGCGCGAGCCCCTAAGGCCTCGCGTATGGCAGGATACGGTGGGGGGTGGTCTAGGTGCCCGTCTGCTCCGCCGGGTCGGCCAGCGCGCCGTCGAGCCAGGTGAGCATGCGTTCGGCCACCGCTTCCCATTCGCGCTCCAGCATCATCGCATGGGCCATGCCGGGGAACATTTCCATCTCGGCGCGGTAGGTGTCGGCCGTGGCCTTGACCGCGCCCTCGAACACGAAGGCATCGTTCTCGGCACCGATCACCAGCACAGGCAGGTCCAGCATGGGCGTCGACGGCGGCAGATCGAGGCCGAACAGGTCGAGGGCGACCAGCGGCGATTCCGGACCCAACCGCGGCAACGTGTGATTGACGGTCGCTTCCACGGCGTCGTCGGAGAACAGCGCCCTACGCAACGCGCGGGTACCGGACGCCGCCGGTCCCATGGCCTGGGCGATCACCAGCTCGCGGAGCAGCTCCGGGTTGCCGAAGGCGATGCCGCCAAAGCTGCCGATCATCCCGTGCGGCGGCGCCGAGCCCATCAGCACCGCGCCGGGCACCGGCTGGCGGTGGAGGATCTTCTGCACCACCATGCCGCCCAGGGAATGGCCGATCAGGACCGGCGGCGGCGGTAGCTCGGCCATGACCCGTTCGACGTCGGTGACATAGTCGCGGAGCCGGGTGCGCGTTAGCCGTTCAATGCCTGCGCTGGCGCCGTGGCCGCGCAGGCTCAGCGCGTGGGCGGCATAGCCCCTCTCGGCGAACCACGGAAGGAAATGGACGTCCCACACCCAGGCGCCGGCGAAGGCGCCGTGGACGAACAGCAGCGATGCCGGCTTCGCAGCGCCCTTGGGCATCCGGCTGATGACTTCGAGATTCATGGCGGGCTCCGCACGGGTAGTGCGCGATCCTATCGCCGATCACCCGACCAACCAAGGGCTATGTTGCAGTGCAGCGAGATCGCGCCGCATTCTTGCGGTCGCGTTGTTCCTCCACATTACGTCAACGTTCGGACGCCGTGCGGCGTCTGGATCTCGGCCGAGAAGCGGCATTCGGCGCTCTCCCTGAACGTCACTCGCTCGTCGGTGAACACCGGCGCTAGACGATCGGCGATTTCGTCGGCGTTGGGATGTTCGATGGAGAGCCGCACGAGCCGGCAGCCGAGGTCCGCCATGGCGGCGCCGGGAAAGGGCTCGCCGGGCCACTCGATGACCATCGGGAGGGCGCCCTCGAACGGCATCGATCCGTCGTCCGGTATGGAGATGCGCCAGGTCAGCGCCCCCCCCGCGTGATCTCGGTGGCGACGCCGACGCTCGCCGCCGCCGCCAGCGAGGCATCGAGGTCGGGCGTGCGCGCGATCCAGGTGCGAAGCCGGGGCGGCTTCGAGTGGTAACGGTCGAGAGCGAACCATCGCGGGCGTCCCGGCGCGGGCGCCGCGGGATCGACGGCGATGATCTCGAGGAACTCGTCCTCGCCGAGGCGCATGAGGCGGTTGTGGGTGCCCATCTGGACATGCGCACCACCGGGCGGAACCTCGACGCCGAGGCAGGCGCGAACGTGCTCGATCCCCGCCTCCAGGGTGGGCGCCGTGACGACGATGTGGTCCAGAGCGAGTTTGGGCGGCATCGATGGCCGTCTCCTTTCAGAAGCGTGCCGATCAGGAAAATCTCAAATGCGCTCGCCGGTCAACCGATCCGCGGCAGTTGCTCACTCGTGCGCAGACGTCTCGGCCATCAACGCGTGAGCAGCCACAACAGGAAGAGCACCGCTCCCAGCAAGATCGGGAAGTAGGCCAGAGCCACAGCCCACGCCGTCACTTCGCCGACACCAGCCCGGGGGAACAGGCGACGCAGGCCGTAGTAGACGATGACAAAGACGAGATAGAACAGCGCCAGGCTGAAATAGTCCGAAAAAAGACCTTCCATCCATCAAGTCCAAACTTGGGGGAACTTGGGCACGCACAACCGTCCGCCGATCAACAGATCCGCGGCAGTTGCTCGCCGGCGAGCCAGTCGATGATCGTCCGTCGTTATCGAATGACCCTGCCGCCGAACGACCAGCAAATCTGTTGTTTCATTATCGAAACAAGACCGTACTTGGATTCGCAGGTGACGTAGGTGTCGGCGTTCTGGGGCGAGGACTTTGAAGCCGATTTCCTCTTGGCGGACCTGCGCTCGTTCAGCGCGGTGCGAAATTCGGCGCGATCATCGACGACCTCGATACTCGTCAGTATGGCAAGGAACTCGTCCAACTGCGCATCGAAGTCGCAGTATCTTAGGAACCCGGCCGCATCGTAAGTCCCGGGATCGTTGTCGTAACTCGGTTCCGAAAACTTGTAGCCCGCTCTGGCCACGATGCACTTCTTGCCGCCGAATGCGTCCGCGGTCGTCACAAAACCTCCCGACGTGTACCTGGGGTGGGTTACTTTTCGTGGTGTGTCGTGACGAACATAATGATCTCCAAGAAATTTTTTGACGTATGATTCAAAACGGTCAAAGTCATTTAACCTCATGTGAGTGATTTCGCCAAAAAACCCATCGTACAGACGCTCTGAACGAAAGAAACCACGATCGAAGTCGAAGTAGATTCTATTGTGAACGATACTGTTGTCCCGGATTTGCTTTTCAATCTTCCGGATTCTCTGAATCCCCAGAGGAAAGTTCAAGTCCGCTTCAAATGGTTGAATCTCCTGCCAATCCGATAGGTGGGCTACGGTGCCTCGGCTGTCGCGAGCCGCATTGGTTTGGCATGCGGCGAGAGCCAGAACCGCGCCAAGCGCCAAGGCCGCGGGCACCGGCATGCGAACCAGGTTCCCGATCCGATTGGTTGCCTTCGGGCCGGTAACCGGTTTGGGCAAGGGTGCGCGTCCCACAACTTTCGTCCGGCGGTCCAACATCGTCATGACTCGCGAATTGTGACTCACCGGTATAAGAACAGTCTACCGTGGATCGAAAAACGCAAAGCCGATGGCGCCGCCGCAGAAATCGTGGGGCGGACTTTCCGCAATCTCGACAATTCTGTCGGACGATCGTCAACAGATCCGCGGTAGCTGCTCGCCGGCGAGCCAGTCGATGATGCGGTTGCCGCCGAAGGCGGTTTCCATCTGCACGAAGTGGTGCGGATCGTCGGTCACGTCGCCGATGATCGCCGCGTCGGCGCCCAGCGGGTGCGCGCGCATGGCGGCGAGCAACGCGCCGGCGTCGGAGCCGTCGCAGAAGGCCACCACCTTGCCCTCATTGGCGACGTACAGGGGATCGAGGCCGAGGAGTTCGCAGGCGCCGCGGACGGCGGTCGCAACCGGGATGGCGTCCTCGCGGACGGTGATACCGACGCCCGACTGGAGGGCGATCTCGTTCAGGACCGCGGCGAGGCCGCCGCGAGTCGGATCGCGGAGCACGTGGAGGCCCGGAACCGCCGCGACCATGTCGGCGACGAGGCCATGCAGCGAGGCCGCGTCGGAGACGATCTCGGTCTCGAAGGTCAGGTCCTCACGTTTCGACATCACCGCGACGCCATGATCGCCGATCGTACCGCTGATCAGCACCGCATCGCCGGGCCGGGCGCGGTCGGCGGAGACCTCGACGCCCTCGGGCACCACGCCGACACCAGTGGTGGTGATGAAGATGCCGTCGCCCTTCCCCTTCTCCACCACCTTGGTGTCGCCGGTGACGATGGCGACACCGGCATCCTTGGCCGCCGCCGCCATGGACTCGACGATGGCCTTGAGGTCGGCGAGCGGGAACCCCTCCTCGATAACCATGCCGACCGATAGGTAGAGCGGCCGGGCGCCGGCCATGGCGACGTCGTTGACCGTGCCGTGCACGGCCAGCGAGCCGATGTCGCCGCCGGGGAAGAACAAGGGCGAGATGACGAAGCCGTCGGTGGACATCACCATGCGCCCCGACTCGACGGCAAAGCAGGCCTGGTCGTTGCGGGCGGCGAGCCAGGGGTTGTCGAAGCGGTCCTCGAACAGCTCCTCGATGAGTTGCGCCATCGCCCGTCCGCCCGAGCCGTGGGTCATGTCGATGCGCCCCGAGCGCAGGTCGAGGGGGCGCGGCGAATGGCGCTTGAACGAGGTCATGGGTTCTTTCCGGGTCGCTGAGGGGGACAGACATCCTTCGACACGCGGCTCCGCCGCTGCTCAGGATGAGGGGACGGTTTGGTTTGCGGGCCATCCCTCATGCTGAGCAGGCGCGTCAGCGCCGTGTCGAAGCATGCCCGCGCCGGGCGGAAGACAATCACAGTTGGATCACGCACTGGCCCGGGCCGGGTCGCGGAAGCGGCCGAAGCTGTAATAGGCGGCGCAGGCGCCTTCGGAGGACACCATGCACGAGCCGATGGGATTGTCGGGCGTGCAGACGGTGCCGAAGATCTTGCAGTCGGTCGGCTTCTTGACGCCGCGCAGGATGGCGCCGCATTCGCAGGCCTTGTTGTCGGGCACCTGCGCCTGCTCCAGGGGGAAGCGCTTCTCGGCGTCGAACGCGGTATACGCCTCCTTGATCGCCAGGGCGCTGTAGGGCACCTCGCCCAGCCCCCGCCATTCGAAGCTCTTGCGCAGCTCGAACACCTCGGCGACCAGCGCCTGGGCTTTGACGTTGCCGTCGCGGTCGACGACCCGCGTGTATTCGTTCTCCACCTCGGCACGGCCGTCGTTGAGTTGGCGGACCAGCATCAGCACCGCCTGCATCACGTCCAGGGGCTCGAAGCCGGCGACGACGACGGGGCGCTGGTATTCCTCGGCGAAGAACTCGAACGGCCGCGAGCCGATCACCGCCGAGACGTGCGCCGGGCCGATGAAGCCGTCGAGCGGCAGGGTGCCGAGGCGTCGGACCTCGGGGCTTTCGAGGATGTTGGTGATCGCCGCCGGGGTCAGCACGTGGTTGCAGTGGACGGTGAAGTTGGTCAGGCCGAGGGCCTGTGCCTGCTTGAGGGCGATGGCCGTCGGCGGGGTCGTGGTCTCGAAGCCGATGGCGAAGAACACCACCTCGCGGTCGGGGTTGCCCTGGGCGATCTTCAGGGCGTCCAGACTGGAATAGACCATGTGCACGTCGCAGCCCTCGGCCTTGGCCTTCATCAGGGTCATCCGCTCGATGCCGGGGACGCGCAAAAGATCGCCGTAGGTGCAGAGGGTAACGCCGTCCTTTCGGGCGAGCTGCACGGCGTTGTCGATGCGCCCGACCGGCAGCACGCAGACGGGACAGCCGGGCCCGTGGATCATCCGCACGTTCCTGGGTAGCAGGTCCTGGATGCCGTAGCGGAAGATGGCGTGGGTGTGGCCACCGCAGAACTCCATAATGTGGTAGTCGCGGTCCACATGCGCCTCGGCGCGGATCGCCGCCGCCAGTTCGCGGGCGAGCGCGCCGTCGCGGAACTCGTCGACAAACCGCACGCTCATGAGGCGCCCATCTCCTCGGCCAGCTCCGCCAGCGTGCCCATCTCGGCGAACAGCGCCAGCGTCCGTTCGGCCTCCTCGGGGTCGAGCTTGTTGAGCGCGAAGCCGACGTGGACGATGACGTAGTCGCCGACGGCGACGCCGTCGACCAGCGAGAGGCTCACCTCCTTGACGATGCCGCCGACCTCGGCCTTGGCCATGTCGCCATCGAGAAGCTCGGTGATGCGCGCAGGAATGGCGAGGCACATGGCGCTATCCCCTGGCCATCGCCGCGGCCCAGGCCTGGCCGAGGCTGATGGCGACGTCGCCGGGGCCAAGGTTCATCGGTTGGATCGGCCGGAGGCCCATCTCGTCGAGCCGCTCGCACAGCGCCGCCGTCATTACCCGGTTGAGAAAGCAGCCGCCGCACAAGGCCACCTCGCGGATGCCCGTAGCCTCGGCCGCGCCCGCGACCCAGTCGGTCAGCGCCGCGGCGATGGTGCCGTGGAACAGGTTGGCGCCGGTTTCGGCGCCGAGGCCGGAGAGTTTGTCGAGGAGCGGTGTGGTGTCGAGGACGCCGTTTTCGATGCTCCAACCGCCCGGATCGACGGCGGGCGCGGTCGCCATCGCTTCCAGGGCCATCGGCGCCTCGCCCTCGAACTGGGCGACGGGCTTGACCCCGACGAGGCCGCAGGCGGCGTCGAACAGCCGTCCGCAGCTGGACGTCGTTGGGCAGTTGACGTCTTTCTCCAGCATCGCCGCGATCACACCCGCACCCTGTTGGCCGGCGAAGCGCGCCTCGATCTCGGCGCCGCGGCCCATTGCATGCAAAGCCGCCGCTGCCATGCGCCAGGGTTGGCGCGCCGCCGCGTCACCGCCGGGCTGCATTAACATGGCCAGATGTCCGAGACGTTCGAAGCCCGAGGCATCGACTCGCAGCAGCTCGCCGCCCCATGAGCCGCCGTCACTGCCGAGGCCGAACCCGTCCAACGCCAGTCCGAGCACCGGCCCCTCGCTGCCGTGTTCGGCCATCACCGCGGCGACATGGGCATGATGGTGCTGGACCGGAACCGTGTCGATCCCCCGGTCGGCCGCAAGGGCCTCGGCGTAGCAGGTGCTGTGGAAGTCGGGATGGATGTCGTGGGCGACGTGGACTGGATTGAACCCTGACGCGGACAGCAGCTCCTCGGCCATGTCCTCGAACATCCGCACCGCCTCGACGGTATCGAGGTTGCCGGCGTCGCGAGTGACCAGCGCCTGCGCTCCCCGGGTAGCGCAGAGCGTGTTCTTGAGGAAAGCACCGACGGCGAGTCCATCGGGTACGGGCCGCGGTAGGGCGACGGTCAGCGCGACGAGATCGTCGGACTCCGTGGGCGCCGGAACCGCCATGCTCAAATTCGGGCCGTAGCGGCGATAGTTTCGGCCGGCGATGCCAGCGCCCAGCGACGGGCTTCGATCCACGCGTACCAGTCGTTGAGGCCGGCGCCTGTTGTGGCCGACACTTCAAGAACTTCCAGGCCGTTGTTGATGCGCCGGGCGAAGTCGACACAGCGCTCCACGTCGAAGCTGACGTGCGGCAATAGATCGATCTTGGTCAGCACCATGAGGTCGGCGGCGTGGAACATGTCGGGGTACTTGAGCGGTTTGTCGTCGCCTTCGGTCACGGAAAGCATCACCACCTTGTGCGCCTCGCCGAGATCGAAGGCAGCAGGACACACCAGGTTGCCGACGTTCTCGATGAACAGCACCGATCCGGGTTGCGGGGCGAGTCGTTCGAGGGCGTGGCCGACCATGTGGCCGTCGAGGTGACAGCCCTTGCCGGTGTTGATCTGAACGGCAGGCGCCGCCGTCTCACGGATGCGTTCGGCATCGAAGCTGGTCTGCTGATCGCCCTCGATGACCGAGATGGCATAGCGGTCCTGGAGATCGGTGATCGAGCGGACCAGCAAGGTGGTCTTCCCCGATCCGGGGCTGGAGACGAGGTTGAGCGCCAGCACGTTGCGGCTCGTCAGGTAATCCCGATTCATCGCCGCGAACCGGTCGTTTTCTTCGAGAATGTTGCGCTCGACCTCGACGATGCGGCTTTCGCTCATGCCGGGGACATGGACCCCGCCTAGACCGACGCCGTAATCGAGCGCTTCTTTGCCGTGGGCATGGTCATGGTGGTGATGGTCGTGATCGTGGCCGTGGTGATGGCCGTGATGGTGATGGTGGCCGTGTCCATGGTGATGATGGTGGCCGGAGCTGTTTCCGGCGCCCTCCACGGTGCCCTGCCCGCAGCCGCAAACCGTACACATCACTCGACCTCCAGGTCTTTGATCCGCAGATCCTCGCCGCCCGTGACCTGCAGTTCATAGCCGCCGCACTGGGGGCACGGATCATAGCGCTCCATAACCGGCACGGTTTCTCCGCAGCTCATGCACCAGGCTTGTCCGGGGGTGCGATGAAGTTCCAGCCGGGCGCCGTGGGCGAGCGTGCCGTTGCTGACGGTTCGGAAGCAGAAGTCCAGCGCTTCCGGGGCGGCACATGACATCGCGCCGACCTGCAGACGCACGATCTTCACCCGCCTGAACTTCTGCGCCCTGGCTTCTTGTTCGATGATGCCGAGCAGGCTCTCGCAGAGCGACATCTCGTGCATGGACCTCCTCTCGGATGGCGCCTGGCGGGTTCTCAGCGGCTCGCGCGACCGCGAACCTGCCTTCTGTGGCGCCCCCTCTCCCTCTATCGTCGGACAAATCGCAAAAGAATTCACCCCTTTTCGGTCGGGGGTCTTGGCGGGCCGCCTGAAGGGAGGACTAGCGCCGGGCCTCGGTGGCGATCTGATCGGCAACCGATGCGACGGCGGCGGCGACGTCTTCGGACAGTGCGTCGCCGTGGGCGAATGACTGCCCCTCGACGCCGTAGATCACCAAGCCGTCCGGCAGCCGGCCCAGAGCGCGGCTCGTTTCGACCGCTTCGGCCAAACCGAACAGGTGGGAGGACGCGAAGAACGTTTTGCGCGGCATCATCTCGAGCCGAGGTTCGAAGCGGCTGATGGTGCCAGCGGGTGCGCCTGTCGACGTTGCGTCGACGACGAACACCCGTTGGCGGTCCTGCCACAGGTCCATCAGTTCGGCGCCGTCGCCGGCGTGCTCGACGGCTTCGAAGCCGCGCTCGGCCAGCCGGTCGCAAACCGCAGGTCCAACGCCGTCGTCCCCCCTCAGACGATTGCCGACGCCAATGATCAGAGCGGCGCTGGCTGCTCCTTCATGCACGCTCGACCTTCAGGTCCAGGAAGTGGGTCGCGCAGCTGATGCACGGATCGTAGTTGCGGATCGTCTGCTCGCAGCGCCACTTGAGGTCTTCGTCGGCGAGATCGAGGTTGCCCTCGACGACCCCCAGGAGATCACGTTCGATCTGCTTCTGGTTCTGTGACGTCGGCGGGATGATGGTCGCCTTGGTGATGCGGCCTTCGTCGTCCAGTCGATAGGAGTGATAGCAGATGCCGCGCGGCGCCTCGGTGCAGCCGTGACCCTCTCCGGCCGCCGGAACGGCCTCGACACAAGCCTCGCCCGGCGCCTCGTAAGCCTCGGCCAGCCGAAGCGCCTCCTCGCAGGCGTAGACCGTCTCGACCATGCGCACGACGATGCTCTTGAACGGATTCCAGCAGGTTTCTTCGAGGCCTGAAGCGCGCGCCGTTTCTTTCGCAAAATCGGAAAGTTGCGAGAAGTTGTTGTTGTAACGGGCGAGCGGCCCGACAAGGTACGCCTCGCCCGTCGCGGTCATCCCGTGGAGGGCATTGGAGTGACGGACATGTTCCTCGTGGAAGTTTTCGCCGAACTCGGCAACGTCGATATCGAGACCGCGGTTGGAGACAATGCGGCCCTCGTGGATGGCGTATTCGTCTGGATGGCGCAGCGACACGCACGTGTAGTCGTACTCGTAGCCGGGGAAGGTGAACCCGCCGAACGCGCGAGCTAGCTCGGCAGCGGCGTCGACCGCCCACTTGAGCGGTTCCACAAGCGCCTTCACGTGTGCGGTGTCAGGCAGACGGTAGAAGCCGCCAACCCGCAGATTGACCGGATGCACCGCACGACCGCCGATGACTTCGAGGATTTCGTTGCCGAGTTTCTTCAGCTTCAGTGCCGTCTTGACGATCTCGGGGTTGCTCTGGGCGATCTGCAGGGCGTCGTCGAGGCCGAGGAAATCGGGGGCATGCAGCATCGCTGCGTGCAGGACGTGGCTCTCGATCCATTCGCCGCAGTAGATCAGCCGCCGAAGATCGCGGAGCGGACCGTCGACCTGAACGCCCAGCGCATCCTCCATAGCCTGGCTCGCTCCCATCAGGTAGGCGATCGGGCAGATGCCACAGATACGCGCGGTGATATCGGGGGCGTCGGTGAACATACGGCCGCGCAAAAGCGCCTCGAAAAACCGCGGCGGTTCGTAGATTTGGAAACGGATGTCTTGGACCGTATCGTCCTTGACGCGGACGTGCAGCGCCCCCTCGCCCTCGACCCGGGCCAGCGCGTCGACCTTGATCGTCCTTGGACGCGGCTTACTCATGGGCCTCGCTCGTCTTGCGGAACGCCGTCGCTCCGGCGTTGTAGCTGCGGAACAGGTGGCGGATTTCGCGGCGATCGGCGCCCGTCCCGGCAAACCATTCGCTCAGGTTGGCGGCATTGGGGCTTTCCATGGGGCCGAAGCAGCCATAACACCCGCGTCCACACGACGGACACAGGTTGCCGCAGCCGGCCTGGGTCACCGGCCCGAGACACGGCTGCCCTTGGGCGACCATGACGCAGATCGTTCCCCGGCGCTTGCACTCGAAGCATTCGCTGTGCGCCGGGATGTTGAGCCGGCGGCCGTTGAGGAAGGCGTTGAGCACTTCCAGCAGTTGGTACTTGTTCAC
>Ga0056135_10000053_pt1 | contig 38952 bp, 39 predicted proteins | sample WorMetG1aBELIZE1_FD_67481 | JGI IMG/M metagenome (GOLD analysis project Ga0056135, IMG submission 67481) | Marine gutless worms symbiont microbial communities from Max Planck institute for Marine Microbiology, Germany - Inanidrilus... ...
AAAGGCGAATTCATGAGCGGGTGAGGTTCACGGCTATCAGCCCCAGAACCGCAGGAACCCTGCGGTTCAGGGTCGTCCGCCAAAGCGGGAGAGGATGTGCTGAATCAAAGAAATGGCGGACAGGGTGGGATTCGAACCCACGATACGCGTTAACGTATACTCCCTTAGCAGGGGAGCGCCTTCAGCCGCTCGGCCACCTGTCCGTCCGCGCCGCAGCGCCTTGACGATATATCGTCCCCGGGGTCCGCGATCAAGCGTTACCCCGTCTTGCGGGATTCTCGGTTTTCGGTAAACGTCTTCGATGACGGCAGCGGCGGTGCCGCCGAGGCCCCCTCCTCCGGTTGGGAGATATTCCACGAAACGATGCCGCCGGTCAGTCTTTTGAGATCGTCAACCGAGGTCTTGAAGACGCAATGGGGGTGTCCGGCGGCGGCATAAACCGCATCGAAGCGCTTCAGAGACCGGTCGATGGCGACCGGCAACGGATGCACCAGACCGATGGGCGGGATGCCGCCGATGGTGAAACCGGTCACCCCCTTGACCTCTGAGGCCTGCGGGCGCCGCACCGGGCCGTCCAGGTCGAGAACCCGGCCCAGGTTCTCGGGCACGCAGCGGTGATCCCCGGCGACCAGCGCCATGACCATTCGCTGGTCGATCTGAAAGACCAGGGACTTGACGATGGCGCCCAATTCGCAACCGACCGAAGCCGCGGCGTCTTCGGCACTCCTGGCCGTATCCGCCAGTTCGACCACCGTGTCTTCCAAGCCGGCATCGGTCAAGGCCGTCCGGACCTTCTTCACAGTCGTTTTGTCGAGCAGGCCCATCGGCACACTCCGGCCCCTTGTCCGCTAATTGAGGAACGGCACAGCCATTCCTTTTTGCACAGGCTCTCTCACGGCGATTTCATCATACCAGCGCTTGACGTGTTCGAGATCATTAAGATCGATTTGATGACGTTCGAACCGCGAAATCCATGGGAAGGTAGCGATATCCGCAATGGTGTAGTCGTCGCCAATGAAATAGCGGTTCTCCTCGAAGTGATCGTCCATGACGCTATAGAGCCGCACTGTCTCATCATGGTAGCGTTTCTGTCCGTAGGGCACGACTTCCTTCGGCTGAAACAGGAAATGGTGTGCCTGGCCGATCATCGGTCCGACACCGCCCATCTGGAACATCAACCACTGCAAGGTCTTGAGTCTCTTGACCGCGTCCGTCGGCAGCAGCGGACTTGCCGTTTTCTCGGCCAGATAGATGAGGATGGCACCGGACTCAAAAAGCGTCAGGGGTTTCCCATCAGGCCCCTCGGGATCGACGATCGCCGGGATCTTGTTGTTCGGATTGATTTCCAGGAAGCCGGGCTCGTGCTGCTCGCCTTTTCCGATATGGACTTCATGAACAGTGTAGGGCAAGCCCACTTCCTCAAGCATCACGGAAACCTTGCGGCCGTTCGGCGTCGCCCAGGTGTATAGGTCGATCATCGTATTTATCTCTCCTGTCTGGCCGCCAGCGTTTCAGCAGCCCCCTTGTCTTTCCCCATCATCGGCTGCCGTCACGGTGCAAACAATGGCGTTTTTGGGCACGTCTCCTTTATTAACCGTTCACACGCCCTTGCCTACGTCAGTACAAAGTTGGACAATCGGCACTCAATCAATAAACGGATAGGTTGAAAACGTGGGAGACGAAACCAACGATATCAATAATTCGCGGGAGGCCCTTCGTGCCGCGGAAGCTGCCCTCGAATATGCATTGGAACGTGAAAAGGCCCTCGTTTCCGACCAGCGTATGCGCATGGCCGAAATGGCCCATGAACTGCGCTCGCCCCTGACCGCCATCGCTGGCTTCGCCGAACTGACGATGAACGAACAGTTCGGCCCCATCGACAACGAGAAATACCGGGATTATGCGACGCGTATTCACCAGGCATCGCGAATGATGCTGGATATCATCGAAGCACTATCATCGGAGAGTATGGATCGCGGATCTTCCACGTCCATACCGACCGGGCCTGTCGATGCCGGCAAGATCATAAATGGCATCGTCGACCTGTTTGTCGACATGGCCGACGAACGCGGCATCGATCTGAAGGCCAACGTGGCCGATGACTTTCCCCTGCTCGATACCAACGCCACGCGGCTCAATCAGATTCTGGTCAATTTGGTATCCAACGCCATCAAGTTCACACCGGAAGGCGGTACCGTCGAAATCCAAGCCCACGTGGACCCGGAGTCGGGCGCCGTCATCCTGGTCGTCCAGGACGACGGCGTCGGGATGTCGGCACAAGAGATGGTCAAGGCCCTGGAACCCTACGAGCAAGGATCACAGGACTCGCCTCATGGCGATACCGGCACCGGTCTTGGCTTGACCATTGTCGACCGACTGGTTCGAGAGATCGGCGGTGATTTCGAGGTCAGTTCCGAAAAGGGAAAGGGGACGGTCGTTCGGATTAGACTTGCCGTAACCACGTCAGACGAAACATCGGCCCAGACCCGCGACGGGTTCGAGCCGTTCCGAAAGAGTTTGTAAATGATCATTACCGGGTGCCGGGCACCCGCAAGGTCCGAGCGGCCGTGATACACTCGGCAAATTCGTACAATCGGCTATCCAGAAAGGAGACCACATGCCGTATTCAAGCCCTCTGCGATCGTTTGTACTGCTTCTTATTTTAGCGTTTCTGTTTTTGCTTCCGATCATTGAGGCGCCATCCGCCGCCGCCGATAGACCGCTCGAGGTTGCGGCAGGAAATACGGTCATGCAGTGCATGGCCAACTGCATCCGTCACGAGGGGAACACGGCTTCCGCGAAGGACACCTGTAAATTGAGGTGTGCCAACGTCGCCAACCCCTCCCAAGGGGGGCGTAAAAAAGACTGTATGGGTACGTACAAGGCCTGTAACCGCGCCTGCGGAAAGTCGGACAAGGCGTGCCAAAGGGGCTGCAAAAAGAATCTGATGAAATGTGGTTGATCCGGCGAGTCGGGGCGTCGTCGGCGAAAACCCGTTTACCTTAAAGGCTCGCCATCACTTTGGTGAGTGCCGCTTCGAACCGCTCAAACTTTTTTCGGTCACCGGGAAGCCCGATACGGAGGGTCCCCGGGATTTCCGTGAAACTTCTTGTCAGGACCCCTTCCCTAGCGAGCCCATCGTACAAGCTATCGGCTTTCGGATGGGCGACGAGGCGGAACAACGCTGTCCCGCCGATCCGTTTGAGGCCGACCCCGGCCAACAAGACATCGAGGGCATCCGCCTGCTGGCGCAGTTGGTGGCGGTGCGCCCCGATCCAAGAGGTATCCGACAGGGCCCGATGACCGACCGTTAATGCTGGCCCGGAAACGGCCCAGGGCCCGAAGCGCCGGCGCAAATCCCTTGCAATCACTTCTTCGGTAAGGGCAAACCCTAGTCTCACGCCGGCCAACCCGAAGAATTTCCCGAAGGACCGAAGCACGACGATGCCCGGCTCACCGCACCAGTCGGCGACACTGGCGTCGGGTTTCAAATCGGCAAAGGCTTCATCAATGACCAGCCAGCCACCACGGCCGGCCAGGCGCTGATAAAGGGCCATCAGGGTGCCGCGGGCCAGAAGCCGGCCGTCGGGGTTGTTCGGATTGACGGCGATACAAACGTCGATACCGAAGGGAATGTCGTCGGCGGCAACTTCCACCACATCGTGGCCGGCGGCCCTCCACCGATGGGTGTGTTCCGCGTAGGTCGGGGCCAGTATCGCTACGCGCGATGGCGGTCGCGTTTCGGCAAGGGCGCCGATCAAAGCTTGTGACCCAGGCGCGGCAACGATCGACGCTTTATCGGCACCGTAATAACCGCGTGCCGCTTCGATCAGTCGGTCTTCCCGTTCCGCGTCGGGAAGCCGCGTCCAGGCATCGAGCGGCAGCGGCGGCAACGGATACGCGTCGGGACTAATTCCCGTCGACAGATCCAGCCAACCGGCGGACGGTACCCCGAACCTCTCCGATGCCGCTTTCAGGTCACCGCCATGGATCACTGGCGTTTCGTCATTCATCGGGCTTGCCCCAGACACCCAACCGGCGGGCGAATTGTTTCACATTTGTTAACATGTTCAAAAGACGCCGTTCATAACGACGACAACCGAGCACGGTATTAATGGCATCTATACAGACAACTTCACTAGCGCGACAGGACAACGGGGCGAAAATGATGTCGAGAACCGTGATGATCGTCGAAGACAACGCCATGAGCATGAAGTTCTTCAACGATTTGCTCGAGGTATCCGGATACCGGACGCTGCTTTCGCGCGGCGACGACGATGTTGAGACGATGGCGCGTAATTATCAACCGGACTTGATCCTCATGGACGTCCGCCTGAAACACCGTTCCGGCCTCGACATTGCCCGCGAACTCAAAGCCCGCTCCGACACGAGAACGATCCCTATCGTCGCGGTGACCGCATATGCGGATCATGGCGCGCGCGAACGCTGCCTGGAAAGCGGATGCGACGATTACCTCTCGAAGCCCGTCGGCGTCGACAAACTGCGCCGCACCGTCGGGCATTACGCCAAAAAGCCGAAACTGCGGCTCGTTGTTTCGAACTAAGCCCCCTCTAAAGGTAACCTGTGCGACAACCGCCCCGGAAACGGGGCGGTTTTTTATATGAACCCAGCGCCCCGGGACGTCATCCCAATGGCTGGTCGGTGAGCCCCCCCTTGATTAGTCCGAAAAACAATGGCGGCCGGTCGACGCCCGTAAACCGCCACCCCATATGGGCACCGCACCCCCTGCACAGCGCATAGACCCACTCGTAGCCTTTGAACCAAGTGAACTCGTCGGTCGGCTCACCCTCGCAAGCGATACCGGGAGCCTCGGAGAACAACAATATACGGAAAACCCGGCCGGCCGGATTGAAGAAGACATGCTCGTGACCATCGACGGCGGTGCGCCAGCGCCCGCGCGTGATCAGATGGCCGCACCCGGCGCAATAGATGGCATCGTCAGTGGCCTCGTCGGTGTCCGGCTTCTTTTCGTCTTCCGGCGTGATCTGCAGCATCTTCGAGTCTCGGCCCTGGGTTCGGGCGCGCACATGCTATCATACCCGACGATGGCGACCGATCACTCTTGGTGACGCCCGGACCTGAGATTCAGGTCTTGAGTTTGTCGCTGAGCAGTTTATTGACCACCTGCGGATTGGCCTTGCCCTGAGAAGCCTTCATGACCTGGCCGACGAACCAGCCGATGGTCTTGTCGTTGCCGTCCCGAACCTGCTGGGCCTGGTCCGGATTGTCGGCGATGACCTGGTCGACGATGGCTTCGATGGCGCCGGTGTCGGTGATCTGCTTAAGGCCCTTTTCCTCGACGATGGTCTCCGGATCACCGCCGGTCTCGAACATGATCTCGAAGACGTTCTTGGCGATGCGCCCGGAGATGGTGTCGGCCTTGAGGAGGTCGAGCAACTGACCGAGGGACTGGGCGGAGACCGGGCTTTCGGAGATCGATTTGCCGGCGGCGTTCAAGTGGCCGAACAGGTTCGATATGACCCAGTTGGCGGCCAGTTTCGAATCGCGGCCTTCGGCAACGGCCTCGAAATAGTCAGCCGTTTCCTTCTCGGCAACGAGGACGCCGGCGTCGTAGGCAGAAAGCCCCAGTTCGTCCATGAAGCGTTGTTTCTTATCGTCAGGCAGTTCCGGAAGCTTCTCCTCGATGGTGTCGACGTAAGCCTGGTTGATATCCAGCGGCAGCAGGTCCGGGTCCGGGAAATACCGGTAATCGTGAGCGAACTCCTTGGCCCGCATGGAACGGGTCTCGCCCCTGTGGGCATCGAACAGGCGCGTTTCCTGGACGACCTCGCCCCCCGACTCCCAAACCTCGACCTGGCGCTCAGCCTCGTGTTCAATCGCCTGCATGATGAAACGCACCGAGTTGACGTTCTTGATTTCGGCCCGCGTGCGCAGGTCCTCGCCGGGTTTGCGGACGGAGACGTTGACGTCAGCGCGCATCGAGCCTTGCTCCATGTTGCCGTCGCAGGTGCCGAGATAACGCAGGATCGAGCGCAGCTTCCGAAGGAAAATACCGGCCTCCTCGGGTGAGCGGATATCGGGTTTGGAGACGATCTCCATGAGACAGACGCCGGACCGGTTGAGGTCGATGAAGGACCGCCGGGGATCCTGATCATGCATGGACTTGCCGGCGTCCTGCTCCATGTGCAGTCGTTCGATCCCAACCTCATGGGTCGAACCGTCTTCGAGATCGAGGGTCACCGTTCCTTCGCCGACGACCGGATATTCGTATTGCGAAATCTGGTAACCCTGCGGCAGGTCGGCATAGAAATAGTTCTTACGCTCGAAAACCGAATGCAGGTTGATCTTGGCCTTGAGACCCAGGCCCGTCTTCACCGCTTGTTCGACACAAAACCCGTTGATCACCGGCAGCATGCCCGGCATCGCCGCATCGACCAGCGAGACCTGTGTGTTGGGCTCGGCACCGAATGCCGTCGCCGCGCTGGAAAAAAGCTTGGCGCCGGACACCACTTGCGCGTGAACCTCGAGCCCGATGACGACTTCCCAATCGCCTGTATCGCCCTGGATGAGGTAGGTCATTTTCCGCCTCCCCCGCCCGGCTTGGCTTCGAAACCAGCTTGGCTTTCAAGCACCCCGGCAACGCGGAACATGGTCTCTTCGTCGAAGGGCCGGCCGATGACCTGAAGTCCGAGCGGGAGCCCTTCGTTGCTCAGCCCGGCGGGAACCGATATGCCGGGCAGTCCAGCCAGCGACGAAGGCACCGTAAACACGTCGTTTAGGTACATGGCGATCGGATCGTCCATCTTTTCGCCGATCGCGAAGGCGGCCGACGGGGCCGTCGGCGTCAGGATGGCATCGACGGTCTCGAAGGCCTGCTCGAAATCACCGGCGATGCGCGTGCGCACCTTCTGGGCTTTGACGTAGTAAGCATCGTAATAGCCTGCCGAGAGCACGTAGGTACCGATCAGGACGCGGCGGCGGACTTCGTCGCCGAACCCTTCAGCCCGGGTGTTCTCGTACATCTCGTCCAGGCTTTCGCCGTCGACGCGCAAGCCGTAGCGGACACCGTCGTATCGCGCCAAGTTCGACGAGGCTTCGGCCGGCGCGACGATGTAGTAGGTGGGCAGAGCATATTTCGTATGCGGCAATGAAATCTCGATGATCTCGGCGCCGGCATCGCGCATCATCTCCGCGCCCTTCTGCCACAACTCCTCGATCTCACCCGGCATACCGTCCATCACATACTCGGCCGGAATACCGATTTTAAGGCCGCGAATGTCGCCGGTCAGTGCGGCTGCAAAATCCGGCAGGTCAAGCGGCGCTGACGTCGTATCCTTGGGATCGTGGCCAGCCATCGCCTGCAGCATGATAGCGGCATCGCGCACCGACTTGGTCAGCGGACCGGCTTGGTCCAGGCTCGAGGCGAAGGCGACGATACCCCATCGCGAACAGCGGCCGTAGGTCGGCTTCATGCCAACGATACCGCAAAACGATGCCGGCTGGCGGATCGAGCCGCCGGTATCGGTTCCCGTAGCGCCGAGGCAAAGGTCGGCGGAAACGGCCGCCGCCGAGCCCCCCGACGACCCGCCGGGCACCCGGTCCTTGCCGTCTTCCAGCCGCCAGGGACTGAGCACCGGTCCGTAGTGCGAGGTCACGTTCGACGACCCCATGGCAAATTCGTCGAGGTTGGCTTTGCCGACCATGACGGCGCCGGCATCGCGCAGATTGGCGGTGACCGTCGATTCGTAGGGTGGGACGAACCCGTCGAGAATATGCGAGCCGGCTGTCGTCAACACGCCTTCGGTGCAAAACAGGTCCTTGACCGCGACCGGAATGCCATCCATGGACCCGCGAACATCTCCGGCCGCGCGGCGCTGGTCCGATTGGTGGGCCCGTTCGCGCGCGATCTCCGCAGTCTCCGTGATGAATGCGTTGAGAGCCGCGTTTTCGGCGATGGCCGCAATGCAGGCATCGGCCAGTTCCACCGCGCTTGTTTCTCCGGAGGAAAGCATCTCCCCGGCTTCGGCAATGGTGAGAGCGCTCAGGTCGGTCATGTTACTCCACCACCTTCGGAACCGTATAAAACGCACCTTCGGGTTCAGGCGCATTGGCGAGAACCTGATCGCGGCAATCGCCGTCGTTAACGACGTCCTCGCGTTTCGGCATGACCATGGCGGCGACGCTGGTCATCGGTGCGACACCATCCGTATCGACTTCGGCCAATTGCTCGACCCAGCCGATGATATTGTCGAGTTCGCCGACAAGCGGTTCCAGAGACTCCTCGGGCACCCGGATGCGGGCGAGAAAAGCGATGTTTCGAACCGCGTCCTTGTCCAGAGACATTGGGCCATCCATTCAGTGGAGATCAAAGAAACGGCGCCGCCAGCGAGCGGCGGCGTACGGGCGCGGAAATTAACACCGCTCCGGGACCTCCGCAAGCGCGGTCGGCAAAGCGTTTACAGTCGAAAGATGTCAGTTCGCGACCTTGGCAAGTTCGTTCCAGACAGCGTCATTCCATGCGCGATAGGTCAGCCAAACCGCAGCATCGAGCGCGTCCGTCAATTTGTCGGCCTTGAACTCATCGAACTTGGCCTTCCGTGCGAAGCGATCTTCTGACACACCATCGAAAACGACGCGGGATTTCGTCCGCTCGTAGAGCACCGTCGTCGACACGACCTCCTCCATACTCGCCTCGAAACTGATAATGTCGACCGTGATCTGATGGACCTGTTTTTTAGCGATCGTCGACGCCCCTTCTGTCATGAACATAGGCGTCACGAATTGCAGGACTTTGCCTTTCCACTTGCAGTCCCAATCAACCGCGTAATCGGCGACTTTGAAGAGTTGCCCTTCCGCCTCGCTTTTGCCTTCGTATTGAATCGAATAACCGCAGTCCGGCCGTCCTTTTTCCTTCAACGAACCGGATTGCGGTTTCCCCAAGGTGCCGTCGATGATCTCCAACAGGATCGGTTCGTAAACGAAACCGTAATCCTTTCCGTCTTTTTGTACCGCCACCCAAGCGCCTGTCGCTTTGCCGACCGTCGTAATCCGTTCACCCTTGCGGAACCGCCCGACCCGTTTGCTTTTGGTCTCCGGCTTTGCACGCACGTTGACGTCCTTGGTAACCACATAGATCCCGGGTTTCGGTTTGATCTTGGTGCCAAGAAAGGTCTTGGGAGCCGTCTCCCCTTTGTTGGCTCCGTTTGAACTTTGTCCCACCGCGCCATTTCCGAGTGGGAGCAAAAGACCCAACGCAAGCACCCAAGCGACGGCGACTGCCCGGAAAAAGCGGGGTCCTAGAGCCATAGCAACACAACACCAAAGCCATGCAATATCAGATAGTTATACATCATACTGGAGCACGCATCATCCCTCCAACCCTTTTCAGACAGGACACCGGGGGTTAAAAGACCGCATGCCCGAGGTTGCGATACATGACATCAAAAACCATTTGGAACGGAACGAGTGCCTTTTGGGACTTGATCTCGGCAGCAAGACGATCGGTGTCGCCGTTTCCGATCCCGCGCTGATCGTCGCCAGTCCCTTGCAGACGATCCGACGTACCAAATTCACCAAGGATGCCGAAGCCCTGTTCGCCCTCATCGAGGACCGGCAGGCGGGCGGTCTGATCCTCGGCCTTCCGGTCGGCATGGACGGCACCGAGGGGCCGCGCTGCCAATCAACCCGGCAATTCGCCGCGAATTTGCTTGAAAGGGCCGACATTGCCATCGCCTTCTGGGACGAGCGCTTGAGTACGGCAGCGATTGAGCGGTTTCTCGTGAACGAGGCTGACATGACCCGGAAGCGCCGCGCGCAAGTCGTCGACAAGATGGCCGCCGCCTATTTCCTGCAAGCGGCACTCGATGCGATCGGCCGCTGACGTCTTCGCGTCTAGCTCGAGCAGCGGTGTACGCGGCTCCGGTCTAAATGGTCAGCGAACCGCTCGCCCCGCCGTTCCGGACGGCAACCAGTTCTTCCATACGACAAAGGGCTGCGTGTTCGTTGGCGAAGGTTTCGACATCCCACTCATCCACCATGAATTTGAGCAGGACCTTCGCTCCAGTACGCATAGCATCCAGATAATCGAGTATGGCGTGAAGAGAGCCTGCCTCCACGCTCCTCAGATTTAGCGACACCTCGAGGCTCCTCGGTGCGGAATCGACGACGACACGCACCATGCCGAGATGATCGAAAAGAAAACGCCGATCTTCCTCGGATTCGGCGGAAGCACAATCAAACAGAGTTTGAGGCTGGTCGGGCGCCGGTGTCACATCGGCTGGATGCCAAGTCCCGAGATCGTCGATCCAATAGGTGCCGTCACCGGACGGTCCCCCTCCGTGATGGATGCAGATGACTTTGTCGCCAAAGAGTAGGTACATGGCTCACCTCAAGACGTCACAACCAAGATTAGTTCGCCTTCCGGGTGAGTACATTACAGTGAAATAAACTGAAACACGCCTGACGGATTCGGCACCAGCGGCGGCTCACTGATGGTATCCAAGGAGCTTTAACAGTTCTCCACCGTCCCTGAGAAAAGCCGTGTGGGCGTCGTCGTCAAAACTGGTCTGCCAGATGCCGGGTTCGATATCGAGCGGCGAGTCATCCCAGGCCAAATCCATGCAGTAGCGACGGACATCTTCGTCGTGTCCAAGACCGGCAAAGTCGAACAACGACGCGACGGGAACGTCGGGATTATCGACCAGATCTTCACCGCGGATCTCGAGGTAACGGTGCCGGTGCCGGCGGCCGAACGTCTTCGCAGCTCCGACACTGCGACTCCAGGCGGCGCCAAATTCTTTGGCAAATCCCGAGAACGTCGGATTCTGACGGGGAAACTCGCCGCGGCTTATCCCCAAATTGAACTCCCATGCCGAAACCGCCTCGTCTCGCCCGTCTCTGACGACGTGAACGATTCCGGCTTCTGGCAAGATCCGGTTCAGGATTTCAAGGCCGAGGACGTGTTCCGGGGTCTTCTCGACGATGCAGGTGACTTCCGTATCACCGATCCAACGATTGAGCATCAGGGCGACGGCCGTGCGCAGCAAATGGTCGACGTCGTCAACCGTACAGCCGGCGGCATTGCCGGCAAGGCCGGCAAGTTGTAAGCGGTTCCCGATCTTTTCGGACTCGGCGTTATATTCATCGACGGCCTTGGCAATCTTCGGGAACAGGATGTCGGTGAAATGCCCTTCCCCCTTCGCGCAGGCATTGGGATGGGCGTCGAGGCACTGTTGCACCCAGGCCGTTCCCCACCGCGTGGCGCCGACGATCAACAAGATCCGCTTTTCGAAGATGGCTTCGAGCCGGCCTTGGTATTCCGCGAAAAAGTGCATGTCGTGAAGGTTTATTCCTGTTCGGACAGGTTCCCGGCTTCCGCCCCTTTGGTTCCCGGCACTGGCCGGATATGCACTTTAACCGATGGACCCAGTCCCCCCAAGCCATCGCTGCGCCCGGCTTCGACGCTTGGTACGAGTCTTGTATCTCGGCATGGCCTTTTTCCTTCGGTAAAGCGATATATAGTTGTCGGCAGTCCACATGCAGACGCCAGAAAGGGAGTTATTAGATTGGATTCCATGGAAAAGCTGATCAACGGATTCAAGACCTTCCGGGCCAGTGAGTTCCAGGAAAAGGCCGCGGCTTGGGAAGAGCTGTTCGACAAGGGCCAAAGTCCAAAAGTCGCCGTCGTCGCCTGTGCGGATTCGCGGGTCGATCCCGCCACCGTGTTGAGTGCCGGACCGGGCGAGATCTTCGTTATCCGCAACGTTGCCAATCTGGTCCCGCCTTTTGACGAGACGGCCGCCCATTACAGCGTCAGCGCCGCCCTGGAATACGCGGTCCAACATTTGAACGTCGAGCACATCCTGGTCCTCGGCCATGCCTACTGCGGCGGCATCGGATCCCTGTTCCAACCGGGCGAAGCCGGTGCCGATGGCAACGTCTTCATTCCGTCCTGGATGGCTGCCGCCGAACCGGCGCACCGCCGCGTCGTCGCCAGCATGCCGGATGCCGGTGAAGCCGAGCAGGCGCGGGCCTGCGAGATGGCCGCCATCCTCGTATCACTCGAGAACCTGATGACCTTCGATTTTATCCGCGATCGGGTGTCCGAGCATCGGCTTGCCCTGCACGGCTGGCACGTCGACGTCCGGGCCGGCGCCCTGAGTTGTTATAACGCGGTCACCGACCAGTTCGAATCGATCGATTAATCCCCGGCCGCTAACGCATGCGGCGCCAATACCGTGAAGACCGGTCGTTCGCCGCTCAATCCCCGCACCTGGACGCGCGCCACCTCGGTCAGGTCGTCACGACCGGCGGCCAAGGCCGTGCTTTCGGAAATCAGCAGGCGGGTCCCCAGTTCCTTGTTCATGGATTCGAGACGCGCCGCCAGGTTCACGGCATCACCATGCACCGTGTAGTTCTGTCGTCCGCCGCCGCCGACGTTACCGGCGATGACCGATCCGGTATTGATGCCGATCCGCAAGGAAAGCTCGGTGCCGCCGAAGGTCTCGGTGTCCGCCGTTTGCAGGATCTTCCGTGCACACTCGATCGTGCGTCCGGCGTGATTCTGATCGGCGATGGGCACGTTGAAGGTCGCTAGAACGGCATCCCCCTGGAACTGGGTGACGATGCCGTTGTGATCGCCGATGATCCGGGTCGCGGCATCGAAAAACGCATTCAGCACATCGACGATCCGGGTCGGTCCGAATCGTTCCGTCAATTCCGTGAAACCAGCAACATCAATAAACATGACCGTCGCCTCGCGTTCGACAGGCGCCAACGCCCCTTTGTCGGAGATCACCCGATCGGCGACGGCACGCGGAACGTAACGCCCGAAGATCTCTGAAATCGATCGCCGCTCGGCGTCGGCCTCGAGCTGTTGGCGCACCGTCTGCCGGGCCCGGCGCATGACGATCGCCAGCAAGACGGCGACGGTGAGGAAGACAACGCTTTCCTGGACGCGGCTGCCGGTGGCGATGAAGTCGGCATCAAAGACGACGCTGGGGTATTGCTCTCCCGTGGCGCCCGCAGGGATATCACCCCATTCGAGCACGCGTTCCATCGGCGCGACGACCCAAAAAAAGACAGCCATCCACGACGCCGCACCGGCGACACCGGCCCATAGCACCATGCCCGGGGAGAAGCTGAAGGCGGCGACGGCGATGATCAGGAAGTAATAGGGAAACAGGTCGAACCGGAAGACCATCACCTTGGGCAGGTCGAGGGCGTCGGTCAGCGGTGCATAGGCGACGGCGGCACTCAACAGCGCGATATCGACAGTGATGAAGATATACTTCACCCATGGCCTGTCATGACGGGATCCGATGATTAGGTAGTGCAGGACGCCGAGCCCGGCAAACACGGCGCCGGCGGCCAGAAACGCCGGCGCCCATTCCGACGAGCGCGACACCAGCAGCCATACCTCGACGGCCGCGATGGCGACGAAGCGGCCTTTAATCGCCAACTTCAAGCCGACTTGTTCAGCCTCGTGGAAGGTCTTTTCGATTTCGGCGTCAGCGCGTTCAGTCATCGTCCCTTTGTTATTGGCACGAACGTGCTAGATCACCAGTGGTTTTCGTCGGTTATCGCGACAAATCGAGTAAAGCGGGGAACGGTCATCCGTCCCCCGCTTATCATTTGTAATCGATCTCAGCTCACGCGGCGTCGCGTCTTTCTGCGGGTGGATCGACCCGCTTGAAGTGATCCGGATGAAGCGCGTGTTCGACGACCTCTTCCAGATGGTCGAGATGCATTTGGTGCATGAAGCCGTGGACGCTGGCCGGGCGCATGGCCTCCTTGTGGTCCGGCGTGAGGACCAGGGCCATGGCTAAGGCCCCGACCAGGCAGGCCGTGGCAACGATGGCGAAGGCCAGCGGGAAGTTGCCGAGGTCTCCGAGCAGTCCGCCCAGCGACGGTCCGGCGAGCCCGCCGATGCCGTAGGCGAGGAAGACTAAGGGATAATTGGTGCCGACCCGGTTGTTGCCGAAGACATCGGCGGTCACCGTCGGGAACAGGGCGAAGTTGCCGCCGAAGTTGAAGCCGATCATCGCCGCGCCCAGGTACAGCAGGTATTCGTTGCCGGCCATGGCCGTGAAGCCGAACAGGAACACGGCCTGGGTCGCCGTCATGATGACGATCGAACGTTTGCGCCCGAGCTTGTCGCTCATGGTGCCCCAGGCGATGCGGCCGATGCCGTTGGCCAGCGAGAAGAAGACGGCCATGGCGGTACCGGCGATGGCACTCGCCTCGAGGGCCGAGTAGCCGTTGGCCTGCAACGCCTCCATGGGATAGAGCTTCATCAGTCCGATCGCCATCAGGCCGGCCGCCGCACTGACGGCGAAGGTCAGCACGATCAGGTAGAACTGCGGCGTCCGCAGCATCTCGGCGACCTGGAAGTCCTCGCCGCCGGCGCCGGGGTCGTTGGCCGCGACCTTGAAGCCCTCCGGTTTCCAATCCTTCGGCGGCATCTTCATCCACAGGCTGCCGGTCAGGATCATGACCGCGAAGGCGACGCCATAGATTATGAAGGTCCCGTCGAGGCCGGCGGTCTCCAACAGGTGCCCCCAGGTTCCGGCGACCTTGACCCAGCCCATGGCGCCGAAACCGAAACCGGCGACGGCGAGCCCGGTGATCATGCCCTTCTTGTCCGGGAACCAGCGCATGCCCACCGCGATCGGCACCACATAGCCGATGCCGATGCCGGCACCACCGATGAGGCCGACGCGGATGACCACCACCCAGAAGTTGGTGGCGCCGAGCAGGCCGGCCAGCACGTAACCGGCGCCGAGGGTCAGGCCGCTCAGCACGGCCATGCGCCTGGGCCCGTATTTGGCCAGCGCCTTGCCGGCCCAGACCATCACCAGCGCGAAGGTCAACAGGCCGACGGAGAAGACGATTTGGGTTTCCAGCTTGGTCCAGTCGGCGGCCTTGAGCACCGGCGTGAAGACGGACCAGGCGTAGATGGTCCCGAGGCTCAACTGGATCAGAACGGCCCCGATTACCACCGCCCAGCGGTTCATAACTTTCGTATTGGACATAACGTGCCCCCAGGTTTTTCTGAATTTGCACTGCAGCACTGTCGCGAAGGACTCGCGGTAGTGGAGAGGTATGGGCCTATTAAAAATAGTTCATTGATTGGAGCAACGCTCCGAGAAATAGACAAAAAAAGAAGAGGCGGGTGAAAGCCACCCGCCTCTCTTTTTGCCTTCATCAGGTCACGTGATGGACCCGGTTGTAGACGTTGAACTTGCCGGTCGGCGTTTCGAGACCCTTGATGCGGGCCTTCTCTTCGAGGGTATTCGAGTCGTATACGACGATCTCACCCTTCGCCCAGTTCTTCTTGCCGCCACGGACCCAGACGGAAACCCAAACTTCGGAGCCGTCTTTGTTGAACTCGGAGTGGACCGCGAGGCCAAACTCCTGATCGGTGACCTGGATGGTCTTGACGATCTTGCTGGTCTTCTTATCCAGGACCTTGATGGCCTGCTGGACTTCGGGATCCGGATGTTTGGTCTGGTCCGCGAAGACGTAAGGCGAGTTCGGGTGGGTGCGGATAAAGAGGCCGGGGCCGTCCGTTTCCGTCTTGTAGCAGATCTTCCACGCCTTATCGGGGTTGCCCTTCGGATCGTTACCCCAGGTCGTGATCATGCCTTCACCAAGGTGCACGGTGCCGGCAACCGGACCGCAATTCGGGTCGACCCAGTTGGCGCCTGGTCCCGGGTGCGGCTTCTTGCCGGTCTCAATGGAAGCGACGAACTTACGTTCGACGGAGTCCATGATTTCCATGCGGTTCGACGCGTTGGCAGCGATCTGGAAGAAACGCTGTGTCGGGTCGAAGAAGCCGTCGTGCAGGAACTTGTGGCTGTTGATCTGCTCGATGCGCAGGTTGTCGAGGTCGGAGTAGTCGACCTGCCACAGTTGGCCGAGTTCCTTGACCGCGACGATCCAGGTCGGCGCGTTCGGCGTATTGTAAACAGCGGCGACGCGGGATTCGTTGACGTATTCGCCATCGACGTTGATGCCGCGGGTGGGGACGACTTTCAGCGGCTCCATGGTGACGGCGTCGAGAACGACGAAGTGCGGCGGCCAGTAGCCACCACCGATAACGTATTTGTCCTTCCACTGACCAAAGTGGGAGACAGCGACGTCACGGGCGTCGGAGGCGATCTGCGTTTCGGCGACCACCTGCGGCGGGCTCATCCACAGGTCGATCTTGGTCATGCGGCCGTCACGGCCCATGGTGTACCAAAAACGACCGTCGGACGATTCCTTCATGACGTGAACCGCGTAGCCGGTGTCGACCTTGGCAACGACTTCCTTGGTGTCGCCGTCGATGATGCCGACCATACCGGCGTCACGCAGGATGACCAGGAAGAAGTTTTCCCAGTTGCGGTTGTGCGCCGGCTTGCTCGGATAGTCGGCCGGCTTGACGACGGTTTTCCAGCGCTTCTTCATTTCCGCCAAGGTCATTTCGGCGGGCGGCGGAACTTCCATTTGGATGTAGGTCGAGAGCTTCGCAATTTGCTCTTTCGTGAACAAGTCGTCGAAGTTGTTCATGCCGCCTTCGGTGCCGAGGGCGATGATTCTTTCCAGACGCTTTTGGCCCAGTTTGCGCGTGCTCTTCGGCTCCAGGGTTTTGCCTGTCGCGCCTTTGCGAAGCACGCCGTGACAGCCGGCACAACGCTGGAAGTAGAGCTTCTTGCTTTCCTCGAAGTCTTCTTCGGAAAGTGTCGGCTCCTGAGCCGCTACGGTTGCCGGAGAGGCGCCAAACAGAAAAGCGGCGCCCACCGCCAACGCGAAAGCGGAAGCCTTCACGGATAGTCTATACATCTCAGTCTCTCCACTGACTTTAAAACGAGATAATCCACTGACGATGCCTACCGGAGTACCTGCCTTTCCGGACCAATGCCTTGACCAAAGTTAACTTTCAGAAGAATACCCCCGATATCGGTACGACCTTCGAAACACGCGGATGCGAAGGACCAAGGGCCTTATCGACCATCAAATCTGGTGGGCCATGGTAGTGGGCGGACAGGGTGCGTCGCGCCCGATTACGCCAGTGGTCCGATCGTCCGTATGGGACTGGAGTGGTGGCGATCACCGTCCAAGCGGTCTTCGGAACGGGCTTTCGGTCAAAATACTTAACCGAGATCAATTCTTTCGTCATCCCGCCGTGATAATGGAAGATCGACCGTCGAAGGCATACTCGGGTGAAGGCTCAAGACCATGCGTGAATCAGGTACAGTCTGGCTCGTCGGGGCGGGACCGGGTGATCCGGACCTATTGACGCTCAAGGCCCTCAGAGCCATTGAGGACGCCGACGTCGTCGTGTACGACCGATTGGTTTCGGACGAAATCCTCGACATGATTCCGACGGGTGTTGCCAAGATAAATGTCGGCAAACAGCCGCAGCTCCATCCGGTACCCCAGGACGAGATCAATGAATTGCTTGTTCGCCTTGCCGGTGACGGCCGCCAGGTTGTGCGCTTGAAGGGCGGCGACCCGTTCATGTTCGGCCGGGGAAGCGAGGAGGCCGCCTATCTCCTCGATCACGATATTGGGTTCGAAGTCGTTCCCGGTGTCACATCGGCGACCGGTTGCGCGTCTTCCATCGGTGTACCGCTGACCCACCGGGGCGTGGCCAACAGTGTCCGTTTCGTCACCGGGCACTGCTGTGCCGAAAGCGAGCTCGATCTCGATTGGAAAGGGATGGCCGATCCCGCGACCACACTCGTCCTTTATATGAGCAAGGCCCATATACCGCAGATCGCGGTCAAGCTCATTGCCAACGGTTTGGCGCCGAATACCCCGGCGGCGGCCGTCTGCAACGGGACACGGGACGACCAAGCACACGTTATTTCGACACTTGGTGAAGTCGCCGGCGATGTCGCCGATGCTGATTTTGATGGCCCCGTGCTGTTTATCATCGGCCGGGTCGTCGAATTGGCCGAGGTTCTCGGCAGCGGTGACGGCCGCGTCGATCGCATTGTGCGGGGAGAAGGACTCCGCCATGCGTAGCCTGGCCCTGATGGCCACGCTTCTCTTGATGACCGGAAACGCTCTTGCCGATGGCTTGAGCCAGGAACGGCGTACCGATCTCTTGAACTTGGTTAAGCAGGACTGTGGCTCCTGCCACGGGTTGACCATGAAGGGCGGCCTCGGCCCTCCGTTGCTTCCCGAAGTCCTCAAAGGTAAGGATGACGAGGTATTGGCCGATTCCATCCTGCACGGATTCGAAGGCACACCGATGCCGCCCTGGCAGCCGCTGCTGACGCGCCAGGAGGTGGTTTGGATCGTCAAGCAACTGAAGGAAGGGTTGCCCGAATGAACCTTGCAATGAACTGGTGGCACAAGGCCTTCCTGGTCACGGCCATCATCGTCTTCGGGTTTATCGCCTCAAAGGCTGCTGACGCCGACGGGCCGCGGCTTAGAGGGACCGGCGATCTCGGTGTTATCATCGAACGCGCCGTCGGTAAGGTTCAGATCATCGAGACGTCGACCCGCACGTCCCTGATGACCGTCGACGGTCTGGGCGATCTCAGCCATGCCTCGGTGGTCTATTCCCGCGACCAACGCTTCGCCTACGTGTTCGGCCGTGACGGCGGCCTGACCAAGATCGACATGCTGACTGGCAAGATCGTCAATCGGGTTATCCAGTCGGGCAATAGCATCGGCGGTGCGATTTCCCAGGACGGTTCCCTGGTTGCCGTGTCCAACTACAAGCCGGGCGGCGTCAAGGTGTTCGACAGCGATACCCTCGAACTGGTCGCCGATATTCCGGCCAACGGTGAGGACGGCGAACTTTCCAAAGTCATTGGCCTTGTCGATGCGCCGGGGCAACGGTTCGTGTTCAGCCTCTACGATGCCGGCGAGACCTGGATCGCCGATTTCACGGATCGCACCAAGCCGGCCATCACAAAATTCACCGACGTCGGCGAATTGCCCTATGACGCACTCGTCACCGACGACGGCCGCTACTATATCGCCGGCCTGTTCGGCGAAGACGGAATGACGCTTTTAGATTTGTGGCAGGTCGACAAGGGGCCGCGGCGCATTCTGTCGGGATACGGTCGCGGCGAGAAGAAACTGCCGGTCTACAAGATGCCGCACCTGGAAGGCTGGGCACGGGCCGGTGATAAGATCTTCCTGCCGGCCATCGGCCGTCATGAGTTGCTGGTTGTCGATCCCAAAAGTTGGCAGGAAGTGGGGCGAATCCCCGTTCATGGCCAACCCGTATTCGCCGTGGCACGGCCCGACGGTCGCCAGGTCTGGGTCAATTTTGCCCACCCGAAGAACGACACGGTTCAGGTCATCGATGTTCCGTCCATGAAAATCGTCCACGAGTTCAAGCCGGGCAAGGCGATCCTGCATTTGGAGTTCACACCGCGCGGCGAACAGGTTTGGGTATCCGTGCGCGATGCCAATCGGGTCGATGTCTACGACACCCGGACCTTCGAGCGCCTCGCGGAATTGCCGGCCGACAAACCGAGCGGTATCTTTCTGACGGCCCGGGCCAACAGAATAGGACTCTGACCGTGACGCCAGGTTCCTTGGAGCACCGTCTGCTCAACGATTTTCAGCGGGATTTTCCGCTGGAGCCCAGGCCTTTTGCCGTGATTGGACAGGCGCTCGGGCTCGACGAGCAGGATGTCATCGAAAGGCTCGAAGAGTTGAAGGCTTCGGGCTCCATCGGCCGGGTCGGTGCCGCGGTGCGGCCGGGAACGGTCGGTGCCAGTACCCTGGCCGCCATTCGGGTGCCGGATGCCCGGCTCGCCGAGGTGGCGGAAATCGTCACCGCCTTTCCCGAGGTCAACCATAACTACGAGCGCGAACACGACGTTAATCTATGGTTCGTGGTAACGGCGCCGGATGAGTCGGCGCTAACCGGTGTTCTCGATGCCATATCCGAGGCAACCGGCCTCGAGGTCATGGACCTGCGCCTGCTGACGCCGTTCCATATCGACTTGGGGTTCGACCTGAAATGAGGATCGACGCATCCGACCAAGAACTGCTCCGTGAAATCGCCGACGGCCTGCCCTTGGTCGATCGGCCTTACCTTGCAGTCGGCCAGAGCATTGGGCTGACCGAGGCGGAGGTTATCGACCGACTGCGGGCGATGATCGACAGCGGCGTCATCAAGCGTTTCGGGGTCATCGTCCGGCACCGCGAACTGGGTTACCGGGCCAATGCCATGGTCGCCTGGAACGTGCCCGACGATCAGGTCGCGGAGGTCGGCCCAAAGCTGGCGCAATTGCCCTTCGTGACACTCTGCTACGAGCGTTTGCGTCATCGCGAATGGCCCTACAACCTCTACAACATGATCCACGGCAAGGACCGCGAAACGGTGTTGTCGCAGATCGACCAGATCTGCGGTGACCTCGGCATGGCCCAGTATGACAATGCGATCCTGTTCAGCCGCAACCGCTACAAGCAATGCGGCGCGCACTACGTACCGGCCCACCGGGCCGCTGGTACCGCCGCGGTTCCGGGAGCCGCCTGATGGACGACATAGACCGGCTTATCATTAACGAAACGCAGGGCGGCTTTCCCGTGTCGGAACGACCGTTCGCCGAACTCGCCGATCGCCTCGACCTGTCAGAAGCCGAACTCATCAACCGCATGCGCTCCCTTCGGGAGGATGGTGTATTGAGCCGGTTCGGTCCGCTCTTTCATGCTGAGCGCATGGGCGGCGGCCTGACGCTGGCGGCCATGGCGGTGCCGGCGGACCGCTACGAGGAAGTGACCGAACTGGTCAATGCCCACGACGAGGTGGCCCACAACTACGCCCGCGACCACGCGCTTAACATGTGGTTCGTTTTGGCCACCGAGACGCCGGAACGCATCGCGGACGTGATCGCCGAGATCGAGGCCGAGACGGGCATTACCGTTCTCAACATGCCGCGCGAGGCAGAATTTTTTATAGGGTTGAGGTTCGATGCCTGACGGAAGCCTGCGCCCCGACGTCCTTGACGAGACCGATCGCCGGATCGTCGCCGCGACCCAGGAGGGCTTGCCCTTCGATATCCGGCCCTATCACGTGATCGCCGAACGCCTCGGCCTGGAGCCGGAAGACGTCATGGCACGAGTGAGGCGCATGCTGGAAACGGGCGTCATCCGCCGCATCGGTGCCGTGCCCAACCACTACCGGCTCGGCTACAAAGCCAACGGCATGACCGTCTGGGATGTGGCCGACGAAAACGCTGTCGAAGCGGGTCGCGAGATCGGTTCCCTCGATTTCGTCTCTCATTGTTACCTGCGTCCGCGCCATCTGCCGGACTGGCCCTATAATCTGTTCGCCATGGTCCACGGGCGCGAGCGCAGCGAGGTCGAAGACAAGGCAGCCCGCGTTGCGGACGTGTTGGGTAAACGGGCCAGGGCCCATCAAATCCTCTATAGTACCAAGATCCTCAAGAAGACCGGCCTCAGGCTGGTCGGTTAGACGGGAGCGAGAAATGTTCAGGGTCAGCCAATTCATGCGCGAACTCATCGAGCCGACGCCGGCCGGCCCCCGGCGCAACCCGCCCGGGCCTGTCGTTATCTGGAACTTGATCCGGCGCTGCAACCTCAACTGCAAGCATTGCTACTCGCTGTCCGCGGACACCGACTTCCCCGGCGAACTCTCGACCGATCAAGTGTTCTCCGTCATGGACGACCTCAAAGCGTTCCGGGTGCCGGTGCTCATTCTTTCGGGCGGCGAGCCGCTGCTCAGGCCCGATATTTTCGAGATTTCCCAGCGCGCCAAGGACATGGGCTTCTACGTCGGCCTGTCGACCAACGGCACGCTGATCACGGAAGACAACATCGATGACATCGGTGCCATCGGCTATGATTACGTCGGCATCAGCTTGGATGGCATCGGCAAGACCCACGACCTCTTTCGTCGCCAGGAGGGTGCCTTCGACAAGTCTCTTGAGGGCGCGCGCATGTGCCGGAGCCGCGGCATGAAGGTGGGCCTGCGCTTCACCATGACCATGGACAATGCCGATGAGCTGCCGAAACTTCTCGACCTCCTCGACGATGAAGACATCGACAAGTTCTACCTGTCGCACCTGAACTATGCGGGACGCGGCAATACCAACCGTGTCGACGATGCCGAGCGGGAAGTGACGCGCAATGCGATGGACCTCCTCTTCGAGCGCTCGCTCCAGGAGACCCTCGACGGCCGTCCCAAGGAATACGTCACCGGCAACAATGATGCCGACGGCGTCTATCTGTTGCACTGGGTGCGCCGCCGCTTCCCCGAGAAGGAAGAGCACATCCGCGCCAAGCTGGTGCAATGGGGCGGCAACGCCTCCGGCGTCAATGTCGCCAACATCGACAATCTCGGCGAGGTGCATCCGGACACCATGTGGTGGAACTACGGCCTCGGCAACGTGAAGACCCGTCCTTTTTCCGAGATCTGGATGGACACCTCGGACCCGATCATGGCCGGTCTCAAGCCGCACCCGCGCACCGTCAAGGGACGGTGCGGCGAATGCCGCCACTTCGACATCTGCAACGGCAATACGCGCGTCCGCGCCTGGCAGGTGACCGAAGATCCCTGGCAGGAAGACCCAGCCTGTTACCTGACCGACGAAGAGATCGGCATCACCGACGGCGGTCCCCGGGTCGAGACGACGCCCTACAGGAGCCAAAGACATGCCGTTGCCTAAAGTTCTGACGGCCGCCGCGATGATCGCTGCCGCCGCCCTGCCATTGCGCGCGGAAGCGACCGAACCGGACGGGCAGATCGTCTACCAGCAGCATTGTGCGGCCTGTCACGGCGATGATCGCCTGGGCAGCATCGGCCCGGCGTTGTTGCCTGAGAACCTGAGGCGGCTTCGCAAGAAGAAGGCGCTGGGTGTCGTCGCCGACGGCCGCCCGGCGACCCAGATGCCGGCCTTCAAGGAACAGCTCGACGACAAGCAGATCGCCGCCGTCGTCGATTTCGTCTACACCAAACTCCCGGCGATCCCGGACTGGGGCATGGCCGAGACCAAGGCGACGCACGTCATCCACAATCCGGTTTCGGCCTTGCCCGACAAACCCGTGCACGACGCCGACCCCTTGAACCTCTTCACCGTCGTCGAGACCGGCGATCACCATGTCACCATCTTGGACGGCGACAAGTTCGAGCCCCTGTGGCGCTTCCCGTCACGCTACGCACTGCACGGCGGTGCCAAGTATTCGCCGGACGGCCGCTTCGTCTATTTCGGCTCGCGCGACGGCTGGGTTTCGAAGTACGACCTTTACAGCCTGAAGCCCGTGGCCGAGATCCGCGCCGGCATCAATACGCGCAACATCGCCGTATCGGCCGACGGCAAATGGGTCATGGTCGGCAACTTCCTGCCGCATAGCCTCGTCGTGTTGCACGCGGAAGATCTCAGCCCCTTCCGCGTTATTCCGGTGACCGACGGCAAGGGCAAGACGTCCAGGGTCAGCGCCGTCTATACGGCGAGACCGCGGAGCAGCTTCGTCGTCGCCCTCAAGGACATGACCGAGATCTGGGAGCTTTCCTACGACCCGGACGCACCGCCCATTTACGGAAACTTCGTCCATAATTACCGGGAAGGGCAGGTCGAGGGCGTCGTCGTCGCCGAGCAGCCGTTCGGGATCCGGCGCATCGAGGTCGGCGATTACATGGACGACTTCTTTTTCGACCAGGCCTACACCGACGTCATGGGCGCGGCGCGCAACGCCAAGAAGGGTCAGGTGTTCAACTTGGATGCCCGTAGGAAGGTGGCCGATCTCGAGCTCGACAGCATGCCGCATCTGGGCTCTGGCATCACCTTCCAGTACGACGGCCGCGACGTCATGGCGACGCCGCATCTGAGGGAAGGCATGGTCAGCGTCATCGACATGGAAAGCTGGCAAACCGTCAAGCGCATCAAGACCTTGGGCCCCGGTTTCTTCATGCGAAGCCACGAGAACACGCCCTATGCCTGGGTCGATGTCTTCTTCGGCAAACACCGCGACGCCATGCACGTCATCGATAAGCGCACACTCGAGATCGTCAGGACACTGCGCCCCGAACCGGGCAAGACGGCGGCGCACGTGGAGTTCACCCGCGACGGCAAGCACGCGCTGGTCAGCATCTGGGAGAACGACGGGGCGCTGGTCATCTACGACGCCGCGACTTTGGAAGAGGTCAAGCGCATCCCCATGAAAAAGCCCAGCGGCAAGTACAACGTCTACAACAAGATCACGCTGTCGGCCGGGACCAGTCACTGAGGCATCTGGCCGAACCAGAAAATGGTATCCGGGATGCAAATACATCCTTGGTTATTGGTCACGCTAATGATCGGATATCTCTCGGCCTGTGCTCCGCAAATGTCCGAGCAAGACCTCTCGCCCGGTACATCTTTCAAAGATTGCGCGACGTGTCCCGAGATGGTGGTTGTTCCTGCAGGTAGTTTTCGCATGGGCGACTTGAGCGGTGACGGGTTCAAAGATGAAAACCCGGTACACAATGTCACAATTCCAGCACCACTTGCCATCGGGAAATATGAGATTTCACAGGCTGAATGGGTTTCAGTGATGGGGCAAAACGTGAGTCGATTTAAAGGCGACCAAAAACCAGTTCAAAATGTGAGATGGAAGGAAGCGAGATCGTTTGCGGAACGACTCGCCAAGAATACAGGCAAGCCCTATCGACTTCTCAGTGAGGCCGAATGGGAATATGCCGCTCGCGCGAACACATCAACAGCGTATTTCACGGGTTCGACGATCTCCACCGACCAAGCCAACTTCAACGGTAGGCCTCAAGGCCAATATCGAAAGACACCGACTGTTATCGGAAGCTTCCCACCAAATCAGTTTGGCTTGCACGACATGCATGGCAATGTCTGGGAGTGGACTGAGGATTGTTATCTTCCCAACTACGAAGGGGCACCAACACGTGGCGCTGCTAGGAAGGAGGCGGATTGCTCCTACCGCGTATTACGTGGAGGTGCCTGGAACATTTCTCCAACAAATCTCCGCTCTGCTAATCGTTATGGAACGCATCCAGATGCACGGAACTTTAGCTTCGGGTTTCGTGTCGCACGAGAAATCCATTAGCCCAAGCCATAAGTTTTAAGCTGCCGTTCGTGTTCGGACGAACCAGTGACAACACTACGGCGCTCACTACCAGGGGGCTCGCAACAACGACTAATTCGTCCCTCGCGTCGAGCGTTTTCGAGTAATAGACTTCATCGACGCGCGAAACCCTACACCCCAAACACCCTCGCCCAATACCCCGTCTTCCGGTTGGCGATGCGCGGGACTTGAATACAACCGAATGCTATAGCTTGAAGTATAAATCGCGGCAGAATTAGAAAGGTCAGTGGATGCCCTTCGTCGTGGACTTTCTTGAAGACCAAGGGTTCGTGTCCCTTACCATAAGCGGCACCGTCACGAAAAACGACCTTGAGACTTCGCGCGGAGATGTCAGCCGAACGCTGGTCGACAATGACTGCAAAAGGCTCCTTATCGACGTGACCGAAGCCAAACCTCAACAGTCTTTGACTCAGGACTTTCAATTCACCAGCGAACTCCATCGGCATTTCCCGGCCGTTACGCGCCTGGCCATCATTATCCCGGTTCAGGATATGGAGAGAATGGAATTTGTGAAAGACGTCGCGTCGAACCGCGGCGTGAGAACAGGTATTTTCCTAGACGACAGATCGGCTTTGAGCTGGCTCGTCGGCGACTGACGACATCGTTTCGCGAGCTCGTTTGTCAGAGAACCTTCGCCTTAGAACACCTACCCCCCAAACACTTTCGCCAATATCTCCGTCGTCCGCTTCGCCGGGTTCTGACGGATCGCCGCTTCCTCGCGGGCGAGATAGTGGAACAGACCCTGTTGGGCCAGGTTGACTGTGTGGTTCGAAAGATCCGCCTTGACGTCGGGGACCAGCGGTAGCTTTGCGTAATCGCCCATGAGCTGGTCGTAGGCGGCGATGGCACCGACCTCGTTTAGAGTCCGATCGACAATCGGTTTGATGACCTTGGCGAGATCATCGGAGGCTATTTTCTTGAAATACTGGGTCGCCGCGTCGTCGGGGCCGTCGTAGATGCGTTTGGCGTCGTCCAGCGTCATTTCATTGATGGCCTTCCAGATGAGTTCCTTGGTTTTCGGTGCGGCCTGTTCGGCGGCCCGGTTGAGTTTGAGCTCGACGTCGTCGACCAGGTCCGACAGGCCGAACTTCTTCATCAGGCCCTGCACCCTCTGCAGTTCCGGCGGCAGCGGAATGTGGATGGCCGGGTCCGCGTTGTAGCCGTCGGCGGCACCGATCTGGCCTACGACACGCTCGGTGCCGACTCTCAACGCCTCCTTGAGACCGGCGATGATGTCGTCGTCGCTCAAGAGCGTCGCCGCGCCGCTACCCGTGGTTGGAGTCCCGGTCCCGACACTGTCGACGGCCTCTTTCAGTTTGTTGAACAGGTCGGACGCGTCCGCCGGGCGCGCTGAACCCGCCGAGCCTGCGGCAATGAGTGTCAGGGCTATAAATACCGGGATAAGAAACCGCATGTCCTGTCTCCTTCGAGGGCCATCGTTGGAGCATAATGGGTGCTGACGGTTTCGTAATCGGATCGTCTCTCAACCCTTCCGTTCGTTTACCCGCGTTTGCGGATCAGCGGAATCGGGCTACAAAGGGTGCCAACAAAAGCTGCGGGTGACGCGCGGTTTCGGAAAAAGACTTAACGGGGGCGGAACCATGGATGCGCGGAAACGAACGGCGGACCTGCCGGGCGGACCGCTGACCTATCGGGAGACGGGAGCGGGCGACGCCATCGTCTTCCTGCACGGGCTCGCCGGGAACTCCTTGAGTTGGGTCGGTCAGTTCGAGCGATTTTCCCGGGACTACAGATGCATCGCCTGGGACGCGCCGGGACAGCGGGTCGGCGCTCGCCGAGCCCGACGTCGATCGCTTTTCCGAGGCCTTGGTCCAGTTGTTCGAGCACTGCGCCGTCGACCGGGCCACGGTGGTTGGCCACTCCATGGGCGGCATCGTTTCGGCGCGTTTCGCCGGGCGCCATCCGGAACGCGTCGAACGTTTGGTCTTGTCCTGCACTCATTGGGGTGGATGCCGCTCGAAGGGATCGGGATTGACCGATGATTACCGGGAACGCCTCCAGGCCTTTGACCGCGGCGGGCCCCGGGAATACGGGCTGGCACGGGCCCGTGCCATGCTGGCCCCCGATGCGCCCGCCGACGTCTTCGATCTGATTGCCGAGATCGCATCCCGGACAAGTCGCGACGGCGTCGAGGCGGCGGCGCGCATGATCAACGAAGCCGACAATCGTGACCTGCTCACCGCATTCGCTTGCCCGGTGTCGGTGTTCGCCGGCGAAGTCGATCCGGTCGTCACCAGGGAGCGCACCGATGAACTGGCTGCCGCTATCCCCGGCGCCGACCTGGTGACCATCGCCGGCGCCGGTCATGCGCCCTATCTGGAAAAGCCGGCAGAATACAATGCGGCCTTGGGCACGTTCCTCAGCCGCGAGGTTGCCTAATCCCGGGCGCCAAAGGCTCTTGAAGCGCTGGCTTATCCGCGGTTTTCTTAGCCGGGCCTTTACGATTGGGGGATCCGCGTGAGCGATAACCACACGCCAGAGTCGTCGAACCGGCGCTTTCGCTTGGCCATCGGCGCCGTACTTGTCGGCGCCACGCTGCTGGCCTGGGGCGGGTTCCGTTACCTGCCGTTCCTGGCCCAGGTCGAGAACACCGTCGCTGACCTGCGCATCGCCGCGTTGACGCCGGGCCAACCGCAGCACCCGGATATCGTCATCCTTACCGTGACCGAGGATACGTTGGCGATGTTCCCCTACCGCTCGCCTTTGGACCGCGGCATTTTGGCGACGACGATCGCCAAGCTGAATGCCGCTGGTGCCCGCCATATCGGGCTCGACATCCTGTTCGACCAGGCGACCGAATCCCAGAAGGACCAGGTCCTGTTCGCCGCCATGGCCAATTCGACGGTGCCGATTTCAGTATCCTGGGTGTCGACGCAGGACGGACTGACGGATAAACAGGCGAAGTTTCTGGAGAACGTACCTTCGAACGTCTACCGCGCCCTTCCCAACCTCGCGTCCGACCCGGCCGACGGCACGGTACGTTGGATCTTCCCAGGCGGCGAGCGGAATGGGCGCTGGGTGCCGGGGTTGGCCTATTCCCTGACCGGTCTGGACAGCGGGCCGCAAACCAAGGCTGAACGGTTGCTTTACCGCCAGCCCCCCAACGACAAGACCCCGACCTTCAAGTCCTTTCCGCTTCACGCCTTCCGGCTGCTGCCGGCACCGTGGTTCAAGGACAAGATCGTTCTGGTCGGCGCCGACTTGCCGCAGGACGATCGACACCGCACACCGTTGATCGCCGGCCTCGGCGAAAAGGCAGGAACCCTTCCGGGTGTGTTCATCCATGCCCACGGTGTTGCCCAACTGCTCGACGGTAAGGCGCCTCCGGGAACGGGTACGGCCGTTTTGATCCTGGTCATCGCCATTGGGGCCACGCTTGGCGGCTTGGTATTCGCCGTGAAGATGCCGCCCTGGGCAAAGGCCCTGATCACGGTCGCCGTCATCGTCGGGTTCTGGGTCGGCGGATTCGTGCTCTATCAACAGGGCCAAGTGCTGCTGCCCTTGGTGTCACCCAGTGCAGCCTTCGTCCTCGCCGCAGGCGGCGTCACGTCTCTGTTCCTGGGCCGGGTGCGGGCCGAGAAGAAATACATCCGGGATGCCTTCTCGCGCTTCACAGCGCCCCAGGTCGTCGATCAGATGATCGAGGACCCGACCAAGTTCACGGTTGGTGGCGAGCGCCGCGAGATTTCCGTCCTCTATTCGGATCTCGCCGGGTTCACCAGCATGATCGAGAAATCGAATCCGGCGGAAATTCTGCCGGTCCTCAACGAGTATCTGGACGGCATGTGTTCGATAGCCCTCGGTCACGGCGGCACCATCGACAAGATCGTCGGCGACGCTGTCGTCGTGCTTTTCAATGCACCGGTCGGCCAGGACGATCATCGCCAGCGGGCCGCCCTTTGCGCCATGGAGTTCGACAAGTTTGCCCGCGCGTTCCAGGCCCGCTACCGGGAACAGGGGATCGAGATCGGCGGCACCCGGGTCGGCGTCAATTCAGGCATGGTTACGGTCGGTAATTTCGGGGGCAAGGCGTTTTTCGACTACAACGCTCATGGCGATGCCATGAACACGGGCGCCAGGCTCGAGAGCGTCAACAAACAGACCGGCACCATGGTGTGTATCGCCGAAGAGACGATGAAGGGTGTGGACGGCATGCGGGCGCGGCCGATCGGCCGATTGGTGTTGAAGGGTAAGACCCAGGGCGTGCTCACCTTCGAGCCGGTCGACCATTTGCCGGAAGAACAGGTCGCGGCCTATGAGGCGGCCTACGGCCTCCTGAAGGAAGAGCACGCGGATGCCCCTAAGGCCTTTGGGGAATTGGCCGCTACCTACCCGGATGATAAACTCGTGGCCATGCATGCGGGCCGATTGGCTAGTGGCGCGACCGGAGAAACCATCGTGTTGAAGGAAAAATAGGGGAATTATATACGATCTTACCCACTGATGCCTAATGGCCCGACTTTTTCAGGTAGTCCCATTCCTTCTTCGGTGGCCCGTGCATGATGGCGCGGGCCACGTTTTTTGGTGTGTCCGGGATTGGTTCAGGCATCGGCTTCGGTGGACGGCCAGTCTGAGGCTTTATCGTGGTTTTCGGGGCCGATTTCTCAGTCATCATACATTTCCTGTTCCTATTCAGGACTCGACTCGCCTGTCTGCATCTAGTAGGAACAAAGAGAGCCGTCCCAATATGTTGGGACGGCTCTTTAGGCTGTTGCGCCCCCGTGGCGAAACTGGTAAACGCGCCGGGTTTGGAACTCGGTGGATCGCCTCCCCAGAGGCACACGATCCTTGCGGGTTCGAATCCCGCCGGGGGCACCATCTTCACCTTGCTGCAGCGGGCAGTAAGGTCTTTGTGAGTCATTTCGTGTCCTGTGTCAAGTCCGTGTAGCGCAACTGCTTGCCGACCATTCCCTTCGCGATAGCCGCCATCTGGTCGGCAGTATCGGCGTCACGAATATTATGCCGCCCCGCGAACTCGCCAACATAGCGGTCGAGATGCTTCTCGCTCATGTGGTGATAGATGCCCTGATAGCCCCGCTTGAGCATGGCCCAGAACGACTCGATCCCGTTGGTATGTGTCTGGTCGCGGACATACTCGCCAATACTGTGGCGGACGGACTCATGTTCAACATTCTTCATGCCTGGGTAGGCTTTGTGATCATCAGTGTAAACTGTCGCGCCCTTAGTAACGCGGTCACCAACGAACCGATGCAGCGCCTTTCTGTCAGTGCCCTTAATCCTAGCAGCGCTCACGTGGTTAGTGTTGCGGTCCTTTGACCCTGCCACAATCGCCTTGCCCACACCACCACGGCCGCCCCGCAGCTTTTTGTCAGCATGCTTGTTTCGCTCCTTTCCACCAATATAAGTCTCGTCAACCTCAACGGGACCTGGGAATGGCGTATCGGCATTGTCCTGCCATGTTTCGCGGATGCGATGTGCCAAGTGCCATGCGGTTTTTTGTGTAATACCAAGATCACGGTGCAGCTTCATACTGCTGACACCTCTGATACCCGTTGTGACCAGATAGATCGCTAATGCCCATGTTTGCAAGCCGAGATTGGACCCCTGCATTAGCGTTCCAGTCTTGACCGAAAAGTCCTTCCGGCAATCACGGCAACGATAGGGTTGGGGTTTGCGGGTCGGCCGCTCTTGCACGTTCAGGGATCCGCATTTCGGGCAATGCACGCCTTCCGGCCAACGAATTTCGATGAACCATTGCTCCGCCGCCCTGTCGTCCGGAAACATCCGAAAAAGATCGACAAGAGAAAGACCCTCGCGAAAAAACTTGCCCGGCTCCTTGTGTGTCATTTATGCCTCCTTAATTATGGAAATATCTTACCCGTTTTCGCGCATGATCACAAGAACGTTTTGGGTAAGATCGTATATAATTCCCAAAGTTTGCCTCCCATCGGAGCAGATGGCGCGCGCCTTTCAGAGCGTGGTTCAGCCGCTTCTTGATCGCATCGGCGCGAACATCCACGAAGCCCGCACCCTCGCCCAGAATCGCGACTTGCTTCTGCCCAAGCTCATGTCCGGTGAAATCCGCCTTCGTGAGGCCGAGAAGGCCATTGAGGCCGTAGCATGACTGTGGCCGCAGGTGAAACAGTTTACAACGAAGGCAGCGCCCCTTGTTCCGGGCTTGGCTTGGCGTGGTCGGAAGACGATCTTGGTGCTGCGATCAATGGCCCCGTGGCTGCTGTCTTGTTTGATGACGAGGGCAAGGCTGATATTGAAGACATTCTGACCGGCCTTGCCGAAACCGAGTTTGAGCAGGAGGGGCTTCGCCGTGTTCTCTCCGATCCCGACGATATTGAGGACTGGCGCGTCGGGGAGGCTATTGCCGAAACCTATCTGACCAATCACCGCGACTGCTATTTTCCATGGCCAGACGGACGCGACGAGCGAAAGAGCGGTTCCAGCCTTCCCGGTGCTGATCTTGTCGGCCTCCATGCCGACGATCAGGGTGATTGTCTTACTTTTGGCGAAGTCAAAACGTCCTCCGAGGCCAAGTATCCACCGGGAGCGATGTATGGCCGGACGGGGCTCAAGCAGCAACTTGAGGACCTGCGTGATAGCGATTCCATACGCGATGACCTCTTCAAATATCTCGGCTACCGCGCCAAGGGGGCCGATTGGATCGAGCGGTTCAAGCAGGCCGGAAAGCGCTATCTGACCAATAAGTCCGATGTGCAGCTTTTCGGGTTTCTCGTCCGCGATGTCGAGCCGCATAAAGACGACGTGCGGGTGCGTGCCGAGAAGCTAGGTAAGGGTTGCCCCGATGGCACGAGGATTGAGCTTCTCGCTCTATATCTTCCGAAGGGCAGCATCGAAGGGATCGGCAACGCCGCTGTCGCGGCTAGGGCAGGAGGCATGTCATGACCCTGTCCGTCAATGCCTTCGAAGCTCTAAGAAATCACTGGGCCGTAAGTGCAATCGGTGCGGATGACCTGACACGTGCCGAAAGGCTTGTGAACGAGCATCTGGCCCGACGTGCAGTTGGTAAACAGATAGCCTTCTCGTTTTCGTCAAACGAGGGTGACGACGCTTTCCTTGAGCGGGTTGCGCTCGCTTTTGAAATGGCCGCGATTGAGGGGCTTGACGAGCTAAGCCGTCCTTCCGGCGAAAACGCGGTATTGCGCGATCAGGCAACTGCCGCGTCATTCCGCGCTTTTGATATCCGACGTTTGATGCCGGTCCCAACCGACACGCATGACCGCCTTTTCTTTGTCCTGCAACTTTCCGCCGTTGCCTATTGCGGCGACCGCTGGTCTGACCTTTGCCGCTGGTACAAGGAAAATGCTGAGGCATTGAGGGCTCCGAGCGTTGCCGAGAGCCCGTGGGATCGCCGCCTCCTGTACCGTCTTTTCCATTGCTGGGTCCGGCTGTTTCGCAAGGACGGCTGGGACGACCTTGACCAGATCAGGGAGATCATCGCCGAACTGCGGGACGATCAAAAGAACTACGAGGAAGCGCGGCTTCAAAACGGATCGCACGCGGCCGACCGGGCAATCGCCCTGCGCCTCGCGGCGCTTTATCATTGGGCGAAGGGTGCGGAGCTTGTTGCCCATTACATGCTTCAGGGGCAGCCAGCAAACCCGTTCGGCTTGATAGATAAGCATTTTGATGGCGCCATTAAGGCGGCGACGGCCTCCGGTGACGCGCAGCACGAAATTATCCTGCGCTGGTTACACGCAACCGCGCGGATCATGATCACAAACTCGCTTTGGTGGGCGACGCGCACTGTTAATTCACGGACAACAGATTTTGTCCGCTCTTTGACACATCGCGAACATCAGGCGATGTTCGAGCTCCTGCCGCCCCAGCGTGCAGCACTTCTTGAACAGGGCCTGCTAGATCAGGCCAAGACGGCAATCGTGGTCGATATGCCGACCTCGGGCGGGAAAACGCTGCTCGCGCAATTCCGCATTCTTCAGGTATTGAATCAGTTCGACGCGAAGAAAGGCTGGGTTGCTTACGTTGCGCCCACACGCGCTTTGTCCGCTCAGATCACACGTCGGCTGAGAAAGGACTTCGAGCCCATCGGTGTTCGGGTCGAGCAACTGACAGCGGCAGTCGAGGTGGACGCATTTGAGGAAGAGCTGCTGGCGGACGACGCTCAGCCATTCCACGTACTCGTGGCAACACCGGAGAAGCTGTCCCTCGTTATCCGCAACAAGAAGGTCGAAAACCGACCCCTTGCGCTCGTTGTCATGGACGAAGCACATAACCTCGAAACGGAAGGCAGGGGCCTCCGTATCGAGTTGTTGCTTGCGACGGTGAAGAGGGATTGCCCGCAGGCAAACTTCCTTCTCCTCATGCCTTTTGTTGAGGGATCGGAATCCGTAGCGCGCTGGCTGGCGCAGGATATAAACGCGGGCCAGGCAATCAGCCTTGGCACGACGCCCTGGAAGCCCAATAAGCGGATTATCGGCCTTTATAGCGCCGCTGCGGACGACAGCCAGCGCGGCGGATGGCATCTCAATTTTGAGACTTTGACCGCGACCCAAAAGGCCATGCCGCTTCATGGCACACACCGGGTGGGCGGTGTGAAGCCAATCGACATTCCCAAAAGCGAGGTTCTCACCAAAGGTCAGCAGAAGGGCTTCGGCCTACAGACGGCAGCCATTGCAACCGTCATGTCCGCCCGTGGCACGAGTGTCGCTATCGCCAACCGAATTTCTACTGTGTGGAATATGGCGGCCAAGGCGGCCCAACGCTTGCCAGATTTCGATACGATCCCGCCGGATATCAAACTCGTTCAGGATTTCCTGCACACCGAGATCAGCCCTGACTTCCAGCTTATCGCAATGCTGGAGAAGGGTGTCGGCGTCCACCATGCCGGTCTTTCCGATGACGTGCGCTCCCTTATGGAGTGGCTTGCCGAGACCGGAAGCCTGCGGATGCTTTGCGCGACCACCACAATTGCGCAAGGTATCAACTTTCCCGTTTCCTCGGTTTTCCTGCAAACGCACAAATACGCCTACGGTCAGGAAATGTCACCGCGTGAGTTCTGGAACCTTGCCGGTCGCGCAGGCCGTATCGGCCATGACAGCGTCGGTGTTATTGGCCTTGCGGAAGGTTCGGATCGGGATTCCCTCATCGAATTCGTGAGCCGCAATACAGGCGCTCTCGTCTCCCGCCTTGTCTCGCTGCTGAACGAGCTTGCCGCGCAGGGCCAATTGGCAAATCTGTCGGAAGTTCTCTGGCAGGATCAATGGGAGGATTTCCGCTGCTACGTCGCGCATCTGTGGGCAGAGAAAAAGAACCTCGATGTTGTGCTCTCGGACTCCGAGCAACTCCTTCGGCAGACCTACGGTTACACGTCGCTGCGAAACGATCCCACCCAGAGTGCTAAGGCGCAGGCATTGCTGGATGCAACGCATGCTTATGCGCGGAAGCTCGCAGATATGCCTGAGGGCGTTGCCGAGCTTGCGGACTCGACGGGCTTTTCGCCTGAAGGCGTGACGCGAGCGATGGCGGGACTTGGCACTCTTGAGACCAAACTCACACCCTCGGATTGGGCTCCGGACAGCCTTTTTGGTGACGGCGGCAAAATCGCCGATTTGTATGGCGTCATGCTGAAAGTGCCACAACTCCAGCAGCAGCTTGAGGAGATTGGCGGCGAAGGTTTTGATCGAACCCGTATATCCGACATCACGCGGGACTGGGTGAATGGCAAAGGAATTGATGCCATTGCGAGGGAATACTTCAGCCGGGAAAAGGACGACGAAGGGGGAACGGCTGCGATTACGGATGCCTGCCGCGCGATATACCGCGCGATTGTCAATAACGGCACTTGGGGTGTTTCTGCGCTGAGCCGCGTTTCCGGTATCGACTTTGACAGCCTGCCTGAAGCCGAGCGCCGCAGGATCAATGCGTTTCCGGCGATGATCTATCACGGTGTCCGCACAGAAGATGCCGTCTTGATGCGTATGAATTCAGCGCCACGCAGCGCGGCTGAAAACCTTGGCAATTTGTATCGCGAGACAATCGGCGAAGGCGATGGCCGCTACTCCGTTGGACAGGCGCGCCAGTTCCTCAAGAGCTTGAGCGACCGCGACTGGCAGCGCGCCCGTCCCGACAACGCGGCACTCTCCGGCAGCGGATACAAACGCGTCTGGGAAGTCCTATCCGGGGAAGGGGGTGGTTGATGGCTTTTATTACCGAAGCCGACGTCGAAGCCATGCTGTTGGACCAGTTTGAAACCCTCGGCTATTCCCGCCTTGCCGACAGCGTGGCCGGTCCGGACGGCTCAGCCCCCGAACGCGAGGCCTATTCCGATGTGTTGCTGATGGGCCGCCTAGAAGCTGCCGTTGATCGGTTGAACCAGGACATACCTGTTGAGGCGCGACGTGATGCCCTGAAGAAAGTCATCGCCACCGAGACGCCGTCTCTGATCGAAGAGAACCGCCGCCTGCACCGCGCCATTGTCGAAGGCATCGATGTGGAATTCTATGCCGAGGACGGCACAATCCGGGGCGATAAGGTCCGCCTGATCGACTTCGACGATGTGGACGCCAACGACTGGCTGGCGCTCGACCAGTTCACCGTGATCGAGAACGGCTCCAACCGTCGCCCGGACGTGGTGGTTTTCATCAATGGTCTGCCATTGGGCGTAATCGAGCTTAAGAATCCCGGCACGGAATCCGCGACCCTGACCAGCGCCTATAACCAACTGCAAACCTACAAGGCGCAGATCCCGTCCCTGTTCCGCACCAACGCGGTTTTGGTGACCTCTGATGGCCTAATGGCCCATATAGGATCGCTGACGGCAAATGAAGAACGGTTCATGCCGTGGAGGACGACGGACGGAATGAATGTCGCTGCCAAAGGAAGCCCCGCAATGTCCGTGCTGATCGAGGGAGTTTTCGAGAAACGGCGTTTCCTCGACCTAGTTCGGGACTTTACGGTATTTGGCGATACCGGCTCCGGCATCGTCAAGATCGTTGCAGGCTATCACCAATACCATGCGGTGCGCCATGCCGTCGAAAGTACAGTTGATGCCTCGTCACCAGACGGTGATCGCAAGGTGGGTGTGATCTGGCACACCCAGGGTTCGGGGAAAAGTCTGCTCATGGCCTTCTATGCAGGGCAATTGGTGCGGCGGCCGGAATTGGAAAATCCGACCATTGTCGTCATTACTGATCGCAATGACCTGGACGATCAGTTGTTCGGTACCTTTTCCATGTGCCGGGATCTGATCCGGCAAACGCCGATCCAGGCGGAAAGCCGGGAGAACCTGCAGAAGGCTCTGAACCGGGCATCGGGCGGTGTCATTTTCACCACAATTCAGAAATTCGCACCCGCAATGGGAGAGGCCGACTATCCAGCCCTGACCGAACGCCGCAACGTGGTCGTCATCGCCGATGAGGCGCACCGCAGCCAGTATGGCTTTAAGGCAAGGGTGGAGCAGAAGACCGGCGAGATCGCATATGGCTTTGCCAAATACATGCGCGACGCCCTGCCCAATGCCTCCTTCATCGGTTTCACCGGAACGCCGATTGAGAAGGACGACGTGAACACGCCTGCCGTGTTCGGTCAGTATATCGACGTCTACGACATCAGCCGTGCGGTTGAGGACGGCGCGACGGTGCCGATTTATTACGAAAGCCGCCTTGCCCGGATCGAATTACCCGATGAGGAAAAACCCAAGATTGACGCCGAGATCGAGGATCTGACTGAAGACGAGGCAATCTCCGAGCAGGAACGCTTAAAGCGCAAATGGTCGACCGTTGAAGCCCTCGTCGGAGCCGAGAAACGGCTGAAGATGGTCGCCGAAGATCTGGTGCGACATTTCGAGGACCGGGTCGTGGCCATGGAAGGTAAAGCGATGGTCGTTTGCATGAGCCGCCGCATTTGTGTCGGGCTCTACAACCAGATCGTTGCTCTGCGCCCAGACTGGCATTCGGTTGATGACAAGAAAGGTGCCGTCAAGATTGTCATGACCGGCTCGGCCTCCGACCCACAGGACTGGCAGCCTCATGTTGGCAACAAGGCTCGCCGAGACCTGTTGGCGAAGCGAGCCAAGGACCCGAAGGACCCGCTTAAGCTCGTTATCGTCCGTGACATGTGGTTGACCGGGTTCGATGCACCTTCCATGCATACCATGTATATCGACAAACCGATGAGAGGGCACGGTCTGATGCAAGCCATCGCCCGTGTTAACCGCGTGTTCCAGGACAAGCCCGCCGGGCTGGTGGTCGATTACATCGGCATCGCCCAGAACCTCAAAAATGCGCTCGGTCAGTATTCCGCAGCGGACCAGAAGAATGCCGGAATCGATGAGGCCGATGCCGTCGCCCTGATGCTTGAAAAGTACGACGTGGTGCGCTCCATGTATCACGGCTTCGACTACATGCGCGGCCTGACCGGGACACCACAGGAGCGGCTGGTCGTCATGGCGGAAGCCATCGAATGGATTCTGGACCAGCAACACAAGGCGGCCGAGAAGGAGACTGCGGAGGAAGCCAAGAAGAAGGCGCATCGGCGTTATCAGGACGCAGTCCTTGCCCTGTCCAAGGCCTTTGCCTTGGCGGCAGCCAGTGATGATGCCCGCCAAATCCGCGACGAGGTCGGCTTCTTCCAGACGGTCCGCGCGGCCCTGGTCAAATCGGCTCAAGGCACGGGCAAGTCTGTTGCCGATCAGCAGTTGGCGGTGCAGCAGATCATTGACCGTGCCGTGGTTTCCACAGAGATCGTCGATATCCTCTCAGCAGCAGGCCTCAGTACACCGGACCTCTCCATCCTGTCGGAGGAGTTCCTGGCCGAAGTTCAGCAGATTGAAAAGAAGAACCTGGCGCTCGAGGCCCTCAAGAAACTGCTTAATGACGAGATCAAATCCCGAAGCCGCTCGAACGTGGTGGAGACCAAGCGCTTCTCCGACCGTCTGGAGCAAGCCGTCGCCCGCTATCACACCAACGCCATCAGCACCGTTGAGGTGCTTCAGGAACTGATCAATCTTGCCCGCGAGATCCGCGAAGCCCGCAAGCGGGGTGAGGGCGAAGGCCTGTCCGTGGACGAGGTCGCCTTTTATGATGCTCTGGCGGAGAACGAGAGTGCCGTCGATATCATGGGCAATGACTCCCTCAAGCTCATCGCCCATGAACTGTTGAACGGCCTCAAGTCCAACATCACCGTAGACTGGTCGCATCGGGAAAGCGCCAGGGCCCGCATGAGGGTTTTAGTCAAACGCATTCTGCGCAAGCACGGCTATCCGCCTGACCTGCAAGATGCTGCCGTGCAGACGGTCCTTCAGCAGGCCGAGGCTCTGTCGGCACAATGGGCTACCTGAATGTACAAGAGTAACGAAAAGCACTTAGCCGCCAACTTAGCCAAGATCATGGCCATGATGTGTGTCCGCAACACGAAGCTTGAAGGCATCCACGCTGGAGTGGTGCCCGTCAGCAAGACAGGAGATTTTTCTGACGTCGTGGTTATTGACGCGGATGGACGAAAAATTCCATGGGCTGAGGTCTCGCATTTTGATGACGATGCGATGCGTGATCTGATGCGGCAGGTTGTCGATCGGCTTTATACGTTTCAGCTGAAGGCGGACGATCCGTATTTCCAGAAGGTGTTGAATCGATGGAATACTGCAGCCCAGAAATGGGACGATCCGGTACTGGATGAAGGTTTCTTGCGAGCTATCGAGCGCCATCAGGAAATAGAGAATGAAGAAGTGTAAGCTTCAACCTGCCCTCATCCATCTACGCTGAGCCACCGTTCATCAATTCAAAAATATTACCTGAAATTTGAGTTGCGGCGTCCTTGACCGGATCGGCGGCGAGATGGGCGTAGCGCGCCGTGGTCTGCACCTGGGTGTGGCCGAGGAGCTTGCCGATCATCGGCAGGCCCTGGCCGGCGGCGACCGCCGTGGAG
>Ga0056135_10000056_pt1 | contig 38038 bp, 41 predicted proteins | sample WorMetG1aBELIZE1_FD_67481 | JGI IMG/M metagenome (GOLD analysis project Ga0056135, IMG submission 67481) | Marine gutless worms symbiont microbial communities from Max Planck institute for Marine Microbiology, Germany - Inanidrilus... ...
TCCTGTTGACAGCAAGTGCCCCCATATTGCCCTGCAGGGTATTTGGGGGAGACGGTCGGAAAGGAAAAACGCCGCAACATATTGATGTTACGGCGCTTAATTGGTTGCGGGGGCAGGATTAACGTTTTGTAGACTCTTCAAGGCAATGCATGGATAGATGACTGTAATCAGAATAGGTCTTATATTGATCAGATTGCAGCAGGCACGAAGAGGTTTTTCCCCATAAACTATTGCCGAAATTTGATATTTTCGTGTACTCAACGCTGGTTCATGTAAACTTATCTCAATTTAAACAAGAAAATTATCAAGTGGATATACAGGACGAACTCAACAAGAACGGATTTGTGCTCCTAGAGAGGCTCGAACCGGAACGAGGATTAACCGAAATTGCCTGCCGAATTGGAAAATCTTGGTCTGGTGTGAAAGACGCTAACGTCCACACGATCAGCCCTAAAGAACAATCAGCATCCACACCAAATACTTACAGTGGAAATTATGGTCTTGAGGCCTTTCCATTGCATACCGATTTATCCCATTGGCGTAATCCCCCAAGATATTTAGCCCTTCGTTGTAAAGTCGGCGTCCCCGACGTCGCGACGCTGCTTCTTGACGGGCAATCGATTATTGAGAAATACGGTAAATCCATTCTGTCGAAAGCCCTTGTCCAGCCACGGAGGCCGGTACAGGGCGCAATGCCTTTGTTAAGACTATATCGTCAGGTTGAGGGAACGCCGGGCATGTTACGTTGGGATTCTCTCTTTATTACACCGGCAAGTGGGAATGGGCGTTGGGGCAATGACCTCCTAAAGGAAGCTATTGCTAGCGCAAAACCGTTCTCTCTTTATTTGAGAAAACCTGGAGATACACTGATTATTGACAACTGGCGAATGCTTCACGGTCGTTCATCTGTACCAACAGGGAGCGAGGAACGCATCATCGAACGGATGTACCTGGAGGAAATAAATTGAAGACGATAACCCCACCGAATGGGACGCCAGATGCTTGGGAGCCTGAAGCCCTCTTTGCAAAGCCGCTCCGTTATGCAGAGCAGATGCATCAAAAAGACCCAAACAGTTGGGAACAGCTTCTTTGGTCCAGTCTATCGCTTGAACTTCTGCTGCGCGCAGCTCTAGCAAACGTGAGCCCTGCGCTAATTGCCGAAACGTCGAACAAAGACTGGTCGCATCTCTACGTCGCTCTTGGCTTCAGTCCCTTGGGCGAAAAATACTCTCCAAAATCCATAACAACCAGTGAAGTCATTTCTCGGTTGTCGAAAATTTTCCCAGAGTTCAATAAAGAAATCGAATCTTTCTGCACCATTCACACGGGCCGCCGAAACGCAGAGCTCCATTCGGGCGAAAACCCTTTCGATGGCGTAGCTGAGTCAAGTTGGCTGCCGCGTTTCTATAAAGCTACCGAGGTTCTCCTTTTGACCATGGGTCTTGGACTGGAAGACTTGTTCGACAAGGATGTTGCAAGCACGGCGGAGAAGCTAATTGCAGCGGCAGCGGATGAGAAAGCTCAAGAAGCCAAAGGCGTTGTTGCTGCTCACAAGAAGGTCTGGGAGACCAAATCCGAGGAAGAACAAGAAACAGCGAAAAAATCAGCTAAAGTCTGGGCAATGAAGCAAGATGGGCATCGTATCGATTGTCCCGCATGTGGTTCGACAGCATTGTTGTTCGGGGAGGCTGTTTCAACGCCGCAAAGAAAGTTGCAAGAGGATGAAATTGAAGAGTCCCACGAAAATTTGCCAACTCATTACGAGTGCGTAGCTTGCGGACTGAAAATAACGGGGTTATCCAAACTAAGCGCTGTTGGCTTAGGCGACCGCTACAAAAAGACCTACACATACGATGCCGCAGAGTTCTATGCGCCAGAAGATGCATTTCACGAATATGAAGATGACAATAATGAACCGTTTTAGAAGTGGTGACCTATTTTATTGGCCGTTCGACATCCCATCGGGCTATTCGCCAAGTACACTGAGAAACCTATAGATTTCCACCATGGCCATGGTGTCGAGTTTGCAATAGCTCAGCAGCCCATCCGCGATTTCGTTAGCCTCGGCTTCGTCTGTATCAATCATCCGTTGCCAAGCTTCCATGGCTGATGCGCCATCCTGAACATCTAGTTCCTTGTAGCTAAGCTCAGGGCAAATGACCGGCAGCACCTTCTTGATGGAAGTCGATCCATCGAACCGGGCATCAACGTAGTCGGCTTTGAAGACATCCTCCAAATCGACCATCCGGTCATTCAGTCCAGTGAGAAACTCGGCTTTCTCTGGAAACAGCAAAGCCATGTCGCGGTTGCGCGCCTTCTCAAATGAAGCGTGCCAGGAAACGATGCTTCCCACTGGCCCGATATCTGCTTCCATCTGCCCTACGAGACGGTCGGGCAGGCGCGGCTCTCGTTCCAAAAACTCTTTGTGCGTGAGTTGACCGTCAGCGTCCAGGATATGCAGGGAATATTGAACTGGAAAATGCTTGTGCGGGCTCGTCCTATCTAGAAATGGCACAGCCGAGGAGAAAGTTTCATAGTCAAAGAAGTAAAGCGGGAACACCAATGCGGACAAAAAGCCCTGAATGGCAGCAAGGTTGATTTGGGGCTCCCCGGCCTTGGCGGCAATGACCACCGTTTGCTGGATATCCGATAAGGGGTAATCGTCAGGTACGGCGTTCAAATCGAACAAACGGTTGACCACGAAATCGTAGCGCTTTTTCGCGCTTAGCCGTGGCAGGCTGTAAATCGACGGCTGCGGGATGCCTGGATTGAAAATAGAAAACGTATCGCAGTGATGAGCCCGCGAATTATGGAGGCAAGAGCAGCCATCACGGTTGATTTCTGTTTCGGTTAGGAGCGCCAGGGCCTGATCAATCTCCGCTTCAGTGTCTTCCAGGATCGCGCCGACATCCTCGGTAACATCGGCGAATTCAAGCAAGCCCTCGGGATCGATATCTCCATCACGGACATACTCCCCGTTCAGGTGAACCAAAAACACGCGGTCAATTTTCTGCCCGCTTCGCTCGGCGCAAATTTTTTGAAAGCAGGCATCCTTGATGTGGTTGTGATCCGTGTCCGTCTTCACGCTCGTCGATGACTTGATCTCGTACAAGATCGTTTCGCCACCCTCAGTCGCTTCAAAAGCGTCAGCGCGGGCAAACAGACCAGTATCGGTTTCAAACACGCGCTGGAAATCAACCGCCCGCTCGTCAATGGCGTCGAAATACTGACGGACGTATCGCTCGACTTCATATCCCTCGCGGGTGAGCTTTTGCAAGAAGACAGAAAACTCGCCATGCGGATAGGCGTCAGGGTCGCGCTTCAGCGCCCAAAGCGATTTCGGGCAATTCAAATACTGGATGAAATCGGTTTTGGTAAGCTGCATATCCTCGTTCTGTAGCCAGAAGTTCTAATCAAATCGGAAACCGAATAAACCACCGCTGTCACTCTCGTCCGACAACCGGGTTCCAAGCACAATCGCATCCCGATCAATGTTGTCATCAAGTGGCAAGCGGTCGAATATGTCCGAATTCATAGTGACTATGTATTGAAGCTTGTCGTCTTCGGAGGCGGCAATCCCGAGACTTAATGCCCGAGCTATCTGCCGTTCATCGACGCCGTCAAATAGGTGACTATCGTGAACAAGAAATCCAGGCCCTCGATTTTTGGATGAATTGAGTTTGAACAAGGCGAGATCAAAGCAGAAAATTTCCATGTTTGAAATTCCACCCCCGCGATCGCCTTCGATTGAAACTTTAAATCTTGGCCCACTATCTGAGGCACTCAACTCAAACTTTCCTTCTCTATCTTCGTACAATTCGGAAATAGCATCTGTGACCTCAAGAATTGCCTCGTCAATCACCGTTCGGCGTTCTTGAAAATCTTGTTGGAGGCGCTGATGCAGATTTCCTCGATCGATATCTATCTGGGTCTTTTCGCCTTCTAAAACTCCTGCGGCCTTGAACCGCTCTCGCAGGGACGCGGCTTCAGCCTCTAATTCAGCCAATTGTTTTTGAAGGGAAAGAAAATCTTCTAGTGCTCCATAGCTCTGCAAATCCTGTAGGATTTGGCGTCTCTCGCTGTCGAATTCGGCGGCACGAGATTCACTTTCGGAGATTGATCGTTCCAATCTCTGAATTTCCCCGTCCAAATGCTGTTTGCGGTTTTCGACCACCGACTCATAGAATTGCCGAACATCGCTCAAACGCCTCAGAGCTACACCGGGCAGCTCAACTCCCGCAGAAGAATAAAGTTTTTCGACTGCGCTTGGATCAGGTGGAGTCTCTGCATCTCGCGCGCGCTGAAGGTAATCAAGTGTCTCCCTGAGGCTCACAGTCTCACGCGTTAGAGCCTGTATTTGATTTTTGGCTCTTGCCGCTTGCTGAGCCAGTTCGTTGTATGATCAAGAACCTGAAAGCTTTCAATTTGGGAACGCTTTTGCGCAGCATTGCGTTCAGCGACAGTCACCTGAGACCTTAGTTCCGCAACGGTTCCTATGATCTCACCCAAAGCCCCGCCTTTGGTCGCTTTTTTCAGTTCATCCAGCATCTTTTCGCGCGCTCGTACCTGCTGGAAGTCGAACGCTATCCTCCAGTCCAGACCGAACAAATAGGACAAGTTTTCTTGCCAATCCCACGTAAGTTGACGAGCTGCGTTGTACTCCGGTGCGGTAAACCCGCCGGAGTTCTGCCTCCTGATGAAGTACGAAATCATTGCGCGAAATGACGGCGTAAAAGACTCTCCGAAAACGGAATTGGCAATCTCGAGAGGCAGATTAAACATCTTGTGTCCTAGATATGCTTTCCAATTCTCATTGGAAAAATATCGCCGCTCGGAATCTTTTTCAGTTTTTATCGGAAGGCCTTCTTGGTCTTCAAGACCATTTAGCAGATAGACCCGTGCCGGGTTCTGCCCTGATCGCTCTACTGCAATTTTCTCACCCCAAAACTCAAACTCGGCAGAGAATGAGTCGTTAATAAGGGCGTCAGTGCGGAATAGACTGTCTTTCCCACGTTTTGATCCCATCAAGAAATGTATGATTTCAATGACGCTCGTTTTACCGGCACTGTTTCGGGTTTGTTTTTCTGTCGCGTCGGGCTGGCTATCTGAAAGCAACACGTTGAGGCCAGCGTGAAAATCAACACGTTTGAATGTCGAAATTGAGCTATCAATCCAATTGATCATGACGCGGGCCCTTTCGAGAGGAGGCCATTCTCATATGCAACGGCGTCAATCGTGTACAGAAACGTCAGCGATAGTATGAACCAGTCAAATGTAATTGGGCTTTTCGACTGATCCCTGCTCTCTCGAAAGCGTTGCCAGGTCTCCGAAACTGTTTGCTCGTGCTCTAATACGCTGAGGATGTCTCCGCCAATGCCGAGCAATGCCCTGTCTTGTTTCAGGTGTTTACCGGGAAGAATCATATCTGACCTCCTTCCACGGCGACGCCTTCAAAAATGTCACAACTTTCGAACAAATGTGCGAGCAACGCTTGTGCGGCAACTTGTCGTGCTGCCGGGACCGTACCTGCGCCGGTTACAAATTCATAAAGACCATCCATGATCGCAGCAGGCGGAAGGTGTTGTGATTTTAGATATTGGTAGCGACCATTAAAAATCTTGGCGATCTGTTCTCCAATTAGCGGCTCCGGATGAGCGTCAAAATAAGAAACAACGACATGTGCGTTCTGCCACCCTCCTGATATTAATTGTTTCCAGTGATTTGGGAGATCATTGGCGTCAAGTTTATCGACAGGAACCGGTGCGATATCCGCTGGAGTGTCGTCCATTTCCTCAGTTGCCTTAACGACACCATTAATGAGTTCTTTGAGTTCGGTTAATTGTAAATCTTGAGCATCCTGATTGGTGGCGACAGGACCAAGCAATTCACCCTTTCGCCCGTCGGAGAGCTGCTCGATCCGTTCTACAAAACCTTCGAGGCCAACGAATCCAAATTTAATAGAGGGGTTATCTTTTTCGAGTTTCTTGAGCGTCTCGACAGCATCAACAGGCAGACCGTCCACAAGATTGTGGACCATGTACCACTCTTTCATGATGGTGCCGAGCTTGTCTTTTGCCTTTGCAAAATCCTCTTCCATTTTGGATATCAGGTAATCAACCTTTCCTTTGTCACCGTTGACCGCTCCATAGCACTGGAAGAGCTGCCCCGAAGAAGCCAAATAGCCATCGCAACCTTTATCACCTTTGGATCCAAAAGGACGGACCCTTACAAAGTCGTCTCCGTGCAACTTTCCCATCACACCGGAAAAAAATGATTGAAAGTTGTCTCCCGACACCTGGCGAAGCTTCAGCTCCAAGGCAATCTTCCACCAATATTCTTCATTAAGGTTCATCTATTCTCCTCCAGCAAGTCGAATCAATTGGAGTTATGAACCATTCATGATGAAGGCCTAAATTCATGAGGCCTCCTCAAACTTAATCAGTTTGGCAAGTGCCGGATCGTACCGATACTCACCGATCGTCCCGTCTTTGATCCTCTCGACGGCCTCATCGATGACGAAAAGAGGGATAAGGAACCATTCCTTGGGAACAACCGGCTGACCGAAGCGATCCTTGATCTGTATTTCCATGCGAGCTGAATCGAAAAATTTATGGATCAGGTTTTCGAGCTTTGTTCGGTTGATATTGAAGAGCTCGTAGATCGCGACAATCTCAACATCAGCCAACAGGAACGTGGCGTCGTGGGCGGCATTGGCGATGCGTTTTTTGACGCTACCACCTGTCACCCCGATCTTGTGCAGCACGTCGCGGTGTTCCTTAACCTTGGGATTGTCCGACTTGCTTCGGAGCACGTAGATCGTCCCGCTGGACGCATCTTCGTCCTCGACGGTTCCAGAGAACAACGGGCCTGCGGCTGGATCAGAAATAACCCGACTGGTTTCATCCTTGTAGAGAGCCCGTTGCATGGAACGCAAAAGCAGATCGCCTTCCGTACCGTTGGCATAGATCACACGCATCCGCGCATCGGTTGATCCGTTCGGCGCGGCGAAGAACTCACCGACTTCTGCGATATAGGCCGTCTGCCCACCTAGAATGAAGAACTGACCCTTCTTGATATCCGTTTTTAGAAAGCCAGCATCTTTGCGGAATTTCTTTGTTTCCCGCGCGTCAGAATCAAGCTCTTGCTGAACGGCATCGAACAGCGGCTTGAACTTGTCAAAGTCCTCGCAAACCGTCCGGTTTGCAATTTCTTCAGCTGCTTTTTTCTCAGCCCGAGACTTAACGTGGCGCAGTGTGGTTACGTCATCTTCGGCAGGAACTGCCACCCCTAATTCCGCAAGCAGTTCATCATCGCTCATATCCTCGGCGGGATGCTCTTGTTCAATGGTAGCGCCACCTAAAAGGCCTTGATGGTCAAGATCGCCGACCACGTCGCGGCATTCCCTCTGACGACGAATTTGATCAAGGCGGGTAGCGTAAATCCGCTCAAAAATATCGTTGCCTTCCGCCATCGAAGGCATGCGGCCACTCTGTTCTACAAAGCGCTGGATTTCCTCAAACCCGGCGATAATGCGCTCTTCCTTTGGAGTTCTGCTCGCGACCTTCTTGACCTCAACCTCAACGCCAAGTTCGGCCAATAGAGCATCGTCATCCTCTGTAAATGCGGATTTAGCCATTCGCAGCCTCCGCCTTCATTCGGGCCAGGAAGGCAACGCCTTCTGCCATGCGTTTTTCCCAGGGGTCCTGCGCGTTAATATCCGGCAACCGGCCACGTTCCTGCTTGAACTTCACAGCACGTTTCGCCAAATCTCGCGCCTCATCCGGAGTCAGATTAACGCGTTTGGCAGCTATCACGGCGGCAACCTGCTTCAGGCTGTCTTCGCTCATGGACTTGGCCAGGATGGCATAAGCTTCACCAAACGGATTGATGCGATCAATCAGGTCAATATCGAGTTCGCGAACATCCATCGCGAACTTCCGCACACCGTCAATCAAGGCCGTATTGCCCCCACCCTCATCATCACTACCGCCGCCATTGTTCACAATTTCCTTGGCTTTTTGGGTCAAGTTAAGCGCGGCGATGGCATGTTGGCGGACGGCCTCCTGATCTTCCTCATCAAGCTCCGGGAATTTCTCTTTGACAATCTTACCCATGCGAACTTGGGTCAATTCTTCCGGCAAAGTCTCCCCACCAGCCTCAGCGCTATCGAACAAACCACGCTCCAGCGCGGACTTGTCCTGAACAAAGGACGTGATGACCTCGTTCAAATCTTCTTTGCAGATGCGCTGGGCTTCCGGGCTTTTGGGCTCAGCCAAACCGTTGATCTCGATTTCGAACATGCCCTGTTCTTCGCTAAAACCTATATTGGCCGTGTTCGGGTCGTATCCGCCCTCGCCATAGTCGAAGCCTTCCGTTGGGCCAGAACCAGCTTTCTTCGGCTTGAAGTTGAATCGCGGAGCTAACACTTGCTCCATCAACAGGCTGGCAGCAATGGCTTTCAGAGTATCATTGACGGCATCGGTGACGGCTTCTTCGGTGGCATCTGGTTCCGCAATCAGGTTGGTGAACCGGGCATGGGTTTTACCCTTGGCGTCCCGTGTCGCCCGGCCAATGATCTGAATGATCTCGGTCAGGCTGGCGCGATAGCCGATGGTCAGGGCGCGTTCACACCAAATCCAGTCAAAGCCTTCCTTCGCCATGCCCAGTGCAATAATGATATCGACGTGATCCCGATTGTCTTTTTCCTCCGGACGTTTCAGGGATGCGGAAACCTTGTCGCGTTTGGCGGGATCATCATCCACCAGGTCTGCAATGCGAAGTGTCTTTCCTTCTTCTGTCTCGACTAGGTGAAAGCCCGTATCCTCATCCACGCCCTGCCATGTGCCGAGTTCATGGATGATGTGGTCCACTTCCTTGTGCTTGTCCTTAGTGCTCTCCCGCGACATCACATGCGGAATGTGAATGATCGCTTTCTCATTCGGGTCGAGCACTTCGAGAATGCTGTCGGCGTAGGAGCCAGAATAGAAGTAATAGCCGATATCCAGCGTCTTCAGATATTCATAGCCATTGAGCTGTTCGTAGTATGTGTAGGTGACCGTTTCAAACCTGACCTCATCATCCGGCGCAAGAACCGCAACCGCATCACCCCGGAAATATGAGCCCGTCATCGCGACGACATGAACTTTATCTCGTGCAATGAATGCCTTTAGATGCGCCCCGAGCTTATTGTCGTCATGATCGCTCACATGATGGAACTCATCGACGGCGATCAGACAGTTGTCGAACACCTCCACGCCAAACCGGTCCACCGCAAAGCGGAAAGTGGAATGGGTGCAAACCAGCGTTTTATCGTCGCTATCCAGAAAGGCTTTGACGGAATTGACCTTGCCACCGTCTTCGCCCGGTGCATTACACAAATTCCATTTTGGTTCCACCATCCAATCCCAGTAGAAACCAAACTTGGTCAGGGGTTCATCACTGAAGCTCGACCCAATGGATTTTTCTGGTACGACAACGATGGCTTTCTTGATGCCTTGGTTATTGAGCTTATCTAACGCAATGAACATCAAGGCGCGGCTTTTGCCCGATGCCGGAGGAGACTTGATCAGAAGATATTGCTCACCCCGCTTTTCGTAGGCACGTTCCTGCATGACACGCATTCCAAGCTCATTGGATTTCTTGGAGCTACCGTTGGCGGCGTAGTTTACGGATACGGATGGGATATGCTTGTGCTCAGTCATGATCAGGATGCCCTCTTCTTACTTTTGTTGGCAGAGGCACTCCCCGCCGTCATTTTTGTGTATAGCTCAAACAGCTTCTCCAACCGCTCGGTATCATTCTTGAAACGCCGACCGATATAGATGCGCTCCAGCACTTCATCATTTCGCTCATGGGCATGACGAAGGTCATCCGGCATGTTTTCCGGGTCGTAGAGATCGGCAATCGTTCTTGGGAAATGCGCCTCGCGCGCGAGCAAAATTTCTTCAGCGCAACGTGTAAGGTCTTCTTTGTTTTTTTCAGTTAGCTTAGGGATCGGGAAAGTATTCCAAGTCAACGTATTTGAGTAGTTCAGCCTCGTTTCAAGCTTTCCACTTGTTGTTTCACACCAGAGATAGTGCATAGATGAGGAGATCAAGGAAATATACCAAACGGGAACGCCATAGGCTCCAAAGCATCTATTTGACACAATATGAGTATTGTCGAGAAATACAGGCGTCAAAAACTGTCTCGCCTCGGAAGATACACAAGGCACAGCGATAAATTTGCCATCTGTTCTTCTACGCTCAGTAAATCTGTGCGGCTGTTCTGCAAAGTCTCTAGTTTGTTTTTTCTTACTCTTTTTTCTGCTCTCTTCGACCAGTTTCAATCGCGCCGCAATTCCGGACAATTGGTTGGCTTCCCGAGCATCTTCGTCATCAATCCAGATGCAATTTCTAACTTTCCCTGAAGTTATCTCATCGGAACCCACAAAATATTTTATGAATTTCTGCGCGCCTGTTTCCTCACGCATTAACTCCGACGCCTCCGAATACGACAAAAGTCAGCACTCCTCCACAAGTTGGCTGACTTCCTTTGAGCATCGGCATCAATCCATTGAGAGGAGAGCTGGACGGACGAACCCAGACATTACTCATTGGCAATAAGTACGGAGAGATGTTCTCTGTAATTACGCATTCGCCCGAATGAAATAGCCGCCCTAATTTCTTGCCTGATCTCGATAACCCGACGATAACAACAGATACTCCCGCATTGCTTTTTGCTAGATTTTGCCATTTGAACGATCTGTGCGCGAAAAAAATACTTACCCCATTGCTGATCAATGCCCCCCCCCAAAGAGGATCAACCTGTTCTCCTTGCGTAATAGAATTTGTCGTAACAAATGCCGCATCGCTGAGTGTAGCTTTCGAGTAAGCAGCGAATTTATATAGCCAACCCGAAACATAATCTAATCCCCGAAATTTTGTGCCATGCCCAGCTTGTAAATCCAAAATTTCCTGTTTTTGCTCAGCCGTCTGGTTATTGGCCCAAATGTATGGAGGATTTCCGCATATATATGTCTCACCTCCCTCATTCTCAAAATCAATCTCTGCCTGATCCAGAGGTGTACTAAACAAATCTTCGGCAGCAATTTTGACACCCTTGCCTGTTGGCGGGCATATAGACAGCCAGTCGAGCTTTAGGGCGTTTCCGCAAGTAATCCAGTTCATCGCATCAAGAGGCAAAAACTCAGCTAATGCCTCTTTTTGACCGCGATGCAAAACATCACATTGGTATTCGGCAATGATGAGCGCCAGACGCGCTATTTCTGCTGGGAAATCACGCAATTCAATTCCACGAAAGTTCGTGAGCGGTATCGCGGAGCGGATATCAGACTCTCCGCGCCTATCGTTAATTTCCGCCTCGATGGTGCGCATTTCCTTATAGGCAATCACGAGGAAATTTCCTGAGCCACAAGCTGGATCGAAAACGCGAATTTTTGCCATGCGCTTCCGTAGATTTAGGAGTTTTTGCGGACTATCCCCAGCGGCTTCCAGCTTCTCGCGAAGATCATCCAAAAACAACGGATTCAAAACCTTCAGGATGTTGGGAACGCTGGTGTAGTGCATTCCCAACGCACCGCGTTCCTCATCATCGGCCACCGCCTGGATCATCGAACCGAAGATGTCTGGATTGATTTTTTTCCAATCCAGACTGCCGATATGCACCAAGTATGATCGAGCGATCTTGCTAAAGCTTGGCACTTCGGTGGTGCCGGAAAACAAACCACCATTCACGTAAGGAAACCCGTTTGCCCAGCGCGGGAGTTTTGCACTGGCACGATCCTCGCGCTTGGTATTCATCGCGCGAAAGAGCTCGCTGATCACCTCGTGGGTGTTCGAGGAATCGCGCTCACTCATCTGATTAACGGTGGCGGTGAACAGGTCCTCACCATGGAAGATGTCCGTATCCTCGGCAAAGAAGCAGAAAATCAGGCGCGCCATGAAATGGTTCATATCATGCCGACGATCCGCCGTTCCCCAGTCCGGATTGTCCTTCAAAAGCTCCACGTAAAGACGATTGAGCCGCCCCGTCGCCTTGATATCAAATGAGCTCTCTCGGATTTGCTGAACGGTGGTAATTCCCGCCAAGGGCAAGAAAAAGCCGAAGTGGTCGGGGAAGTCCTTATATTCGCAAGCAATTGGCGCTACATCCGAGGTTAAGTCTTCGGCTTCCAGCGTCATACCATCCGTCGCCATGACGAACTTTACCTTATTGCGGGCTGTGTTGGTGGCAGGGCTGGATTTGAGCGCGGCGAGCGTGTCGGAAACTCCACCCTCGGCGCAAACTGCCATATGAATGTGGTTGCGTTGAAGCACACCACCTTCGACATCAGAGGCGTTGCTAGAGCCTTTGCCTTTTTTCTTCAGCTTGTCGATGGTGGTTTTCTTGTTGCCGAAGGCCTCAAGAAACGCAAACGGGAAGCCATCCGGATCAAAAGGCTGATCCGCCAATTCAGATATGACTTCTTCGATTTCAACAGCGTTCAACTATTTTTCTCCCTTGGCGACTTTGCTGCCGGATCGCTGGTCAATCCAGTTTTCAATCTCACTGCGCCGGAAACGCCATGAGCCCCCCACCTTAAAGCCTGGTATATCGCCCTCGGCGGCAAGCCGATAAGCGGTCTTCTCGGTCAGCTTCAGGTAGGCTGCGACCTCCCTGATAGTCAGAATTTCATCATTCATGGCATTCCTGCGAATCTTGCTTTATGAGAAAATACGGGAAAATTCGGCAAATCGCAACCAGAGTATAGAAAACACACGTTGCTCGTCACAATTGAGGACGATTTCGTGCAAACCTTCCCTCCCGCCTTCACTTTTCCATAATCCATGATTATCGTGCCACCATGCGAATTTGGTCCATACAAAGCCGCGAGGCGTGGGAACATCTGAATGAACATGGCCGCTTAGAAGCCTCCAAGCGCCATAGCACTAGCTCATGGCCTCACGCGTATGATTGGATGCGCGATCAACTTGCCGACCGGATTGGTGAGCCATCGCATTTGGACGCTATGCCGCTTTGGGGTTGGTATCAATGGGCCGGAACAACCAAGAAACGTCCCGATTTGCGTTTCATTCGGCATCACTGGGGTCCGGAAGGCAACCACGTGATGATTGAATGCGAACTGCCGGATGATCAGGTTCTGCTATCCGATCATGATGCCTGGCACGTCATTATCGGTAACGGCTTCCTCAGTCTGACCGAGCAGGAAGACAGCCTTTTTTCAAAAAAGGAAAAGCTGGGCCGAAAGCGGAATGAGAAATTCGGCCCCTATTTAGATAGAAAAATCCAGAATAGCTGGGCTCGTGTATTCGACTTGGAGGCATTGGACAGCGACTATTGGGGCTCCATAGAGAGTAAATCCATCCAAGCCTCTTTCTGGCGGATCGAATTGAGCCAGGTAAAATCCCACAAGCCATTTACGTCTAAATATCCGAAGCATCGTTAACGCCGATGAACCGAATGGGGCCTTTATTCGGCTCATGACATCAGCGGTCCCGATCATCGTCCTTCTTCTTACCGGGTGCCTTCTTCGGCGTATTGCGACGATTTTTGAACAGAGACCGGAAATCACGATCACCATGGTCGCCACTATCATCGTCGCCATGGCGATCATGACCAGAATCAGCTGCGCGGGTAAATTCATCCTGAATATCTGGATAGAACCGATCATCACCACCATCACGCTCGGTTGTCTTATCACGCTGTTTTCGCCCAAGCGTCGGCAGATGCAGAAAGCGATCACGTTCCTGCGCACGCTCATCGGCAAGCTGCTTGGTGGTCAGCGATTTCATCTCACGCGCCTCCAATCGGTCAAGCGCCCTTAATTGGCGCTCAAGGGAAAGACGCTGCATACGCTGACGAAAGGCAAGTTCCTTACGCTCGATCTTTTGGCGGTCAGTAAGCGTCTGCTTTTCTTGCCCATGCTGTCGCTGGCGGCGAGCATCCTGACGTGCACGTAGCGCCTTTACCAAGAAATTCATGCCGGTCACACGGCCAAGGAAAGCGGCTAGACCAGTTGGGCGGTTCAAATCACGCTGCCGCTTGATCCTATCCATTTCGTCCTTGAAACGGCCTTCAAACTTGTGCGTCTCGTCCTGCTGCTTGGCTGCAAGTCTGAGGGTTTCAGCGGCCTGCCTGACCTTCTGTGCCGCCGCTTCCTTCTGGACAGTCTCCCGGCGCTTGGCCTGATGCTCCTGAAGCTCGGTTACTTTCTCCTGGCTACGCTGACCCTTAACAAAAGCCTCGCGTGCCTTGCGATGCTGCTCAGCAAGCTTTCGCGCCTCCTCAATACTGGGTAGGCTATCGATGGGAAAATCCTTTTCGAGGAAAGCTCGGATATCTTTGGTACGGACCGACTTGTCGTCGATGAGCTTAGGTAGCGCGTTCATCTCGCCATGGATATCAATTAGCACATAAGGACGCTTGCCGGTGGCGAGGATATAGCCGCGCTCTTCAAGCGCCCGCACGAAGGCTTTGGCGCTGTCGCTCTGTCGCCAGGCCTCGGTGACATGGGCGATGCGCTCTTCCTTGGTGACGCCGGTTTTGCCCTGTTGCGCTTTCTCATAGAGGGAAAGCTGATCATGGCGATGGCCATCACGGTCATAGCCCCCCGGCAAATCCAGTCCATGATCGCGGGCAAACTCGCGCGTCACCATCATCAGCTTTTCGCGGTCAAAGGCGATCTGCACCGCCTTACCGGCCTCGGCATCAATCCGGGACCAGACCACATGGGCATGCTCGCGCCCGTCTTTGACATGCATGACAATGGCCCTGGGCTGATCGGCAAGCCCCAACCTATCTTCGACCCGCGCGATATAGTCCTCATATTGCTCAGAGGTCAGTGGGCCTTGCGCAGGGTCAGGATTGATCGAAAGGCTGTATAGATAGTTTTTGCACCTGGTCAGGGCATGAGCCTGAAGCTCCCATTCGGCGAAGGCTCCATGCAAATCCTTGGCGACCGCGCCGCGCACGTCCAGAAGCTCCATGCGCTCATTGTCGTGCGTGTTCATGAGGTGCGTCGCAAGGTCCTGACCCAAGGCACGCTGTGATCCGAAAGGAATCATGGCTTGCGCCCCAATGCAGAAAATATCGCTGAGCGAAGCACGTTCAGATCGTCGAGCGCCTGATCCAATTGGTTATCGCGCTCAGGAATGGACGGATCATTTTGAAGGGCATCGAGCTTATCGCGAATGCTACCTGCAAGCGCGAGAAGTTTGGCGAGCTCCGCCTTTTCAATCGGCGGACGACGGGTCTGGCGCGGTGATGGCCTTTCAAAAATGGCTTCGGTGATAAAAGCGTTCATGGACAGACCGGACTTGAGCTGTCTCGCCAATAGTTCACCGCGCAGCCCCTCCGGGGGGCGGTACGAGATAGGCGATGAACGCTTTCTGTTTTTTGGGTCCGTCATACCGTTACCTTATTTTCTGGTATGCCGGTCCCTCCTCGCGCGTTCCTCGCGCCGAAAAACAGACGCGGGTCCGGGGGCGTTACCCCGGTCGATGGGATTGCATAAGGGAGAGCCGAAGTCTCCCGGTCGTGCTGCAACGGCGAAACGTTGCACTCAGCCAGCCTAACCTCGATGGTTTGGTCTGGCTGAAATATCCCTTAATGAAAACGTCCCCAAGGGACGTATGAATTTAGGGATACCTTGGGGTGTCAACGGGGAATGGGAAATTCCCCTCCAAGGTGGGCGTGGTGGTATTACCACGCCCACCTTGTACTCAAACCTATGTCTTCTCCGCCCCTCCTACCTTTCATTTTACCAGAACAACTTTGCCGCCTGCAAAATTCACCCTACTCGCAAATCTTACTCACAGGGACTTTCAGAGGGATTCAGACTCATTCAGATCGCATTGGGGCAATTTGGAAATCGGAAGTAATTTTTCTGCCACGGTTTCTATTTTCCTTAGCTCCTCGCAAGCGAGAGCTTTTTGCCCGTCATCATCCGCGTTCTTGGCAAACTCTCGAATCTGATACAAAACCATTATGAAATTGGCTTGTCCTTCAGCACTAAGGTGAAGGAAATTATCGACTTCCTCTATGTCATTCGATCGAGGATCGGCTGAAAAAACTTTTTTAATAAAGCCCCGCTTCAAGTCATTTTGCTCCTGCCAGATATGCGTCATTTCATGAAGAAACACTGATTTCAGAGCAATTGGATCATCTTTCAGTGGTTTATAATGACGTCCTTCATAGAGGTTGTTGCCAACCGCAGCAGCCGCATAGTTGTTTCCCATGACGAAGAACTGACGCCTGGAAAAGACTTTTACGTATCGGGCATCCACCTGATCTCCAAAATATTCCGTTACCGAGTATTTTTCTTCATCGCTTAATTGACGACATGTAGGGTCCAAATCACATAAGATATTGCCGCCATGTTCAGCATCGAAAATCCTATATCCACTCATCTCATTTAATTGGAATGCCAGCGCTAAGACAGCAGTGACCAACAAGATCGTCAAAATTCTCGTGCGGTTTATTTTCAGCGGCTCAGCACTATCAAGATGGTTAAATATGGCAGCCTCCTTGCTTCAATCACCAACCATTATTAATGCGCCTGCCTGGTTTTCATTAGTCTCAATCAGAAACGATCCTCAGATTTTGAATAACTCGCGTTCCACGAAAACGGCCGGGACTTTTGGTCCCGACCGTTTGGCGGGTCGCTGGGGCGATTAGCTGTGCTGTTCGTCCTTCGGCTTGAGGTTGTAGAGCGAAAAGCTGCTAACGACCTGCGTGCCATAGAGCTTGATGTAGAAGGAGCCGTCGTCATTCTGCCAGGCTACCCCGATCTGCTCGTAGGTGGCTTTCTTACCGTAGCCAATACGGGTCTTGGCGACATGCGTTGGAAGGTTGGCGTTCTGGCTTTCCGTTTCATTGATTTGAGCTGTTTCCGTCATTTGATTTCTCCTTAATTGCTTAGCTGGTTCATTCCAGCCGTGACCGGAGTAAATGCGAACAGCCGCCGATCAGTCATGGTCAACACGGATACGGAGCGGCCCGACCATTGACTGTCGCCGTCAGGCATCAGCGGCCCGTCCGCTTAGGTTCACGGATTTGCTGGAATGAATATCGCGGCTAAAGCAAGAAGAAATCGGGACGCGAGGAACGGGCGAGGAAAAAGAGGAAGTCGTGCGCTTAGGCTAGAGCGCATGACAAAGAAATCCAGACATACGCAAAATGAAATTATCGAGCGCCTGACGCGGGACGTGCCGCGCGGACTGACCTCGCGCTTCCTGAAAACGCAATCCGAACCGCAGGCACAGTGGCAGTCGCCGGAGAACATTCTCGGCAGTACGCTGCTCACCTATGATCCCCGCAATCCGGGCTCCAAAATCCTGATCGGGGCATTGGGCGATAAGCTGATCGGCATCGAAGACGACCGTCACGTCCTGACCGTGGCCGGTAGCCGGGCTGGTAAATCAGTCACACTGATCGGCAATCTCGCTTTCTATCGCGGCAGCGTTCTGGCGACCGACCCGAAGGGCGAGCTCGCCAGCAAGACCGCGAAACGCCGTGCCGATCTCGGCCAAAAAGTTTATGTGCTCGATCCATTTGATCGCACAAAGGGCGCGGCACGAAGTTTCCGCTCTGCATATAATCCAATGACGGTTCTGTCCTTGGACAATCCCTACATTGTCGAAGACGCGGCTCTGATCGCGGACGGTCTGGTGATCCGCTCCGCCCAAGAAAAAGACCCGCACTGGGATGAAAGCGCCAAGGCCTTCATCACCGGAGTTCTTTTATATGTCGCCGCCTCCAACCTGTTCCGGGACGCAGAGCGGAACCTAATCACCGTGCGTCATATCATCTCGCGCGCCATGGTCACGGATGACGACACCGAAGAACACATCCTCGCCCGTGAGGCCCTGCGCACCGCCGAAGCCCTCGAAGATGACGGGCATGATGAAATCGCCGCCGCGATAGAAGGCAGCATCCGCTCTTTCTTCGACAAGTCCGAAAACGAACGCGCGGGCGTTCTCTCCACGGTGCGGCGGCATACGGATTTTCTGGACTATAAATCTATGAAGGCCGTCCTCACCGGACATGATTTCGACCTGCGCGATTTGAAACGCGACCCGCAAGGGGTGAGCGTTTATCTCTGCCTGCCTGCCGGGCGCATGAGCATGTGTAGCCGCTGGATGCGGATCATCCTCAATCAGATGATGGATGCGATGGAACAGGAAGAACGCATGCCCGATGCACCTGTCCTTGTCTGTCTCGACGAGTTTCCGGTGCTCGGTTTTATGAAGCAGCTTCAAGATGCTTCGGGTCAGATCGCCTCCTTTGGCGTCAAACTCTGGATCATCATTCAGGATTGGGGCCAGGGCGAAGAGCTCTATGGCAAGCGCTGGGAGAGCTTCGCCGCCAATGCCGGAATTTTTCAGGCATTCGGCAATGTGGACCTGACCACAACGGAATACATTTCTAAGCGGCTTGGCAAGACGCGGATCGAAAGCACGCGCGACGGCGAAGTCAGCGCGGAACAACGCGCCAAGGGCCTTTCCGGTCGCTCAGAAGCAAACGAGTTATACGATTTGCTGACGCCCGATGAGATAGCCCGGTTGTTTAACCGCGCCGATCCTCTGCGCCGCCAGCTCGTTATCTACGCAGGCTACAAGCCAATGATGCTGCAACGGGTGGAGTACTATGATCGCAGCGGACCGTTCGCGCTGCTGTTCGCGGGGAAGGTCGACTGATGAAATCCGACGCCAAACCATGGAGTTTAAAGACTTATTCAATTTATAATTGTAAAATAAAATATCTAGAACTAATCAATTTTCAACAAGGAAAACAAAATGGGAAATTGCGAGGACGTATTTGTTGATTATTTCGGGAAAGCACTTCCAGAGCTAAGCGAAACGTACCAGTGGAAAATTCCTTCTATTGAAGGCTTTGCTTGGTCCGGCGAGAAAGGATACCAGCCAAATGTAGAACTTAAGTGGTTTCTGAATGGAAAATGGCATAACGCGGCAGCAGAAGCGAAACTACCTTGCGCGAAGGAGATAGTCGCGGACTGGGGCGGTGTTCGAGGCAACAAGGAAAGCACGCTTCGCAGGTACATCGCGGAAATCGCAAAAGAGAGCCCAGCGATGCCGTTTGCCGGAATAGCAAGCTACTCCAAAATTTATGCCGTGGCTTATCCCAAAAAATTCGCAATATATGATGCCAGAGTGGCGGCCTGTTTGAACGCAGTCCAGTATCAATATGGCGTGAAGGATGGAAAAGCGTTCAACTACTGTAATGGACGAAACAATGCGATTGGGAATGTAAACACAAAACAGGGTTTCGTTTATTCAAAGCCCTTCTTGAAAAAGTCACTGATCGCCAATGGCTGGCAAAACATCAAACGCGATGATACCTACCGGGAGTACCTCAATCTACTACATCAGTGCCTGACGAAATTCCCCGATCACAAACTTTATGATCTTGAAATGATACTCTTTGCCAACGCCGAAAGAGAATGCAAAGCGGCAATGAAATCCGCTAACGGATAACAATCTTCCCTGCATCCGGCCCATAGATAATCCGATTTCCTGCCTGCTGGATTTCCTTCTTCATCAGGAAACGGCCAAGCACGAAATCACGTGCCACCTCATAGGCAAGCTCTGACGGATGGCGCCCCTTGAAGTCCCGCATCAGATAATTCGTGGCGTCCTGCTTCAGGATCAGACGGATGATTCTGCGCACGCCATAAGCTGCCGCGACATGAAGAAGCGTGCCGCCAGTTTCCGGGCCGCGGTAGTCCATGCTGATACCGCTATCGAAAAACAGCTCCGGCTCCACGATGGTCCTGGATTTCAAATTATCGATCAGGATTTGCGTGTTGATCGCTGTCTGCTCTTCGCTGAAATCGCCAATTGCCGCCTGGCCAGATAAGATCAGGCGCTTGGTTTCTTCATACTTATCGCGATCCATCGCCATACGCCTATCCTCCCGCCTTCTCGGCCTCGATCAGGCGATGCGAGCGATAGAGAACCTTATCCAGCCTGTATGTGTCTGCGGCTTCTTCCGGCAACTTGTCGCTGAAGTTCACGCCGCTATTGACCTTGGCAGCCTGAAACCAGTCCACCGGATTGCCACCCCCGGCCATCATGTCGGTGACAAAAAGAATGTCGGTCCTGCCGGTAAATCCGTCCTTGAAAAACAGGGTAAGCTCGCCGCCTTCGGCGGGGAACCCAAAGCCGCTCTGCGATCTGATCTGATCGCTATAGCGCTTCTCAAGCTCGGCATCGGGGATTGTGTCGTAAACCCAGGTGAACCAACGCTGCCCCAGTCTCAGCATGGCCTCGCCCTCGACCGCCTCGACGCTCATGTCATAGCGGGCAAAACCCTTCAGACCCTTGTGCTCCGCTTCGGTTTCTGAGCGGTAGGCACCGCTGACGCTCTGACAGAACTCGCCACTGCCAGCGACCTCGCCAAACAGACTGCGAAGCGAGAGCGCCACCGCGTAATCCCATACGCCTTCGTTCAGGGCCTCATCGGTCAAGAATCGCTCATCGACCAAAAAGGCGTGAATGTCTTCGAGCTTGTCCTGACTGGGCACGCTCGTCCCGGCGGCAAAGCGCCGTAAGGCTTCTTCCTTGAACTCCGGTAGCGCTCCATTCGCCGGGTATTCGTGTGCGGTAGCCTCGGACATGAGGATGTCGTCGATGACCGCCTTCCACGGACGCATGCGGCCATTCTCGCCCATCTGGGCGCGATAGGCGCAAAGCCGCGCGCGTAAGCGATCAATCTGTCCGTCCGTATAGGCCACCTGTCTCCCCTGACGCCACGAGGAACGCGCGAGGAAAACCGCGCGCGCTGCCTGCCATGCTCAACCTGACAAGAAAGTCAAAACGACGATAGCAGAACTAGAGCAAGCATTCGAGGCTAGAGATGAAAAACAGGGTTTTAAAACAGCCGTTTAAGGGACAACCCAAGACCGTCCTGAGCTATGACCGCAAGGATAACCCGCGCTTTGACGTGACGATCCGAGAGCTCACCCCGTTCCGCGCCAAGGCCGCTGATACGGCGGCAGCGCTGATCTGCTGGGGCGGATTCGCCTATATGGCCTATGAAGCGGCCACGCTTCCCGGCACTGACTGGCAGGTCTGGATCGCAGCCTTTGCCCTTCCCGTTATTTCCTGGCCTGTCGTCAAATGGCTGGCGCGCCGCCAATTCAGTAAAGCGACCAAGCTGCGCTTTACGGCGGATGAATTCCAGAAGCCGGGACTATTGCGCGCCAAAGCCTATGACCGGCAACTCCCGCACAGCTTCCTGCTTCTGCCGCATGACAAGCGCGAAGACGAACAGGAAAAGCTTCAGTTCGAAGCCGCCAAAGCCCGCGCACGCGGCAAGTGGTACAAGCCGGAACGATACTACGGCAAGAGCTTCCATCTCGTCTTCGAGTATCTCGGCGAGCGCCATGACATTGCCGCCATTCACGGCGAGCGGGAAGCCAAGCGCGCACTCGACCGCCTGACCTCTATCGACAACGTGATTGATCCGCTGACCGCCACTGGTCCGGGCACCGCCATTCGTCCTGATGACGAATGGAACCCGCAAGCTGGCGACCTGCTGGAATAAGGAGACGAACTATGACCGCGAGAAACAATCCATTCCAGGAACTCGAAAAACTCATTGGTCTGCGTAACGTCAAGAAGCAGGTTAGTGGGCTCGCAAGCCGGATGCGCATCGATCAGGCTCGCAGAGAGCACGGCCTGAAGGTCAAGGCGTCAACGCACCACCTGCTCTTCGCTGGCAATCCTGGAACCGGCAAAACGACCGTTGCGAGGATCATTGCCGATATCGTGAAAGAGCTCGGCGTGCTTTCCAAAGGACATCTGGTCGAGGTGCAACGCTCCGATTTCGTAGCGGGCTATATCGGCCAGACTGCTGAGAAAACTCGCAAGGTGATCGAAAGTGCTCTCGATGGCGTTCTCTTCATCGACGAGGCCTATACGCTCGCCAGCCATGGCAGTGATAACGATTTTGGCCGCGAAGCTATCGCGGAAATCCTGACTGCCATGGAAAATTATGGTGATCGGCTGATCGTAATCGCCGCCGGTTACCCGGATGAGATGGAAAAGTTCACCCAGATCAATCCTGGCCTGGCGTCACGGTTCCGGACGACCATCGAGTTCGAAGATTATACCGGCGAAGAACTCTTCGAGATTTTCGAGCTTATCGCCCATGAGCATGACTATCGCCTCAACCCGGCAGGTCGCTCAGGGCTTCGCCGTCATCTCGCTGACCTGCACAAAAACCGTGAAGAGGGTTTTGGCAACGGGCGGGTCGTGCGCAATCTCTTCGAAGAGGCCATCAGCAACCAAGCCATGCGTTTATGCGCTGACGACCGCGAGTTCCATGACGCCGATCTTGCGACGATCCTGGAAGAGGACTTTCCGTTCTCAGCATATGGTGAAGATAAGCGCGCAAACCTGCCGGTTCCGGTCGAGCCTAATTTTCCAACGACCCTCGTTGAGGAAGAGCCACAGCCGGAGCCAGAAGAAAAGCCGAAAGCGATCTGGACTATGCAGCACTGGCAATTGCTTCAGTTTCAGCAAAGCATCGGCGCGAATGGTCTACCGGCCTACTTTTTCGAAGGACGCAAGTATCCGCCCTACACCTTCAAGGGCGTTCTGGAGACGATGGAAATACTCGGCAAAAACAGAGGGTTTATTCCGCCAGACGTATACAGGCGCCTCATCAAAGAACAATACGAACTTCTCAGTAAAGTGGGACATGGAAATGGTTAGAAAAAGATTTCAAATTGGCTTGGAGCAATATGAATTTGCGCGGTTTGCCGCACTCCAGGCGGGCAGATCGTCTCCAGAATTCTTTCTGGAGCACCTGCTCTCGGGCGTGTTTTCGGAAGATCACGGCGGGCGGGTCGATGTGGTGAACACTGTGACGGTTTTGAAAAACGCGCGGTGCTCGCACGATGGTCAAACTCTCGAAAGCCGGTGTGTGTTCGTGGCGTTGAACATCCCGAAAGAGACCTGGTGGCTAGCCTCACGGCACTATGCCGATGATGGCTATTTCGATGCGCTCGATTTCTTGCACGGCCTGCTCAACATGGCGCTGACGACAGCCATGCACAATTACGACAGGCTTGCTGACCGCTTGGCGGCGCAGACCTGGCGTCCTTACTGGCTTCAAGATTGGCTCGGCAAGATTGAGACCGAGGCTGAATGGAGCGGCGCGCTCGAAGATCTCGATGAAGACTTTCCATTTTGATCAGAACCAAAGTTCCGCTCCCTGATCCGCGTACCTGCGTGCACGTCATTCCAAAAGATCAATCCTTTCTCTGTTGGTGATCGACACCGGTCACCGGCGGTTCTTCCCCGAAGCTGGCTTCAGCGCCACGGCGCATAAGCACAAGGGCAATGCCCTCCTCCTCTTGGACTACTCCAGCGTTGCGGCCCCTAAGCACAGAGCGGGGGTGTGCCTTCGCATGGGCTGAGCATTCCGGATGGCGAAAAGCCCGGACGGTCCGGCGCTCAAGACACCAAACGGAGAAAAACAATGATTGATCTCATTCAGGAATTTGACGAGGCACGTCTTCGCTACGCGCAACAGACTTTGGAACTGACCTTAATCTGGCATCTGGTCGTAACGACAGACGAAATCATCGAAGAGCGCAAGCGCCGCCAAAAGATTCGTCGCTATCAGGCTCTTGCCGACGAAGAAATCAGGAAGCGTAAGCAAGCCGGACGCGCTGCACCGCGCCCACGCTTCTACCAGCGACCGAGTTGTTCAGGCCTTAGTAGGCCTGAACGACATAAGTCTTACCGCCGATCTCTATCTCGGAGATGTCGCCGCCAAGCAGCATGTCGCGGGCAAAGGCTTCTGTATCGAAATAGAAAAGGAGGTTTTCCGGGATTTGATCCAGCAGGCCGGTATCGTCCAAGTAGCTTTCGGCATATTCGTTGGCCGTGCCCTCGAAGAGCATCACATCGTCCAAACGGTCAAGCATGCCGTTCAGGCTGTAGCCAACATCCTCGGCCAGATAGATCACCTTGATGGCATCGTGCTCGTCCAGGTCTTCGAAGCGCTCGAACCAGTCCTTGAGATTGGCCTGGTTGACGCCAACGGCCCCGAAGAGCCGGTAGTTGTCACCGTCGATGAACTGGATTTCATATTCCTCGACGGGATGCCCGTATTCGTTGCGAAGGCTGGCTGATTTTTCGAGATAATCCTCGTAATCGGTGAAATAGAAACCGGCGGCTGAAATGTCGTAGGGCGTAGCGTGGTATGTGTTTGTCATGGCTCATCTCCTTGCTTTGAATTGCAAGGGGGAGCTCTGGTTGCCAGGATGCGGGCACAACTGCCTTCACGGAATTTTGGAGCGGAAGGTCGGTTGTGAACGTAGACGCAGCCGTTAAAAGGGCTCTGCTTCAAAGTAAGGGGGGATATGAGCTGACAGGAACGTATTCGTTCTCGCGACAAAACACGGCCCTCTCTAACCCGGTATTCCCTATAAAGGTCGGCTGCCGCTCAAACTAGTCAAATAAAGGGATCATATGACCATTGCAGCAAGGCTTGGCGTTGACGCGGACGACAAGAAACGTCACCAGGTTCGCAATTCGCCTTGACTTGTGCCGCGTGTCGCGCAAACGAGCGCCAACGCCTAATCTGTTTGTCATCAACTTCAGATAATCGCCGCCCGAGGTAGTATCTGCAATACCACTGAAACCAGCCACGCGGGTCTGGCCCATATATCCATCCCTTTTGCCGCCATACTGACAATGGCTGCCGGCTTTTCACGCCAAAGCAATTTAGTAATTAGGTCTGGCTTGTTGCTGAGCTTTGCATCCGTAAATCAGGTTGATGGAAATTCGTCCTGACAATCATTAAGATATTTCCCTTCAAATACGCCAAGCTGTAACATCTCTTTTGGAGAAAAAAACGGTGTAAATCTTTCATCGAAATTGCTGCCAGCCGGGGCAATGAGTTCGTATTCATACCCCGATTGCATTTTATCATTTACCGCTATCATGTCCCCTATAGTCATAATGCTTACCTGGTTCAAAATTTCCAACAAAACAGCTTTTTTAGATTGTTTCTAATAATTTACACGTCTTTAGTCTGTGTTGGTATAGCTGTATCTGCATGTGCGATTCTATTTGAAGTTAGAGACCTTCAAACGCCTCGTTGATTATTTCCTCAAGGTCTGTGACCTCCTCATCGGTCAATGCCTCATATTCTCGTTCTCTGCGCTTCTTAGAGAGCGTTCCATCATTCTGCCGGACAAACAAAATTAGTTTTTCGGCGACGCGGTCGGGCATCTCAACGCGGCTCATAACAGCAGACATTGCTGCATCATGCTTTTTCAGGTACTCGGCCTCTTGCGGCAAATCTTCGTCTATTGTCCGTCTGACGCACTCAAAGAGGAGCTCCGTCTGAGGCGTAGCGTCGAAATAGCGATAAAAATCTGCCGTATCGTTTAAGACCTCAACATTTCCTGAAGGCGTTGACTGCCATTCAATGAGAGGGAGCAATCTCTCTGAATAGGTCTCCAGGACCATACGGTAACGATCAATTTCGTCGAGAATTGCAGACGAGACGGGAAAGACGACGCCGGGTGGATTAAAACCGCGCTGCCCCAAAACATGATGAATCAGATAGCGATGAATGCGGCCATTACCATCCTCAAATGGGTGCATGTAGACAAATCCAAAGGCGAGGATTGAGGCTGCAATCACGGGATCAAGTGCAGTCGCCGCGCCCCGATCAAAATCGATCAACCCATCAATCAGCGAAGAAAGATCATCGTGCCGTGCGCTGATATGAACGGGAAGCGGCGCTCTCGTTTCCCGGTCGTGCGTTCCAACAAAGCCCCCTTCTGTTCTGAGGCCCATATGGATAAAACGCTTATCGCCAATGACGATGTTTTGCAGACGCAGAAACTCATCCAGGTCGATGGGACGGCGACCAGCTTCACCAATAGCCCGGCCCCATCTCTGAATCCTGTCCTGCGGCGCGTTTTCGCCTTCTATGACATAGCTGGCCTTGGAATCCTTCAAGAGTAAAAAGGCCGCTGTCCGGGCCAGGATATCTTTCGGTACATCGGCAACAATATCCTGAGCTCGCCCCTGTAAATCCATATCAACGAATTCGGTGAGCGCCGGTGTCTTGAATACGAGCGGACAAAACTCTCTTGTCCCTGGCAGGTTGTTCCTCACCCGCTGCCTGGATACCGTTTCCCCTTTCGTAGCCCATTGCTGCTTTGGGTCTACGACTGACACATAGGTTCCGCTTTTCGCATTCGGGAGTGACAAGCGCTCACCCAGCAGCCATTCATATAAAAACCACAGACGCCTTGCGTACCCTCCGGTAGGGCTTCCTTTGACGATTGCTTCGATTGGTTCGGAACCAACAGCCTGAAATAGGCGCTTTGATATGGTAAGGTCGAGCCCCTCGTATTTGAGGGCGAACACGAGGTGACCTTCCAATGTGGCCTCGGGGTCATGGCGGGGGGTGAGCAACCGCCAGTTATCCTTTTCCGAGACGCGATGATGGGCACCTATAGCGCTTAGCGTGATGGGAAGAGGAACAGAGAGATCATAGGCATCAATCAGGGCCGCATAGCCCACAGGTTTTGCCCTTTCAGGAAGGCGGCGCTCCTGAAAAACGATAACTGGCTCTGAAAATGGATTTTTCTGCTGCCCGTCCATGAAAAATAATTCCGATCTCTGAATTTCGATTCCAACTTAAAAATATCATGAAAAATGAACACAAACAATGAAATTTGATAACTATTTGCCTTTTTCGTGAAAAATGATATTAACCCTGTCGTTTAGGGCTGAAGAAGGCAATCTTGGAATATCCATGCGTATCCGGCACATGCAAAGGATTGATGCGTGGGAACTTCCAGGCGAATGTCAGAAAGGTCGGTTGTGAACGCGAACACAGTCGTTAAAAGGGCTCTGCTTCAAAGTAAGAGGGGATATGAGCTGACAAATGCCGGGGCCTTTTTGCCACAAATTTGCCACAAGCCGAAACAGACCAATTCAGAGAACGGCGGATTTCTGCGGGTTACAGCCGCCACATATTTTGTGGCAAAAATCGCCGAATTCCGCGATCTTATTCCATAATACCCTAAGTCATTGATATTTAATTGGCAGGGGCAGTAGGATTCGAACCCGCGACCTACGGTTTTGGAGGCCTTTTAAAAACCTTAGAAATCTGCGGGTTACAAAGGATTCGCCACAGATTCGCCACATGGATTTTGAGAAATTACCGAGAGCATTCCGCCTTTGTCTTCGGCGGCGGCTTCTGCTCTTTCAATGAGATGACCATAAGTGTTCAAGGTCGTCTCAATATTCCTGTGCCCCATGAGCGTCTGAATGCGCTTCAAATTCATCCGGCTGTCGATCAGTACCGACGCGTAAAAGTGCCGTAACGAATAGGGCGTATACTTAGACTTTATCATAGTCTTACCTCCCTTTTCCACTTCCTGCACCAATCCGGCTTCAATGCAGGCAACGTTGAAGGCTCTGTTGCGCCAGTTATCGATATTCAACCAGTGCCCGGTCGCGGACGGGAAAATGAGGTCATGCGTATTATCAATGGTGTGATTATCCAGATAGTGCCCACCATGTCATAGACATCAGGGCTCAGGTCGATGAAACGGCGACCGGCCTGTGTTTTGGGAACAGATAGCTTGGTTCCTGGCCTTTCGATGGCTCTGTTGACTTCAATCCCGCCATTCTTGAGCCCTTCACCGGATACAACCAGATATTCCTGCGGACGCATGCCGCTATCAGCAGCCAGATAGAGGATGGGCCGGTATCGCTGCCAGGCTTTAGCAATTTGCTGATTTTTCGCATTGGCAAGGCGATCAGCGGCAGAGAGCAACGCTTGCACCTCGCCAAGGCTGGGGATGATGACGGGTTCATCGTATCTGGATTCAGCGCGGATGCTGATGCCAGCCGCCACATTGCTGGCAATCAAACCGCGCTGGGTCATTTCACGAAGGACCGAATGAAACGATGAGAGGACCTTACGAGCCTGATCGCGGCTTGCGCAGCTCTGGAGAAGCCAGGAGCGAAAGGCGATCACATCGGGCGCTTTGATCTCCTGAAGATAAAGCTCCCACTCATAGGCCTTCATGATCTCCGCCCGATGGCGATAATTTTTCAAGGTGTATTTGGTGACCGGGTCGCGGCCCTCGCGGCCTTCTTTTTCACAGATGTCGAGCCACTGATCTATGGCCTCTGGAACGGTCGTCCTGGCATTTTCAAGAGAGCCCGCACGCTCTCTCATCTTGCCGCTTTCAACGAACTCTCGCGCTTCTTTAAGTGTTTCGAATGTCTTGAAAGCATATCCGGATTTAGTGGATTTGCTGGGATATCGAACCTGATAAGTGGTTCCTTTTTTGCCTTTTCTTCTTCTTATATCTGCCATGTATCCACTTAATCATGGCCCGATTCGCAGGGACAGGGTGCCCCGGAAGTTATCCCAAGCTTATCCGGGCCTTAAATTTCTTGTAGCCTGCACCTGCCGCTGTACATACGCATTGATCAGAGCCTGCTTTTCTATTTTGAGCTTTCCTTCAATAGGATCGACAAAGAAGGGTAGTTTCCGACGCCCGTGGGCATCCATCTCGGCGGCGCGCTGCATTTGTCGCTCGTTGAGTTCCACCCCCATCTCGGCCAGAACCTGCCGCGCTTCTTCCAATCCAATGTAGTATGGTTTTTTCATCCGCATGCCCCCTATAAATCATAGTCCAGGCAGGACGGGCGATAGTGGTAGGTGTCTATCTTAAACACAGGTGCGCCGGTTTCCCGGAACACCCGTAACACGTCGCCATATTCGTTGGTAATGGGAATTCTGATCCGCACATTTGTGCAGTATCGGACGTTAAAGTCCTCCTGAATTGCGCGGAGGTCTTCAATTAGAGCATGGGCCAGTTCTTCAAGCGAAATTGTGCCTAACTGGTTGTATTCAATAACTAATGCGTAGTCCTTTGGTTTCTTACCCATACTAATCAATAAATAAATAAAAATTACTATCTTAAGTATATGGTAAATGGCCAAATATTAAGGAGGTTTTAATTTGCGCGATCAAGTTGTGCTGCGGTGCACAAGCTGAAAATAGTTGGTGACAGCCGGATTCCGAGGATTCATACTCTGAATTACTCCGCTTCGCTCTGGTGAGGAATCCGCGAGGAAAATCGCGGTTTTTAACCCTGACAATGGATGCATGGTTAAACGTGCATCACATAAACGTCAGGATTCCAGACAAGCAAAGAACCGTAATAAAGCGGACCACAATCTTGTCGCACTTGTTCAGTATCTTGCTGAATGGTCTGCCGAGCAGGATTTCGAGCAAGTACTAAATGACAAAAAAACTGATGATACCAACAAGCAGGAGTCACCTGAGTAACGCAAAAGGATAAAGCCATGCCTACTGTCGCTATATACGCAAGATATTCCACTGACATGCAAAAAGAAGCCTCTATCGAGGATCAAATTCGTGTGTGTCAGGAACGCGCTGACAAGGAAGGCTGGACTGTTTATCAATGTTACACAGATCACGGTCAAAGTGACGCGACACTATTACGCCCAGGCATTCAAATGCTCCTGCAAGATGCCCAGACTGGGAAGTTTGATATTATCCTGTCTGAGGCCATTGACCGCATCTCCCGCGACCAGGAAGACATTGCTGGCATCTACAAGCGCATGAAATTCGCAGGTGTCAGTGTAGTTACCCTGGCAGAAGGTGAAGTAAACGAGCTGCATATCGGCCTGAAAGGTACTATGGGCGCACTCTTCCTGAAAGACCTGGCCGACAAGACACGTAGAGGCCTGAGAGGTCGCGTGGAAGCTGGCAAGTCTGGTGGCGGTAACAGCTACGGTTATGACATTAAGAAGCAGCTAGACGCGAACGGCGAAGCAATACGCGGCGACCGCATTATAAACAAAGCCCAGACCAAAGTGGTTAAGCGCATCTTCAACGCTTACGCAAAAGGGCAATCCCCTCGGGCCATTGCCAAAGCCTTGAATGAAGAAGGCATTGCAAGCCCCTCTGGCAAAGGATGGGGGCCAAGCACCATTCACGGCAATCGCAAGCGCGGCACGGGTATTCTCAATAATGAGCTTTATATCGGCAAGCTGGTTTGGAACAGACTGCGCTATATGAAAAACCCTGATACTGGAAAGCGGATTTCCCGTCTTAATCCAGAAGAAGAATGGATTATTCAGGATGTTCCTCACCTGCGCATTCTAACAGACGATGAATGGCAAGCGGTTAAAGAAAAGCAGGGCGCTGTTAGCGTCAAGACACGCGGTAACAACACCTCTGGGTACTGGGAGCGCAAACGCCCCAAATATCTTTTCTCAGGTTTGGTTAAATGCGGTGAATGTGGCGGCGGCGTTGTAAACGTAAATGCCAAGCGGGTTGGCTGTGCCAATCATCGCAATAAAGGCACCTGCAATAACAAGCGCACCATGATGCGCGATGAGCTTGAGCATATGGTTCTTGATGGTCTGCAAAACCATTTAATGGATGATGAGCTGTTTGAGGTCTTCTGCGAAGCCTACACAGCCAGGTTAAATGATCTTCGCATGGAAAAGAATGCTTCCTTGATTGCGGCCAGGGAAGAACTCGCCCGTATTGACCGGGAACAAGACAAGCTGGTTGATGCGATTGTTGACGGCGTGCCCGCTTCCAAGGTCAAGGGCCGCATGATTGAACTGGAAGCTCGCCAGCATGAGCTTGAGGCTTTCATTGCCAATACACATGAAGAGCCTGTTCTCTTGCATCCCAACATGTCTGCTATTTACCGCGATAAGGTAGGCAAGCTTGTGGAAGCCCTGCGTGATGAGAAACGCCGCCATGAGGCTGTTGATCTCATTAGAGGGCTGATTGATCAGATCAATCTTACCCCAGTAGATGAGGATGGAAAAGCCAGCTTAGCTGTTGAAATTCAAGGGGCTTTGGCGGGTATCTTGTCTCTGGCTACAGAGTCAAAAAGGCCGCTCGATGAGAGCGACCTTAATGAGTCTACAAAGTTGGTTGCGGGGGCAGGATTTGAACCTGCGACCTTCAGGTTATGAGCCTGTAGACGTTAAGACTCCATCTGACACGGATGCCCTTTCTGGTTCCTCGTGAACAACGTCCAAGCTCTTGAGACAAAATCTGTTTTCGGGACGGTCACGTAATCGATATCGCAGGTTTTTGAGGCTTCTGACCTTGGAACCTTGCGATTGAGGATTCCGTTTTCGGGGAATTCGTGATTCCTTCTTCGCAAGTGAAGGAGGCGCGGATGCGGCCATTGAAGAAAAAACCGATTGGGTCTGGCGACCTTTTCCGGTCGCAGCTCGATCAGATCATCAACATGCGCCACGAGTTGGTGCAACTCGCGGACGAGATCGACTGGGCCTGGGTCGACGATCAGTTGGCGGATCTGTATCACGGCAACGGCCGGCCGGCGGTGCCGCCCCGGTTCATGGTCGGGCTCTTGTTCCTGAAGCACATCTACGGGCTGTCGGACGAGGGCGTGTGCGAGCGCTGGGTGCACGACCCATATTTCCAGTGCTTCACCGGCGAGGCATTCTTCCAGCAGGACCTGCCGCACGAGCGCTCGGGCATGAGCCACTGGCACAAGCGCATCGGCGAGCGGCTGGATCTGTTGCTGGCCGAGACGTTGCGCGTGGCCGATGACACCGGCGCTTTGCCCAGGCGCGACCTGGCCCGGGTCACGGTGGACACCACGGTGCAGCCGAAGAACGTGACCTTCCCGACCGACGCCAAGCTGATGCTTACCGCCGTCGAGCAGCTGGGCAAGCTGTCCAAGGAACGCGATGTGCCCCTACGCCAATCCTATGCCCGTGTCGCCAAGCAGGCTGCCATGATGGCCGGGCGCTATGCCCACGCCAAGCAGTTCAAGCGCTACAACCGAAACCTAAAGTTCCTGCGCACCCGCCTGGGTCGCCTGATCCGCGACATCGGGCGCAAGGTCGAGGGCGACGCGGCGCTCGCGAAGAGACCCTCGCCATCCCGCTCTCAAGGGCCAGCCAGATCCGCTCCCAGAAACAGCGCCAGCGCGGCTGGAAGCTCTATTCCTGGCACGCGCCGGAGACCGAGTGCATCGGCAAGGGCAAGGTCCACAAGCCCTACGAGTTCCGCTGCAAGGTGTCGATCACCACCACCAACCGCCGCTGCAAGGGCGGCCAGTTCGTGCTCCATGCCAAGGCGTTCCACGGCAATCCGTACGACGGCCACACCCTCGGAACCGTGATCGCCGAAACCCAGGCCCTGACGGGCCGCGAAATCGAACGCGTCTATGTCGTCGACCGTGAAGAAAGCCGATTAGGCTGGGATTGGGTCTGATGGTGTTTTCCGGTTCGCGGTCACGCAGATTGAGAACAAGGCCCAAAGAAGTGCGATCCACTTGAGGATGAGGCGGAAGTTGTAGCCGTCGTTGGCGAGGATTGGGTTGATGGCGTCGCCCTGTTTGTGGGCGAGGAAGTTGCGGTCCATGCGGTGACCGTTCTTGATGTGGCCGATGACCGGTTCGACGGCGGCGCGGCGTTTCATCTGTCGTTTGATTTGCGGCGTGACGCGGCGTTTCCGACCGGCGGCGAGGACGCGCGGCTTGTAGACGCCCGGCGCATTGTGGCCGCGATAACCGGCGTCGGCCAGGATACGCTTGAGCGTGGCGCCGGCGAGATCTTCGATCTCGGGGATCACCGTCTCCAGCGTGTGGCCGTCATAAGGCCGGCCCGGCAGCGCCTTGGCGTGGATGGCGAACTGGCCACCCTTGCAACGGTTCAGCGTTGTCGCCACTGAGACCTTGACGCCGAACTCATAGGGCTTGTGGGCCTTGCCCTTGCCGATGCACTCCACCTCGGGTGCGTGCAGGGCGTAGACCTTGGGCAATGGGTCGCGCTTCTTCTGCGTCAACACCCGCTCGGCCAGCCACAAGGGCCGGCGGAAGGCATCTTCCAATGCCGGATTGCCTTTGATTTTGCGCTGGATGTCGCGCCGCGTGCGGCGCAACTGGGTCTTGAGCTTGCGGAGTTGGCGTCCGGCCCGCTTGTATTGCCTGGCATGGGCGTAGCGCTGGTGCTGGATCAGGGCCTTCTTGCCGACACGCACGTGGACACCTTCTGTAATCGGTCAATGGTTCGTCTGTCGAGGCCATGATCGTGACGGGCTTCACGCTTCTGTCCGCAGTTACCGTTTCTTGCTGGAAAGGCGCTGCACTCTGGGCGAAACGATCATGGGTTTGAACGCTGCAAGCTCAAAAGCGCGATTATTTTCGCAAGGTGTCCAACGCAGTCATTCTTGCCCACACGGCCCCGCGTCTCACGACGGGTCGTGCACTTGGTGGTCCATGGCTTCCTCATTCAGGTCGTTGCATGGCAAACGGAGTTCCCGTTACCCACATCCGATGCATGATGAGGCGAGGCGGCGGGCGAGCGCCACCTTGGCCTTGCGCATGCCACGACGACGGGCAACGTTCAGGGCCCAGTTTTTCAGCCAGTTGTCGGTTTTGCACCGGGTCATCATGACATTGGCCGCTTCGTAGAGAAGCCAACGGACCATGCCGTCTCCGCATTTTGCGATGCGGCCGATCTGCTCCATTTCGCCGGAAGCATAAATCCGCGGCGTCAATCCGAAGATGGCGCCAACCAATCGGGATTTGTCGAAGCGGTGAGCAACATCGACGCCGGTGCGATAAGCCAATGCGGTGACCGCGCCAACGCCAGGCACCGTCATCAACAGGCGACAGACCGGGTCCGCTTTAGCGGCATCGAGAACTTGCCGGTCAAGATTTTCCAGAGCCTGGAGCCCTTCCTCGAAGGCGGTCAGCAATGGCTCTGTCATTGCCAGCAACTCAGAATCATCAAGCTGGCGACGGACGCGGTGGGCAAAGAGAGCACTCTTGCCGCCTCCGATCCGGATGCCGAAAGCCTTCAGCGTGCCACGTACCGTGTTGAGTAGGTCACGGTTGCGGCGACCATCTGCTAGCGGCGAAGCTGCGGCGGTCCAACATCGACGCCTCGGCCGGCGCGGTCGAGGAGGTGGAACGGATCGCCAAGCGTATCCGCGAGCGTTGGCCCCACACGCGCATTCTGCTGCGCGCGGACAGCGGCTTCGCGCGCGAGGACTTGATGGCCTGGTGCGAGGCGAACGGCGTCGACGACCTGTTCGGCCTGGCGCGCAACGGCCGCCTCGTGAAGCACATCGGTGCCGATCTCCGGTGGGCCGAGGAAGAAGCCCGACAGACCGGGCGGGCGGCGCGGTGCTTCGCCGACTTCATGTGGACCACGCGCAAGAGCTGGAGCCGGCGTCGCCGGGTGGTGGGCAAGGCCGAATGGACGCCCTTCTTTGCCGGCGGCAAGGCCAACCCCCGCTTCGTCGTCACGTCCCTGAGCGGCGGGGAATATGATGCCCGCGCCCTCTACGAGGACGTCTATTGCGCCCGCGGCGACATGGAGAACCGGATCAAGGAGTGCCAGGGCGACCTGTTCGCCGACCGCACCTCGGCCGCCTCCATGGCCCATGTCCCGCTCGACAGCCTGCGCCGCATCGGGCTCGAACAGACCCGGTTGGCCCGCGCCACCTGCGCCACCATTCGCCTCAAGCTGCTCAAGATCGGCGCCCTGGTCAAAACCTCGGCGCGCCGGGTCAAGGTCGCCATGGCATCGGGCCACCCCTACCAGAACGAGTTCGCCATCGCCCACGCCCGACTATCCCGCGCCGCCGCGTGAAGCGGCCCCCCGAAACTCGAACCACAACAAGAGAGGATACAGCACTGAACAAAGGCCCCCGGCTCCGCCGGGCGTTCGCCTCTGTCAAAGTCTCAGACGCTATAAACCAGTCCCCGCAAATACCACCGGCAAACCTCTGGTGAGAAATCCGGGCTAGCCGGTTAGCGGCTGCCTTTTGTTCACGTCTCGATACCGATCAACAGTTCGCCGTAAGCACCGTCTGCGGTTTCCCAGAGAAGGGCCATAGGGCCGTTGCCTCGGTTACCGTTTTTCCGTTCAAGAACCGCAGTCCGCTCATTACGGCAATGTCGTCGAGCGTACGGATGTGAGAGCCCAGGTAGTCGAGACGCTGGTCGTTAGTGACCCGCGTTTCATCGTTCGGCAGGACGAAAGACAGGGTCTTCCATTTGGCGCCGTCCTTCTGTATCACGATTCGGTATTGGTGGGATGGGATGGCGACGCTCGAGATCCCGATGTGGTTTGTCATGCGTTTGGCCGCGGCATCCGGATCCCGGCCGAGCGAGGCGTCGCGATCGAAGATCGTCCCGGCGATCACCCAAGTCTCCGGTGCATCGTCGGGTGCCGCCATCGCCCACTTTCGTGTCAGATCCTCCAGCACCAGCCAGGGCCCACGATTGAACTCGCAATGTTGCGGCGTCATGTTGGTCATCAAAAAGGAATGGTCCATGCCGAGCGAATAGCCGGTATCGGCGTCGATCCAATCGAGATCGCCGTTCGGCACCATGTGCCCCTGGTCGAAAACCTTTTCCTTGTAGTCGCTGCAGAAGGAGCGCTCGTCGGGATCGAGGCGCGGGTCAGAACGGAAGCTTTTCCGGCGCTCTTCGGCCTGGTCGGGGTGGGTCTTCGGCGACAGGACGGCGAGCTGCTTCGTCAGGCGGTGCGCCGTCCACAAAGGCACGCGGAGATCCTTGTCGTAATGGATGACGAAGAACGGACCGGTCAGCTGGATCTCGTTGCGGCTGCGTTGTTCGTCGACACGCTTCGGCCTGCCGAAGGGCATATGTTCCTTGACCGCGGCCTTCGACCGGGCGTCTTTCAGGCCGTGGAGCGCACTGTCGGATTTGGCGATCCGCTCCGGCGTGATCCCGGGTGCCCAGGTGCACAGGTTCTCTCTTTCGCGGGCTTTGGCCGGCGCGGCGAGGGCGACGGCGGGGAGGTTGATAAGCAGCAGAGTAATCAGGACCGGGTAGCGCATGGTTGCCTCCACGTTGGTTCAGCGCTTGGTGTGGCGCCGGACTTTGAGGCTTTGCAGATCCCCGACTGCAGGCAGCGCGACACACAAAGGAGCTTGTCACGGATAAAGTACAAGCATATTGATAGACATCAAAAGCAACCAGTCGAATCGAAGACGTGAGAAACCATGCGGGGGCTTCTCAATATGCATGTCATAGTCTCCGCGGCCTTTGCGGGTTTGTTTACGCTGAGCCTCGGTGCTTGTGCGAACATAATGTCGATCGACCGCGAGACGCCGGTCGGCAAGAGCGGCAAGATCGTTCATCTCGACGCCAAGCAGCGTGCCATTATCTCAAAGTGGCCAAAGGTTGGCAAAGACGGCAAATACACGGAATTTCTAATCACCTGCGCGGAGCCCAGCCCGGACGCGCTGTCTGCCTTTAGCGCGTCGGTCGGCGCCGGGATTTCCGCGCCGGATCAAGACGACGCAAGAATGGTCGCGGCCCTGTCCAACACCGTCGGCAGCATCGGTCTTCGGACTCAGTCGATCCAGTTGATGCGCGATGCGCTCTATCGCGTGTGCGAGGCGTACTACGGCAGGGCCCTAAATCAGCGCATGGTTATGCAGCTGCATGAGCGGTATCAGGATATCACGGTCGCCATATTGGCCATCGAGCAACTGACTGGTGCCGTGGTCGCAAGCCAGATGATCCTGACGGGCAATACCAGTGCCAACGCGTCCGCACAGTTGCTGAATCTGCAACGCACCCTGGACGAGATGATCGCGCGCGAGCGACAGAAGACCCAAGAAGCTGATGCGTCCGATGACTGGGCGGAAAGGCTAGAGGCGCAGGCCGCCGCCGCTGATAAGGCGCTTCAAGACGCCCGGGACAAACAGAACAGCGACGAAGCTCCGACCGAGGAGGAGGTCAAGGAGCTGAAGAAAGCCGCGGAAGATAGCCGCAGGGACGCAACGAGGGCCCGGGACGGCGCCACGGCTGACCGCAAGTTCGCCGAAGAAGCGAAGCTTACGCGGCAGGCGGTCGAAGATACCAGAAACGCGACCGTCGCCGCGGTAAAGGAGACCATCACGAGTACAGGCCGGGTTGCGCCGGAAAGCAGCAGTCGGGGAGCGGGCGGGAAATTTGACCATAGTATCGCAAGCGCCGTCGAAAACATCGTGCTCGGCGTGCTCAATAAGGATCATGTGCGCGACAGCTGCATCGTCTTCATGTCCAGCAAGGAGACGTATGGCATCGGCACCGGTAACGACGCGTGGGACGCCAGGGCTTTCAAGGAGGCTCAGGCGACACGGGAATTCTGTCGGGCCTACCTCGAGTGGACCATCGAAAAGTCGAGCAACATACCTTGGGACTGGGTGGTTGCGGAGAAGTCGAAGACTAAGAAACAAGAGGACGGCCCGGAGCCGCTCAAGGAGGACCCGATGCGCGACAGCTGCCTGGCGTTTCTGTTCAACAAGTCGAACTACACGATCGGCCTCGCCACCGGTAACGCCGCGTGGGACGCCAAGGCTTTCGAGGAGGTTCAGGCGACCCGCGATATCTGCCGGCGGTACCTTGAGAAAATCTGGAACATCGGCGCGTTCACGAAGGAGCCGGATTCCAGCGCGGACAATGGCGCTGGTTAGTGCGCGGGGTCGGATTGAACAGCCAGATCCGAAAGCGGCGTCGCGTGCGGATTATGTCGGTCCAGCCCCTTCCGTCCTCATCGCAATCCGGTCGACTGGAAAGCGCTGATCGAGGCGGTTCGGCGACCTCGAAAGCTGGCTCGAATCCAGAGGCTGAAGACAACGCTTCCGATTCTGGTCTGACACAGCCTGAAGCGGGCGAGCAGTAGGTCAGTTGGGAGGCGGCCAGCGCCTGACTGATCATTTTGATGACGGCGAGCAGAATCGGGCGCAAGAGACGCCTCGGCCAGGTGAGAGTGAGGTGGAAGTTGTGGCTGACGGCGCGCGCTGAGCATAGCGTTGGCCTCGTCGCCGTATCGCCCGCTAATTGCAGCGTCCGGCCCCGTGAGACCCGATAGGGCGCGGCCCGCCCTCCAGGGAACGATCCGTGCGGACGGATCTGAGAAGTTCCTGGAAATGACCGAAAAAGTCGTGCAAATTACAGATC
>Ga0056135_10000059_pt1 | contig 36876 bp, 36 predicted proteins | sample WorMetG1aBELIZE1_FD_67481 | JGI IMG/M metagenome (GOLD analysis project Ga0056135, IMG submission 67481) | Marine gutless worms symbiont microbial communities from Max Planck institute for Marine Microbiology, Germany - Inanidrilus... ...
ACGTCCAATCCGATAAAATGTTTCATGGTCACGCTCCTTCATGGCCTATTGGGGCTCCTAAACACAGACCCCGTATCATAGTCCCGGAGCGTGACCAGCCGCGATTACGGCCATGTTCCGACACTTTTTCGCGCGCGGTTGCGCCCGTTTCAGAACCGGGTTCATCGAAAAGACGAAGGCATTTTCCCCGTCAGGCCTACGGAAGTCGACGAAAGTCGTCATTCTGGCGGGGTCTGGCTTGTCGGGCCCGGGCGTGCGGCGGGTGATTACCGCCGGAGTAATCCGCCGCTCAGCGCCCGCGCGCTTGGCGGTGGGGGACGACCTGGCGCTCGATCCAATTGGCAATCTCCTGGCAGCGAATGCCGGAGTCCAACACGTCGGCGTCGAGCCCCAGCAGGCACGCCAAGTCGCGGCGCGACGGGTCCTGTTGCAGGACGTCGAGGCTGTCGGCGTATTCGACGGCGGCCGAGCGGTCGGCGTAGAAGCCCTCGCCGGCCAGGTCATCGGCGTAGCACCGGGTCAATCCGGCGATATGCGCCAGGTCGAACTCGGGATGGTACTGCACGCCCCAGAACATGCCGTGGCGAAAGCGGATCGTTGCCGCCTGCACCGGGCTGTGGCCGTTGGTCGCAAGCAGGGTGCTGCCCGGCGGCAGGTGCGTGACCTCGTCCAGGTGGATGGCCGGCGAGTCGAAAATGTCGGTCTTGTTCTCGAAAAGCGGATGGCACCGGCCTTCCGGCGTCAGCGCCACCTTGCGGGCGAAGCCCATCTCACGGCCGCGCGGGCTCGCCTTGACGATACCGCCGGCAGCAGCCGCCGCCACCTGCAATCCCCAGCAGCTGCCGAGGAACGGCAGGCCGGCCTCGAAGACGGCCGTTGCCAGATCGACCTGGCGGCGCACCGCCGGATCGTCCTCGCCGCCCGGAATGTTGAGCCCGGAACCGCCGAGGACGAAGCCGTCGTAATCGGCGAGCGCCGTCCCTTCCGGCAGGTAGGTATCGCCGTCGGCTGGATGGATGACCGTGATGTCGGCGTCTGGTCGGAACAGACGGATGGATTTGGCATAGGCGACCGACCCGTCGGTACCGCCGCCGTCGGCCAGACGCTTGCGGCGTTCCTGGCTGTTGCCCTCGGCGAGCAGAATGCGCACAGCTGAACCCACGTCAGCCGCTCGACCGGCCGCGGGCGATCATCGTTGGCAGCACCAGGCGGTCGATCCAGTTGCGCACCTCGACGCGGCGCACGTCCTCGTTCATGACGTCGTCGTCGATACCGAGGAGCCAGGCCAGGTCGCTCCTCGATGGATCCTGGTGCAGTGTCTCGAGGAGCCGCACGTAGTCCTCCCCAGCCTCGCGGTCCTGGAAGAACCCGAGCTCCCTGAGTTTGTCGATGCGACACCAGGTCAGGCGCGCCATCTCGCGGAGATCGTATTCCGGGTGGTACTGCAGGCCCCAGAACACCCCGCCCTCATGGACCACGGAGACCGATTGCACGCGGGTGAAGGCGTTTCCGGCCAGAACGACGCTGCCCGGCGGCACATGGGTGATCTCGTCGACATGGCTGATGAAGGCATCGAAAACGCCGGTCTTTCCCACGTACAGGGGATGACCGCGGCCGGCCGGGGTCAGGGCGATCTTACGCGCGATGCCCATCTCGCGGCCGTTTGGATTGGGCCGGCAGATACCGCCGGCGGCGACGACGGCGATCTGCGCCGCCCAGCAACTGCCGAATCCGGGCACGCCGGCCTCGAAGCAGGCCCGGGCAAAACCGATCTGCGTGTTGACCTCCGGCGTGTCCTCGACAACCGTGAGACTGCATCCGGTCCAGGCGACACCGTCGTAGTCGGCCAGCGCCGTACCTGCCGGCAATGACGCGCCGGGATCGCTTGGGAAGACGACGTCGCAGCGGGCGGCCGGGCAGGCTTGCTGCAGCACGGCCGAATATTGATCGGCGGCCAGCGTCGCGCCGCCGGCGGCCAGTTCGTCACGGGCCGCCTTGGTGTAGCCATCGACGATCAGCAACTTCGGTGAGAGCCCCATCGGTCTCCCCCTCACCCGGCGAGGCCGTCGATGACGCCCGGCAGGTCGGCATGGCGCTCACAGACAGCATCGGCCGACGTCGTCGCCTTGTCGGCGTCGCGCTTCGCCGTGAACAGGACCGCCTTCATGCCGAGCGCCTGCGGGCCCTTCACGTCGTTGTGGTCGCGATCGCCGATGTGGACCATCTCGTCGAGTTCGACACCCAGTTGCCGGGCCGCCGAATCGAACATGGAGCGGTGCGGTTTCGAATGTCCGACTTCGTCGGAGAAGGCGAAACCGCTGAAGTGGCGGGCAATGTTGTAACCGTCCAGCAGTTTCCTAAGGCCGGTGCCCGGTGTGACGATGGTATCGGACACGATGCAAAGTTTGTAGCGTGTTGCCAGTTCGGCGATGGCGGTTTCGGCGCCGTCGATGGGATCCGGTGGGATATCGACCTCCATGCTTCCCTGCGCGGCGGCCAGGGCATCGAGTTCGTCATCGGGCAGGGTTCGCCCCAATCCGTTCAGCAACACCTGCAAACGCTCGCGGACGGTCCAGGTGATCGCGTGCTCCTTCCAGCATTTGACGAAGGCGGCGTTGGCGACGCCGTAGGCAATGGACAGGTCGGCGGCCGAAATCGGCGCCTGCCGATTCAGAGCTTCCAGAACGAGATGATGGCGCTCGTCGGGTTTGGACCGGAGCCCCGCGGCCAAACGCTTCGGCTCATCGGACTCGTCATCGATGATCGTGTCCCACAGGTCGAAGGTCACGGCTTTGATGGTGCGCGTCAATCTGGTTCCCCCTGCATGTCATATCGGCCCGAAAGGCTGCGGATCGTGCATCCTGGCACCCGAGGGGTCAATAGCCAACGCGCCGTGTTTTTACCGCCCAGGCCGCCAGTTCTTGGCCGCTTTCCGTCCGGCCGCCGCCTGCGACCGGTTCATATCCTCCTCCAGCCTTTGGCGAACGAGTTTCGGGTTCAATTTTCTGTCGTGGCCGGTCACTTTTTGAGCCTGTGGTTCGGCAAGCAACACCCATTTGTAGGCTTCGACAAGATCCTTATCGACGCCCCACCCTTCCATATACATGACCCCGAGAAGGAACTGGGCGACCGGGTGGCGTTGGCGTGCCGCTTTGCGATACCAGGAAATGGCGGTCCCATAGCTGTGCGCGACACCGCGGCCCTTGAAGTAGAGATCACCGAGTGCGAACTGAGCGTCGCGATCCCGACCGAGATTGGCCGACAGCAGAAACCACTCGGCGGCCCGGTAAAAACTCTGACTCGTGCCCAATCCCGCGGCGTACATGGATCCGAGCTCATACTGGGCGCGGATGTGCCCTTGCTCCGCCGCTTTTCGAAAGAGTTGCAATGCATTGCGGTAGTTTCGTGTTTTCTCCGGCCCATACCGGTAAAGACCAGCGAGCCGGAACTGGTCGTTCGGATGACCGCTGTTCGCCGCCTCCACGCCGGCCTCGATCTTCCGCAGGTGGGCAAGCATTTCCACCCGTTCGGGATCGGCACCCTTTTCGCCGAAAAAGATATGGGCCGCCAACCCCGACAGGGTCAGCATGACAACAGCAAGGATAAATAGGGTGAACCGCATCGGCGAGCGGTCTACTCAATGGTCACGGAGCGTTGACCGGCCTGGGTTTGATCAAGTTGTGTTCGTTCTCGCCCAATCGCTGGTGGTTGTTGCGATAGGGGTCGGGACGGTCGTAGCAGGTCACGCGGCCGAGCGACGGGTAACAGTAGAGGTTCCGCTTCACCGCTTGGGGTTCGTCCTCCTCGCAGTAGTGAAGCCCTTTTTCGATACGGACCGAAGAACAGTTTTTGCCACTGGATGCCGACACCAGGTGATCGAGCATGGTTTTGTCCGAAGCTATGACCGTCGCCACGTCGAATTGCGCCAATCCTGGCAAGGCTGCCGAGCCGAGTGGCGGCGCACATCCAGCCAATACCAACATTCCTGCAATCAAGCCAATGGTCCGCATCACAATCAACCCATCCTCCGGCGGCATCGGTCCGTGCCTCTCGGGAGGCCGCCATCATTATAGATCATTCTGACCGACGACGGTTAACGCCCGGTAAATTGAGAACAGGTATTTTCCTATGCCTGTGCGGTTTCACCGACGGTTGCAAGGTGCTACAAGGGCCCTTCGCATCAACAATCGAAAATGGGTCAGTTATGGCGGTTTCAACTCCGATCTGCGATTTCGGCTGGAAGGCCGTAGATTTCGACCTGACGGGTATCGACGGCAGGCGTTATACAATTGGTGACGTCAGCGGCGAAAACGGCACGCTCGTCATGTTTATCTGCAACCATTGCCCCTATGTGAAGGCCATCGCCGAACGCCTCGTCGCCGATGTCAAAAAACTGCAGGCGGCGGGAATCGGGGTTATCGCGATCATGTCGAACGACCCCGAGTACAACAGCGAGGATTCCTTCGAAAACATGAAGCTGTTCGCCGAAACGCATGGCTTTACGTTCCCCTACGTGATCGATGAAACGCAGGACATTGCACGTGCGTACGACGCGGTCTGCACACCCGACTTTTTCGGGTTCAACGCCGACCTCGAACTGCAATACAGAGGCCGGCTCGATGAATCGGGTCGTAATCCGGCACCCGATGGCGCCCGACGTGAACTATTGGAAGCCATGAAACAAGTTGCGGCCACGGGTAAGGGGCCGAGCGAGCAGACCGCATCCATGGGATGCTCTATCAAGTGGCGCCCAGACGCTGCGTGAGTGGGGCCCCGCGTAATTGCGTTTCGGGGTTTTGGGAAGTATTTTATGCTGCCGCTTACTGGGGGGCGCGCTTCCCAGTAGCCGACACTAAACATAACCGGAAAGCGGCCGGGTCCGCCGGCCGGTCCTGTATTTGATTGGAGAGTATCGCGTGGCCGACGAAACGGACGCCTTTATCCAGGAAATTGACGATGAACTTCGCCAGGAAAAGGCGGAGCAAATCTGGAAACAATACGGAAACTACATCGTCGGAGCCGTCATCGCCGTGGTTGCCAGCGTCGGTGGATATCAGGCATGGCAGGCCTATGATCGGAACACGCGGTTCGAACAGGGTGAACAGTTCGCTGCGGCTCAGGTATTGCTGGCTGACGGCAAGACGCAAGAGGCGTTGTCTGCCTTTCGTGTCATCGCCGCCGACTCGGCGGCCGGTTACGCGCTCCTCGCGCGGTTCAATGAAGCCGCCCTTCATATCGAAAACGGCGATCTGCAAACGGCCCTCACCACGTTCCGTGAAATCGCCGCGGATGACAGTGTTTCCAGCCATTACCGTGATATCGCGGTCCTCGTCGGTGCATCGCGAGAACTGGAACTGTCGGACGGCTCCGACGTCCTGCTCAAACGCGCCGCCGATTTGGCGTCGGGCGCGGGACCGTGGCGCCATAGTGCCGCGGAAATCGTCGCGTTGGATGCCTTGCGGAGCGGCGATAAGGGAAAAGCCCGCGAAATGTTCGAGAAGATCGTTGCTGATACCACCGCGCCCCGTGGCATCCAGCAGCGTGCTCGCGAAATGTTAACCATTGCCGGCCAATAGGTTATGGTGATTTCACCACGATGGGGCGGGACTCAATTGGCTATGAATAAACTCATTCCCTTGCTGATTACCGGCATCGCGTTGTCCGCGTGCAGCATCTTCGAAGAGGAGAAAGAACCGCCTCTCCCCGGTGAAAGGATTGCCGTTCTCAGGCACGAACGGTCCCTTACCGCGGACGCCTCGCTGGCTGACCAACCCATCCTGCTTCCGGCACCGTCACCCAATGCGGAGTGGCCTCAATCCGGTGGCTTCCCCAACCACGCCATGCACCATATCGCCGTCCGTGATGCATTGGATCGGGTCTGGTCGGTCGATATCGGCACCGGTACAAGCGATGAGGAACGGCTCAGCGGCGAGCCAGTGATCGCCGGCGGCGTCGTCTACGCCATCGACGCCGAAGCGACCGTTTCCGCTTTCGACGCCAAAACCGGCGGGCGGATCTGGGAGGTCGATCTGACACCCGACTTCGACGACGACGGCCACATCAGTGGAGGTTTAGCCTTCGATGAGGGGCGGTTGTTCGCGACGACCGGTTTTGCGCAAATCGTGGCTCTGGACGCGAAATCCGGCGCCGAAATTTGGCGCACTCCGGCCGGGGCTCCGATGCGCTCGGCACCGACCGCCCGCGGCGGCCGCGTTTTCGCCGTCACCGTCGACAACCGCCTTCTGGCCCTCAACGCCGAGACCGGCGAGCAATTGTGGGACCATTCGGGCATCCCGGAGACCGCCAGCGTCCTGGGCGGCGCCAGCCCGGCCGTCGACCGCGGGACCGTCATCGTTCCCTACTCGTCCGGACAACTGGTGGCACTCAAGGTCGACACCGGGCGTGTCATCTGGGAGGACTCCCTTACCGCGATCCGGCGCACAGACGTCATTTCGACGCTCGCCCACATCCGTGGCCGGCCGATCATCGACCGAGGCGTGGTCATCGCCATGAGCCACGGCGGCCAGATCGCCGCCATCGATCTTGCTACCGGAAAACGGATCTGGGACCGCGATATCGGCGGACTGGAAAGCCCGTGGGTCGCCGGGGATTACGTGTTCATCCTCACGAACGAAGCTGAAGTCGCGGGCCTGTCGCGCAAGGATGGCCGTATTCATTGGGTGACGGCATTGCCACGGTACGAAGATCCGGAGGACCTGGAAGATCCAATCATCTGGACCGGCCCGATCCTGGCCAGCGACCGTCTGGTCATCGCCGGATCGAACGGCCAGGCTCTCGCCATATCTCCGTATAGCGGGAAGATTCTTGGGTCTGTTGACATGCCCGACGGCGTATCCATTCCACCGGTGGTCGCCGACGGCAGCGTCTTCTTCCTGGCCGACGATGCCGAGTTGGTCGCCTACCGCTAATCACCGTTTCCCGACTGGCCGGATAACGTCCGCGGCCGGACTATCGACCTAGGTCTGACATGCCTTTTACCGTCGCCGTCATCGGCCGCCCCAACGTCGGAAAATCGACCCTATTCAATCGCCTGACGGGAACCCGGCATGCACTGGTCGACGACACACCGGGCGTCACCCGGGACCGCCGCGAGGGCGAGGGCCGTATCTTCGATCTCGAGTTCTATCTGATCGATACGGCGGGGCTCGAGGAAGCCTTCGACGATAGCCTCGAGGGCCGCATGCGGCGCCAGACGGAACGCGCCCTCGAGGATGCCGACGTCGCGCTGTTCCTGATCGACGGACGAGCCGGCCTCACTCCCCTGGATGAACATTTCGCCGACTGGCTACGAGCCGTCGACACCCCGACACTTCTCGTTGTCAACAAATGTGAAGGCGGGGCCGGTACGACCGGCCTACTGGACTCCTACGCCCTCGGTCTCGGCGATCCCATCGCGCTCTCGGCCGAACACGGCGAGGGTATTGGTGGTCTTTATGACGCCCTATTGCCTTTTGCTGCCGCTTCCGATTCGGAGGAGATGGAGTCAGCCGTGGACGGTGAGTCTGGTCTACCAGGGGACGGAGAGGAAGCGGATGACGGGTCCCTGAAACTCGCCATCGTCGGCCGGCCTAATGTCGGAAAATCGTCGATCATCAACCTTCTTGTCGGCGAAGACCGTCTGCTGACCGGGCCCGAGGCCGGCATCACGCGCGATGCCATCGCCGTATCCTGGACCTACGAGGGGCGCACCATCCGGTTGGTCGACACCGCCGGCATGAGGCGCAAGGCGCGAATTCGCGAAAAACTGGAGAGTCTGTCGGTCGGCGATACGCTGCGCGCCATCCGATATGCCGAGGTCGTCGTCCTCGTCCTCGATGCCGAGGCACCGTTCGACAAGCAGGACCTGACCATCGCGCGCCACGTCATCGAGGAGGGCCGGGCCCTGGTCATCGCGGTCAACAAATGGGACAACGCGGCGGACCGCAGGTCCGTCATGCAACGTGTCGAGGATCGCCTCGAAACCTCTCTGCCGCAGGTCCGCGGCGTGCCCGTGTTCACCTGTTCGGCAAAGACCGGTCACGGCATTAAGAAGCTGATGCCGACGGTCCTCGAGGCTTACGATTATTGGAACAGCAGGATTGCCACCGGTGCACTGAACCGCTGGCTGCAGGCGATGACCGAAGCCCATCCGCCACCGGTCGTCCGAGGCCGGCGAATTCGTCTACGCTACATGACACAGGCCAAGTCTCGCCCGCCGACGTTCGTCCTTTTTTCACAAAGGGCCGACAAGCTGCCCGAGAGCTATGCACGCTACCTGATCAACGGCCTTCGTGAGGATTTCGGCCTGGAAGGTGTTCCGATCCGGCTGCATACGCGAAAAGGCGACAACCCCTATGCCAAGGATTGACTACGGCCCGGCGCCGTTAAAGCGACGCCGACCAAGCCGTGCAGCGAATGCCGTCGGCCGCTTGACGCCCTGCCCTATCGTCGCCTGACGCGCCTTTTGAACTGTTGTGGTAGCAGCACAGGACCTGGCCGTTTTCGACATCGGTGGCACCACCGTTGATCCAGGCAATGATGTGATCCGCCTGGTAATCGGACCAGGAGACACGGGCTTCGCGCTCCGGCTTGCCGTCGGCGAGGCAGTCTTGGCAAAGGCCCTGGTCACGGCGGTAGATCTCGATCCTCTCGGCCTCATTGAAGCGGCGCTTGCCGTCCTTGGCGACGAGACTGTCACCGTGGTCCGCCAGGAACCGGAAGAATTCGTGGCGGAGGATGATGTCGCGCTCGCGTAAGCTGGCACTGTCCTGCTGCGAATTCTCGCTAAACCGCGCGATGTCCAGATCATCGACGATTCCCAAGCGCCAACGCCGGTGAAAATCGTCGAAAAAGCGCCGCATGAAACGCATCACCTTTTCGTCAAAAACGTAATAGAGGCCGATATGACGGATCAACAAATAGAAGGACAGGATCACGTATTCCCGATTGAGTTCCCGGACCCGTTCGCCCGGTGCATCACTATGCTCACTGGAAAACACATCGTGGAACAGACCGAGGTTGCGGATTACGGCACGGGCCGCCGTTTCGGTTTCATAACTCTCGTCGCCGATGCCGTTATCGGTCTGGTTCTTTTCGACCAGTTCCTGGATCGCCGTGTCCTTCAATTCGGCGTATCCTCCTTCGATTTCGATCAACAGCATTCGGGCGAGTAGCGCCAGATGTTCCATTCGGTCGTTTCCGCGATTGATGAGCGCGAAGAACGGATGCTTGTGCGGATTGCGGTCGACCGGCCGATAGCACTCGTAGTCGAAGGAGGCATCGTCCGCGTATTTGACCAGAAAGTTGCGGGTCCTTGATGCCAGGCGAGCATGCGCGACCTCCATCGTATTGAGCGATTCCCCTTGTTGCAGGCGCCAGAATATCTCGGTGGCCACGCGCTGGTTGTGGGCGGAATTGCGGTCCTCGATGTTGAGGATACGGTCGGCCTGGAGTTCCAACTGGTCGACGTACTTCCTGACATCGACATCCAGATCCCGGTAGTGTTTTCCGGCAAGCCCCGAACCCAGATCGGACAAGGACTTGGGCAAGGCAAACTCGCCGGAGAAAAACCCCTGCGGTGGATATTCGCTGCTGGCCGTCGATAACCTCGTCGACGGTCCGCGTCTCGCTCAAGCGCACCTGGCGGAGAACCAAGCGCGGTACGTAGTAGCGTCTCAGTAGACTATCCAGGAGCGCTTGCTTCTTCTTGCGGCTCCAAACCCGTTTTCGTTGATAAGGCGGCCGCGTCACGTAGGCATCTGCATAATCAAAGAAATCCCTGAGACGGATGATTTTCTGCGTGGTCACGTATTCTCCGCGCGGTCCATAGGGCATCGTTCCTGTTCCTTCCCGATCGTTGTCACCCGTGCGCGGCTGGGGGGCGCCAGCACGATCAGTTGTTATGGTCATGTGCAATTACACGGACCGTTCCCATGCGATCGATCGCTTTCCATTGAGCGCATTTTCCAAGGTCAGATAGTTACGACTTATAATTCTCGTAAAGATTGTGCCCATATTGTGGCATGGATCTGTGTCCGGTACCCCGGATGAATGGCGCCCGGCGCTCACCCGTGCTAACAGAAACCGGCCATGGGAGAGCAGGGTTTCGACGTCATAATCATCGGTGCCGGGCACAACGGCCTCGTTTGTGCCGGATACCTGGCGGGTGCCGGTTTTTCGGTGAAAGTCCTCGAAGCGGGTTCCGTCGTCGGTGGAGCGGCGATCACCGAAGAATTCCATCCGGGTTTCCGCAACTCCGTGTTCTCCTACGTGGTCAGCCTATTGCATCCGTCAATCATCGATGACCTCGAACTGAAACGGCACGGGCTCATCATCGTCGAACGGACGGCCGGGCATTTCAACGCACTCCCGGACGGCGGCTACCTAGCGATCAGCCGCGACCCGAACCAAGTCGCCAGCGAATTGGCACGCTTCTCGAAAGCGGACTCGGAAACCTACGGTGAGTTTGACCGGCGGCTTACGGAGGCCGGGCGGGCGCTGCGGTCGCTGGTCTTCGATCCGCCGCCCAATCTCGGCGGCGGCCTTCGCGACTTCTTGACCGTCCTATCCACGGGCAACCGACTCCGCAAGCTGGCACCGGACATTCAAGCAGAACTCGCCAAACTGATGACCATGTCCATTGGTGATTACCTCAACGAATGGTTCGAAAGCGACGCGATCAAGGGCGACTTCGGCTACGAAGGGGCCATCGGGAACTTCGTCGGACCCTACCAGGCGGGATCGGCCTACGTGCTCCTGCATCATCTGTTCGGCGAGACCAACGGCAATATCGGTACCTGGGGCCACGCCGTCGGCGGCATGGGTGCGATTACGAAAGCCATGGCAGCCTCTGCCGCCGAGCGCGGCGCCGACATCGAAATCGATGCCCCCGTCGCCGAGGTGCTGACCGAGACAGGCCGTGTCACCGGCGTCGCCCTCCGTGATGGCCGTGTGATCAAGGGCCGCAGCATCGCCAGCAGCCTCAATCCCAAACTGCTTTTCACCGAATTGCTGGATCCGGCCTTGTTGCCTGGTGATTTCGCCCGGCGCATGCGGAATTGGCGTTCGGCTTCCGGTACCTTCCGCATGAACGTCGCTCTCGCCGAGTTGCCGGCGTTTTCCTGCCTCAAGGACACGGAAGACCCGGCAAGCCTGCTCAACGGCACCATCAACATCTGTCCGTCCCTCGATTACCTGCAGCGGGCCTACGACGATGCGCGGTTTTACGGTTGGGCGCGCCAGCCGGTGATTTCCATGTGCATTCCGAGCACGCTCGACGACACCCTTGCCCCCGAAGGCCGGCACGTCGCCAGCCTCTTCTGCCAGCACTTCAACCCGGACCTGCCGGACGGACGATCCTGGGACGAGGTGCGCGACGAAGTCGCCGACCTGATCATCGACACCGTCGATGCGCTGGCCCCCAACTTCAAGACATCCATCGTCGCCCGCCAGGTCAACTCGCCGCAGGACATCGAACGGACGCTCGGTATGACCGGCGGCTACATCTTCCACGGGGCGCTGCATTTGGACCAAATCTATTCCCTGCGCCCGGCTCCGGGCTACGCCGATCACCGCTCACCCGTCAAAGGCCTTTACGTCTGCGGTTCTGGCTCGCCCCCCGGCGGCGGCGTCTCCGGCATCCCGGGTCGCAATGCGGCGAGGGCGGTGATCCGGGATCTGCGCTAGAGGCACCGTCGGAAACGCGGCCTACACGAATTTCCGGAACATCCGCGTCTGGTCGAACAACTCCTCGAGCGTCTTCATGCGATCCTTGGTCTCGTCCCAGGTTGCCGTCTGCACGGCAGCGATCATCGCCTCGACGATGAACAGAATAACGACCGACGAGTCCCAAGCCGACGGTGCCTCGATCCGCGAGTGGAAACTATGCGTCGCATGTTTGGCCGCCGGTGATCCCCACTGGTCGGTGAAGAGAACCAGGGTCACGCCTTTCGCCGTCGCCATGTCGGCGAGGCGAAGGATGTCGCGTTCGTAGCGGCGGATGTCGAAGGCGACCAGGACGTCGCCCTCCTCCATGTTGAGGACATAATGGGGCCAGGTATTGGAGTTGGACGCGACCTGAGTGACGCGGCGTCGGATCACCTGCATGTGGGTAAAGAAATAGTCGGCCAGCGAACGTGTGATGCGACCGCCGACGACGTGCACGGCGCGGTCCTGGTCGGAGAGCAGCTGGGCGACGGCGTTGAAGGTCTCAGGGTCGATCTGGCGCAGGGTCTGGCGCATGTTCTCCATGACCGCGCCGGCGAAACGGTTGAGGATATGGGTATCGGGGGCGCTCTCGGCCCAGTGGTCGTGTTTGGCGATGGGATTGGAAATGGTCGCTTCCAGTTCCGTGCGCAGCGTCGCCTGCAGTTCGGGGAAACCGCCGAAGCCCAGCTTCTTGGCCATTCGCGCCACCGTCGGCGTCGACACGCCCGATGCCTCGGCGACCGCCGTGATGCTGCCCAACCCGGACACCGGATAGTTTTCCAGCATGGCGTTGGCCAGTTGCCGTTCGGCCCGGGTCAAGCTGTCGAACTTGTCGCGAATGCGTTCGGCAACGGTGAGATACGGCGCCGTTTCCATAACCGATGGCCTCCCCCAACATCGATGTGGAACCAGGATATTAAACATGAATGAAGAAAAATAACCATAGGCGTTAGATTAGAAGAGAAATTTTCAGAATTTCCCTTGATTTCCGTCCCGCTTTTGAAAAGATGTATCCATAAGAGGTGGGGGGAACGCCGTTGACAGTGAGCGATCGCGTGGCGGACGGCCAGTCTGCCGGAGCCGGTGTCGTCGACGTTACGAACGCCACGGGTGCCGGCGATGTTATCCTGGTTTGCGAACATGCGTCGAATTTCATTCCCGGTCATTTCGACGCGCTGGGACTGAGCCCGGATGCCCGGGAAAGTCACGTCGCCTGGGATCCCGGCGCTCTACCGGTGGCGACCGTAATGTCGGCCGCTCTCGACGCGCCGCTCTTCTCTCACCGGGTATCACGGCTGGTTTTCGATTGTAACCGCGATCCGGCGTCGGCGGATGCGATCCTCGAGAAGAGCGAGGACCATGAAATCCCGGGGAACCAGGGTTTGTCGGAAGCCGAACGCCGGTCGCGGGCGGAGCTCTTTTACGCGCCGTTTCGAGACGCCATATCGGCCTGCCTCGACCAACGCATCAACGGGGGAAGCCATCCTGTCCTCGTCACCGTCCACTCCTTCGTCCCCGTTTATGAGGGCACCCGGAGGGACTTCGACATCGGCATACTGCACGACGAAGATACGCGCCTTGCCGAAGCGCTTCTCGAACGGTTCGCCGAGGACGGCGATCTCGACGTTCGCCGTAACCAACCCTACGGGCCGTCCGACGGCGTCACCCATACGCTCGTCGAACATGCACTCCGCCGCGGGTTGTTGAATGTCATGGTGGAGATTCGCAGCGATTTGATCGCCGGTCCGGCGGACCAAAAGGCCATGGCCGAACGTCTCGCTACCTATCTCGACGGCGCTCTCGGTACTCTGTTGAACACCCCAGCAAAGGCGGGCGAAACGGCTAGGCAGAAGACGTCGACGGAATTGGCAAACGACCAGGTGGAGACGGCCTAAGATGGACCGGACACCGAACATGGACGGAATGCCGGGCTCGATCCGGGCCTATGTCCGTGTCGTCGAAGCCATCAACTACCGCATCGGGCGGTTCATGATGTACGGCATCTTCGCCATGTTCGCGGTGCTCCTCTGGTCATCGATCTCGAAGACCTTCTTCCTGCCGTCCTTGTGGACCCTGGAAGTCGCCCAGTTCATCATGGTTGCCTATTACATCCTCGGCGGCCCCTACTCCATGCAATTGGGGGCGCACGTGCGCATGGACCTCTTCTACGGCGGCTGGTCACCCAAGACGAAAGCCTGGATCGACGCCTTCACCGTGGTGTTCCTGATTTTCTACCTTGGGGTCCTGGTCTACGGCGCCATCGACAGCACCACCTATTCGTTCAAATACAACGAGCGCAGCCCGACCGCTTGGCGGCCGGTCCTGTGGCCGATCAAGGTGATCACGGGTGTCGGCTTCTTCCTCATGCTGCTGCAGGCGATCGCCGAGTTCTTCAAGGACATCGCGCGCATCCGCGAGCACCGGGAGGCGCTCTGATGTCGCACGAACTGATCGCCATCCTGATGTTCTCGTCGATGATGCTGATGCTGATGACCGGTCAGCGCGTCTTCGGCGTCATCGGCGCGGTGGCATCGGTAGCGGCATTGACGCTGTGGGGTGCCGGTGGTTCCGACATCCCCTTCTCGGCCGCCATGAAGCTGATGAAATGGTATCCGCTGCTGACCCTGCCGATGTTCATCTTCATGGGCTACGTACTCTCCGAATCAAAGATCGCCGACGACCTTTACAAAATGTTCCATGTCTGGATGGGGCCGGTGAACGGCGGGCTGGCCATCGGTACGATCTGCCTGATGGTCCTGATTTCCGCCATGAACGGGCTTTCGGTCGCCGGTATGGCCATCGGCGCCACCATCGCATTGCCTGAACTGCTGCGCCGGAACTACGACAAACGCATGGTCACCGGCGTCATACAAGCCGGTTCGTCCCTGGGCATCCTGGTGCCGCCTTCGGTCGTGCTCGTGCTCTACGCGATGATCGCCCGGCAGCCCGTCGGCCAGTTATGGCTGGCCGGCGTGTTCCCGGGCTTGATGATGGCCGGGCTGTTCATTATCTACATCGCCATCCGCTGCCGCCTACAACCGAAACTGGGGCCGGCGCTCAGCAAGGAAGAGCGCAACGTGCCCATGGGCGAGAAACTCCGCCTGCTGCAGGCCGGCCTGCTGCCGATCATGATTTTCGCGGTGATGATGGTGCCCTTCGTCAACGGTTGGACGAGCCTCGTCGAGAGCTCCGCCATAGGCGCGCTGGCCGCCTTCCTGGCCGCTGTCTTAAAGGGGCGGATGACGAAGCGGGTCTTCGAGACGTCCGTGCGCCAGACCCTCGTGGTGTCCTGTATGTTCATGTGGATCATCCTGGCCGCCATGGGCTTCGGCGCCGTCTTCGACGGGCTCGGTGCGGTGCGCGCCATCGACAACCTGTTCACCGAACAATTGGGCCTGAATCCCTGGGTCATCCTGATCCTGATGCAGTTGTCGTTCCTGTTGATGGGCACCTTTCTCGACGACACCGCCATGCTGGTCATCGTGGCGCCACTCTATGTGCCGCTCGTCAAGGTCCTCGGCTTCGACCTGATCTGGTACGGGGTGCTCTATACGATCACCACGCAGGTCGCCTACATGACACCGCCATTCGGCTACAACCTGTTTCTCATGCGCGCCATGGCGCCTCCAGAAGTCAGCCTCCGCGACATCTACGCTTCGATCTGGCCTTTCGTCTGCGTGATGATCGTCGCGCTCGCCTTGATCATGGCGTTCCCGGAGATCGCGCTGTGGCTGCCCGATACCATCTACGCCAAGTAGGGAAACAATAAGGAGAGCACGGGAGAAGGCTCGTTACCGCCAATGAAACAAACTAGGGAATCGAACAATGGTGAAAAAAGAGGAGAGTAACATGCTAACGAGACGCAAGATGCTGGGTGCTGCCGGCGCCGCCGGCGTTGTGGGTGCATCGACCCTGGCCGCTCCGGCCGTACACGCCCAATCGAAGATCAAATGGCGCCTGCAGACCTATGCCGGTCCGGCCCTGGCCGAACACGTGGTCAAGCCGGCCATCGACGCCTTCAACAAGGCCGCGCAAGGGCAGATGGAGATTGAACTCTACTTCGCCGATCAGCTGGTACCGACGGGCGAGCTGTTCCGGGCCATGCAGAAAGGCACCATCGACGCCGTGCAGTCGGACGACGACTCGATGGCCTCACCGACCGAAGTCACCGTGTTCGGTGGTTATTTCCCCTTCGCCAGCCGCTATTCGCTCGATGTGCCGGTGTTGTTCAACCAGTACGGTCTGAAGGAGATATGGGACGCCGAGTATTCCAAGGTCGGCGTCAAACACATCTCGGCCGGCGCCTGGGATCCGTGTCACTTCAACACCAAGGATCCTATCCACAGCCTCGCCGACCTCAAGGGCAAGCGTGTCTTCACCTTCCCGACGGCCGGCCGCTTCCTTAGCCAGTTCGGTGTCGTACCGGTGACCTTGCCGTGGGAAGACATCGAGGTCGCCGTCCAGACCGGCGAACTCGACGGCATCGCCTGGTCCGGCATCACCGAGGATTACACGGTCGGTTGGGCGGACGTTACCGACTACTTCCTGACCAACAATATCTCGGGGGCATGGTGCGGATCGTTCTTCGCCAACATGGACCGTTGGAACGAACTGCCCGATCACCTGAAGACCATGCTACAGTTGGCCATGGACAGCTCGCACTACTATCGCCAGTGGTGGTACTGGGGCGGTGAGGCCCATCTGCGCACCAAGGGCACGAAACTGAAACTGACCTCGATCCCGGACGAGGAATGGGCACAGGTCGAGGCGGCGGCATTGAAGTTCTGGGATGAGATCGCCTCCGAGTCCGAGACCAAGGCGAAGGTTGTCAATATCTTCAAGGAATACAACGCGGTCATGGCTAAGGCTGGTCGGCCGTACCGCTACGGTTAACCGAACCACCCAGAGTTCGGAACCTCGACCCCCCGGACCGCAAGGCCCGGGGGTTTTTCTTGTTGGCCATATCCATTGTTGGGTGCAAATAACCGAGTGATCCTGTCAACAAAACCCTTGATTTTCGAATCGGTTCATCCGATGCTTGCGCCAGGTGAAACAGCGAAAGGAGGTGATCCGATGTCGAGTGGAATTAAGGGTTTTTTGGCCCTCAGTGCTTTTGTGACGGCAACCGTCATCGGTAGCGCGGCCTTCGCTGATTGCGCGGGGCACAAGACCAAGACGGCGACCACGACAAGCAGCCAGATCGCGGGAACGGGCGCCCAGCAAAGCGTCAAGAAACCAGCGAACGGCGGTTAGGGTCGAAACCCCAATTTCGCGAATAAAGAAAGGGCCGCCCATTGGGCGGCCCTTTGCTTTGGTTCGCCGTCATAGCGGCAGGACCTTATTGGGTTTTGCCCTTTCCGAAACCGTCCGTGAACATGTTGTCGACCATACTGAAACCCCGCTTATCGAGGTCGGCGGCTTCCGGTTTGTCTTTCGATGAACAGACACCGAGAATGAGTATCTCCATTCCGCCGAACATGCAGTTGGTCCCCGTGCCGGCCCGAGTGAACTGTGCGAAAGCGATGCAGCGGTTCGTATCGCCGTCGAGGTCGAGGTACTTGCCGAAGCCGAATTTCGTCCGCTGGCTTCTCGTCTTGTCGAAGTCGAATTCCGACGCCCCCTTGGATATCAGGTAACGTTCGAGCCAGCTCCCGGAATCCAACGTCCGCTTGATCGATTCGTCCGTGTAGCCCGTCACCAAACGATCAACAACCATCATGCCTGCCGGCGTCCCCCGCAGTTCCAGGTAGGCTCTTTCGATACGCGAATTCTTGTCTTTCGCCCAAGACATGTTGCTCGGCGAGAAATCTTCGGAAACGATGGTCAGTTTGGATTCTTGATGCGATATTGGTTTCCAGTCCAACGCTGACGCGGCACCTTGGCAAATCAGCAAAAACGACGCCGCAAACACAAAGATACGTTTCATATTTTTTACACTCCGTTCCAGACTCCCAAACCCGTAATCAGATTCTATTGCTATCTAGGGTATGGACATGCGGCCCAGCATATCCAAATAAGTGTCCCCTGTCACGCGCGGGCGGAGGGACCTCAGAAAATTCGGCTGACGCAAAAAACCCCTGAAAACAGGGGCCTGTTTTCAGGGGTTTGATTGGTACGCGCTACAGGGATCGAACCTGTGACCTACTGATTAAAAGTCAGTTGCTCTACCATCTGAGCTAAGCGCGCTCACGTTTGCGAGGCGGAACATAAGAAGCGTTCCCCCGGTGGTCAATCCCTTTCTGGGTGTCGTTTGATAGGGGAAGACCGGCAACGATCTCGGTTTGAAAAGCCTTGATTTTTCAACCGTTGCCGCCACTCCGAAGCTGCTCCACGAGGCGCGCCTTGACCCGGGCCGAAACGAAATGCCCGACATCGCCGCCGAGGCGCCCAATCTCCTTGACGAAGCGCGACGCGATGAACTGGTGGGTTTCGGAGGCCGTCAGGAAGACCGTCTCGACACTGGAGTTGAGGCGCCCGTTCATGACCGCCATCTGGAATTCGTACTCAAAGTCGGAAACGGCGCGGAGACCGCGGATGATGATCGCCGCCCCCATGTCGCTGACAAAGTCCATGAGCAGGCTGTCGAACGGCAGAACCTGGACCCGATCGGCGAAATCGCCGTCGTGGGCTTTGATCTCCTCTTCCATCAAGGCGACCCGCTCATCGACCGTGAACAAGGGATCCTTGCCGGGGTTGACCGCGACGGCGACAACCAGCCGGTCGACGATCCGTGTGGCGCGCCAGATGATATCCATATGACCGAACGTCACGGGATCGAATGTCCCCGGATAGACTGCAACACGTTCACTCATGACGGCTCTCCTTGCGATGGCGGCTCGACACCGTCGTCTCCCTCGGAACCGGACGAGTCTTCTGTTCCGGCCTCGCCTTCTTCGTAATCGCGCACATCGCCATTCCCATCGTCGTCATCGTCGACATCACGCAAGCGGCTGACGGATACGACACGTTCGTCCTCAGCCGTGTCAAAGACCGTGACACCGCGGCTGGTGCGTCCGACGACACTGATCTGGTCGATCGGGCAGCGGATAATCTGGCCGCCGTCGCTGACCAACACGATCTGGTCGGCGTCAATGACCGTAAAGGCAGCGATAATACGTGACGTCTTTCCCTTCCCGCGACCGAGATCAATACCGGTCACGCCTTGACCGCCGCGTCCGGCAATTCGGTACTCGTAGGCCGATGTCCGCTTGCCCATCCCGTCCTCGGTCAATGTCAGTACGAACTCCTCATCGGCGGCCATGGCGACGAAACGCGGATTGTCATCAAGGCGCGCGGCCAGTTCGATGTCCCGCGCCCGGTCCTCCTCGCGGTCCGTGTAATCACTGCCGGCAAGACGGCGGCGCGCATTGACGGCTTGCAGGTAGGCGTCCCGTTCCTCGACATCGACGACCACGTGCTTGACCACCGACATGGCAATGACCTCGTCGCCCTTGCCGAACCGCATGCCGCGCACACCGGTCGACGTACGCCCGGAAAAGACGCGAACGTCGGTAACAGGAAAACGGATGACCTTGCCGCCGGCCGCCGATAACAGAACGTCGTCGTCCTCCGAACAGGTGCGGACCCGCACAAGTTTGTCACCGTCGGCCAGCTTCATGGCGATCTTGCCGTTGGCCATGACATTGGTGAAGTCCGACAACCGGTTGCGCCGGACGTTGCCCGAAGCGGTCGCGAACAGAACGAACAGGTCTGCCCAGGCATCCTCGTCCTCGGGCAGGGGCATCAACGTCGTAATCGTTTCGCCTTGATCCAAGGGCAGCAGGTTGATCAGGGCCTTGCCGCGGGCCTGGGGCGTACCGACCGGCAGGCGATAGAACTTGAGCTTGTAGACCATACCGGTCGACGAAAAGAACAGCACCGGCGTGTGGGTGTTGACGACGAATACCTGGTTGACGAAGTCTTCTTCGCGGGTCGCCATACCTGAGCGCCCCTTGCCGCCGCGCCGTTGTGCCCGGTATGCGGACAGTGGGACCCGTTTGATGTACCCACCGCTGGTCACCGTGACGACCATGTCCTCGCGCTGAATCAGGTCCTCGATGTCGTGTTCGAATTCGTCCTCTTCGAGCTTCGTGCGCCGTTCGTCCGCGAATTGCTCGCGCACGTCGACCAGTTCCTGGCGAAGGAGCCCATAGAGCTTTTCACGCGAGCCCAGTATCGAGAGATACTCCTCGATCTGCTGGCCGATTTCGCGCAGGTCCTCACCGATCTTGTCGCGCTCGAGGCCCGTCAGGCGGTGCAGTCGCAGCTCGAGAATGGCCCGGGCCTGGGCTTCCGAAAGACGGTACTTGCCGTCGACGACAGCGTGGCCCGGTTCGTCCAAAAGCGCGATCATCGGCGCCACATCGGCCGCCGGCCAATCGCGGGCCATCAACTGCTCACGCGCCGTCGTCGGGTCCTTGGCGGCACGGATCAAGGCGATGACCTCGTCGATGTTGGCCACCGCCACGGCAAGGCCGGCCAACACGTGGGCCTTCTCGCGCGCCTTACCGAGCTCGTAGACGGTGCGTCGGCGGATCACTTCCTCGCGGAACTTGACGAAAGCGGTGATGATGTCCTTCAGGTTCATCAACTGCGGACGGCCACCGTTCAAAGCCAGCATGTTGACGCCGAAACTGGTCTGTAAGGGCGTGAACTTGTAGAGCTGGGCGAGGACCACCTCATGTTCCGCATCGCGTTTGAGCTCGACCACGACACGCACGCCATGGCGGTCCGATTCGTCGCGCAGGTCCGAGATCCCCTCAATCTTCTTGTCGCGCACGGCTTCGGCCATGACCTCGATCATGCGTGCCTTGTTGACCTGATACGGGACCTCGTGAACGATGATGGCGTAGCGGTCCTTGCGAATCTCTTCGATCGACGTGAGGCCGCGCATGACCACCGAACCGCGTCCCGTATGGAAGGCCGAGAGGATGCCCTGGCGGCCGAGGATGACGCCGCCGGTGGGGAAATCGGGGCCCGAGATGTGGTTCTCGATCATCTCGTCGATGGTAACGTCCGGATTGTCGATGTAGGCGCAACAGCAATCGACGACCTCGCCTAAGTTGTGGGGCGGGATATTGGTGGCCATGCCGACGGCGATACCGCCGGCGCCGTTGACCAACAGATTGGGAAATCCGGCCGGCAGCACCTCCGGCTCGTGGGCCGATTCGTCGTAGTTGGGTCGGAAATCGACGGTTTCGCGGTCGATATCCTCCAAAAGCGCATGGGCCGGGCGGGCCAGCCGCGCCTCCGTGTATCGCATGGCCGCGGCCTTGTCGCCGTCCATAGAGCCGAAGTTGCCCTGACCGTCGATCAACGGCAATCGCATGGAGAAATCCTGGGCCATGCGGACCATGGCGTCGTAGATGGCCTGGTCGCCATGCGGGTGATACTTACCCATGACGTCACCGACGATGCGCGCCGACTTGCGGTAAGGTTTGCCCGCCTCGTAGCCGTTTTCCTTCATAGAATAGAGAATACGGCGGTGCACCGGCTTCAATCCGTCGCGCACGTCAGGCAGCGCTCGACTGACGATTACGCTCATCGCGTAATCGAGGTAAGACGAGCGCATTTCGTCTTCGATGGCGATCGGTGTTATGTCGGAATCGGGCACTTCGCCGGGGGGCGTGTCGTCAGGAGGGGTCAATAGATTTTACCGAGTAATTTCAGATAGTTGGTTTTTCGTTTTTTGCCGTTATCCGGTCCCGTTTTTCGGCCGAAAACCTAGCATTTTTCGCAGCCGCACACAACTCTATGAGCCCGTTCGAAAACGGAACGCAGGTAGGCTTCATTTGGCCTCCGCCCGACCGCCTTGGGCGACCTTGAACCATACCGTCAGCGTAAACGCGATCATCATCGGCAGCGCGATGGCTGCGTTGACGGCGGCCCAGCCGACGGTGTCCTGAAGGACGCCGGATGACAGGCTGGCCGCTGCGACGAGTGAAAAAATCAAAAAGTCGTTGGCTGCCTGCACTTTAGGCTGCTCTTCAGGCCGGTAGGTCTCGGTTAGGAGCGTTGTACCGCCGACAAACATGAAGTTCCAGCCAAGCCCCAGTAACACCAACCCGATCAGGAAGTTGTTGAAATCGATCCCCATCAGGTTAATGGCCATGCAACCGATGTTAAGCAAAGCTCCAATGATGATGATATGGAGAACACCAAAGCGCTTAATTAATCGACCGGTAAAGAAGCTTGGCGCGAACATGGCGAGAGCGTGCCATTGAATTACCGTTTTCGAGTCATCCAACACGAAACCGCAAAACTGCATGGCCAGAGGCGTTGCCGTCATAACCAGCGACATTGAGGCGTAACCGAGCATGGCGGAGACGATCGCAACGATCGCAGTAGGTTGTCGGAGAATCCTTATTAGAGGACGTCCAGCAACCGAAATTCCGACACTGATTGGATTTGGAATTCGGATACCCTGCAACAAGAAAATCGTAAGGATATTCAGACAAGCGATGCATACGTAACCGCCCGCGAACAAATAGGGCGACAAGAGGTCACTCGTCCAAGATGCCAACTGTGATCCTGCAATCGCCGCGACGACGCCACCCGCCATGACATAAGAGATTGCACGTGTCCGATAGGATTCCGAAGCCGTATCAGCGGCAGCAAAACGGTAGTACTGCCAAAATGCGTTGTGAAACCCAATTATCAGGTGCGCCGCGGCGAACAACTCGAAACTACCAAGATAGATCGCAAACGCGGCGAGTATGGCGCCCAGCACTCCGATAATTTGACCTAAGGTGAAACCAACCCGCCGTCCAATACGCCCCATCAACAAAGACGCGGGAATGGTCGCGACCATTACGCCGACAAACTGCAAGGACAAGGGAAACGTCGCCCAGCTTTCATCGTCCGCCAACATTTTGCCGGCAAGTGCGCTTATGTTCATGATCAGCGTTACGCCCGTCATCGACAACGCCAGGCAGGCCGCGAGAATGAAAACGTTGCGGCGGGCCGTCGCGTCGGCGTCGGCCGCGGGATTCATGACATCAGACATGGATTGAACGTGCACCCGAAAACTATCGGCGCCTTATTAACACACCCGACCGGGACAACGGAGCACAATCGTCGGCCAGCATGTCACGACCGTTTGACCGGTCGCGAATCCATCCGGCACGGGGAAAGGGTTTGTCGCCGCCTAGAACGGGATCTCGTCGTCCAGGTCGCCACCCATGGACCCGCCGCCGCCACCGCCGGAGGACCCGCCGCCGCCACTGTCCATGCCGCCACCGCCATAGCCACCGGAATCGGGACCGCCGCCGCCGCGGCTGTCGAGCATGGTCAGCACGCCGTTGAAGCGCGGTAAGACGACTTCCGTCGTGTAGCGCTCCTGGCCGTCGTTTCCGGTCCATTTGCGGGTTTGCAGGGTCCCTTCCAGATAGACCTTTGAGCCTTTCTTGATGTACTGCTCGGCGACGTCGGCAAGGCGTTCGTCGAAAATGACGACGCGATGCCACTCGGTCTTCTCGCGGCGCTCGCCGGTCTGGCGGTCCTTCCACTGTTCCGATGTCGCGACCGACATGTTGACGATCTTGCCGCCCGACTGCGAATAGCGCACCTCGGGGTCGCGGCCGAGGTTTCCGACGAGAATGACTTTGTTGACTGAACCTGCCATGAAGCACCTTTTCCGATAAAGCGCCGCCGACTCTACACGTGCGCCCGGCGTTGCACCAGTACAACTTTTTCGTGCTGTATCGAAAAGACGCCTATGCCTCCGGTAGCGCCCCCTGGCCTGTCGACTTGGCATACAAACGGCGCACGGTGTCGACGATGTCTTCCTCGGTCTCATCCAACTTGGCGAGCGCCACGACACCGATTTCGAGCAGAGCCATGGCGTAGACATATTGACTGACGCCGTCCGCCTGAAAGCGCTGCAAGGCTTCCGACAGGATGACGTCGGCCCGGTCGAACTCCCTGTCCAGGTCTTCACCCATCGGCAATCTCCTTCCCCCTTTTGGCAATCGAAATGGCAAGCGCCTCTGATCCCACACGTCGGATGACGTGTCAAAACGATCATGACACTTTTCGACATTGACCTCTATCATTGCCGGAGGCCGCGTTGGCGCGGTATGGTTGTATAAGGAATTGGAACCAGCCGGGGAGGAAGGCGTGATGTTCACCAAGATACTCGTCGTTACCGATGGATCGGAGCACGGCACGCAAGCCGTCCGCACAGCCGCCGACATCGCCGTCAAATACGGGGCCGATCTGACCGTCGGGCATGTCGTCCTGCACGGAGAACCGCCATCGGCCTTCCGTCGCATGGCCGAAGTCGAACACCTGATACATGAACCCAAAGTCGCTAAGCCCGACTCCAAGAACATACCCGGTGGTCTCGTCGCCTTTGCCGCCGCCGGCGAGGATGCCAGAATCAGTCATGAAGTCATGGAAGCCCTTGCCGGACGCGTCGTCGACCACGCCAAGCAGGTCGCCCACGAACACGGCGTCGAAAAACCGGGCGAGATCATCGCGGAAGGCGACACGGCCAACCAAATCCTGAAAATGGCCGATCGGATCGAGACCGATCTCATCGTCATCGGCACCCGCGGTTTCGGCCCCTTGAAAGGCCTGCTAATGGGCAGCGTTTCGCAGAAGGTGTCGCAACTGGCCAAGTGCGCCTGCCTGACGATCCGATAACCATCGCCGCGAGCAACGAACCCAATCAAAGAAAAGGCGCCGCCTTGGAAAGCCCCAGCGGCGCCAGTTCTTTTAGACGATGCGCCTATCAAGCGCCGCTGGGAACCAGCCCTAATGCGAACGCTCCGATGGCGAGAAGGATAATGAACCCTGTCAAACCCGCCGTCCATAGATAGGTCTTTTTGTCGTCTTCTGTCATCGTCGCCTCCTTTCTCCGTGTCGTCGCGCGGCTGCGTGGATTGAGAGGCGCCTCAAACTGGCGGAAGTATACCATAAATTTTATGTAATCTCGACTATTCCCCTGGGTTATTTCAAATAGCGCGGTTATCGGCGGCTATTTCACCCCTTTTTCTTTACCGGAGTGGCGAAGCCCTATATTTCTGAATGGTTCTAGAACCTCCCCGGAGCGAGTCGATTGGCCATCGAAAACATCATCGTTCGCGGTGCCCGCGAGCACAATTTGCAGAACATCGACGTCGAGATACCGAGGCGCAGCCTGACCGTGATCACGGGACTCAGCGGGTCGGGTAAATCGTCGCTCGCCTTCGACACCATTTACGCCGAGGGTCAACGCCGTTACGTGGAGAGCCTCTCGGCCTACGCACGCCAGTTCCTGGAACTGATGCAGAAACCGGACGTCGATGCCATAGAGGGCCTGTCTCCGGCCATATCCATCGAACAAAAGACGACATCAAGGAACCCACGCTCGACCGTGGGCACGGTCACCGAAATCTACGACTACATGCGGTTGTTGTTCGCCCGCGTCGGCGTCCCGCATTCTCCGGCGACGGGCCTGCCCATCGAAAGCCAGACGGTCAGCCAGATGGTCGATCGCGTCATAGCCATGGAGGACGGCACCAGAGCCTACCTGCTGGCCCCCATCGTCCGCGGCCGCAAGGGTGAGTACAAAAAGGAGATGCAGGACCTGGCCAAGCGCGGTTTCCAGCGGGTGCGCATCGACGGCGAGCTCTATGAAATCGAAGACGCGCCGGCGCTGGACAAGAAGTTCAAGCACGATATCGAGGTCGTCGTCGACCGTATCGTGGTCCGCGAAGGCATCGAACAGCGCCTGGCCGACAGCTTCGAGACCGCCTTGGGCCTCGCCGACGGTATCGCCTATGTGGACGATGCCGACGCGCCCATCGATACCAAGCCGAAAAAGAAAAGCGGCATCAAGGATCACGTGCCCGAAGGCCGTACTGTGTTTTCCGCCAAGTTCGCCTGCCCCGTGTCCGGATTCACCATCGACGAGATCGAGCCCCGGCTGTTCTCCTTCAACAATCCGTTCGGGGCCTGCTCCGCCTGCGACGGCCTCGGTACCGAGATGTATTTCGACCCGGACCTTGTGGTACCTGACGAAAGCCTGTCGCTGCGTCAGGGCGCTATCTCGCCCTGGGCCAACTCGACGTCCAAATACTATGGCCAGACCCTCGAGAGCCTGGCGCAACATTTCGATTTCGACCTGACGGCGCGCTGGGACAAACTGCCGAAAAAGGTCCGGGAAATCGTGTTGTTCGGCTCCGGCCGCGAGGCGGTGACCATGCGTTACCACGACGGCAACCGGGCCTACGACATCACCAAACCCTTCGAAGGCGTCATCCCCAACATGGAAAGGCGCTGGCGGGAGACCGATTCGAGCTGGGTACGCGACGAACTGTCCCGTTACCAGACGGTCACGGAATGTTCGAAATGCTCCGGCCACCGCCTGAAGGACGAGGCGCTCGCCGTCAAGATCGCCGGATTGCACATCTCGGAGGTCACCGAGATGTCCATCGACGCCGCCCACGATTGGTTCGCCGGTCTCGACGATGGGTTCTCGGAGAAACAAAGCGAAATTGCCCGGCGAATCCTGCGCGAGATCAACGAACGCCTCGGCTTCCTCAGGAACGTCGGTCTCGAGTATTTGACGCTCAGCCGCTCGTCCGGAACGCTGTCCGGCGGCGAAAGCCAGCGCATCCGGCTCGCCTCGCAGATCGGATCGGGCCTGACCGGCGTGCTCTACGTGCTTGACGAGCCCTCCATCGGGCTGCATCAGCGCGACAACGAGCGCCTGCTGGGCACCCTCAAGCGGCTGCGCGACCTTGGCAATACGGTGGTTGTCGTCGAGCACGACGAGGACGCCATCCGTACCGCCGATCATTTGGTCGACATCGGCCCCGGCGCCGGCATCCACGGTGGGCGCGTCGTCGCCCACGGCACGCCGACCGACGTCATGGCTTCGCCGGAGAGTTTGACCGGCCAGTATCTTTCCAGGTTCCGCCAGATCGAAGTGCCGAAAACGCGTCGCCCCCAAAAGCGCGGCCACCATCTGACCGTCAAGGGTGCCCGGGCCAACAACCTCCTCAACATCGACGTCAAGTTCCCGCTCGGCACCTTCACCTGCATCACCGGCGTTTCCGGCGGCGGCAAATCGAGCCTGATCGTGGAGACCCTCTACAAGGCCCTGGCCCGGCGCCTGCACGGTGCGCGGCTGCACCCGGGCGATCACGACAAGATCGATGGCATCGAGCGTATCGACAAGGTGGTCGATATCGACCAATCGCCCATCGGCCGTACGCCGCGGTCCAACCCGGCCACCTATACCGGCGCCTTCACGCCCATCCGCGATTGGTTCTCCGGTCTGCCGGAAGCGAAGACGCGGGGCTATAAACCCGGCCGTTTCTCCTTCAACGTCAAGGGCGGGCGTTGCGAGGCCTGCCAGGGCGACGGTGTGATCAAGATCGAAATGCACTTCCTGCCTGACGTCTATGTGCAATGCGACGTCTGCAAGGGCCAGCGCTACAACCGGGAAACCCTGGAGATCCGCTTCCGCGACAAGTCCATCGCCGATGTCCTGGATATGACCGTCGAGGAAGGGGCCGAGTTCTTCAAGGCGGTGCCGTCGATCCGCGACAAGCTGGAGACCCTGAAGCGCGTAGGCCTCGGCTACATTCATCTGGGCCAGCAAGCGACGACGCTGTCGGGCGGCGAGGCGCAGCGGGTCAAGCTGGCCAAGGAGCTCTCCCGCCGGGCCACCGGCAAGACCCTCTACATCCTCGATGAGCCGACCACGGGACTGCATTTCGAGGACGTGCGCAAACTCCTCGAGGTGCTGCAGGCGCTCGTGGAAACCGGCAACACCGTAGTCGTCATCGAGCACAACCTGGAAGTCATCAAGACCGCCGACTGGATCATCGACCTGGGGCCCGAGGGCGGCATCAAGGGCGGCCGCGTCGTCGCCGAAGGCACGCCGGAAGCGGTGGCCGGCGTGGCGGAGAGCTTCACCGGGCAGTATCTGGCGTCTTATCTCGACCTCGCCGCAGGCAAGAAGTCGGCATGAATGCGTCACGGGTATCTGAAGAAACGACAATGACTTCGCCGGCTTCCGACACCCCCCACCTACTCGCCGCCTTGAAGGAAGCGCAGGACACGGTGCGGGCCTACGACACCAAGGCGCAGATCGTCGGTGTCGGTTACATATTTGCGCTCCGGATCGCCGGCGGCATCGGTGCGGAGAACCCCGACCCGGTCGCATTCGCGCCCTGGATCATCCTGGTCGCCTGGGCTTTCGTGATGACGCCGATCATCTTTTTCGGCATGGTCCTCTACCCGTCGCGCAAGGTGGCGCCGAAACTGGCGGGTTCGGCCGGCTCGGTGCGTCACATGCTCTACGTCGAACCGGACCGTGCCGGCGACGTCGATGCCTATCTAGCGGCGGCCGGTGAATGCGACTGGCGGCGCGAGATCGCCTACGAACTGATGAAGACGAGCGGGCTTCGCGACCTCAAGCGGACCCGGTTCCTGCGAGCGCTCTTCGCCGCAGCGCTCGGTTTCCTTCTCATTTTCCTAGGCCAGGTTCTTCATGGGTTCGCCATCATTTGACGGGCCTGGGTCCGCCGGACACTCGATCAACCCTCTCCGCTACCGCGGAAGCGTGCCAGCACCGTATCCACCTGATCCGACAGACGGCGCACTTCGGCCAAATTTCTCTCCAGGGCCGCCGCCAGTTCCTGGTCGTAGGGAGGCTGACTCGAACTTTCGGCCCCTTCCGCGTCGGCGCTATCACCCGTCGGCAGGAACGCCGTCTTGCCGCTCAGTTGGGTGAGTACCGACCCGAACAACAAGCCGATGCGTTCGACATCTTTAAGCGCCGATTCGAGAGCCGCATCGAAAGCGGCGCGGTCGGTCGTCGCATCCGGGAGTTCGCCCGCCAACTCACCGGCCCGGGCGAGATTGATGATCTTCTGTCCCTCTTCGCTGATCTCGAGTGTGTCGCGGATGGTGCGGTCATTCCCGTCTGCGGAATCCGCGCGCGGTTTCGCGGGAGATGCCTTGGCGCCCAGGGTGGCGGCGATTTCGCCGGGAGGGGATACGTTCTGTACCATGTCGCGAGTTTAGCATCGAACCCGGCGCCTGTAGAGGCGTTTCCACCGAATTGACAATACTCTCCCGGTGACTGACGATCGGTGCCGCTGCCCTCGCAAGGAAAAACGATGAGCGCCAGGATCAACACGAAAAACCCGCATACCCCCGAAGCCTTCAACGAATTGGCCGAGGGGTCGCTCATCGGCCTCATGGGGGTCGAGATCACGGAGGTTTCGGCGGGCCGGCTCCAGGCCCGGATGACGATCCGCCCCGATCACTTGGCGCCCAACGACTTCCTGCACGCGGCATCGGTCGTCGCCTTGGCCGATTCGGCCTGCGGATTCGCCACACTCGCTCATCTACCGGACGGGGCCGAGACCTTCACGACCATCGAACTCAAAAGCAACTTTCTCGGCACCGCGACGGAGGGCGAAGTCCTATGCGAGGCTGTCGCCCAACACGCCGGGCGCACGACCCAGGTCTGGGACGCGACCGTAAAGAGCGCCGACAGCGGCCGCACAATCGCGCTGTTCCGCTGCACACAAATGGTGCTGTGGCCGAAATGATGGCGATGGCGCGAACGACCCGCTTTTCCTCCGGCGCCGCCATCGTGTAGGGTCGCGCCTGGATATCACGTGGAGACGTAACGGAGACCCCTATGCCGAAGAACGTGCGCGACACGATCATCAAGATCGTCATCGGCTCCTTTTTCGTCGGCCTCCTGCTGGCCTTTTTCGACGTCAATCCGCAGGAACTGATGGCCGATTTCGGCGACACGGTTCAGGCCATCTTCGGCGTCGTCGCCGACGTTATCGAGTGGGGCGTCAAGTACGTGCTTCTGGGCGCTGTCGTCGTCGTCCCCATTTGGTTGATCTTTTTCGGGATCGGCAAGCTCCGCGGCAAGAAGAGCAAGTAATTCATCTCCCCCGTCTCGGCCAACTCGGCCATTGACCTGACCGTCACTGGTGGCCTTAAACTCCGTTCAGCGTACCGGAGTGACACCGTGCAAAGACGCCCGTTATTCATCATTGCGTTTGTCGTCATCTGCCTGATGGCGATCGGCGCCGGCAATGCCATCCGTAAGGCCACCGACCCATCGGTCGCCGGAGACAGGTCCGTCTTCGCCAGTATCGGCGCGTCAATCAAGGGCCTGGTGCGGGCCCGGTTGGGGGTGCACGGCGCCGACCCCATGAACGCCAAACTGGTCACACGCGGCCATGAACTCTATTCGCTCCATTGCGCTGCCTGCCACGGGCCCAAGCTCGAGGGCCAGCCCAACTGGCGGGTCCGCAAACCGGACGGAACCCTGCCGGCGCCGCCCCATGACGCCAGCGGCCACACCTGGCACCACGACGACAAAGTGCTGTTCGATTACACCAAACAGGGCGGCCAAGCCCTGATGCCCGAAGGCGTCACGAGCGGCATGCCGGGATTCGAGGGCGTTCTCTCCGACGCCGACATCTGGGCCGTGCTGTCATTCATCAAGAGCCGATGGCCCGAGGAAATCCGCCAACGCCAGCCGAAAAGTGGGTGAGCCGTATCAGCTTCCGAAGGCGTTCGACTTCCAATACCGCGTATTCATGTCGAGCAGCAGCGAGTCCTGTTTGACCTCGAGGCAGCTGCGCAGACTGGGGTAGCGGCCGACCTCGACTCGGAATAGGCAAGCTTCGTACATGTCGGCGGCGCGCTGACGACCAGCGGCATCGACCGACGGTGCGACGTCACCGACCACCGTCTTCCAAAGATCGCGGCGGTCGTTGTGGGCCATCCGTTCGCCTGGAAGCGGGGTGGCATTGATCAAGCGGTTGACGATTCCCACCGCCACCGGTTTCGATTGGTTACCGCCGAGCCAGGCATCCGCCTTGGCACGCAAGGTGCTCGTAACGTAGGCGAGTTCTTCCTCGGTGATCGGGTCCTGGTCGCCGACCACCGGCACGGGCACCAGCGATACGCCTTCTCCGACGCTGACCGTCACCGCCTCCGCACCGATCGTCTTGAGGTCGGCCTCGGCAACGCTCAACGACACAGCCGTGAAGCTGCGGCGCGCCGTCAACTTCACGCGTCCTTTCGCCGGCAGGACCAATTGGCGCCCATCCGTCCTCTTCACGTGCAGGTCTATCTGCCCGTCGCCGTGAATGGTGTAAGCGGTGCCGGGTTCCGGATCATCGCGGCGTTTCTGGAGGCAGAAGGACGCCAGTTCGGTCGTGCAGACCCCGTCGCGGCACTGCAGGTCAACCGGTTTCGATTGCGCCGTCAGCCCTAGGATCTGGGGTGCGGCCAGCGCATTTCCGGCGACAAGCATGGTCGCGGCCACAACGGAAGCGGACACGGAATTTATAGCTGTTCGCATGGCACTCTCCTCAAATTCGGAGTTTCGCGGGAGCCCGTGCCGGTCGTGAGCGGGACCCCTGAAGCCCCGTTACCTTACAGGGTCTCACAGCCTCGATTACCAGTCAACGACTCCCCCACCGGTCCTAATGGCCTTTTCGTGACAGAAACCTAACGGCTCATCGCCCCATTTGATCGCGATTCTATGACCGTTAATATGGTGTTCATAGACCGTTGACGGACAGAAGGTACAGTCTCGTCGCCAACGGTTGATAAGCGGATCCCCACTCGTCGGCCCCGGCAACGACCATTCAAGATCACGACACCAATGGAGCCAATAATGACCTTGATCCGCCTTGAGGATTCCCTGACCCCCGACGAACGACGCCGGCGCGCCGGCCAATACCTGAAAAGCAGCGTCGCCAAGATGTCCGATGCTCTCGCCGGTCAGGCGAAGGCGGTCGACCAGTACAGAGAGGCGAGCCGCAATCTGAAACGGGCCATCGACGAGCTCTCGGAAACGGTCGATGACTATCAGCGCACCTTGGATCGGATCCAGCAAAGAAATGGCGGATTGCGGTCCGCTTCCCTTCGGCTCCGCAAGATCATGATAGCGGCGGAGGCCAATAACACCGGCGCCGTATCGATCGGTCGCAGGTTCGCCGCCGCCTGACCACCGAGGACCGGCGGCTACAACTCATGCCGATTGCCCCGCTTGCGGTAATCCAGCCTTTCCAGGCACAATGACCGGGTGAATCCGGAGACGTCCGGCTTACCGTTTGGTCAAGTGCGAAGGCGCAATGGACCTAATATCACTCGCCATCAAGCGGCCGATGGCCATCGTCGCGGCGGTCCTGATGATCGTCGTGCTGGGGCTCGTCGCCATGCAGACGATCCCGATCCAGCTGACGCCCGACGTACGCCGGCCGGTCCTGGTGATCTACACCTGGTGGCGTGGGGTCGCGCCGGCCGAGGTCGAACGCGAAATCACCAACCGCATCGAGCAGGAACTGACCGGCATCGAAGGCCTGGAACTCATATCCAGCCAGTCGCAGCTCGGCCGCTCGCGCATCGTCCTCGAATTCAAGGTCGACCAGAACATGGACCGCGCTTTCATGCTGGTTTCGAACCGGCTGAACGGCGTTTCCGATCTGCCCGACGAGGCCAGCGAACCCAACATTCGGACCTCGACGTCGGATGATGTACCGATCGCTCGCTTCGCCGTGACCCGGCTCGACGGCAACGAAACGGCCATCGAAACCTACGGCGATTTCGTCGACGACGTCATCGTCGATCGCCTCGAACGGGTGGCGGGGATTTCCCAGATCACCGCCTCGGGCGGGTCCAGCCGTGAGATGCAGGTGGTCATCGACCCCGGCGCCATGGCCCGTTACGAACTGACCGTGCCGAAGATCCTGCAGGCGCTCAGGGGCGCCAACGCGTCGATCTCGGCTGGTGCCGTCGATGAGGGCAAGCGGCGCTATATCGTGCGCACGGATTCGGAAACGGCGACCGTTGAGGTGGTCGAGAAGGTGGTGTTGAGCACGTACTTCGACCCCGCTTCGCAGCGCCTGATCAACGTCACCGTCGCCGATGTCGGCGAGGTCGGCTTCGGTTACGAGGAGCCGTCGAGCCGGCGGCGGTTCAACGGCGAGCCGATGATCCGACTCAACGCCGTCCGCGAAGCCGGCGCCAACGTCATGGAAACGATGCGGGGTTTGCGTGCCGCCGTTGACGAACTCAACACAGAGGTGTTGCCCCGTGAACGCCTGAAGATCGAGCAGTTCTACGACGAATCGGCCATACGGCTGGTCAAACAGAACATCTATATCGGCGGCACCCTGGCCGCCATCATCCTGTTGCTGTTCCTGCGTTCGGCCCGCGCCACCCTGATCGTTTCCATCGCTATCCCGGTCTCCGTCATCGGTGCCTTCGTCGCCATGGCGCTTTTGGGCCGTTCGCTCAACGTCATCTCGCTGGCCGGAATCGCCTTCGCTGTCGGCATGGTCGTCGATGCGGCGATCGTGGTACTGGAGAACGTCTACCGGCACCGGGAGATGGGGCGGCCGGCCGCCGTGGCGGCGTTGGCCGGAGCCCGCCAGGTCTGGGGGGCGGTGCTCGCCTCGGTGCTGACAACTGTGGCCGTCTTTGTGCCGCTGCTGGTCCTCGAATTGAAAGCCGGGCAGTTGTTCCGCGACATCGCGGTGGCGATTTCGGTTTCCGTGCTGCTGTCGTTGATCGTCGCCGTCACCGTCATTTCGTCCCTGGCGACGCGGCTGTTCAAGAACAGCCGCTCGATCGAGGAGAGCGGCCGGCTCCGCCTACCGCTCATCGACCCGCTTGCCGGTGCCTTCGCCCGCGGCGCGCTCAGCCTCATCAATTTCATCATCCATCGCCGCGCCCTGGCCCTCGCCGTCGTCCTCCTGGTCTGCGGGACGACCGTCGTCTCCACGTTTTCCCTGCTGCCGAAACTCGACTACCTGCCGGACGGCAACCGCAATTTCGTCCTCGGCCGCATCCAACCGCCGCCCGGCTTCAACCTGGACACCACCTATGGCGTTGCGGAGCGTATCGAAGAGGCGCTCAAACCCCTTTGGACTCGGGAAAACCCGGAGCCGGCCAAAGCCGGTGAGCCGCCGAAAATCGCCGATTTCTTCTTCCTGGCCTTTCGCAACTTCACCCTGATCGGCGCCAGCAGCGAGGAGATCACCCGGGCCGGTGAACTGGTTCCCATCGTGAAACGGGCCATCTTCACGGAACCGGGCATGCGCGGCATCGTCTCCCAATCGTCGATCTTCGGCCGCCATATCGGCGGGGCGCGGGTCATCAACCTCGATATCTCCGGTGAAAGCCTGGAGGAAATCCTCGAGTTGGCCCGGCGCGCCGACCGCTTGACGCGTAAGGCCCTGCCGCGCCGCGACGGCACCCAGGTCCGGCCGCGACCCGGTCTCGAGATCGCCGCGCCCGAAGTTCGTGTCATTCCCGATTTGCAGCGCCTGGCCGCGGCCAACATGACGGCCCGTGACTTCGGCCAGACCATCGACGTCTTCAACGACGGCATGCGGGTGGTCGAGATCAACGTCGGCTCCAAACGCATGGACCTGACCCTCAAGGGTCCGGAGCGCGCCGTCGACCGCACCCAGGGCATCGAAAACCTGCCCATCGTCACCGGCGAGGGCACCATCGTGCCGGCCAGTTCTCTGGCCGCCATCGAGGTCACGACGAGACCGCCGGAAATCCGCCACCTGGAGCGGGCCCGTACGGTGACGCTACAGATCCGCCCGGCCAGGAAACTACCCCTCGAGGAGGCCATCGACATCATCCGCAAGGAGGTCATCGGCACCATCGACGCGGAAGGTTTCCCGGAAGGCATCAAGATGCGCCTTTCGGGCGCGGCGGACGACCTGACCAAGACCTGGAACGCTTTGAAGCTCAATCTATTGGTCGCCGTCGTCATCGTCTATCTGCTGATGGCGGTGCTCTTCGAAAGCCTGCTCTATCCGCTGATCATCATGTTCTCGGTACCGCTGGCGACGGCCGGCGGCATCGGCGGCCTGGCGCTCCTCAACACCTACGCCGAACAGCCCCTCGACATGCTGACCATGCTCGGCTTCGTCATCCTCATCGGCATCGTCGTCAACAACGCCATCCTCTTGGTCGACCAGACCCTGCAGCACCTGCGCCACGACCATATGATGCCGGCCGATGCCATCATGGAAGCGACCAAGAACCGCATGTGCCCGATCTTCATGTCGACCCTGACCAGCATCTTCGGCTTATTACCGCTGATCGTCTTTCCCGGCGCCGGCTCCGAACTCTATCGGGGTCTCGGTTCCGTCGTCATCGGCGGGCTCACCCTGTCGGCCGTCCTCACGTTGGCCATCATCCCGCCGCTCCTCGCCGTCATGGTGCGCAAGCCGGCCGCCGAGGAGGCCCAGCCGGAACCGGTCAAGCGGGCCGCCGAATGAACGGGAACGAAGACGAAGACGAAATCGCGAAGCTCCGCGCGGCCATCGAACGGGCCGAAACCCAGGAACGGGAATTCATGGCGGCGGAAGCCGAACTTGAGCACGCCGGGCGGCGTATCAGCGATCAGCTGGAACGGTTGGGCGGACGGGACCCGGTAAGCGAGCGAAAACTCGCCGAGCTGCGCCGGACCCGAGATATCAACACCGGGGACAGCCGCCGGTTGCGCGAACGTTTGAGGGACCTGCGCCGGGAACTGGCGGCGGTGGAGACGGGCGCGGGAGAGGCGGGCGAGCGCTGAACAGTGTCGCCGCATCACCCACTTTTTCGCCGCGTTACTCCCGCAAGCAATTATTGATCGTGAGTCCTGCGGGCAACACTGTGGCTATGTCACCGCATGCCGGATCGAGTAGCTCTTGCGGGAGATCAGTCGCTTGTCTGAGTTGTTTGTTGAAGAGGAGGCGGCCCAGTCTTACGTCAGCCGCTATGAGGCTGGCCCCGCTGAGGTTGGCTCCGCTGAGGTTGGCACCGGAGAGGCCGGCCCGGCTGAGATTTGCGCCGCTGAGGTTGGCCATTTGTAGGTTGGCCCCGCTGAGGTCGGCTGCGGTGAGGTTGGCGCCGCTGAGGTTGGCTCCGAATAGGCCGGTCTTGCTGAGGTTGGCTCCGAATAGGCCGGTCTTGCTGAGGTTGGCTCCGAAGAAGTCGGCCCCGGTGAGTTTAGCACCGAATAGGCCGGCCCCGATGAGGCTGGCGCCGCTGAGGTTGGCCCCGTTGAGGTTGGCTCCTGAGAGTTCGGCCCCACTAACGTCGGCACCGTTGAGGGCGACCCCGCTGAGGTTGGTCCCGATTTGCTCGAAGCCTTTCAAGTTGGCTCGCCGCAAATTAGCGTCCCGAAGATCACTGAAGGATAGGTCGGCGTCTTTTAAGTTGGCGTGCTGCAGATTAGCGTCCCGAAGATCACTGAACGATAAGTCGGTTTTGGAGAGGTCCGCGTAATGGAGATCGAAGGGTCGCTGAAAGCGTTCCAAGAACATGGCGCCGCCGATCACCCCAATTCCGGCCGTGATATATGTACACAAGACCAACCGGACGCTCCATTCCCGCCGCCATGCCTGCGACAGATGAACGAGCGTTACGAAGACGGTGAGGATCAGAAGGCCGTAACCCAATTCCTTTGGGATGGCCATGGCTTTCCAGGTGAAAGCCGCCAAGATTGCGGGAACCAACAAATAAAGAACGGCTTCTGACAACCGCCGCAACACGGGATGGCGCATCGGCGAGATGACAATGGCCCGCTTAACGGCTCTATCGTTAGCAATCTCGTCCAGATGATGCCAGTGCTGGACGTAAATTTGGAGGTAGATACGAACGCCGATGAGCAGCAGCGGTCCGACAATGAGCAGTGCCTTTGCCGAGGTGGCGCCGACCGACGGCACGGAAACCGTGGCCGCCGGGTATAGCAAATAGGCGTCCGGCTGGCCAATGGCCAGGAGTGAGAACAGGCCCAACGCCAACAGGGACAGCATCAGACGAGTGACGGTTTTCGCCGTCTCGGTCAAACCGGCGACGATTTGATCGTCGGTATAGTCTTCATGCGTTACCATATCTATGCCCCTCCGAGTTGTATTCCCGTTAGTTTAGACCTAAAGGCGAGAATCCGTCGCGGAGGTTCTTGATCGCCACCTCGATCAACAGAAGTCCGGCAGTTTGACCAAGCCACTCCAGTTCACACCTTGGCCAACGGCTCGATCACTGAGCTTTTGTTCTATCTTTGAGAGCTTTGCATAAATCCGTTTGGTGTGATTCCTTCGATTGAGGATAGAGGTTGATCGGGGGTTGTGATGTCGCATCGTCTGACGGGTCAGTTGGGTTTTTCGGAGGCGGCCT
>Ga0056135_10000062_pt1 | contig 36216 bp, 25 predicted proteins | sample WorMetG1aBELIZE1_FD_67481 | JGI IMG/M metagenome (GOLD analysis project Ga0056135, IMG submission 67481) | Marine gutless worms symbiont microbial communities from Max Planck institute for Marine Microbiology, Germany - Inanidrilus... ...
CGCCGGCTATGCGCTGTTCGTGCTGGCGGCGGCCCTCTCTGGCGGCGCCGGGGCGGCAGCGCTCATCGGATCTCTCGCCGTGCTGCTGACGCTGCCGTTCCGGGTGGCGCTCTTCGACGAGTTCCCCGCCTGGTGGGCGGGTCAGGCGATGCCGTTCTCGGTGAACCTTCAGCTCTTGATCCTGTGTACCGGGGCATTGATCACCGGCCGGGCAATTTCCGACCTGACTTCGGAGACCGACCGCCGCCGCCAGAGCGAGTTGGCGTGGAAGGAGAGCGAGCTGAGATTCCGGGATTTCGCCGGCGCGGCGAGCGACCTGTTCTGGGAAACCGGTCCGGATCTGAGGTTCCTGTGGGTCTCCGAGAACCTGAAGACCCTGGTCGGAATCTCCCCGTCGCGCCCCCTGAGAAAGACACGCTGGGAATTCGCCGACGCCGACCCGACCGATGCCGACTGGGCCGGTCACGTCGCCGACATGGAGGCCCGCCGGCCGTTCCGGGACTTCCGCTACAGCATCCGCAGCGACGCCGGCGATCTCGTCTGGCTCAGCATCAGCGGCCTACCGGTGTTCGACGACACCGGGCAGTTCCGGGGCTATCGCGGCACGGCCAAGAACATCACAACCGAGACGCTGGCCCAACAGGCGCTCGCCGAATCGAGGGCGCTGCTTCACACCGCAGTCGAGAGCATCGCCGACGGCTTCGCCCTGTTCGATCGGGACGATCGCCTGATCCTGTCCAACGCGAAATACAGGGACGCCATGTCCGATATTGGGGGCCCATTGGAGCCGGGGATGCGATTCGAGGACGTGATCCGGCTCGCGGTCGGCAGTGGCCACGTCGTCCTGCCTGTCGGTGTCGAGCCGGAGGTGTGGGTCACCGAGCGCCTGCGCGAGCACGGGACACCCGGCGCGATGCGATGCCTCTGGACAGCCGACGGCCGATGGATCGAGGTCCACGAGTACCCGGCCGGCGACGGCTATCTCGCTCTTAATCCGCGTCGACGCGACGGACCGCAAGCGAATGGAAGAAGCCGTACTCGAAAGCGAGGCCCGCTTGCGCGAGGCCCAAAGCATCGCCCACGTCGGCAGCTGGGAGTGGGATATGGTCACCGGCGAAGAAAAATGGTCGGACGAGCTCAATCGGATTGTCGGATTCGATCCGCCGTTGCCAGATCCGAGTTTCAAGGACTTTTTGGGCGTGCTTCATCCGGACGACCGGCAGCGGGCCTTGGACGCCGCGAAGGCGGCCCTGGACCATGACGCTCCCTACCAGATGGAATACCGCGTCGTCCGACCTGACGGGACCCTGGGACACATCGAGAGCCGCGGAATCGTTCAGCGTGATTCCGCCGGCCGTGCCGTACGCATGACCGGGACGGTCTTCGACCGCACCGATCAGAAACTCGCCGAGGAGCAGCTGCGCCACGCCCGCAGCCAGAAGGCCATCGGCGCCCTGGCCAGTGGCATTGCCCACGAGATCAACAACCTGCTGCAACCGATCATGACGCTGACCAACCTGGCGCGGAACCGCTTCCCTGTGGACGATCCGGCCTACGACGATCTCGGCATTGTCGTCGACGCGTGTGAACGCGCCCGCGACCTGGTCAAACAGGTGCTGACGTACAGCCGTCCGGACCGCAGCGCGCTCTCCGTGGCGCCCATTGCCGACATGATCGCCGCACCGCTCGATTTCCTCCGCGCCACCGTGCCTTCGACGGTCGATTTCAACATCGACGTCGACGAGCACATTGGGGACGTCGACGCCGATCCGGCTCAGATTCCGACGCTGCTCATCAACCTCGTGTCGAACGCCGTCGACGCCCTCGGCGGTCACACCGGCAAGATCGACGTTCGGCTGGTTTCGGCTCATGTGGGCAGCACGACGGCCAAGGCGGTCTCCGGCCTGAGTCCTGGCGCCCATGCCAAGCTCTCGGTCTCGGACACGGGATGTGGAATGGACGATGCGACACTCCGGCGCATCTTCGATCCCTTCTTCACCACCAAGCCGGTCGGCGAGGGCACCGGCCTCGGGCTCGCGGCGGTCCAGGGTATCGTCGAGGCCCACGGCGGCGCCGTCGCCGTGACCAGTGCGCCCGGCGAGGGGACCACGGTCGACGTCTATTTTCCTTTGGTGACGGCGGACCCACAGGACGGGGGATCGGCAGCCCAGGCGTAGCCCCCCGCCGGGAGTGAAAATGGTACGTGCGCCCGCCCTTCGGGTAGCGCGCCACCTTCAAATCCTCCTCGACGATATGGTGCAGCAGCGAGTCGTGCAGCCGATCCTTGAGCACCGAAAGCGGCTCGTACTCCTTGCCGGCAGTTTGTTCGTGGATGTCCCTGAGCGCTCAATTCAGGCGCAGGTGTTCCTCCTTGTGGGCCTTGCGCTCGGGGAAGTGGACCGTCGTTTGCGGCGATCAAGAACCCGGACCTCGAAATGCCGACGCCCCTCGGCCCGCTGCTGTTTGTCGAGAACAACTTGAACAATATTGCCTGACATTATTGACCCTGCAGCGCATGTACGATCATCATGCACCGAAGGATACGAGCTTCGGGGTCAAGTTCGGCGATGCCGTACCCATCAAGATACCGCCGCGGTTCCCAGAACTCGGTGAAGAGCCAATTCCCTTCAGCCCACAGTGAGTTCGACCATGATCATACGACCGGCTTTGGTATGCGTTCTGGGAGACGATAGCGCCTCGACGGGTTCTCACGAACAATTGCGCGGGTAGAGGTAACAACGAGCAGGGGCTGCTGCGATGGCAGCATGTTTGGCTATGTTTCCAAATAAATTCTCTGTCTCCAGCACATTAAAAAGCCCTCAGACATCCCTTTCCTCAGACAAGACCCCTAAGACCTATAACAAAAAATTCCATATATTCGGAAAAACCGAAATAACTTACTACTGTTTTGATCGATTTTTTGAGAATCGAATCGTCATCGGCTGCCGGAAGGATCTCGAGCAGGCTGATTTCTATCTTACGATGCCCCGAGTCGCCTGAGGATCATCGATGTCCGATACAGACGGAATCAGCGGATTTGGGCGCATCGTAATCTTCGGAAGATTCGGTCCGCTTCTCTTGGCGTTTTCGAGAACCTGCGCTGATATGGAAGTGCAGGTCTATCTGCTGGAAGCGACCGACAACCCGCCCCGGCGGGGCCGGTTCTCTTCGGCGCTCGCTGGGATGGAAACCGTTTCGCCAAGCAAGGTCGGGGAACCCGAGGGCATCGAAGCGGTGAAGGACTACATCAGGAGGACCAACGCGGACGCGCTCATATCGGTTTCAGAAAACACGTTGGTGTGGCTGTCAAAGCACCGCGACGAATTTGAACCGGACTGCAAGCTGCTCTGCCCGGACCATGAATGCCTGACACGAATTGGGTCAAAGAAATACCAGATTGAGATCGCCGAGAAGTCGGGATTTCAGGTCTTGCCGACATGGTATCTGAATGAGAAGAAGGACTGCGAACAGATTTCGGAAAGTGCTTTTCCGATTTGCGTGCGCCCCTCCGATCCCACCATGGTCGAGCCCGCATTCAAGGCACGCGTCTTTCATTCCAAGGACCTGTTGGAGGAGTTCCTCTCATCCATGCAGGAGATTCGCGAATCGATTATCGCCCAGCCATTTCGCGATCTCCCCGACCTGAAAGTTCACGGAATTCGGTCCGAGGACGGCCGGATTCTGGCCATGGAGCCGTTCTTCGTCGAACGCAAGTTCGAAGGCGTCACGCTGACCCTCATGCGCGCCGAGTTTCCCCCGGGAACGCGCGAAGCTTGTGAGAAGTTTGCCGAGTTGGCGGGCCTAAGCGGGGGATTCCACTTCGACCTCTTGTATTCCCCCGAAGAGAACCGGGTCTTTTATCTCGAGGTCAATGTGCGAATGGGCGGCATCACGGACAAGGCCAAGGCGTTCGGATACGATCAACCTCAGTTGATCCTCCAATCTTATAGTCATTCCCGGCCTCGAACTAGAAACCGGCGCGCCGTTGCCAATGGTCGCGTTGTCGTCAAACGCGCGGTGCTGAAGCACATGTTGAAGGCCGTGAAGGGAGAGCTGACCGAACTGGACTATCCGCCCGTCGGGCGGACAAAGCATATTCTGCTTTCCCTGAGGGATCTGATCGCCGCTCGGGACGCCGTGTTCGACTGGCGCGATCTCCGCGGCAGTCTATGGTTCATGCTGCAACCGCCTTAAACGCCGAGCCCTGGCCGCCGGCCGACGTGGCCTCCGGTTCCTAGAGAACCCAAATCCGATCGTTGATGCCGTTTTCCAGTATTCGCCGGATCGACGCGCCGAACGGCGCGGCGAGTGGCACTGGTGGCAGGTCTCCCAGACGGTCAAGCCCTTCGGCGCACTCACCCATCGTGACGACGTCGAACCGGTCGCGGTTGCGGTCCAGGTAGCGGCATAACGCTTCGAGCCGCCGCTGTACCAGCCGGTTGGCCTTGATGCGGTTGTACTGATCATCGGCCTTCTTGATGAACTCGAACGGATGGGTGACGATCACGACATGGCCCGCATTGCGGGCATGCGCCTGTTCGAGCAGGTACAGCATTTCGCCCGTGCCGGTAGCGGTGATCTGGAGTGGCCGCAGCATTTGCGTACCACTGCGACCTGCAGCCTCGAAACAGGTGACCGGCAGTTCGAGCACGCCCTCGATGCGTTGCCGTCCACCGGTCAAGCAGATCGCCTCGTCGGGCGGTCGTTGGACAGCAACGCAGATGTTGGAGGTGACCTTGATGCCGGCTGCGCGCATCACGGCGAAGGTCTCGGTGCCGGTATCGAAATTGCCGGTGCGCGCTGCGACCGCCTTCCTTCCAGCCAGTCGAACGAAGGCCTCTTGCGCCTCGGCGTAGATCGCCGTCAGTTCGTCATGAGGACGGCCGAACGACCGGTCATCCTCCTTGATCTCGACTAGCGCTCCATCGGCGAACGACTGCCAGGTTGGGTGGGCATGCAACTGCAGGTCCTGGCCGGCGGCTTCTAGCGCCGCACAGCGTTCGGCCATGGGCGCGTCCCCGAAGAAGCGCGTGTGCAACGTCTCTATGAAAAATGTAGCGCGGATGTCGTAGCGGCTGAAGGTCTCGATCAAGAAACCGAGTGCCTCGCTCCTGCCATTCGCCATGCCGTCGACCGGGCCGTAGAAGTTCGGCATGACCTGGCCGGGCGCATCGTACGCCCCGGCGATGGAGGCCTCGGTGTCGATGGTGATGGTGACCAGTGTCTTTGCCATGTGGCGCCTTTCCGTACCACGCGGGCTCACTATAGTCGTGCCGCACGACAGGAAAAAGCCGACCCCTTTGAACTCTCCCGTCAGTTCCCACGCCCGTTCGCCGTAGGCGTGTCAGAATTGCCCACCGTGGCCGCGATACAAGCCTCGGCGCCTCACTCCCCTGCCTCGCGGATCATGTTGCGGGCGATGACCAGCTGCTGGATCTGGCTGGTGCCCTCGAAGAGGCGGAACAGGCGGACGTCGCGGTACAGGCGCTCGATGCCGTAGTCGGCGATGTAGCCGGCGCCGCCGTGGATCTGCACGGCGCGGTCGGCGACCCGGCCGACCATCTCGGTGGCGAACAGTTTGCAACACGCCGCCAGGGTGCCGACGTCCTCGCCGGCGTCGCGGCGGCGCGCCGCGTCCAAAACCATGCACCGCGCCGCGTAGGCCTCGGCCTTGCTGTCGGCGAGCATCGCCTGGACCAGCTGGAACTCGGCGATGGGCCTGCCGAACTGCTTGCGGTCCATGGCGTAGGCGAGGCTGTCGCGGATCAGCCGTTCGGCGGCGCCGACCGCCACCGCCGAGATGTGAAGCCGGCCGCGGTCGAGCACCTTCATCGCCGTCCTGAAGCCGGCGTTCTCGACGCCGCCCAAGAGTGCCGTGGCCGGCACCCGGCAGTCGTCGAAGATGACGTCGGCCGTGTGGGCGCCGTGCTGGCCCATCTTGCGGTCCGGCTTGCCGATCGTGAGCCCCGGCGTATCCGCCTCGACGAGGAACGCCGAGACGCCGCGGGCATCGGTGCTCGCCGGGTCGGTGCGCGCGAAGACGGTGAACAAGCCGGCTTCCGGCGCATTGGTGATGTAGCGCTTTGTACCGTTCAACACGTACGCATCGCCGTCGCGCCGGGCGCTGGCGCGCAGCGAGCCGGCGTCGGAGCCGGCCTCCGGCTCGGTCAGCGCAAAGGCGCCGACGATCTCGCCGGCGGCCAGTTTCGGCAGGTAGCGGGTCTTCTGCTCGTCGGTGCCGTCGAGGACGATGCCCTGACCGCCGATGCCATTGTTGGTGCCGACCACCGAGCGGAAGGCCGGCGACGTCTGGCCGAGCTCGAAGGCGAGCAGGATCTCCTCTTCCGTGTTCAGCCCGAGGCCGCCGTAGGCCTCGGGGAGCGCGAAACCGAACAGGCCCAGGGCCCGCATCTCCTCAACGACTTCGGCCGGCACCGCGTCCGCTTCGGCGACCTGGTCCTCCAGCGGGACAAGCCGCTCGCGGACGAAGCGCGACACCGTGTCGAGAAGCTGACGGAGGGTTTCCGCATCGAGGGCCACGGCAGTTCCCTTCTCAGGCGATCTCGAACAGGCCGGCAACCCCCATGCCACCGGCGACGCACATGGTGACGACAACGTATCGGGCGCCGCGGCGGCGGCCCTCGATCAGCGCGTGGCCGGCCATACGGGCGCCGGTCATGCCGTAGGGGTGGCCGATGGAGATGGAGCCGCCGTTGACGTTCAGCTTGTCCATGGGAATGCCGAGCCGGTCGCGGCAATAGACCACCTGGACGGCGAAGGCTTCGTTCAGTTCCCACAGATCGATATCGTCGACGCCGAGGCCGTTGCGCTCCAGGAGCCGCGGCACGGCGAGCACGGGCCCAATGCCCATCTCGTCGGGCTCGCAGCCGGCGACGGCGAGGCCGCGGAAGATCCCCAGCGGCTGGAGGCCGCGCCGCTCGGCCTCGCGGGCATCCATCACCACACACGCCGAGGCGCCGTCGGAAAGCTGGCTGGCGTTGCCGGCGGTGACGATCCCGTCGGGTCCCTGCACCGGCGCCAGCGAGGCGAGATTCTCCAGCGTCGTTCCCGGGCGGTTGCACTCGTCGCGGGCGATGGTGACGTCCTCGTCGCGGGTTTCCTTGGTCTCCCGATTCTCGATGCGCATCGTCACCGTCATCGGCACGATCTCGTCGTCGAGGCGGCCGTCGTTCTGCGCCGCCTCGGTCCGCGCCTGGCTCTCGGCGGCGTAGACGTCGCAGACCTCGCGCTCCAGGCCGTAGCGCTTGGCGACGATCTCGGCGGTGTCGATCATCGGCATCCACAGGGACGGCATGTGCTCCATCAGCCACGGCTCGGTGATGTGCTTCATGTTGAGGTTGGCCTGGGTGAGGCTGATGGACTCGACGCCGCCGGCCACCGCCGCCGGCACGCCATCAACGATCACCCGCTGGGCGGCGAAGGCGATGGCCTGTAGGCCCGAGGCGCAAAAGCGGTGGACCGTGGTGCCGCCGGCACTGACCGGCACGCCGCCCCGCACGGCGGCAAGGCGGGCGATGTTCTGGCCCGTGGCGCTCTCCGGCAGGCCGCAGCCGAAGATCACGTCCTCCACCTCGCCCGGATCGATGCCGGCGCGCTCGACGGCGGCATGAATGGCGTGGCCGCCCAGCACCGCCCCGTGGGTGATGTTGAAGGCGCCGCGGAACGCCTTGCCGATGGGCGTTCTGGCGGTCGAGACGATGACGGCTTCGGACATGGTTTCCCCCCTCTTATCCCGAATCAGCCTGATTACAGATCGGTGAAGCGGCCGCCGTCGCGGACCAGACGTTCCAGCAGCGGTGCCGGCGTCCACCACGGCCCATGCTCGGCGTGGAACGCCTTCACCCGTTCGTAGACGGCATCGAGCCCCACCTCGTCGGCGTAGAACATCGGCCCGCCCCGGTAGGATGGGAACCCGTAGCCGTTCAGGTAGATGATATCGATGTCGGCCGACCGCTGGGCGATCTTCTCCTCAAGGATCCTGGCGCCCTCGTTGATCAGCGCGTAGACGCAGCGCTCAAGAATGTATGCGTCGTCCAGGTCGCGGCGCTGGATCCCCTTCTCCGCCGACACCGCTTCGATCATCCGAGTCACCTCGGGGTCCGGGGTCGGCGTGCGGCTGCCCTCTTCGTAGCGGTAGTAGCCGAGGCCGGTCTTCTGTCCGTACCGGCCAGCGGCGGCGATCTTCTGCAGAACGGACGGCATGGCGTAGCCCTCGGGAAGCTCGGCGATCAGCCGTTCGCGGATTTGAGCGCCAAGATCGACGCCGGCGAGATCGCGCACGGCGAGCGGTCCCATGGCCATGCCGAACTCGGTGAGCACGCGGTCGACCTGTTCGGGCAGCGCGCCCTCCTCCAACAGGAATTCGGCCTCTCGGCCGTACTGGAAGTACATCCGGTTGCCGACGAAGCCGTCACAGACGCCGACCGGCACCGCCACCTTGCCCAACGTGCGCCCGAGCCTCATCACCGCCGCCAAGGTCTCCCACGACGCCTTCTCGGCCCGCACCACCTCGAGGAGCCGCATCACGTTGGCCGGGCTGAAGAAATGGGTGCCGACGACGTCCTCGGGCCGGCCGGTGCCGGCGGCAATGGCATTGACGTCCAACGCCGAAGTGTTGGTGGCGAGGATGGCGCCCGGCTTGCACGCCCGATCCAGTTCGGCGAACACCCGGTGCTTGAGTTCCATGTCCTCGAACACCGCCTCGACGACGATATCGGCACCGGCGAAGGCGCCATAATCGAGGGTTCCCTCGATCAGCGCCACGCGCTGATCCATCTTGTCCTGGCTCAGCCGTCCGCCGGAAACGCTGCGCGCGTAGGTGTTGCGCAAGGCCTCCAGACCACGGTCGAGGGCGTCCTGCGAAACCTCCAGCACGGTGACCGGGATGCCGGCGTTGGCGAAGCACATGGCGATGCCGCCGCCCATGGTGCCGGCACCGACGACGCCGGCCGAGCGGATTTCACGGACCGGCGTTCCCTCGGGCATGTCGGCGATCTTCGTCGCCTCGCGCTCGGCGAAGAAGGCGTGGATCAGGCCGCGGCGCTGGGGCGAATCCATGCAGGCGTCGAACAGCTCCCGCTCGCGCTTCATGCCGTCGTCGAACGGCATCTCGACGGCGGCGCGGACGGCCTCGACGATGCGGAACGGCGAGAACAGGCCGCGGGCGCGCCCGGCCAATCCGTCGGTGAAATCGTCGAACAGCGCCGCATTGCCCCGGTCGGCGGCGATCCTGTCGTCCACGTCGCGGACCCGGCGCTTCGGCAGGCCCTCGTCGATCACGCGTTGAGCAAACGTCAGTCCCGCCTCCGCCGCATCGCCGCCTTCGATCGCCGTGTCGAGGATGCCGAGATCGGCCGCCTCGGGCGCCGACACAAAGGCGCCCGTCGTGGTCAGCTCCAACGCCTTCGCGACGCCGACCAACCTTGGCAGCCGCTGGGTGCCGCCGGCGCCCGGCAGGATGCCGAGCTTCACTTCCGGCAGTCCGACCCGCGCTGAAGGCAAGGCCACCCGGTAGTCGCAGCCGAGGGCCAGTTCGAGGCCGCCGCCGAGGGCATTGCCGTGGATCGCCACGACCACGGGCTTCGAACTGGCCTCGAAGGCGGCGATGACCTCGCGAAGATGGGGCGGCGCCAAGGGCTTGCCGAACTCGCTGATGTCGGCGCCGGTCGGGAACGTCCGCCCCGCCGCGGCCAGGACCAGTGCCTTTGCCCCATCGTCGGCGAGCCCGTGATCGAGCGCCTCGATCAAACCGGCACGCACGGGCTGGCCGAGGGCGTTGACCGGCGGAGAATCGATGGTGATCAGCCCGACGTCGCCGCGCCGCTCGTACCTGACGACCTCGCCCATTGCTGTTCCCTCCCCGCGTTTTCGTGCACCGCCAACGGCAATCGACCCCATCGAGTTCTGGAGTGTTTTGGCACCATGCGAAACCCCCGCCGAACTGGCCCGCCCCGATCCCATCGAGGCGGTGTTCGACTAGATTGATTCGAGCAAGGCCGCCGCCTGATCGCGGATCGCCGCGACGCGGTCGTTCGGCATGCGGTCCAGGGTCCGGTAGATCAGCGCCATGCGGGGATTGCCGGCGATCCATCAACAACAAATCAACACAAGGCGTTAAGGCGGCCTTGGCGAAGCGGAATCAACCTGAGACACTACGGGGCAACAACAACCGTTCGGGCGGACCACACTCGGGGAGATCCAGATGAAAGCCTCTGACCTGTTCGTGAAGTGCCTCGAAGCCGAGGGCGTCGAGCGCATCTTCGGCGTTCCCGGCGAGGAGAACGCCGACGTGATGATTTCGCTCCTGGACAGTCCGATCGAGTTCGTGCTGTGCCGCCATGAGCAGGCCGCGGCCTTCGCCGCCGATGCCTACGGGCGGATCACCGGCAAGTCGGGCGTGTGCCTCGCGACCCTGGGCCCCGGGGCGACCAATCTGGTCACCGGGCTCGCCGACGCCAACATGGACCGGGCGCCGGTGGTGGCGATCATCGGCCAGGGCTCGACCAAGCGCCTGCACAAGGAAAGCCACCAGAACATGGATGCCATTGCCATGTTCCGGCCGATCAGCAAGTGGGCACAGACCATCTACACGGCCGGCAACGTCACCGAGGTGGTGCGCAAGGCGTTCAAGCTCGCCGAGGCGGAAAAGCCGGGCGTCACCGTCATCGAACTGCCCGAGGACGTGGCCAAGCAGCAGATCGATGAGGCGCCCATCGAGCCGACGCGCCTGCGCCGCCCGGCCGCCGACTACAAAGCGGTGATGCAGGCCGTCGACCCGATCAGCCACGCCAAGAACCCGATCATCCTCGCCGGGAACGGCGCGGTGCGCAAACGCGCCGCCAAGCAGCTCCGCATCCTCGCCGAGAAGACGGGCATCGGCGTCGTCAACACCTTCATGGGCAAGGGTGCGGTGCCGATGAGCTCGCCCTACTGCCTCTACACCATGGGCCTGCAGAGCGGTGACTACAACAACCTCGCCTTCGACGACGCCGACGTTGTGGTGACCGTCGGCTACGACCTCGTGGAATACTCGCCCTCGGCGTGGAATCGCACCGGCGACAAGAAGATCGTGCACATGGACTTTCTGCCGGCCGAGATCGACAAGGCGTTCCCGGTCACGGTCGATATCGTTTCCGACCTTGCCGATGCGCTGTAGCAGATCAACACCGAACTCGACAAACGGTTCGGTGACCGGCTGCCGTTGTTCGACATCGGGCAGCGCAGGAAACTGCGGGATGCGATGACCGACGACTTCGCCGCCGAGAAGGACGACGATTCGTTTCCGGCCAAGCCGCAGAAGATCCTCTGGGACGTGCGCCAGTTCCTCGGACCGGCCGACATCCTGCTCTCGGACGTCGGCGCCCACAAGATGTGGGTCTCGCGCTACTACCAGTGCGAGGAGGCCAATACCTGCCTGATCTCCAATGGCTTCTGCTCGATGGGCTTCGCGCTGCCGGGATCGATCGGCGCCAAGATCGCCTTCCCCAACCGACGGGTGCTGTCGATCAACGGCGATGCCGGCTTCCTGATGAACGTGCAGGACCTGGAAACGGCGGTGCGCCTCGGGCTCAACGTCGTCGTCATGGTCTGGGTCGACGGCGAATACGGCCTGATCAAGTGGAAGCAGCAGGTCGGGTTTGATGGCAAGCATTCCGAGCTGGCCTTTGGCAACCCCGATTTCGAGGCGCTCGCCAAGGCGTTCGGCATGTGGGGCAAGTTGGTCGATTCGGCGGCGGGGATCGCGCCGGCGCTGGAGGAAGCGTTCAGCCAGGACGGCCCAGCGCTCATCGCCGTGCCGGTCGACTACTCTGAGAACCTGAAACTGACCAAGCGGCTCGGAAACGTCGTCGTGCCGATCTGACGGAGGCGGCGCGGCGTCCGGCTTGCGACGCATCGGGCCGCCGACGTACGCTACGATAGAGGCCCTGGAACACCGCCACCGATGGGCGGAAACGGGGCACGGTTGCGGCCGGCGAACCTGCTCGTCGAGCCGCCAAGAGTGGGGGCAAACCGGGAGAGGAAGAGGACATGTCCAAAGTCCACACGAGCGATGACAAGACCAAGGAATACATGGCGCGGTTCATGGAGGGGGTCGAGAAGCGCAATCCGGGCGAGCCCGAGTTTCATCAGGCGGTCTACGAGCTGGCATCGACGGTTTTCCCCTACATCGCCGACAAGCCGCATTACCACGCGATGCAGATCCTCGAGCGTATGGCCGAACCCGACCGGGTGATCTACTTCCGTGTGCCGTGGACAGACGACGAGGGGCACATCCGCAACAACCGCGGTTTTCGGGTGCAGTTCAGTGGCGCCATCGGACCCTACAAGGGCGGCATCCGTTTCCACCCGTCGGTGAACCTCAGCATCCTCAAGTTCCTCGGCTTCGAGCAGACGTTCAAGAACAGCCTCACCGGTCTGCCCATGGGCGGCGGCAAGGGCGGCGCCAACTTCAACCCCAAGGGCAAGTCCGACAACGAGATCATGCGGTTCTGCCAGTCGTTCATCACTGAGCTCTACCGCCACATCGGTGAGGACACCGACGTCCCGGCCGGCGACATCGGCGTCGGCGCCCGCGAGATCGGCTACATGTTCGGCCAGTACCGGCGCATCACCAACCGCTTCGTCGGCGTGCTCACCGGCAAGGGCCTTGAGTTCGGTGGCTCGAAGATGCGCACCGAGGCGACCGGCTACGGCTGTGCCTATTACATGGAATACATGCTGAACCATCGCGGCGACGGCATCAAAGGCAAGCGCTGCCTGGTTTCGGGATCCGGCAACGTGGCCCTGCATTGCGCCGAGAAGATCGTCCAGCTCGGCGGCACATCGCTGACATTGTCGGATTCCGGCGGCTTCATTTACGACCCCAACGGGCTCGACCAGGAAAAGATCGACTGGCTCAAGGACCTCAAGGGCGTGAAGCGTGGCCGCATCTCGGAATACACCGAGAAGTTCTACGACGCCGAGTTCCATTCGGGCGCGCGGCCCTGGGGCATCGCCGCCGACCTGGCGTTTCCCTGCGCAACCCAGAACGAGGTCGAGGCCGACGAGGCCCGAACGATGATCAATAACGGTCTCATCGGCATCGCCGAGGGCGCCAACATGCCCTGCGTCGCCGAGGCAGCCGAGGCATTTATCGCCGCCAAGGTCCTGTTCGGACCGGCCAAGGCGGCGAACGCCGGCGGCGTCGGTGTGTCGGGCCTGGAGATGAGCCAGAACGCCGCCCGCATCGCCTGGGACGAGGACACGCTGCACTCCCACCTCAAGGAAATGATGAAGCGTATCCACGACTCCTGCGTCCAGTACGGCGACGAGGGCGACTACATGAATTATCTGAGCGGCGCCAACATCGCCGGCTTCGTCAAGGTCGCCGACGCGATGCTGGCCTACGGACACATCTGACGGCGAGCCGGCGCACCTCGAGGATGGCGTCCGGGCACCTCCGCTGAAGGCGGCGTCTAGCGCGGACCGGGAGCCTTGCGGCTCCCGGAATGCCGTCACTGCATCGTGGATTCCGTTTTCTTCGCGCCGGGGAGCGGCGTGACGAGCGCCGGCGGCAGCGCCGGTCCCGCGTGGTAGTTGTGGCACGACATGCAGGCGTCCCCCGCCTCGTCGGCGGTGTGGCACTGGATGCAAATCTGCCGGTCCAGCGGCTGGAAGTTCGACTGGAACGTCGTCGGGTCGAGGTCTTCGTACGACTTCTGGTACGCGGCCTTTTCATCGATGTGATGACAGGTCTGGCATCCTTCCTCGCGCAGCATCCCGAAATGGGCGGCGTGCGGGAACCAGGTGAATGGCTTGCGGTCCTCCTTGGGCCTGACCGGGTGCCATTTGATGTTGAGGATTCCGGTGATCTCGGTGTCGATGCTGTGGCACTTGGCGCACTGCCCCGGAGCATCCTTCGTCGTCAACTCGGTGAACAGGATCCGGCCACGGTCCTCGGCCTCCGTGCCGTAGGTCGACGCCGCGATGTCCAGCCACGTGCGGATGAACCGGTCAGCGTGACCCAGTGGCCGGAAGAACAGCGTGTAGTCGCGCCGGTACCATCCCCCGAGGGACGCCCAGGCCTCCTGGTCGACCTCGGATGGAATGGCATCCTCTCCGTCGGCGTCACCAAGAATATCGCCGTCGTCATCACCGAGAATCTCGCCGTCATCGGCCGAGTCCATGGTGGCTTCGGGCGCAGCGCCGTCGTCGTCGGTGACCGGTTCATCTTCGCCGGCCGGCAAGGGAATTCGCTCGCCAGCGCGGTGCATTCGAATCTCGCTGGTGATGTTCGGGAACCAATCGTCCAGGGCATTGACGACCACGTCCCGCGGCAGGGACGCGACCATGCGCGCGCGACGTCGTCCAGCGGCAGGCGTACGGCGCGCTCGATGCGCCCGCTGAGATCGCCGATGCCATGGACGGCAAGGTCGCAGAGCAGCGATTTGACCGCCCACGCGATCCGTTCGACGGCCGCCAGCTCGTCTTCGCTGGCCTCGGTCAGATCGAGCAGGTCCATCGACTGCAGCACCTTCAGATCCTTGGCGTAGCGGTCGTCAACACCGAGCAGGAGCTCCATCACCGGGACGATCCCAGCCTCTGAAAACTCCGGCCATTCGCCAATCGCCACATCGCGCTCGCGCAGGGTCTCGATGTCGAGGCCGGGAACCGACAACACGCCGATGCCCTTCGGTCCGACCGCGCGCTGTGCACCGGTGATCTGGCCGATATGACAGTCCTTGCAGGTCGCGGCAAACGACTTCGCCAGCATCAAGGTACCGGTCGGATCGGTCTCGTGACAGGCGTTGCACGACGCCGGCGCCTTGCCCGCACCCGCTTCGGGGAAATGCCGCCCGAAGTGTGACCTGTGATCGAAGATGATCCGTGTCCGCCGCGTGTAAGGAAAATCGTGAAAGTCGGGATGCCCATCGGACAGCGACGAGAACTTCGCCACATGGCAGGCCTGGCAGCGTTCGTCGGCCATCCGCGTCAAGTCGAATACCGGTCCTTGGTGCTCCGTATGGCAGGTCGCGCAGAGAACCGCTTCATCAAGCTCGGACGGCAACGGGAACACCGCGGACGCCAGTTTGATCGTTGCCGGCGCGGTATCCGGTCCGGCCGCGTCAGCCGGCGACGGTGAAACCACGGCACCCGTAAGGAACAGGACGCCAACGAGTCCGAAAACGGCGGCCAACCCGCGAATTGCCTGCAACATGGGGAGATTTCCTCTCGCTGATCTCTGAACATGACGGGCGCCGGGCCTGACCGAAGACGTCCGAGGTGCCTGTTGCCGTGCCCCAGCGGCACAAGACCCGAACCCGCCTCCGACGCGCAGCCCCAGGCGCATCGATTCCGTCAATCGTTCTCCTCCTTGGGTCCGAGTTTAGCCTAAACGCTTGAAGGATCAATCGTCGCATCCACCGAACCGCCAAAACAGATGACTCTGCAGGCTTGGTCGGGATCGTCTAAGAACCTGCTCCAACAGGGAATCCGCCGTGATTCGCTCAACGCGGCGTCCCATCGCCGGAAGAGGCGGAATCCGCGGCGGCATCGGCCCCGCGGGTGAGAACCTTCAGTGTCCGTGAGCGAAACTCGCGGCGGTAGAGCACCGCCAGTACCCAGATGATGGCAATGATGAGCAGAATCGGATTGAGGAACCAGCTCATCATCGCCAGGCCGAAGTAGTAGGCGCGGATGCCGCGGTTGTAGCTGAGAACGGCCAGGGACCCGACGTCGGCGAGCTGACGGGCGGCAAACTCGTGGCGGTCCGTCTCCGACGGTTCCGGCGCCGCGCCGATCAGCACAGCCGCGTAGTTGAACTGCCGGAGCGCCCAAGCGAACTTGAAAAACCCATAGACGAAGACCACGGCCAGCCCGAGAACCTTGAGGTCCCACAGCTCGCGTGTGGTCTGAACGACGAACGGCAAGTTGGAGACGAACATGCGAGCGCCCTCGGGCGCCATCAGCGCCGCCGTCAGGGCGCCGAGGATCAAGACCGAGGTCGAGGCGAGCAGGGAGACGTTGCGGACCGAGATGTCGGTGATCTGCGAATCGACCATGCGCAGTTCGCGCTTCATCATCGCCCGCATCCAGGCGAGACGGTGCCGGTGCATGGCGCTGATCAAGTTCGGCGATTTGCGCTCCGCACGGTCGGCGAAGGCCGTATAGCCGACCCAGCCGACGACGAGCACGGCGAGCCCCGCCAGATCGAAAACCGTCGCGCCGTACATCCGTAGCGCCTCCAAGTGATTCGGCCAAACGCCGGCGACGTGCCGGCGGTGCGGCAGTCTACGTCAGTCCTGGTCCCGAATGCTAAGCCGTTGCCGATTCGGCGGTGATTGGAGTTAGACTGCGGCCTCCTGCCGTTTCCAGCCCAGCGAGGATCGCGTTGCGGCATCCCCTGCTCGCTTTCATCTTCGGCCTGTTCCTCTCGGTGCTCCTCGCCGGGGCGGCCCCCGTCAAGGCGCAGGAGCCGACCCGTTGGTTCGCCAACACCATCGCCCAGTGGGACCGGATCCTCGACGAGACCGAGGCCCATCTCGCCAGTGACGTGCAGACGGAACGGCAGACGGAGGACTACCGTATCCTCGTCGAAAGCGTGCGGACCCTGGCGACGTCGATCAAGCGCCAGGCCGCCGCCGAGCTTGCCACCGTCGAGCCGTTGCTGGCCGCGCTTGGCCTGCCACCCGAGCCCGGAGCCCAGGACGAGACCCAGGACGTGGCCGAACGGCGGCGGAAATACACGGAGCGGATCGCGTCGCTGAGGTCGCAGATCGCCGAGGCCGATCTCGCTCTTGCCCGTATCGACTTGATCGAGCAGTCGGTATCGGCCGTCGCCCGTGACCGTTTGCTGCGCGAGCTGACGACGCGCCATCCCTGGCCGGTCGCGCCGGACGTCATCGCCAAGGCGGTGCCCGAGTTCTTCGAGGTTCTGGGTGTCCTCGCGCGGTCGCCCGCCGAATGGCATGCCGGCCTGAGCCCCGAGGAGCAGGCGCGGGTCCGCTTTCGCGAGCTGCCGACGGCGCTGGCCGTTGCATTCATCGTCGCGCTGATTGCTCGGCGCATCCTGCTCCGGCGCCTCGGCCCGGTCCCGACGGCAACGCGGCCGAGCTATGGCCGCCGCCTCGGCGCCGCCATCGCCGTCGCCGCGGCCAAGGGTCTGTTCCCGGCGGCGATTGTCGCCGGCCTTTGGGGCCTGATCCATCGTCCCGGCGCGCTGATCTCCGGTCAGTTCCTCGCCCTCGCCGATGGCCTGCTGGGCGCAACCTTGTTCTTCATCCTCGCCTACACCATTCCCCGCGCCGTCCTGGCCCTGGACGATCCGACGTGGCGTCTGACCAACCTCGACCCCGACAACGCCCGCAAGATCTGCCGGCGGTTCACGGCGTTGGCCGCGATCGCCGCGGTCGACATCGTCTTGGGCGTCTCTACGCGCGGCCTGGAGGGTTCGCCGCAGCTCGTGTCGGTCTACCTGTTCGTCGTGTCGGCCATCGAAGTCCCGCTGATGGTGTCCCTGGCGCCCGGCTATCTCTGGCAGCGGGTGTCGGACGAGACCGCGGCGGAGGCCGAGAAGAAGCAGCCGTCCGGGCGGTTCTGGCGGTTCGTCCGACGCGGCGTCGCCGGAGCGCTGGTGCTTGCGCTCGCGATCATGATCCCGGGGTACATCGGGGCCGGCCGGTACATCGTCGAGCAGACGCCGTTCAGCAGCATGATCATCGTCGTGTCGTTGGTGCTGGCGCGCGGGCTGCTCCGCGATCTGGTCGGCATCTTCACGCGCTCCGCTTTGGCACGGCGGCGCATGCACTTCAGCCCCCGGAGTCTTCAGGCAACCAAGTTCTGGGTCCGGGCGATCTTCGATCCGCTGCTCCTGCTGACCGGCATCCTGCTGCTCGCGCCCTACTGGGGCATCCCCCGCGAGGACCTGGCGCGGTGGACCGTAGCGGCCACCGAGGGCTTCACCATCGGTACCGTCACCATCTCGCCGATCGATATCATCCTCGCCATCGTCGTGTTCTTCGCCGTCATGGCGCTCACCCGCCTCACCCAGCGCGGCCTGCAGGACCGGGTGCTGCCGCAGACGCGGATCACCGAGAGCGCCGGCCATTCCATCGTCGCCGTCCTCGGCTACGTCGGCGTGGTCATCGCCTTCGCCGTCGCCATCGCCGTCGCCGGCGTCGATCTCACCAACATCGCCATCGTCGTCGGCGCACTCTCGGTCGGCATCGGCTTCGGCCTGCAGAACATGGTCAACAACTTCGTCTCCGGTCTGATCCTGCTGGTCGAGCGGCCGATCAAGGTCGGCGACTGGGTCGTGGTCGGCGGCCTGGAGGGGTTCGTCAAGCGGGTCAACTTCCGCGCCACCGAGATCGAGACCTGACAGCGGGCGGCGGTGATCATGCCCAACGCCGAGATCCTCTCCAATCCGGTGACCAACTGGACCCACCGAGACCGTCATGGGCGGATCGAAATCCCCGTTGGCGTCGCCTACGGCTCGGACGTGGAAAAGGTGCGGGAAATCCTCCTCGCATGCGCCAAGGAGGAAGCCCTGGTCATCGCCTACCCGGCGCCGTTCGTGCTGTTCCGCGAATTCGGCGAGTCGAGCCTTGATTTCGAACTCAGATGCTATACGAACGACGTGCTGAACCGTCTGGTCATCGGAAGCAACCTGCGGTTCGAGATCGACCGCCGCTTCCGCGAAGAAGGAATCGAAATCCCGTTCCCGCAGCGGGTCGTCCATTTCCCGCCGGTCCAAGCAGACACCAACGTGCCGAATCCGGCCGGCGGAGAACCGTCAGAGACCTCGGAACCAGACACCCCGAGATCGCAGCCCGAAGGCTGAGCCGGCGACCGACGAACCGGCCAGTCTTCTCGTTCACCGCCTTGGCGCCTGGGAGCCATCGCCATGACCGACCTCACCGTGCATTTCAACAAGCCCGCCGACTGGGCCGACACCATCCACGTCTACGCCTGGGACACCCGGCCGGGCGCCGGGATGGCGGACTGGCCCGGCGCGCCGATGACCGCCGAGGGCGGCGGCTGGTTCGTGTTCCGGTTCGGCGGCATCGAGGCCGCATGCCTGATCTTCAACGACAACCACGGCCGCCAGACCGGCGACCTGTGGCGCGAAGGTGAAGGCTGGTATGCGGACGGGGAATGGACCGACACCAAGCCCGCCGCTCCCAAGGCAGCGCCGAAGAAGAAGGCGCCCGCCAAACCGAAAGCCAAATCCGCGGCCCGCAAGGGCGCGATCCCCAAGCCGACCGGCAAGGACTTCCGCGAGGAGACCATCTACTTCCTGCTGACGACCCGGTGGAACGACGGCGATCCGTCGAACAACTTCTTCTGCCGCGACCGCATCAAGTTCGACGCCAAGGGCAACGCGGTCGATCCCCACTGGCGCGGCGATTTCAAGGGCCTGATCGAGCGGCTCGACTACATCGCCGACCTCGGCTTCACCGCCATCTGGATCACGCCGCCGGTGGAGAACCGCTCGGGTCTCGACTACCACGGCTACCACGCCTTCGACTGGACGCGCATCGATCCGCGCCTGGAAAGCCCGGGCGCCACCTACCAGGACCTGATCGATCAGGCCCACAAGCGCGGCATCAAGATCATCCAGGACGTGGTCGTCAATCACTCCTGCCAGTACGGCATCCGCGGCCGTGTGTGGATCGACCACCTGCCGATCAAATACTACGTCCCCCAGGGCTCGGAGCAGGGCAAGGTCGACCACGGCCCCTACCAGGGCAGCCTCGGCAACTACGCCTGGCCCAACCGCGACGACGTCGACAACCCCGTGGCGCCGAAATGGTACCGCGAGCGCCACGAGCGCGATCCCGACGGCGTCGAGCCGCTGGTCGACCCCAAGACCGGCGAGACGGTGCCCAAGCCCGGCTACAACCCCGGACGCTTCTTCGGCATCGACGTCGGCGACCTCGATCCCGAGTGGTACCACCAGGAAGGCTTCATCTGCGGCGGTGACTGGGAAAGCGCGTATCCGCTGCAGACCCGGCACCTTGCCGGCGATTGCATCGACCTCGCCACCCGGCGCCAGAACGTCAAGGACTACATCATCGGCTCGATCAATCGCTATCTGGACATGGGTGTCGATGCGCTGCGCATCGACACCGTCAAGCACGTCGAGCGTGACAACCTCTTGGAATACGTCAACGCCTGGAAGGCCCACAAGCCCGGCCTCTTCGTGTTCGGCGAGAACCTGGTCAAGGGCTACGGCTGGGGCGACATGGGCGGCGGCGACAACGGCCCCTCGGAGATTCGTCCATGGTGGTACACGCGCCTCGGCCACGATCCCCGCGACCCCAATTCGGGGGGCGACCCCGGCTTCCCGCAGCTCGATTTCGGCCTCTTCTCCACCTTCCGCGACAACCTCAGCCGCGGCAGCTACGACGGTGTCGCCCGGGTCTTGGAGATGGACTGGATCTACGGCAACGCCACCGAGCTGGTGACCTTCCTGCAGAACCACGACGTCGGCCCCGACAACGACTTCAAGTACCGCTTCAAGGGCGACCAGTGGATGGCGGCGGCGGCCTACAACCTCTTGTGGACGGCGCGCGGCATCCCGTGCCTCTACTACGGCGAGGAGATCGAGTTCATGAAGGGCGCGCCGCAGGACGTCGAGGGCGAGCGCGACACCCTCGACACCACCGGCCGCGCCTACTTCGGCGACCACCTCACCGACGAGCGCATTGGCGAGACCCAGGCCCATCCGCGCTATCAGCACATCAAGCGGCTGAACCAGATCCGCCGCGCGGTGCCGGCACTGCAGAAGGCGGAGATGAGCCACATCGGCGAATGGGGCGGCGGCATGAGCTTCGTCCGCGATTGGAACGACGGCGAGAGCTATGTGGTCGTTGGCCTCGCCATCGGCGGCGGCCAGGACATCACCGTCGGCGGCGTGCGCAACGGCGTTTATCGGGATTGCGTCACCGGCAACGAGGTCCACGTCGGCGATGGAACATTATGGTTCCACGTCAACGGCAACTCGGCCGGCGTCTACGTCCTCGACGGCCCCGGCAAGATCGGCTCGGACGGGGTGTATTTGAAGTAGTACCGGGCGGCCTTTGGGCGAACGCACCACACATGCTTCGACACGGCGCTCGCGCGCCTCGTTTTAGCAGCGTGCGCCAATCCCCACTGTAGAGGCGGGCTTCAAACCCGCCTCTACGCTGTTGGAGCACAATCGGCGGCGAAGCCGCGTGTCGAAGGATGTGCGAACTCGTCGCTGAGCAGAACGGTGCCTATGGATAGGCGAACACCGCTTCGTCGGTGGGCGGCGGCGGGGCGCCGACGCGGTCGGCGAGCGGCCCGGCCTCGGAGAGCATCCAGTCGCGGACGAACGCCGCCACGGCGCGGGTCCGCGCCGGGTTGGGGCTGGCCTCGGCGTTGGCCTCCATGCGCGCCCACACCGCCGACAGCGCCACCAGACCGGTCAGCCGGAGGTAGGCTATGGCGGCGAAGCCCGGGTCGTTGAGCCCGCGCACCACCTCGGTGGCCCGCTGCCAGTGGGTGAGCGCGTCGGCCAGCGCCCCGCCCATCGCGCCGCCGGCGTTGGCGACGCCTGCGATCTCGGCCGCGAAGGCGTCGGCGGCGTTGGCCCGGCCGTGCAGCACCCGGCCGGCGAGGGTCATCGCCTGGATGCCGTTGGTACCCTCGTAGATGGGCGTGATCCGCGCGTCGCGCAGCACCTGCTCGACCCGGTACTCGCGGCAGTACCCGTAGCCGCCGTGCACCTGGATGGCAAGATCGGCGGAGGTCACGGCGGCATCGGTGCAGAACGCCTTGCACACCGGGGTCATCAGCTCGACCAGCGGGTTGGCGGGATCGAGCTGCAGTTCGACGTCGGTGCGGTAGGCCATCGCCCTGCACCCATGGGCCAGGGCAAGCTGGGTGAACAGCATCCGCTGCACGTCGGAATGACGGTGGATGGGATCGGTGGCGCGGCCCGAGCCGGGTGCCCGTCCCTGCATCCGCTCGCCCGCGTGGTGGCGGGCCCGCTGAGCGGCGACCTCGGCAAGGCCGATGCCCTCGATGGCCACGTCCAGGCGCTCGGCGTTCATCATCGTAAACATACGGGGAAGCCCCTCGCCCGGCGCGCCGACGATCTCGGCCATGGCGCCGTCGAAGGCCAGCTGGCAGGTGGGCGAGGCGTGCATGCCCATCTTCTCCTCGAGGCGCACCACCGAAACGCCGTTGCGGGTGCCGTCGTCGAGCGCCGCCGGGCAGAGGAACAGGCCGAGGCCGCGGGTGCCCTCGCCGGCCTCGGGCGTGCGCGCCAGCACCAGGTGCAGGATGCCGTCGCTCATGTCCTGGTCGCCGCCGGAGATGAACACCTTGCCGCCATCGATGCGCCAGCGGCCGTCGGCTTCCTGGGTCGCCCGGGTGCGGACCTGGGCGAGGTCCGAGCCGGCCTGGGCCTCGGTCAGGCACATGGTGGCGAGCCACTCGCCCGACGCCAGCCGCGGCAGGTAGCGTTGCTTCTGTTCGTCGGAGCCGTTGATCAGCACGGCGCGGATGCCGGCCTGGGCCAATGAGAGAATCATCTGAAAGGTAACGCAGGCACCCGACAGCATCTCGGAGACGGCCGAGCCCAGCGCGTGGGGCAGCCCCATTCCGCCATAGTCCTCCGGCGAGGCGATGCCCGGCCAGCCGGCCTCGCAATAGCGCGCGTAGGCGGTGACAAAGGCCGGCGGCATCTTCACCCGGCCGTCGGCCAGGTCGCACGGCTCGCTGTCGGCGATGGGGTCCAGGGGCGCGATCTCGGCATCGATGAACCGCCCGGCCTGGACCAAAATCTCGCTCGCCAGTTCGTCGTCCCAATCGTCCAGCCGCGCCGCCTCGGCGCCGTGGCGAAGGGCGAACAGCATGTCGTCGACGGGTGCCCGGTAGTCGATCATCTCGGCGCCCTCAATCGATGTCGATGACGTCAGGATCCCCGCCGCCGTACAGCTTCTCGACCGCGTCGGCGCGGCGGTCCAGGACGGCGCGCTGGTTGATGTAGCCCTTGTCGGTGATCTCGTTGGCGTCGATGGAGGGCGGCGCCGCCAGCACCAAGGCCTTGGCTATGCGCGTGCTGTTGCCGGGATTGGCGGCGTTGTGCTGGCGCAGCCCCTCGCGGATGTGGTCGCGCACCTCGGGGCGGTTGATCAACTGGTCGGGCGGCGTGTCCTTCGGCGCGTCGGGACACAGGCCCAAACAAGCCGCGGGATTGGGGAACACCAGCAGACCGACGTCCTCGCGGTCGTGTCCGGTGACCACGGCGTCCTGGATCGCCGGCGCCGCGGCGCCGATGGCGGCGATGCGCAGCGCGCCGACGTGGACCCAGGTCCCCGACATCAGCTTGAAATCCTCGGCGGTGCGGCCGTCGAACACCACGCCCTTGGCCGGGTCGGCGTCATCGGCGAGCTTGCCGGCGTCGCCGATGCAGTAGAAGCCGTCCTCGTCGAAGGCGGCCTTGGTCAGCGCCTCGTCCTTCCAGTAGCCGGGCGTGACGTTGGGGCCGCGGACCCGCATCTCCAGCTTATCGCCGTTGGGGACCATCTTGAGCTCGGAGCCCGGCGCCGGCAGGCCGATGACGCCGGGCCGGTCGATGAAGAAGTGGACGCTGGTGACCAGCGGCGACGTCTCGGTGGCGCCCCAGGCGGAGACCATGCGCACCCGCTTCCCCGTCGTCTCGATGGACAGCTTTTCGAGCCGGTCCCAGAGCGGCTGGGGCAATGCGGCGGCGGCATAGAACACGAGATCGAGCCGCGAGAAGAAGGTCTCGCGCAGGCCCGCGTCCGCTTCCAGCGCCGGGATGACGAAGTCGAAGCCGCGCGGGACGTTGAAGTAGAGGGTCGGCGCGATCTCGCGCAGGTTGGAGATGGTCTTGTCGATCAGGCCCGGTGCGGGCTTACCGGCATCGACGTAGAGGGTGCCGCCGTTGCGCAGCACCATGTTGAAGTTGTGGTTGCCGCCGAAGGTGTGGTTCCACGGCAGCCAGTCGACGATGATCGGCGGCTTCTCGTCGAGGAACGGCCACACCTGGGCGATGGCCTGCTGGTTCGAGCACATCATGCGCTGGGTGTTGATCACCCCCTTGGGCATGCCGGTGGAGCCCGAGGTGAACAGAATCTTGGCGACGGTGTCCGGCCCGACGCGCCCGTGGGCTTCGGCGACCGCGTCGCCCGGGTCGGTGGCCAAGAGGGACGAGAATGGCGTCGCCTCTAAATCCTCGGGCGGATCGGCGCTGACCACCAGCTCGACACCCTTGAGGTCGAGGGCCGCCAGCGCCTTGGCGAACATGGCCCCGTTGGCGGTGTAAACCAGTTGCGGCGCAATCACCCCGAAAATGTGGCGCAGCCGTTCGTGGTCCTGCGACATCAGCGAATAGGCCGGTGACACCGGCGCCACCGGAATGCCGACGTGCATGCAACCCAATGACAATAGCGCGTGGTCGATGCCGTTGTCGGAAAGGATCATCACCGGCCGCGCCGCGTCGAGATTGCGGTCGAGCAACGCCTGCGCGACCGCTTCGACGTGGCCCAGAGTTTCGCCGTAGGTGACCTGGCGCCAGCCGCCGTCGGCCGCCCGCTCGGCGAGGAACACCCGGTCCGGGGCCTCGTTCGCCCATCGCCGCAGATGGTCGCCGAGGCTGTCGGCGAAGGGCAGGAGCGGCATCGGCGAGGACAGGACCATGCCGCCGCCATCGAGCGGTTTCACGTCGACCGCCGCCGGCGCGAACTCCAGATCGATCAAGGGTGCTGTCGACATCCGTATCCTCCCCTCTCCTCGTTGCCCGCGTTCACTGGCCCCCGTTCACAATCCGAGATAGGCCTGACGCACGCGGTCGTCGTTGAGCAGTTCTTCCCCGGTCCCCTCGATGACCATGTGGCCGTTCTCGAGCACGTAGGCCTTACCGGCGAGCTTCAGCGAGGCCGCGACGTTCTGCTCGACGAGGATGATGGTGATGTTGTTCTCGTGAAGCTGGCGGACAACCTGGAACACCTCCTGGACGATCGCCGGCGCCAACCCCAGGGACGGCTCGTCGAACATGATCAGCGTCGGCTGGCCCATCAGGCACCGCCCGATGGCGAGCATCTGTTGCTCGCCGCCAGAGAGCGTGCCTGCGGGCTGCTTCTGGCGCTCGAACAGCCGCGGGAAGATGGTCATGACTTTTTCGTAGGTCTCGGCGGCGCGGGCGCGGGCGCGCGGAATGGCGCCGCCCATTTCCAGGTTCTCCTTCACCGTCATCGACGGGAAAACCTGGCGGCCTTCGGCGACCTGGCCGATGCCGAGATTGCACACCCGATAGGACGGCTGGCCGGTGATCTCTCGGCCCTCGAACATCACCTTTCCCGCCGCCGGCTTGTGGATGCCGGCGATGGCGTGGATCAGCGAGGTCTTGCCGGCGCCGTTGGCACCGACGATGGCAACGATCGAGCCCTTCGGCACCTCCAGCGAGACGTCGCTCAACGCGACCGCATCGCCGTAGCGCAGGTGGAGACCCTCGACCGCCAGCATCAGAATGCCTCCTCGCCGAGGTAGCACTCCAGCACCTGCGGGTCGCGCACCACCTGCTCGGGCGTGCCGGTGCTGATCAGCCGCCCGTGGTTGATGACGACGACGTGCTCGGACAGCGCCATCACCGCGCGCATGACATGCTCGATGAGCAGGATCGTCAGGCCGGTCTCGCGGTTGAGGCGCCCGAAGGTCTCGACCATGGCGTCGGTCTCGTTGGGCCGCAGCCCGGCCATGACCTCGTCGAGCAACAGCAGCTTCGGTTTGGTCGCCAAGGCCCGGGCGACCTCCAGACGCTTGCGCTCGGGCAAGGTCAGGCCGCCGGCCAGGGACTTGCGCTTGTTGTCGAGATCGAGGAGTTGGAGCGTTTCGATGGCCGCGGCGCGAGCGTCGGCAACGCTGTTGGTGATGCGCAAACCCCCGACGACGACGTTCTCGAGCACCGTCAGCCCGGCGAGCGGCTTGGCGATCTGGAACGTCCTGCCGATGCCGGCGTGGCAGATCCGGTCGGGACGAAGCCCGGTGATGTCCATGTCGCCCAACGCGATCCGCCCCGCATCGGGTTTCAGCATCCCGTTGATAAGATTGAAGATGGTGGTCTTGCCGGCGCCGTTGGGGCCGATCAGCGCGACCACCCGACCGGTCGGCACGTCGAAGGACACGTCCTGCACCGCCTGCAGGCCGCGGAAGCCCTTCGACAGTCCGGCGATCTCAAGCATCTTTCCGGCCCACCAAACCGAGCCAGCGGGCGAGCCGCGGCCAGACGCCCTCCGGGCGGTAAACGATGATCACCGCGAGACACACACCGAAGAACAGCTGCTTGATGCCGTCCAGGTCGATGTGTTCCGCGACCACGGTCATCACCTCGCCGAGCGAGGTCAGCAGCACCGCGCCGACAATCGGTCCGAACAGGGTCCCGAGCCCGCCGACGATAACGCCGAGCAGGAGCTCGATGGACTTGTGCATGCTGAAGATCGTCTCGGGATAGAGGTTGTTGTAGTAGAAGGCGTAGAACACGCCGGCCAGCGACGTCATCACCGCCGACAGCACCACGGCCAGCATCTTGTAGCGGAACACGTCGATGCCGAGGGCCTGCGCCGCTTCCTGATCCTCGCGGATGGCCTGCCAGTAGTAGCCGATCTTGCTCGCCAGGATGGCCCGCGAGAGGGCCAGCGCGCCGACGGTCAGCGCGAGGATGACGTAATAGAACATGGTCGGCGAACCGCGGAGCGTCCACAGGTTGTCGACCTGCAGGTTCTCAACCGGCAGGAACAGTCCGCTGGACCCGCCGACCCAGCCGAAGTGGTCGAACAGGATGCGGGTGAATTCGGCGAAGGCGATGGTCAAGAGCGCGAAATAGACGCCGCGGATGCCGAAACGGAACCCCAAACCGCCGATGACCGCGCCGACGGCACCGGCGACGATCATGCCGACGACCATGCCCAGCCACGGTGCAACGCCGAAGTGAACGAACAGGGCGGCGCTGGCGTAGGCGCCAAGGCCGACATAGAGCGAATGGCCCAGCGACAACTGCCCGGCGAAGCCCATCATGATGTTCCAGGCCTGGCCAATGTAGGCGAAGTAGAGGGCGAGGATCAGGACCGACAGCAGGTAGTCGCCGGTGACGAAAGGCGCGACCAGCATGGCGCCGCCCAGCACGGCCAGCGACACCACCGCGCGTTTCGGCAGACCTTCCGTCAGGGCGCCGATCAAGAGCGCCTCCCGACCAGTCCCTGCGGCCTCAGCAACAGCACCAGGATCAGCAGGCCGAAGCTGAACATGCTTTTCATCGACGGCGTGATCAGCAGCCCGGCCATGGCTTCCGAAAGGCCGATCAGCACGCCGCCGACCAGGGCACCGGCCATGTTGCCGAGCCCGCCGACGATGACGATGACGAAGGCGAGCAACGTGTAGTCCACCGCGAGGTGCGGGTGCACGTCGACCAACAGCAGCATCAGCGTCCCGGCGGCACCGACGCAGGCGGCGCCGATGCCGAACGTGATGGCGTAGAGCCGGCCGACGTTGAGGCCGACGACCATGGCGCCGGTGTGGTTGTCGGCACACGCCCGGATCGCCTTGCCGATCAGCGTGAAGTTCAACAGGGTATAGAGCAGCGCGATCAGCACCCCGGCGACGACGGCGGCGTAGAGGCGGATCTTATCGATCAGCAGCGGGCCGACCTCGAAGGCGTCGAAGGCGTAGTCGACCTGGGCGGCGCGGGCGTCGGGCCCGAACACCATCAGCGTGCCGTTGGTGAGGATCATCGCCACCGCGACCAGCAGGAGGAACTGCTGATGCTGGGGCACACCGATGAATTTGTGGATCAGGGTCCGCTGCAGCGCGAAGCCGAAGATGAACAGCATCGCCGCGACCAGCGGCAGCGACGCCAACGGGTCGAAACCGAATCCGATGTGCAGAACGAAGGCGGCGTACATGCCCAGGACCATCATCTCGCCGTGGGCGAAGTTGACCACGTCGATGACGCCGAAGATCAGCGATAGCCCGATGGCCATCAGCCCGAACACGCACCCGGTCAGGATGCCGGCGATGACGACGTTGACGATAAGGTCCAGGGGCATGGAACCCGCTCTACCCAGCGACGGTTCTTCCTGGCACCGCGGGACGCCCCGAGGGGCATCCCGCGTGGCCTGATCTAGCAGTCGGACGCCAGAACGGAGCGCGTCAGCCGCGATCCCTCCAGCCGGGCATGGGAAACACCGGCTTGTCCGACGCGATGTCGGCGGGCAGCACGACGCGCGGGCCGTCGGCGAGGTTCTGCACCGCGACCAACTGGATCTGGACGTTCTGCCCCTCCTCGTTGAACGAGATCGGACCGCCGGTCATCACGTGCTCGGAGATGTTGGTCGCACGTAACGCCGCCATCAAATCGGCGGGAGCGGTGCTGCCGGCGCGGGTGTGCGCATCCGCCGCCACCAGGATGCCCTCGTACGTGAACCCTGTGTTGAGTTCGAAGGTCTGGTCCGGGTGGGCCTTGGTGAACGCGGATTCCAGGGTCTTGGTCATGTCCTGGGTCGGATCGAACCACGGCACGTTGGTGACGCAGTAGAGGCCGAACTTGCCGAGGGTCTTGGCGAACTGGCGCTCGTACATGCCGGGGCTTCCCGGGCTGATCACCCCCATCGGCTCGAACCGCTGCTTGACCATTTCGCGGATCATCGCGATGGCGTCGTTGAGCCGGGTGACGACCATCAGAATGTCCGGATTGGCGGCCTTGGCCTTGGCGACCTCGACAGAGAGGTCCTTGGCCTTCGGGTCGTAGGCGATGAAGTCCTTGATTTCGTAAGGAACGCCCACCTTCGGGGCGAGCGCCTTGATGCCGCCGAGCATGGCGCTGCCGAAGGTGTCGTTGACGTGCATCAGCACCGCCGACTTCGGCGTCGTCCCCGTCGCCGCGAACATATTGTTCATCGACTTGAGGCCACCGGCGACCAGCATGCCGCCTGTCGGGAAGTTGCGGACGACGAACTTGTAGCCCTGCTTGGTGATCTTCGGGTCGGCGGCGATGTTGATGACGAACGGGACGCCCTTCTGCTCGGCGACCTGGGCAACCGCCGCGGTGGTGCCCGAATCGAAGCAGCCGACGAGCACGTGGGCGCCTTCGCGGATCAGCTTCTCGGCCTGGGTACGGCCGACATCCGGATTGGATTCCGTGTCGGCGGGCATCAATTCGACCTTGTGCCCCATGTCCGAGAGGATGGGCAGCGAGAGATCGGCGCCGCGCTGGCACGCCTGGCCGATGAGCGCGAGGTGGCCCGACCGCGGCAACAGGACTCCGACTTTCAGGGTTTGTGCCGCCCACAGCCGGCGGATCGGCATCGCCGCCGCAAGCGCGGCCGCACCGGTTCCGGCAAGATAGCTGCGGCGAGTGATGGGACGCGTGGTCCCGGTGAACGTGCCTCCCATGATTTCGCCCCCCATTTAGATGGCGTTGATTGTTCGGATTTCGGATTGTTGACGGTTTTACGTGGTGTTGTCACGTCAATCGGCCAACCGGCGATATCCCGGCAAATAAGGCTGGCGGAACCTGCGATTCCGCACCTATAAGGGCGTCCATTCGCGCCGGAGCCACATCTTTCATGCCGAAATCTCACCGTTCCCTGAGGAACGTCGCCATCGTCGTCCACGTCGATCATGGCAAGACGACGTTGGTCGACGAATTGCTGCGCCAGTCGGGCACTTTGGGCGCCCGGGCCGGCTCGGGCGAACGGATGATGGATACCGGCGATCTGGAACGGGAACGCGGCATCACCATCCTCGCCAAGAACACCGCAATCACCTGGGACGACTGGCGCATTAACATCGTCGACACACCGGGCCATGCCGACTTCGGCGGCGAGGTCGAGCGGGTGCTGTCGATGGTTGATTCCGTGCTGCTCCTCGTCGATGCCGTCGAGGGTCCGATGCCGCAGACCACGTTCGTCACCCGCAAGGCACTTGAGCACGGCCTCAGGCCCATCGTCGTCGTCAACAAGGTCGACCGGCCGAGCGCCCGGCCCGACTGGGTCGTCGACCAGACCTTCGATCTCTTCGACCGCCTGGGTGCCAGCGACGAGCAGATGGATTTCCCGGTCATCTACGCCTCGGCCATCGAAGGCTGGGCATCGACCGACCCCGCCAATCGGGACCACGGCATGACGCCGCTGTTCGAGACCATTGTCGCCCACGTTCCGCCGCCGGAGGTCGACGCCGACGGTCCCCTGCGCCTGCAGGTGAGCGCGTTGGACTATTCCAGCTACGTCGGCGTCATCGGCATCGGCCGCATCCGCCGAGGGCGTGTACAACGCAACGACTCCATCGCCGTTGCCGGGGTAGACGGTGCGGTGCGCCGCGGCCGGTTGATGCAGATTCTGAGCTTCCACGGGCTGGAGCGCATCGAACGCGAGGAGGCGGAAGCCGGCGACATCATCGCCTTCACCGGCATCGACGGCCTGAAAATCTCCGAAACACTGTGCGATCCCGACACCATCGAGCCCTTGCCGCCGCTGGTCGTTGACGAGCCGACCATCTCGATGACCTTCCAGGTCAACGACTCGCCCTTCGGCGGCCGCGAGGGCAAGTACGTGACCAGCCGCAACCTCCGCGAACGCCTCGAGCAGGAACTGATCCACAATGTCGCGCTGCGCGTCGAGCCGATGGACGATCCCGACAAGTTCAAGGTCTCCGGCCGCGGCGAGCTGCACCTCTCGATCCTTGTCGAGCGCATGCGCCGCGAAGGCTACGAGCTGGCCATCTCCCGCCCCGAGGTGATCCTCCGCACCATCGACGGCAAGGTCCACGAGCCCTGGGAGACGCTCACCGTCGACGTCGAGGAGGGCCACCAGGGCGCGGTCATGGAGCGGCTGGGCGAGCGGCGCGCCGACCTGCGCGACATGGTCCCGGACGGCGCCGGCCGGGTGCGCCTCGACTATCTCGTTCCGAGCCGCGGGCTGATCGGCTTCCGCTCCGATTTCCTCACTGTCACCTCGGGCACCGGGCTGATGTATCACGCCTTCGAGCGCTACGGACCAAGAGCCGAAGGCGTGCTCGGCAGGCGGAGCAACGGCGCGCTCGTCTCCATGGCAACCGGCAAGGCGCTGGCCTACGCGCTCTATGGCCTCCAGGACCGCGGCAAGCTGTTCATCGGCCACGGCACCGAGGTCTACGAGGGCATGATCGTCGGCATCCATTCCCGCGGCACCGACCTTGTCGTCAATCCGCTCAAGGCCAAGCAACTCACGAACTTCCGGGCCGCCGGTTCGGACGAGAACATCATTCTCGTCCCACCCATCGCCACGACCCTGGAGTACGCGTTGGAGTTCATCAACGACGACGAGCTGGTCGAGGTGACGCCCCGGTCGATCCGCATCCGCAAGAAGTTCCTGAAGGAACACGAACGCAAGCGGGCGTCCCGCGCCGCCTGAAACCGGTAAGCCGACGATCCGAACCATCGGCTTGCCGGTCAAGCCCGCGCGGCGTATGAGCGTTACCGCCTTCGCATGGAACGACCGCGAGGTCGTTGCATTGGCGGGGCGGTATGAGAGGGTTTGTTGCCGTGCTCGACATCTACGTCGATGCCGATGCCTGCCCGGTCAAGGACGAAGTCCTGCGGGTCGGCGGCCGCCACGGCCTCGACGTCTACATCGTCAGCAACGGGGGATTGAGGCCGAGCGCCGATCCGCGGGTGCACACGGTGATCGTCGGCAACGATCCTGACGCCGCCGACGACTGGATCGCGGATAAGATCGGTGCCGGCGATATTGCCGTGACCAACGACATCCCGCTCGCCGCCCGCTGCATCGACAAGGGCGCCCGCGTCCTTGCCCCGACGGGAAAGCCGTTCACCGAAGAGAGCATCGGCATGGCCGTGGCCATGCGCGATCTGATGACCCAGCTTCGCGACTCCGGCGAGATCACCGGCGGCCCCGGAGGGTTTACCAAGCGGGATCGGTCCCGCTTCCTCCAGGCCTTGGAAACGGAAATCCAGGCTGTCCGTCGCCAACGGTGACCGGCGCCGGTTGCGGGACGCCGCCGTCCCGGATTAGGCTGTCCGAAACCGCAGGAAAACAGGGGGAAATCGGTCCATGGGTGCATTCAAGGAACCTCACGGCGGGGTGCTCAAAGAGCTTTATCTCGGGGAAACCGCCGCCGAAGCGGAAAAGGCCAGGGCCCGGGACTATGTCTCCTGGGACCTCACCGACCGCCAGCTCTGCGATCTCGAACTGCTGCTCAGTGGGTCGTTCTCGCCGCTGGAAGGGTTCCTCACCCGAACCGAATACGATGGCGTCGTGAACGACATGCGGCTGCCGTCCGGCGTTCTCTGGCCCATCCCGATCACCCTGGACGTTACGCCGGCCTTCGCCGAGACCATCGCCATCGGCGACACGGTTGCCCTTCGTGATCGCGAGGGCGTGGTCATCGCCACGTTGGACGTCGCCGATATCTGGACCCCGGACAAGGCCATGGAAGCCGAGTCCGTGTTCGGCACCGGAAACACGGCCCACCCCGGCGTCCACTACCTGATGAATCTCGCCAACGACGTCTACGTGGGCGGCCTCCTCAAGGGCATCGAGCCGCCGATCCACTACGATTTCAAGCTGTTGCGAGACGGCCCGTCCGAGCTGCGCGGCCGTTTCCGCAAGCTCGGCTGGCGCAAGGTCGTCGCCTTCCAGACCCGCAACCCGATGCACCGGGCCCATCAGGAACTCACTTTCCGCGCCGCCCGCGAGAACGAGGCCAACCTGCTGATCCACCCGGTCGTCGGCCTGACCCGTGCCGGCGACGTCGACCATTTCACCCGGGTGCGCTGCTACGAGCACATCCTCAAGACCTACCCCGAACAGACCACGGCGCTCAGCATCCTCAACCTCGCCATGCGTATGGCCGGACCGAAGGAAGCGCTGTGGCACGGCATCATCCGCAAGAACTTCGGCTGCACTCACTTCATCGTCGGCCGCGACCACGCCGGACCCGGCAGCACGCCGGAGGGCGAACCCTACTACGGCCCCTACGAGGCCCAGGACCTGTTCCGCAAGCACGAGGACGAGCTCGGTATCACCATGGTGCCGTTCCAGCAGATGGTCTACGTCGAGGACCGTGCGCAGTACCTGCCGGTGGACGAGACGACTCCGGACATGAAGATCCGCACCATCACCGGGACCGAATTCCGCCGCCGCCTGCGCGAGGGGCTGGAGATCCCCGACTGGTTCAGCTTCCCAGAGATCCTGGACGAGTTGGCCCGCAGCTATCCGCCGCGCCATGAACAGGGCTTCACCGTGTTCTTCACCGGGCTTTCGGGCTCGGGAAAATCGACCATCGCCAACGCGCTGCTGGTCAAGCTGCTGGAAAACGGCCACCGCCGGGTAACGCTGCTCGACGGCGATGTCGTGCGCAAGAACCTGTCGAGCGAGCTCGGATTCTCCAAGGAGCACCGCGACCTCAATATCCTGCGTATCGGCTACGTCGCCTCCGAGATCACCAAGAACGGCGGTGTCGCCATCTGCGCGCCGATCGCGCCCTACCACACGACCCGGCGACAGGTCCGCGACGCCATCGAGGCTGGTGGCGGGTTCATCGAGGTCTACGTTGCGACGCCCATCGAGGAATGCGAGCGGCGCGACCGCAAGGGGCTCTATGCCCAGGCGCGTGCCGGCAAGATCAAGGGCTTCACCGGCATTGACGACCCCTACGAGGTGCCGGAAGACCCGGAGATGGTGATCGACACCCAGGAGCTTTCGCCGGAACTGGCGGCGCACCGCATCATCGTCAAGCTGGAAAGCCTCGGTTTCATCCGCTGACGCGCAAAGGCCGGAATCCTGACGCAAAGTTCACGCCTCGGTCCAACATGCTTCGACACGCGGCCGCGCCGCTGCTCAGGATGAGGTTGCTGATCACGTTGGACCCTATCCCTCATGCTGAGCAGGCGCGCCAGCGCCGTGTCGAAGCATGTTGTTAGAACCGCTTTTCTGGACGCCGGTGGGAGACCGGATCAGTCGCCGCCCTGCTTGGCGAGAATCTTTGCCGTCTTGCGCGCGCGGCGGGCGGCGCGGCGGTCGCCGCGGACGTGGGCGGCACTGATTGCGCCCTCCATCAGCATCGCCAACTGCCCGCCCAAAGCCTCGGAGTCGCCGGACCCGGCAGCGCGTGCCAGATGCGCGAGGTAGGCACGCACAAGCGTTTTGTGTTCGGCGGCGATGGCGTGGATGGGATGCTTGCGGTCGGCGTACTCGGCGGCGGCGGCGACGAACAGGCAACCGACGAAATTGTCCGAATCGAACCACTCGCCGAGGACATCGAACACCGCGACGAGCCGCTTCTTGGACGACTTGGTCTTCGCCTCCACGGCCGTCTGAAACCAGTGCCGCCACTGTTCGTCGTGATGGCGCAGCACCGCTTCGATCAACGCATCTTTTGATTTGAAGTGCTTGTAGAGCGTCATCTTGGCGACGCCGGCCTCGGCGAGAAGGCGGTCGATACCGGTGGCGTGGAAACCCTCGCGCCGGAACAGGTCTAGCGCGGTTTCGATCAGCCGCTCCTTCGGGCTCGTGTCAGCGCGCGACTTCATGGCCGCTAAAGTACGAACCATTCCGTTCAGTCTCAAGGTTTCGTTCGCCCCGAGTGCGTAACCAATCCGGGAGCAGTCGTGAGACAGTTAGGCATGGACAGACCGGTATGCTTGCCCCGCGCCGGCGGCGCGGCGGGGATGCCGAGACCTGCCTTGGCAAACGACCGAATGCGCGCGCGGCCGTACACCCGAGGGTTTCGGGCAGTCGTTCACCGGTTTCGCGGAGGGATCAGCCCTGGCGGGCCTTGAATCGCGGATGGCGCTTATTGATGACGTAGACGCGACCACGCCGGCGCACAACGCGGCACCCCTTCTCGCGCACCTTCGCCGACTTCAACGAGTTTCTGACCTTCATCGTTGCGTCCTTTCTGGCGGTCCCGACGGGACCGCAAGGCCGCGGACCATAAGGGGTCCCGTTTCGCATGTCAACGCGAGGACCACCGATATCCGGATGACAGAATCAAGTATTGCATCTTGGTACGACTGGTCTTACGTACCTGCTCCCCCGGTATGGAGTCTCCCCCCATGGACGACATCGCGAGCTTTTGGGTCTCGCCAAGCGGCGAGTTCTGGGTGCGGCTGAAGGACGGCGGCACGCGGCCGGCGTCAAATCAAGACGTGCGCCAGATTCACAACCTCGACCCCAGCGGTCGGGCGCCGGCGGTGTCGGGCGCGCCGGCACCCCAATCGAACGGCTGAGCGACCGCGCAGTCCGCTACAGCACTCCTGCTCCGGCGTCGGCATCCATTGCCGCGATACGAAAGCCGGCAAACAGTTCCCGCCCGGTTCCGAAGGCGTTGTCGGAGAGATCGGCCGTTGCCGGCGCCCGCGCCGACCAGTCGTCGGCCGGCACCACGGCTTCGAGAAGGCCGGCCTCGGCGTCGAGCCGGATGATGTCGCCGTCCTGAACCCTGGCCAGCGGACCGCCTGCCGCGCATTCGGGCGTCACGTGAATCGCCGCCGGCACCTTCCCAGAGGCCCCCGACATTCGCCCGTCGGTGACCAACGCAACACAGTAGCCCAGGTCTTGCAGCACGGCGAGCTTGGGCGTGAGTTCGTGCAGCTCGGGCATGCCGTTGGCCCGCGGCCCCTGAAAGCGGACGACGGCGACGACGTCGCGGTGAAGCTCGCCCCGCTTGAACGCATCGCCGAGCGCGTCCTGGGAGGTGAACACCGCGGCCGGCGCCTCGACGACGCGATGCTCGGCCTTCACCGCCGAGACCTTGATCACCGCCCGCCCGAGATTGCCGTCGAGCACACGGAGACCACCGTTGGGGCTGAACGGCTCGGCGAAGGGACGCAGCACCTCGGAATCAGCGCTCTTAGCCGGCGCCGGCCGCCAACGAACGTCGCCATCCGTTAGCTCCGGCGCTTCGCCATACGCCGCCAATCCGTTGCCGGCGACCGTGCCGATATCCTCGTGCAGCAGCCCGGCGCCGAGCAGTTCGCGGATCAGGAATCCCATGCCGCCGGCGGCGTGGAAATGGTTCACGTCGGCGGGGCCGTTCGGGTAGATGCGGGTCTTGGCCGTGTGAAAACGGTCGGGCGGATGCGCTTGTAGCTTGGTTGGCGTCGCTGGGCCTTGGGTTGCGCTGTTTTGGCGCGAAGTGGGGCCTTTTGGAGGGGCTGAGAGCGTC
>Ga0056135_10000064_pt1 | contig 36022 bp, 40 predicted proteins | sample WorMetG1aBELIZE1_FD_67481 | JGI IMG/M metagenome (GOLD analysis project Ga0056135, IMG submission 67481) | Marine gutless worms symbiont microbial communities from Max Planck institute for Marine Microbiology, Germany - Inanidrilus... ...
GCTAAGCTATATTGGGATTGATTCTTCCAGGACATATTGTTCCTACACTTTGGTTAACTTGCGGGTAATTTTAACATTTGTCCATATTTGGAGGGGGAGTTATGCAAAGGTCTCAATTTATTTATTTATTTTCTATAATTTGACTTTTTCACTTGGGAAAGTTTTAGCTCTTAATATCATACTTTTAACCTCTTGATTGGCATTCACAAATTGCAATTCTATTTCCTGGTTTTTATTAGTGAAAACTCTAAAAATCTCATCAGCAAAAGCCTGTCCAATTGTTTCAACTCCATCAAAATCGAAAATAACTTTTTTAAACTTATCAATACCGAACAATAATCGCTTTGCCTGAGAACGAGATATTAATTTATCGTCCCCATATTGTGCTAAAAAAACGGGTACGACAGTTCTTATAAATCCATACTCGTCTGGAGACGCATACGCATCAAAAACTTTTTTTATTTTTCGTGAGGAATTATTTGATAGTTTCATAAATACTCCTGTCCCTGGAATAGATTTATTTTCATCCCCCTTAAAAATCCAATCTTTTATTTCATCATGAGTATGAGAAAAAAATATATTGTGAGAAAGTATAGAAAAATTGTCAAAAATACGTGAAGAGAAAAAGATTCCTTGACCAGTGTGGTTTTCAGGGTCAGTTGTAAATTTACCTTTTGATAATTCCAATACAGAGTGCCTTGGGTCATGCAAATCTAAAGCATTTTGTATTTTTTTAAATATACCTTCTCCATTATCAATAATTGATATTTCGGTATAAGCCGCCGTTTTTTTGAGCGAAATATCTACCATTGTCCCGCCAGAATGATCAATTGCATTATTTAACATCTCAGTAAATCCATAATGCCAAATATCTATTACGTTATCCGGCAAATTTTTTACAGATGGAGAAACAAATTCATTCCACACAACACCCTCCTCACTCTTTTCTGTCAAGGGAATTTCTGTTTTCCATTCTTCAATAGGAGTTAGATAATAATACCTATTTCTGCCGGATTTTTTAGAAGCTATAGAGCCTTGCTGTTCAAGCTTTTTTAAGTGTTTATTTGCTGCCTGTCTTGATATCCTAAATTTTTTTTCTATGATTTTACTTATGCCAACAGGGTTATCCGCAATGCTTGTTAGAATAAATTCTCTAATTTTTTCACTTCGCTGTCGATTTGAAACCATGGATTAAAATAATAATTGTCAACATTAACTATAAGCATTGTCAACTTAACTCCAACCATTGTCAACTGTTATTAAGTATAAACTAGGAAAGCTACTTGGGAAAACACTTGGGAAAATAAAATTCCCAAGTGCCATAAAATCCCGTAGGCTATTGAATTTAACTGGCACGCCCGGAAGGAGTCGAACCTCCGACCACCTGGTTCGTAGCCAGGTACTCTATCCAGCTGAGCTACGGGCGCAAAGAAACAAAAATTATAGTTTGCATTTGAGCCCTGTCAAGGTATTGTTTGCAGATTAAAACAACTTTTAACAATATGCCTGATTTTACCCTGCTTTGGCACGACTATGAGACCTGGGGAGTGAATCCCAGACTGGACCGGCCACTGCAATTTGCCGCGATTCGCACTGACTATGATTTGAATCAAATTGCAGAACCGGTAGAGCTTTATGCTACGCCGCCGCTTGATATGCTGCCGAATCCTGAGGCCTGTCTTGTTATAAATTTAACTCCGCAGGAAATATTGCAGAAAAATCATCTGCCGGAAGTCGGGTTTATAAATAAAATCAACCAGCATATGCTGGTGCCGGGTACATGTACAGTGGGTTATAACAACTTGCGGTTTGATGATGAAGTAACCAGATTTGCCTTGTACCGAAATTTATTTGAGCCTTATGCCAGAGAATGGAAAAATGGTAATTCAAGATGGGATTTGCTTGATCCGCTGCGTCTGGCCAGAGCTTTGCGGCCTGAGGGAATTAACTGGCCGCTAAATCAAGATGGTGAGCTATCAATGAGATTAACCGATCTTACCGCGGCTAATAATATTGAACATACAGGTGCGCATGATGCCTTGGCTGATGTAAGGGCTACTATTGAAATGGCCAGGCTTTTAAAGAGCAAACAAAAAAAGCTTTATGATTTTGTTTTTACCAGGCGTAGCAAAACTCACGTTTTGCAGGAACTTGACCTGGTAAATCCCAAAATGCTGTTGCATGTATCGGGCATGTATCCTAGCGCCAGAGGCAATCTGGCTATAGTGTGGCCGGTGGCAAGGCATCCAACTAATAATAATGGCATTGTAGTATATGATCTGACTTATGCGCCAGATGCTTTGCTTAGTGATGATATAGAAAAACTGCATGAGCTTTTATTCACCAAGACCGAAGATTTAAAACATGGTCAGGAGAGATTGGCATTAAAAACCGTACATGTAAATAAATGCCCGGTAATAGCACCTTTATCAACCTTAAGCGAAGATGCGGTTTCCCGCTTTAATATAGACCTCAAATTATGTGAGGATAACCTGTTAAAACTTAAAGCTATTTCTAACCTGGAGGTTAAAGTCCAGAATATTTTAAGTTTACAGAAATTTCCCTCAGCCGATGCTGACCTTGCTTTATATGACGGTTTTTTTAATGATAAAGATAGAGCTTTAATGGATAAGGTTCATAAATCCCGGGGCGAAATTGTACTTGCCGACTACAAATTTAGTGATTCACGACTTAAAGAGATGTTGTTTCGGTTTAAAGCCAGAAATTATCCGCATACTCTTACTGAAAGCGAAAGTAAAAAATGGCGCAAATTTATTCGATATAACTTAAATTCCAGCGAGGGGATGGGGCTTAGTATCAAAGAGTTTAATTTGGAGATAACGCGTCTTAAAAATACCGGGCTTGATCTGAGGCAGCATAAGATATTGGAGGATTTAACTTACTGGGTTAAGACAATCCAGGTTTAAAAATGCTAAAATCCACCCTTTTTTTCAGTATTAGTTTATGGCATCTATTGAGCAAACCATAGCCCTGGCCGGGATATTTCAGGCTGCAACACTGGTGCAATCGATTGCCTATCGCGGCATGTTTGAGCTAACTGACCTTGAGACTTGCATAAAAAGCCTTATGGCTACTGATGCGCCGGATACACTTTCGGTGTATGGCGAGAGGATACAGGTGTTAAAGCTTGGGCTTAATTCCTTAATTAATAATTTTAACGGCCAGACCAAAGATCCAAGAGCAGTCGAACTTGCTCGTTACATCATAAACATATTAGTTTTGGAAAAAAAACTATCACAGAATCCGGACCTGCTTGATAAGTTGGCTGAAGGTATAGAAAGAGCGCGCCAACAAACCGAGCATTTTCCAATAGCCCATGAAAATATAACTTCGGCTTTGGCCAATCTATACAAGCAAACTATTAGCAATCTGGGGCCGAAAATAATGGTTAACGGCGAGCATGACCATCTTAATAATAAAAATCATGCGGCTCGGATAAGAACTCTTTTACTGGCAGCGGTACGTTCGGCGGTGCTTTGGCGGCAAAAGGGCGGGGTGCGCTGGAAACTGATATTTGAGCGCAATAAAATAAAAAATCTGGCAGAGAAGCTGCTTAAGGAAGGATATCCTGTTTAGCTTAAAAAGTTTTGCTATCCCAACCCCACAAATGGCGCTGAGCGTTGCTAAATTCAATGTATATCCGACTGGAATCTATTTTAGCTTCCTGGCTTAACAACTCACAAATTGCACCGGAATAGGAGGCAGTCAGGCTTTCATCAAGACCCAAACTTTTAAGTTCAACATAGGCACAAGACTTGGCATTGTCGGCAAACAGCATGTGCCAATCGGATTGAACTCCAACCATTACATAGGATTCGGGTTTACCAAGAATTTGCGCGACAAGTTTGGAAGCTTTTTGTATAAGTTCATCTTTTTCCTCGGATTTTAATCTCACATTGGTTTGAATATTTAATAACGGCATTTTGGCTCCTCGGGTAAAATTCATTTATTTTAGCTTAATGACCAATGGAAGCGAATTATATAATTGATAAACTTAAAGACATGCAGGGACGAGCAACAAGCTTAAGGGGGTATCTTTGACTATGAGAATAAAAAAGACCGCCTGGAGGAGATTGAGCATGAACTGGCAGAGCCTACTATCTGGGATGAGCCAAAAAAAGCAAAGGCTCTGAATCAGGAAAAATCCTCGCTGGAAAGATTAGTAAATTCACTGGACAGAATCAAAAATGGCACGGCAGAAACTCTAGAGCTTATTGGGCTTGCACTTACAGAGCAAGATGCCGATATGTTAAGTGAGCTAAGCCAGGAAGTTGAGACGCTGGAAGCAGAGCTTGAGACTTTGGAGTTTCAGAAAATGTTCTCCGGTAAAATGGATGCGGCGAATGCTTATCTTGACATTCAGGCTGGATCCGGTGGCACCGAGGCTCAGGACTGGGCCGAAATGCTGCTTAGGATGTATCTGCGCTGGGGTGAAGCTCAGGGTTTTAAGCCAGAGTTGATTGAAGTATCTGCCGGTGATGTAGCTGGAATTAAAAGTGCCACGGTCAAATATAACGGGGATTATGCATATGGCTGGCTTAGAACCGAAACCGGAGTACATCGGTTGGTAAGAAAATCACCATTTGATTCTGGTAATCGCCGTCATACTTCATTCGCCTCGGTGTTTGTTTATCCTGAGGCTAATGAAGATATCGAGGTTGAAATAAATACAGCGGACCTTAGGATAGATACTTACCGTGCTTCGGGTGCTGGCGGTCAGCATGTAAATAAAACCGATTCTGCGGTCAGGATTACCCATATACCAAGCGGCATTGTTACTCAATGCCAATCCGAGCGTTCACAACACCAGAATAAAGACAATGCAATGAAAATGTTAAAAGCCAAATTGCATGAAGCGGAACTTAACAAGCAGTTAAGTGAAAAACAGGAGCTGGAAGATTCGAAATCCGATATAGGTTGGGGCAGCCAGATTCGTTCCTATGTGCTGGACCAGTCCCGGATCAAAGATCTGCGAACCGGGGTGGAAACCGGCAATACCCAGGCGGTGTTAGACGGCAGTTTAAATCAGTTTATTGAGGCTAGTCTTAAAGCCGGGATTTAGGGCGCCACGCCGGTTATTTTAGTTTATTGTTTAAAGTCACAAGATCGTTGGCAGTTAATATGCCGGCTGCATCCTTAAGGCGCAGATTATCCAGCAGGTACTTATAACGGGCTTGAGCTAAAGATAATCTGGCTGAAAACATCTCGCTTCTGGCATTTAATACGTCGATCGTGGTGCGGGTGCCGGTATCATACCCGGCGATTGAGGCATCCAAAGCAGTTTGCGTTGCTTTTACTAGCTGTTTGGCGGCCTTGATTAATTTAATGTCCGACACTGCATTTAGATAATAGGTTCGTACCAGATTATCAATATTACGTTTGGTTTCAACAAGTCTTTGTGTGGATTCATCAAATCTGTGTTTAGCCTCGCGGGTTGCAGATTGCACTGCACCGCCCTGATACAGCGGTATGGTCAATTCCAGGCCAATAGCTCCGCCATCGCTATCCGCTGCGGTAGGAAGTTCGGTATTAGTCCTGCCATAGTCGGCGGTAAGATCCAGAGTAGGGTAATGTCCGGCTCTTTTTTTGGCTATTTCTTCACGGGCGATTTCTGCTGCCATTCTTTGAGCCTTAATGCTGTTATTGTTTTTTTCAGCAATTTCCTGCCAGGCAGCCACGTTGTCTGGCGCCGGTCTGTTTAACTTTAGATTAGGCTTTAATTTTTTAAGTTTACCTACTTCCAGCCCGGTAATTATTCTTAACCGGGCACGGGCAATATCAAGCTCGGTTTCGGCTATTAATTTATCCGATATTGCTTTTTCATGCCTGGCCTGCGATTCGTTAAGGTCAGTGATTGCCACCAGTCCCACATCATATTGCTGGCGGATATCGCTTAGCTGGGTGCCGATTGACTTAAGTTCAGTTTTTCTAAGATCCAGGGTATCAAGTGCTTCAAGCACCCCGAAATAGGCAGTTGCGGTTCTTACAATAAGATCGGATTTTGCCCGTTGCAGGCTGGCATTGGACTGACTTATCGAATAATCGGACTGCTTAAAAGTATGAGTATTTTCTTTATTGTATATCGGCTGGCTTAGGCCCAAGGTATAACCGCTGGTGTCATAATTAAGATCAAGAGTTCGGTTATCTATGGTGTTTTTTTTGGCAAAAGCACTAATTGCCGCTTTAGGCAGAAACAAGGCCTTAGCCTGATTCTTGTTTTCTTTTACTGCAAGATTGGAGTGAATGGATGCTTGATATTGCGGATCATTTTTAAGTGCACTTTGGTAAGTTGTTAGTAAATCATCCGCGCTTGCAGCCGTTATAATAAACGTAAGCAGTAAAGCTATTGTTTTAATAAGAATATTGGTAAGTTTAACCATTAATATCTGCAGCAAGAAAATAGTCAAAGAGTATTCTAGCAGTAATTGGTATTAGTAAAAACCTATTTGCCTAGATTTGCCTCTGTATCCAAAAAAATAATCTTATCATTATCATGCGATTTGACAGATCTTCTGGCTTTAGTATCAAACTCTGTAGCACGTCATTTATTTATTTAATTTTAAAGTCAGTGCGTAAAAAGATATCTGATTTTAATGGGGGAGTAAATTTTAATACCAGTTGATCGTTAGTAAACCTCCGGCACAAAACTTTGATCTTCAATAGGTGGCCTTACATAACCCGGTTCATTCTTAGGGCGTTCGGCAAGTTCGATTTGTTCCGGAGTTAAGTCTTCATAGGGAATAACGCTTAATAAGTGTGATATGCAATTAAGCCGTGCATGTTTTTTAATATCTGAATTGACAACGTACCACGGTGCCTGTTTGATGTCGGTATGATTAAACATGGCATCCTTGGCTTTGGAATAGGCAACCCATTTTTTTCTCGATTCCAAATCCATCGGGCTTAATTTCCAGCGTTTGGTGGGATTGGTAAGCCGGGCCTGAAACCGCCTTTCCTGTTCCTCATCACTGACCGAGAACCAGTATTTAATCAGGATTATGCCGGATCGAACCAGCATGCGTTCAAACTCCGGGCAGGAACGCATAAATTCCTCGTATTCTTTTTCGCTGCAAAAGCCCATCACCTTTTCTACTCCGGCGCGGTTATACCAGCTGCGGTCTAAAATCACCATTTCGCCAGCCGCGGGCAGGTGGGGTACATAGCGCTGAAAATACCATTGAGTAGTTTGCCTTTCGGTTGGTGCCGGCAATGCCACCACGCTGCATATTCTGGGATTTAAAGGTTCGGTAATTCTTTTAATCGTGCCACCTTTGCCGGCTGCATCGCGCCCTTCAAAAATTACCACTACTTTTAAGCCTTTGTGTTTGATCCACTCCTGCAATTTAACAAGTTCAATTTGCAGGTTGGCAAGCTCTTTTTCGTAAATCCGATTTTTAATTTTGCCTTTTTTAGTATAGATATTTTTTTCCTTGTTTCCCTCGCTCATGACCGTTTCCTTTAAAGATTTACTGGTGATTATAGATTGTCAGAAGGTGTTTTCAAAATATAAAGGAGAGTTTATAGTGATTTAGCTATATATGCTAAAATTACGCATATCTTAACAACATGTTGTTTAATGGACACTGACGAACACTCGAGTAGCGGTTCTTTTCTGGCCCGTATCGCTAACTTTCTAGGGCTAAAACGAGAAGAACCGGAAAATATCAGTCAACTGCAAACTTTAATCAGCCGTGCCGATAAAAAAGCCTATTTGCCGCAGGATGTGGCAGCAATGGTTGACGGGGTATTGCAAGTTTCCGAAATGCGGGTCAGGGATATCATGATTCCACGCTCGCAAATGGTAGTGCTAAACAAAGCTAACTCGATAGAAGAAAATCTGGAAGTATTAATAGAATCCGCCCACTCCAGATTTCCGGTAATTAATGATTCCATGGATGAAGTGGTAGGTACTTTGTTGGCAAAAGATCTCCTTCATTTGTGTATTAAAGATAATTTTAAGGCCGAGTTTAATATCAACAAAGTTATTCGGCCGGTTATTTTTGTTCCGGAAAGTAAGCGGTTAAATATTATGCTCAAGGAATTTCGCAATCAGCGCAACCATATCGCGGTTGTGGTAGATGAGTATGGTGGAACTGCGGGTCTTATAACTATCGAAGATGTGTTGGAGCAGATAGTTGGCGACATTACCGACGAGCATGATGTGGAGGAAGAAAATAATATACTTAGTCATTCCAAAATCCGGCATACGGTTAAGGCCACCACCGAGCTTGAAGACTTCAATGAGTATTTTGCCGCCAATCTTAATCTGCCGGAAGTTGATACTATAGGCGGGTTTGTTATAAGAAACATTGGCCACCTGCCTAAGCGTGGTGAAACCATAGATATTGATAAATTTCGTTTTAAAATCCTAAGAGCCGATAAAAGAAGAATTTATCTTTTGCAGGTTAATTTGCTTGGGACTATGGACGTGGACTAAGGTTTCTTAAATGAGACTGCCCGGTAACTTGCCGTATGCGCTTAAGCTTTTTATTGTAATAGATGCCGGGTTTTTATTAGTCCTGGCGTTTGCGCCTTTTGCTTTGGGTTTTTTTGCGCCTATCGCTTTAATTATGCTGGCCTATGCGACCCTTGGCCAGGGTGTCAGAAGAACCTTTATATTAAGCCTTGTGTTTGCTCTTGGATATTTTGGCCTCGGGGTTTCCTGGGTTTTTGTCAGTATGCACACTTACGGCAATATGAGCATTCTGTTGGCGGGAGTTGCCACTTTTTTGTTTGTATTATTTAATGCACTTTTGGCGGCGGCGGCAGTAAGTAGTGCAAGATACGTAAAATATAAACTTAATTTAGCAGAATCCGGCTTTTTAATATCTTTATTTCCAATATCCTGGGTTTTATTCGAGTGGCTGCGTTCATTTATTCTGACCGGTTTTCCCTGGCTGCTGCTGGGTTCGTCACAAATTGATACGCCACTTTCTGGCTTTTTGCCGTTGATGGGTGAACTGGGCGTGTCTTTCTTGCTGCTGGTAAGCTGCGGTATGCTGTTATACTTTTTTTGCTGTAGAGGTTGCAAGAGAAGATTTATAGCTTTTAGCTTTTTTGTATTTATCTGGGCGCTTGGTGCCGGTCTGAATCAGATTGACTGGAATAGTAAGCAGTCTGATAGTATGGATGTAGCATTGGTTCAGGGCAATATTCCCATCAGCCGTAAATGGGACAATGATTTTTTGCTTAATACTCTGGCTAAATATATGGAACATACCAGGGCGGCTATGCCGGCGGATTTGATTATCTGGCCGGAAACCGCAATTACTGCCAGCTATTCCGATATAAAAGATACATATATTAAGGATATAGAAAATTTTTTACATAAAAACGATACCACACTTATAAGTGGTATCGTAGCAAGTGATACGGACGGGTTTTTGCATAACAGTCTGCTTGCTTTAGGTGGTAAGCACAGACAGATTTATCATAAGCGGCATCTAGTGCCGTTTGGTGAATACGTGCCTTTGATTAACGGCATAGTCGGATTTATTATGCACGAATTTAATATACCGATGTCGGATTTTCGCCCGGGAAAAGAAAAGCAGGAACTATTTGAGCTTAAGGATAAAAACATTAATCCTTCAATATGCTATGAAGTGGCCTATGCCGGGCTTATCCGGGATAATGCCGCAGCCAGCAATATTTTGCTTACGGTAAGTAATGATTCCTGGTTTGGTAGTTCTATAGCGCGATATCAGCATTTGGCCATTGCCCGGGTGCGGGCCAGGGAAAATGCCAAATTTCTGCTGCGCGCTACTAACGACGGCATAACAGCCGTAATTAATGAACAGGGCAAAATTGTGAAAAGTGCCGGGCAAAATTCCGAAACCTTTATTAAAGTGCAAGTACAAGCCTTTGACGGCACAACACCATTTGCAAAGTTTGGCAACGGGCCTTTGTTTTTTCTTATAACCCTGTTTGCCCTAAGCTTATTCTGGGTAAGAAAGCCTGCTTAAGTCTTTATATGCCCGTCTCCCAGCACGATGTATTTTTGTGAGGTAAGACCCTCCAATCCTACTGGGCCGCGCACATGAATCTTGTCGGTAGAGATGCCTATCTCGGCGCCCAGGCCGTATTCAAAGCCATCGGCAAATCTGGTAGAAGCATTTACCATCACCGAACTTGAGTCAACCTCAGCTAAAAATTTACGGGCAGTAGTATAGTTTTCGCTAACGATGGATTCGGTATGTCCCGAACTGTATTTGTTTATATGTTCAATCGCCTCTGCAACACCGCCCACAATTTTTATCGATAAAATCGGAGCTAAATACTCAGTGCGCCAGTCTTCTTCGCTGGCGGAATTTATGTCTTGTAGAAGCTCTTTGGTTTTATCACAGCCTCTTAATTCCACCCCTGCCTCCTTATATTTGGCGGCAAGATCCGGGAGAATATCTTTTGCCACTTCTGCTGCAATCAGCAAGGTCTCGGTGGCATTACATACCCCATACCTGTGGGTTTTGGAATTAAACGCAATTGCCAGAGCTTTTTGCTTGTCGGCAAAATCATCAATATATACATGGCATATACCATCCAGATGTTTGATTACCGGGACTTTGGCTTCTCGGGCAACCCTGTCAATCAGGCCCTTGCCACCACGCGGCACGATAACATCCACGTAATCCTGCATGGTGATTAATTCACCGACCGCCTGTCGGTCAGTGCTTGCTACGACCTGTACTGTATCTTCAGGCAATCCGGCCTGAGTCAGGCCATGCTTAATACAAGAGGCAATCGCCTGGTTGGAATTTATTGCCTCAGAACCGCCGCGTAAAATGGCGGCATTGCCGGATTTAAGACACAGGCCGGCGGCATCAGCGGTAACATTAGGCCTGGATTCATAAATTATGCCGATTACGCCCAAAGGTACGCGCATCTTGCCTACCTGGATTCCAGACGGGCGGTAATTGAGGTCAGTGATTTCCCCAACCGGATCTGGCAATGCTGCAATCTCACGCAAGCCTTCGGCCATCGCCCGGATTCGCTCTGGATTTAATTCCAAACGATCAAGCAGGGCAGCATCCAGGCCGTTTTCCTTACCGGCACTTAAGTCCTTGTTATTGTCACTTATAAGTTCAGGTTCGGCGTTGATGATTTTATCAGCAATATAATTAAGTGCATTATTTTTGCTATTAGTATCGGTGCGCGCCATAATTCTGCAAGCGGCCTTGGCCTTACTGCCCAAGTTTTGCATATATTCTTTAATTTCAGACATAAGTTAACAATCAATCACTAGTTATTCGGTGAATCATACTATGAGAGCATTTTTCCTGCCATAGTATGTTCAGGACCAATGTATTAGCGGTTTTAGCATTTTTACTTCCAAATCATCTAATGTCGTGGTTTGGTTCTTAATTAATTACCACTCAAAAGGTAGATTTGCACAAGCTTGGAACGAATAGATTTATTGTTAAAATCCATAAGTTTGGGTTAAACTTAATTAGCTTTTTAAAAATAACTGGGAGGAAATATGTCAGAGGCAAATGGCTTTGATTTATCCGGCATAATTGATGATGCAAAAAAGGTATTGCTTAACCCGGCAGGGTTTTACCGCGAAATGCCAAAAACCGGTGGCTTTGTTAATCCGGTTATTTTTGTGGTAGTAATGGCTTTGGCGGCGGGACTTATTACAGCTCTTGTGTCGTTCCTGGGTGGAGGTTTTCTTCTCGGAACCAGAGGCGGGCTTATGTCGATAATCCTGGTTCCGGTTTTTGCCGTAATCGGCAGTTTTATTGGTGCGGCAATCATGTTTGTGATCTGGAGGCTTCTTGGCAGCCTGGAATCATATGAAACCGCATATCGCTGTGTTGCTTATGCATCTGCCGTATATCCGGTTAGCGCACTTGCCAGTATTTTTCCTTATCTTGGAACTGTAGTAAGTATAGCCTGGGGTAGCTGGTTAATGATTGTGGCAAGTATCGAAGTGCATGGAGTAGCAGCCAATAAGGCTAAAATAGTTTTTGCAATATTGGCGGCTATTGCCTTGTTTATTAACTTAAATGCTGAAAATCGTATGCGCAACATGCAAGGCATGTTAGAACAGTACGGTACTAAAATGCAGGATTTGGAAAATATGACACCGGAGGAGGCCGGTGAAGTGTTTGGTAAATTCCTGCAAGGCATGGAAAAAAGCCGCCAGGAACAGCAACAATGAAACTAGTAACTAATTATAAAACCTTTATTTGTAAGTGGCACTGCAGATTCTAGTTTTTCAACGCGTGATACATTAGCCCAGCGCGGACCTTCCTGTAAAAAAGCCTCAAATTTATCAAGGTTTTTTTGTCCGGCGCTGATACAGCATTCAACCGAACCATCCGCAAGGTTTTTAACCAATCCTTGAATGCCTAACCTGTCTGCCTCCTGCTTGGTGTGATACCTGAAAGCTACACCCTGAACTTTGCCGTAGATCAAATAGCGAATTGTATTCATGTTTTGCCCTGCAGCCTGTCAAGGCCGGCAGAGATTTGTGCACCTAATAAAAATACGCTCCAGGAAACAAAAATCCATATCAGGAATATTGGCAGAGTGGCTAATGCCCCGTAAATTGCTTCATAGGTGTTGAATTTTGTTACATAAAACGCAAAGCTTGTTTTAGCCAATTGAAAAAACAATGAGGCGATGATGCCGCCAATAAGGGCATGCTTAAATTTAACCTTGCAATTCGGCATCAGGATATAGGACAAAACAAAAGCTGCGGTTTCAAATATAAACGGCAAGCTTTTAAGCAAAGTAGAACCCAGTCCACCGATGTTTAACAGTTTAAAAGCTTCCGAGGCGGTAAAATACGAAGTGAGGGAAAGACCGGCACCGAGCAGCAAAGGCCCCAGGGTAATCATGGTCCAGTACACAAGTATGCGCTGCCCCAAAGAACGGCCTTTTTGCACTTGCCAGATTTTGTTAAGACTGTCCTCAATAGTCGATAGCATCATAAGGGCGGTAAATAGTAAAAATATTAAGCCAAAAGCGGTAAGAGCTCCGGCCTTGCCGACAAAACTGTCGATATTATTTTTAATTACATCACCCAGGGCCGGAACCATATTATCGTAGATAAACCCTTGCAACTGCTCGGACCAGCTGGCAAACACTGGAAATAAGGAAAAAGTTGAAAGCACCACCGTTGCCAGTGGCACCAGAGCTAATAAAGATGTGTATGAAAGAGACGCCGCCATATGCATGGTATTTTCGGTAAAAATCTCCCGCAGAGCCACTTTAAACGAAGTCCAGATTTCAGCCAGGTTTTTTAAATTGAATTCCGACATCTTATTTATAATTTATAAGGAGCAAATAAGCTGCTGTCTTGATTTTGCTTAAGTTAATTCATAAGTCATTATTTACCCATTTTTTTTGCACCGATACGCAGCCTTAATGAATTTAATTTGATAAAGCCTTCGGCATCTTTTTGGTTATAAGCACCAGCATCATCCTCAAAGGTGGCGATATTCTCATCAAATAAACTATCAGTTTCTGATTTACGCCCTACTACTATCACATTGCCTTTATATAATTTAAGCCGTACCGTGCCATTTACACTTTGCTGAGATTTATCAATCAGGGCCTGTAGCATTTCTCTTTCTGGCGAAAACCAGTAACCGTTATAAATCATCTTGGCATAACGTGGCATCAACTCGTCTTTTAAATGTGCAGCCTCCCGATCCAGGGTTAGCGACTCCATTGCTCGGTGGGCTTTTAACAAGACTGTGCCAGCCGGGGTTTCATAACAGCCGCGGGATTTCATGCCGACATAACGATTCTCTACTATATCATCACGGCCGATACCATTGTCACCTGCAACCTGGTTTAAATATTCCATGATAGCTGCGGCCGTCATGGGTTTGCCGTTTATTGCTATCGCATCGCCTTTGGCAAATTCTATCTCCATGTAAGTTGGTATATCCGGTGCATTTTCCGGAGATACGCTCCAGCGCCACATGTCTTCATCTGGTTCGGCCCAGGGGTCTTCCAGAATATCTCCTTCGTATGAAATATGCAGAAGATTGGCATCCATTGAGTAGGGCGATTTGTTCTTTTGTTTGAAATCCACTGGTATGCCATGCTCCTCGGCGTATTGCATAAGCTTATCACGTGAGTTCAGATCCCATATACGCCAGGGCGCAATTATTTTGACTTCCGGCATAAGCGCATAGGCCCCCAGTTCAAACCTTACCTGATCATTACCCTTGCCGGTAGCGCCGTGAGCGATGGCATCGGCTCCGGTTTCTCTGGCAATCTCAACCAGGCGTTTGGCAATCAAAGGTCTGGCAATTGAGGTGCCTAGCAGATATTCACCTTCATACACGGTATTGGCTCTTAACATTGGAAATACATATTCTCGGGCAAATATTTCTTTTAAATTTTCTATGTATATTTCTTTTATTCCGTATTCTTCGGCCTTCTTTCGTGCCGGTTCCAGTTCTTCGCCCTGGCCGATATCGGCAGTAAAAGTTACTACCTCGCAGGAATAATTATCTTCCAGCCATTTAAGAATTATCGAGGTATCAAGCCCACCCGAATAGGCCAGAACTACTTTTTTAATGTCACTCACGTGTGTTGCTCCTTCAAAGATGAGTTGAGGGTTACTAACTGCTGAATTACTGTAGGATCAAGGTCAATCCCGAATTCACTGTCAGGGTTTATGCTAATTCCCAGGCTCTGGTCGATTCTATCCAGCACCCGGGTGAAATCTAGCAAAAGACCGCCGGAATAGTCTTTAAAATTCTTAAGAAAATCTTTAGCTGCTTCCGGGCTGGAAAATACCGGCATTATATTAAAATTACCATCAGTATCCAAAAGCAAAGGCTCGGTTCTTAGATCTTTATGCAAACCTTGCTCATTATCATTCATCATCGGCAAAAAAACCTGAGCCGATAATAAATATTGCATAAATTCATCGACATCAAGCGCACCCTTAGAAGCCGCTTGCAGTTTTTGTTCAAGTTTATTTTTCAAAGCTAAAATCTTAATGAATTAAACCTCAAAATTATACAACGAACCCATGGCTTGGCTTTTGATTCTTGTATAATTCAGCTCTTACAAATTATATTGTTAGTATGCAAACCGCAGAATTACGCACAGAATTCTTAAATTATTTTAAAGAGCATGGACATAAGATAGTGGAAAGCAGTCCTTTAGTGCCGGCCAATGATCCCACTCTTTTGTTTACTAATGCCGGTATGGTGCAGTTCAAGGATACTTTTTTAGGCCAGGAAAAAAGAGATTATAAACGGGCAACCACGGTACAAAGATGTCTTAGGGCCGGTGGCAAGCATAATGATCTGGAAAATGTCGGCTATACCGCGCGCCACCATACGTTCTTTGAAATGCTGGGTAATTTTAGTTTTGGTGATTATTTTAAAAAACAAGCAATCGGCTACGCCTGGGATTTTCTTACCAATGTTTTGGGTTTGCCGGAAGAAAAACTCTGGGTAACGGTATATGAAGAAGATAAGGAAGCTGAAGATATCTGGTTGCAAGATATGGGTGTATCGGCCAACAGATTCTCGCGCTGTGGTAAAAAGGATAACTTCTGGTCTATGGGCGATACTGGACCATGCGGCCCGTGCTCGGAGATATTTTATGATCACGGGTCTGAGGTTGCAGGAGGGCCGCCGGGCTCACCGGATGAGGATGGTGACCGCTACATTGAAATCTGGAACCTGGTATTTATGCAGTTTAACCGCGATGCAAATGGTGAAATGACCCCATTGCCAAAGCCATCGGTTGATACCGGTATGGGCCTAGAACGGCTGGCAGCGGTTATGCAGGGCGTGCACAGTAATTATGATATAGATTTGTTTCAGGCTTTAATGAAAAAGACCGCTGAAATAATTGGTATTAAAGATCATGAACACAGCTCAATCAAGGTAATTGCCGATCATATCCGTTCCTGTGCATTTCTGGCAGTGGACGGGATTAGTCCATCTAACGAGGGCCGCGGGTATGTAATGCGCCGAATTATTCGTCGGGCTTTGCGCCACGGGTTTAAACTCGGGGCTCAAGGTGATTTTTTTCATAAACTGGTTCAACCTTTAACAGATCAAATGGGGCAGGCTTACCCTGAGTTGGTAAAAGCCAGGGATAAAGTTGCTAAAATACTTTTAAATGAAGAGCAGAAATTTGCTGAAACTTTAGAACAGGGGATGGCGATTCTTGAGGATTACATATCGACTATGGATTCTAATGTCATTGCCGGTGAAGTGGCTTTTAAACTTTATGACACTTACGGCTTTCCGCTTGATTTAACCCAGGATATTGCAAGAGAAAGAACACTTAAGGTAGATGTTAGCTCTTATGAAGCCGCCATGGAAAATCAGCGCACCACAGCTCGTCTTGCCAGTAATTTTGCCGCCGATAGCGCATTAAATCTTGAGCCTGATGTTCAAACCGAGTTTACCGGTTATGAGCATTTACAGGATGAGGTTGAAATTATAAATATATTTATTGATGGAGAAGCCAAGGAAGTAGCCAAGCAGGAAGAAAAAGCTGCTATCGTTTTAAATAAAACTCCTTTTTATGCTGAATCTGGCGGTCAGGTAGCCGATAGTGGACTTATCGAAAGCGATAAGGCTACCTTTGAAGTATACGATGTACAAAAACAGGGTGAGGCTATCATACATTTCGGTCGGGTGATTAACGGAGAATTAAGACCTAAGAATCAAGTCAAGGCCAGGGTGGATGGCAAAATCCGCAAGCTGACTGCGGCTAATCATTCTGCTACGCATCTATTGCATTCCGCCTTACGCAAGGTTTTGGGTGAGCATGTAATGCAAAAAGGTTCTTTGGTTACCAGTGAGCGCTTAAGGTTTGATTTTTCCCATTTTAATCCGCTAAGCCAGGATGAGCTTATGAGAATTGAAAAGCTGGTAAATTATCATATTAGCGCCGCCCATCCGGTTAGCACCGAGATTATGGATATCAACAAAGCAAAAGAACTTGGGGCAATGGCGCTTTTTGGGGAAAAGTATGCAGACCAGGTGCGGGTATTGTCAATGAGTGAATTTTCAGTCGAATTATGTGGTGGTACCCATGTGGATAATACCGAGTCAATTGGCCAGTTTAAGATAGTATCTGAAAGTGGCATTGCATCTGGCATAAGAAGAATAGAAGCAGCGGCAGGCGGTTCGGCCTTTACTTACCTTAATCAGTCAGATCAGACTTTGTCCGAAATTGCAGCTATGCTAAAGACCGGCAGAAAAGAAGCAGTAAGCAAACTTAAAGCTGTTTTGGAAAAACAAAAAACTCTGGATAAGGAAATAAATGTCCTGCATGCAGCTTTAGCTAAAAGCCAGGGCTCGGATCTGGCTGCAAAGGCAGTTGAGGTGAGCGGGATTAAGCTGCTGTTAGCCAAGGTTGAGGGTATGGATAACAAAGCCCTGAGAGAGGCGGTGGATGAACTTAAGTCCAAACTGGAAAATGCTGTTATTTTATTGGCTGGAATTAATGAGAATAAAATTTCTCTGGTTTGCGGGGTTACCAATAACAGTACGGGCGTAATCAAGGCCGGGGAAGTGGTTAGAGAACTTGCCAGTAAAATTGACGGCAAAGGCGGTGGACGGCCGGACATGGCCCAGGGCGGTGGAACTGATGTCAAAGCTTTGCCGGGTGCGTTAGACGCCACCCGCGAATGGCTAATTGAAAAATTATCTTAATATGGCGCTTATAGTACAAAAATATGGCGGCACCTCTGTCGGCTCGGTTGAAAGAATTCAGGCAGTTGCCGAAAAAGTGGCCAAACTGCATAAGAACGGCACTCAGGTTGTGGTGGTGGTATCAGCCATGAGCGGTGAGACTAACCGACTTTTAAAACTGGCGACCCAGATTAATGACAGACCATCCAGGCGTGAGGCCGATGTTTTGGTTTCAACTGGAGAACAGGTAACAATAGCGCTTCTGTCTATGGCATTACATAAGCTCGGGGTTGATGCGATTTCTTTTACCGGGGGCCAGGTTAAGATTTTGACTGATAATGCCCACGCCAAGGCCAGAATCCTGGATATTGACGAAAGTATAATTGTCGAGAAATTGAATAATAATCATGTGGTGGTGGTTGCCGGTTTTCAGGGAGTTGATGAGAATGGCAATATAACTACACTCGGGCGCGGTGGTTCAGATACTTCGGCCGTGGCGCTGGCCGCAGCACTTAAGGCCGATGAATGTCAAATCTACACAGATGTGGACGGGGTTTATACCACTGATCCCAGGGTGGTGCCGGAAGCCAGAAGAATGGAGCATATAACATTTGAAGAAATGCTGGAGATGGCAAGTTCCGGCTCCAAGGTTTTGCAGATCCGTGCGGTTGAATTCGCCGGTAAATATAATGTGCCATTAAGAGTGCTGTCAAGTTTCGAAGAAGGCGAGGGCACTTTGATTTCACTTGAGGAAGATAATATGGAAGATGCACTAATATCAGGTATTGCTTTTACCAAGGATGAGGCACAGCTGACTATCCGCGGCATTCCGGATGAGCCGGGAATCGCGCATAAAATATTAGGCCCAATCGCCGCGGCCAATATCGAAGTGGATATGATAGTACAGAATATCTCACAGGAAGGGCATGCCAATTTCACTTTTACTGTCAGTCGCAATGATCTGGAGGCAGCCGACGAAATTCTTTCCAAGGTACAGCAGCAGCTGGGGGCTCTAGAGGTTATTAGTAATTCAAATATAGCTAAAGTTTCTCTGGTTGGAGTTGGAATGCGCTCACATGCCGGAATCGCAAGCAAAATGTTTACCGCACTTGGCAATGAGGGTATTAATATTTTGATGATCTCCACTTCGGAAATAAAAATTTCGGTAGTGATTGAAGAAAAGTATCTGGAGCTTGCGGTACGCACCCTGCATCATGCATTTGATCTGGCGGACGATGCCGAAAGTTAAAATCTGCGGTATTACAAATATTGAAGACGCACTGTTTTGTGAAAAAGCAGGAGCCGATGCTATTGGTCTTGTGTTCTACCCGCCAAGCCCAAGAAATGTGACAATTGAACAGGCAGCAAAAATTATTGAAAATTTACCGCCGTTTTTAACTGTAGTAGCCCTGTTTGTTGAGCCGGATGAATCACAGGTAATGAAAGTTCTACAAAAGGTAAAAATAGACTGTTTACAGTTTCACGGCCAGGAGACAAATGATTTTTGTAAGATATTTAACCGTAAATGGTATAAGGCTCTAAAGGCAGAACCTGGGGCGGACCTGGCACTTGAGGCTGAAAAATACTCGGAATCATCTGCAATATTGATTGATAGTTTTAATCCGAAAATACCGGGCGGCACCGGCAGGACTTTTGACTGGAGTGTGCTGCCAAAGCAACTTCCTAAACCCTTAATTCTAGCCGGCGGTTTAAATCCTGATAATGTAGAAGAAGCGGTAAAAAAGGTAAAGCCCTGGGCGGTCGATGTTTCAGGTGGAGTAGAAAGTGCCCCAGGGATAAAAGATAAGAAACTTATTAAGAATTTTATTGAGGCGGTTAAGTAAATGCATGATTATAAAAACATGCCCGATAGCAAAGGGCATTTTGGAATATACGGCGGAATTTTTGCTGCCGAGACTTTGATGTCGGCCCTGGATGAATTAAACGCAGCGTATAAAAAATACCTTAAGGATGAGGTTTTTTTGTCTGAGATGGATGCTGACTTGCAGCATTATGTTGGCCGACCAAGCCCTGTTTATCATGCCGCAAGATTGTCCTCTGATTTAGGCGGTGCACAAATTTGGCTGAAGCGCGAGGATTTGAATCATACCGGCGCCCACAAGGTAAACAACACTATCGGTCAGGCACTGCTTGCCAAGCGTATGGGCAAGACCCGAATTATCGCCGAGACCGGGGCCGGACAGCATGGAGTGGCCAGCGCCACCGTGGCCGCCCGTCTGGGGCTGGAGTGTGTGGTATATATGGGCAGCACCGATATTGAGCGCCAGAAATTAAATGTTTATCGTATGGAAATGCTGGGCGCCAAGGTGGTGCCGGTGGAATCGGGCTCTAAAACTTTAAAGGATGCGTTGAATGAGGCAATGCGTGACTGGGTAAGTAACGTGGATAACACTTTCTATATTATCGGTACCGTAGCCGGCCCGCATCCTTATCCGGTTATGGTCAGAGATTTCCAGGCGATAATAGGCCGTGAGGCCAAAGGGCAGATGCTGGAGCAGGCTGGATGCTTGCCGGATGCGCTGGTGGCCTGCGTCGGTGGCGGTTCGAATGCCATTGGCCTTTATTATGAATTCCTAAATGATAAAGCGGTGAAAATCTATGGGGTGGAAGCGGCAGGCCTGGGTCTTGCCACCGGTAAACATGCGGCGCCCTTATGTGATGGCAAGCCGGGAGTATTGCATGGTAACCGTACTTATATTATGGAAGATGAGAATGGCCAGATTATTGAAACCCATTCGGTATCGGCCGGCCTTGACTACCCGGGAGTGGGGCCGGAGCACTCATGGCTTAAGGATAAGGGGCGAGTTAAATATGTAGCGGTAGATGATGATGGGGCACTAAAGGCTTTTCATAGATTGACCAGAACCGAGGGCATACTGCCGGCGCTGGAGTCCAGCCATGCCCTGGCCTATGCCATGGAACTTGCAGCCAAAATGGATAAATCACAGCATATATTGGTTAACTTATCAGGTCGGGGAGATAAGGATATTCATACTGTTGCCGGGATTGAAGGAGTTAAAATATGAGCAACAGAATAGACAGTTGTTTTGCTGGCTTAAAAGCGCAGAAACAAGCGGCTTTTATCGCTTTTATCACAGCCGGTGATCCAACACCTGAAGTTACCGTGCCCACCATGCATGCCTTGGTAGAAGGTGGGGCAGATATTATCGAGCTTGGGGTGCCATTTTCCGATCCTAGCGCCGATGGCACTTCAATTCAGGGTTCTAACGAAAGAGCTCTTAAGCACAATGTTGGAATTTTGGATGTGCTGCAGATGGTTAAGGAGTTTAGAAAGGAGAATACGACAACGCCTGTTGTGTTAATGGGTTATCTGAATCCGATTGAAAATTTAGGTGTTGCCAGGTTTGCAGATATAGCAGCAAAGGCCGAAGTGGATGGTTTGATTACGGTAGATTTGCCGCCGGAGGAAAGTTTTGAGTTTGATGAAAAAATAAAGGCAAGAGCTATATATCCTGTTTATCTTTTAGCGCCGACTTCTACTGATGAGCGGGTTAAAGTCATCACTAAACTTTCCACAGGTTTTGTGTATTATGTGTCGGTTAAAGGTGTTACCGGCAGCAAGCAGCCGGACTACAGGGAAGTCGAAGCCCAGCTTGCCAGAATCAGAAAATACACCGAACTTCCCATCGCCGTTGGTTTCGGCATTAAAGATGCTAAAGCTGTAGCTACCATCGGTGAGTTTGCTGATGCAGTGGTGGTGGGCAGCGCTATAGTCAATATTATGGCGGCAGAAAAAAACTTACAAAACATACCGCAGGCAGTAAGTGAATTTGTAAGTTCAATAAAGAATAAAAGCTAGAATCAGGTTTTTAAATAAAATATAGCGCCACATTTAATATTAAGCTCCCAACGAGAATCTTAGGAGACAAAAAGTATTTGCTGGCTTGGTTTTCTGGCTATTCATTACAATATTTATGAAACAAGTATATAAAATAACTGACAAAAGACTAGTTACCGATTTAATGCAAAAGGCAGAATACGGGGTTCTGGCTTTATCTTGCAATGATAAGCCTTATGCGGCGCCAGTTAATTTTATATATTTTAATGGCAATGTGTATTTTCACGGTTCGCCCAAAGGCAAGAAAATGCGAATCTTGTCTGAAAATAACAAGGTTTCATTTAATGTGGTAAGCCAGCCGGTTATTATTCCTTCGTATTTTAGCAGTGCCGATAATTTAGCCTGTCCTGCCACTTCGTTTTTTAAGTCGGTAATTATCGAAGGTAAAGTGAAGGTTGTTAAAAAAACCGACGAAAAGCTAAAGGCTTTTACGGCTCTTATGCAAAAATTACAGCCTGAGGGTAATTATGCGGAATTCAAAGGAGATGTTTATGCCAAAAAACTAAAAGGCGTGGCGCTTATGAAAATAAAAATAAAAAACCTTAGCGCTAAATTTAAGTTTGGACAGAATTTGAATAAACAAAGATTTGACAGGGTTATCAGGCACTTAAAACAACGCGCCACTGATGAAGATTTATTAACTATTAAGCAGATGCAAAAGTTCTATGTTATTTAACAGTTTGTACAATAAAGTTCTTAAGTGGGCCGAACACAAACATGCGGACAAATACCTGGCGGGTATGAGTTTTGCCGAGTCGAGTTTTTTCCCGATTCCGGTAGATGTTATGTTGGCGCCAATGGTGCTGGCTACTCCCAAAAGGTGGTGGAAGCTGGCTCTTATTGCTACCGTAACTTCAGTTCTAGGGGGGATTGCCGGTTATTTTATCGGCTTGTTTGCATTTGATTTGATTACCCCGCTCTTACATAAATACGGCTACTGGGAAAGATTTGAACAGGCGCGCGACTGGTTTGAGTTGTGGGGGGTTTGGGTAGTATTTATAGCCGGTTTTAGTCCGATTCCCTATAAGGTGTTTACTATTGCTTCCGGGGCATTACAAATGTCCTTGCTGCCGTTCGCGTTTATTTCGTTGGTTGGGCGCGGCGCCAGATTTGGTCTGGTAGCCTGGCTGGTTTATTTAAGTGCCAACAAAATTAAGGCCATAAGCCCGAAATGGATAGAAATCATAGGCTGGGTGCTGGTAATATTAGCAATTCTTGTATATATAACTATAAGATGAGATTATGAAAAAAGCCCTGTATGCCTTAAGTTGTTTGTTGCTGGTAGCTTGCACCCCAACTTCGGCGCCGGTGATTGACAGATCTTCGGTTTATGGTGTGCCACCTAACGTACATGTTGCCCGCGAGAATGAGAATCTTTTTCTGGTAGCAATGAGATATAACCTTGATTATCAGGAGTTAGGCCGGATTAATCGCATATCCTATCCCTACAGATTACAGCCGGGGCAACGGGTAATTCTGTCATCTGATAGCGCAACCGGTTATCCGGTTCAAGAATCGGCGCCAAAGACCAGAAATACAAACAAGCCCAAACCGGTGCCCAAACCAAAAGAAACGGAGGTGGTTATAAGTGAGCCGAAACCAGCGGAACAGCCAATTGCCAGTGACAAACAAAAAACCGTTGCCGGGATAAAATGGCAGTGGCCGCTTAAAGGTAAAGTTAGCCGCACTTTTGCCGCAGCGCCTGAGGACTACAAAGGCATTGATATCACGGCCAAATCCGGCGCCAGTATCAGGGCAGCAGCTAATGGCATAGTGGTTTATGTGGGCGACGGGCTTGCTAAGTATGGCAATCTAGTAATTATCAGTCACAAGGATATATATTTAAGTGCTTATGCCCAGCTTAAAAAAATCGAGGTAGATGAAGGGCAGGAAGTAAGAATTGGTGAAAAAATAGCTACCCTGGGCTCTAAGGATTTTCATTTTGAAATAAGAAAAGACGCCGATACCATAGACCCGGCAACTTTGTTACCGTGAGTAAAATTGTTAATAAGTTAGCTAAGGTTTTAATCGCGAATAATAAGAAAATTGTAACTGCCGAATCATGTACCGGTGGCCTGGTGGCAAAACTACTAACCGACGTTGCTGGAAGTTCTGCCTGGTTTGAGCGCGGGTTCGTGACTTATTCAAACCTTGCTAAACATGAAATGCTTGGAGTGGCAATATCTGATATTGAAAAATACGGCGCGGTAAGCGAGGAAATTGTAAGGCAAATGGCCCTCGGCGCACTAAAGAAAAGCCACTGTGATTTTGCCTTAAGCATCAGCGGAATTGCCGGCCCCGGCGGCGGCAGCTCGGCAAAGCCGATAGGTACGGTTTGGTTTGCTTTTGCTGCCAAAGACTCAAAACTTGTAACTGAAATGAAACATTTTTCTGGAGGGCGGAAAAAGGTGCGACAAGAAAGCGCTGAGTTTGCAATTAACTCCTTGTTGTTGCATATCGAACAGGTTTTTTAGATCATAAGTTTTAAATAATTTTTGCCTGATGGAAATAAAACAATCGTTATTCTGTCCGCTATTGTGTATCATTATGCGCTTTGAATTTACGAGCAATAATAATGGATGAAAACAAACAAAAGGCCCTTGATGCAGCCCTTGGTCAGATTGAACGCCAGTTCGGCAAGGGCTCGGTAATGTTGATGGGCGATGAGTCGGCTAAACTTGATATAGATACGGTATCAACCGGTTCTTTGGGGCTTGATATCGCCCTGGGAGTTGGCGGGCTTCCCAGAGGCAGAGTAGTTGAGGTTTACGGTCCGGAATCTTCCGGCAAGACTACCTTGGCTTTGCATGCGGTAGCAGAAATGCAAAAGCTTGGCGGTACCGCGGCTTTTGTTGATGCTGAACACGCATTGGATCCGGTCTATGCCGGCAAGCTCGGAGTAAATATAGATGAGCTTTTGGTTTCGCAGCCGGATACCGGCGAGCAGGCGCTGGAAATAACCGATATGTTGGTACGTTCAAATGCCGTGGATATCGTGGTGGTAGATTCGGTGGCTGCCCTTACGCCCAAGGCCGAGATTGAAGGCGATATGGGTGACTCGCATATGGGATTGCAGGCGCGTTTGATGTCGCAGGCTCTGCGTAAGTTAACCGCCAATATCAAGCGCTCTAATACTCTGGTAGTTTTTATCAACCAGATTCGGATGAAGATCGGGGTGATGTTCGGCAATCCGGAAACCACTACCGGCGGTAATGCTCTGAAATTCTATGCTTCAGTACGTTTGGATATACGGCGTATCGGTCAGATTAAAAAAGGTGATGAAATTCTTGGTAATGAAACCAGGGTTAAGGTGGTTAAAAATAAAGTGGCGCCGCCTTTTAAGCAAGTGCAGTTTGATATTATGTATGGGGCAGGTATCTCGCGTGAGGGTGAGATTATCGATCTTGGAGTTAAACTGGATTTGGTGGAAAAATCCGGAGCCTGGTACAGCTATAAGAGTGAGAAGATTGGTCAGGGTAAAGACAATGCCAGGCAGTTTCTAAAAGATAATCCTGAAATTGCCGAAGAAATTGAAACAAAAATCCGTGCTGAATTACTTCCTGAAGTAACAGCAGAATCTGCAGTAGAGGATGAATCGAACCGGGACTAAACTTGCCTATAATAAATCATTGGACTTGCTGGCAAGGCGGGAGCATTCAGCTTTTGAGTTAGAAAAGAAACTTATGGCTAAAGGCTTTGAAACGGACAGTGTACGCAAAGCGATAAAAAAACTCCAGGTTAACAATCTACAAAGTGACGCCAGGTTTTGTGAGAATTTTATAAACTCAAGGTTAAGTCGGGGGCAGGGAGAGTTAAAAATCAGAACCGGATTGCGTGAACATAAGATTGCGGAAAACCTGATTGACGAATATCTTCATCAGCTTGATATTGACTGGCAGTTAAAGGCTTATGAGGTCTGGCAGAAAAAATTTGGCATTTTACCTAAGAATCATAAGGAAAAAGCTAAGCAGGTAAGATTCTTGCAATACCGGGGGTTTGGTATGGATAATATTAAATCAATTTTAAAACTTTCTATTTAGATTCAAGTTTTACTAATATACTTCAAGGTTATAAATGGCATTAGATGAGAATTTCTTTATAAAGGCCTGGTACAAAGGTAATCCGGTTTATTATTTATTAATACCTCTTACCTGGTTTTTTTGCCTGGTAAGTTTTATCCGCCGCAAGCTTTATGCCTGGGGGCTGTTACCGAAGTTCCGGTCCAAAGTGCCGGTTATAATCGTAGGTAATATAACAGTTGGCGGTACTGGCAAGACCCCTTTGATAATTGCCCTTGCCAATAAACTAGGTGAGATGGGGTATAAACCGGGGATTATCAGTCGTGGCTTTGGTGGTAAATCTCCTGTCTGGCCGCTGTCGGTTACCGCTAAAAGCAACCCGATAATAGTAGGTGACGAGCCAGTAATGATTGCACGCCAGGTCAACTGCCCGGTGGTGGTAGGGCCAGATCGAGGTGATGACTGTGAAGCTCTTTTGCATCGATACCCTGATTGCAATGTAATACTGTCGGATGACGGCCTGCAGCACTATGCGCTGGAACGGGATATTGAAATTGCAGTTATTGACGGCAGGCGCTGTATGGGTAATAAATATTGTCTGCCGGCAGGTCCTTTACGCGAACCCAAAAAGCGTCTTAAGCAGGTTGACGAGGTTGTAGTTAACGGCGGTGACTACCAGGATGCTACCCGCATGGAATTTATCTATACGGAATTATATGATATAGATGAACATGAACGCACCGCCAAGCTCTCTGATTTTAAAGGCCAGAAAGTACATGCAGTTGCGGCTATCGGTAATCCGGATGTATTTTTTGCCAGTCTGCGTGAGGCAGGTTTGGAAGTGATCGAGCATGTGTTTGACGATCATTATGATCTTGAAGAATCAGACGTTAAGTTCGCTGAAGATTATCCGATTATTGTTACTGAAAAAGATGCAGTGAAACTTGAGCTATATCATCCGCACGATATTTGGGTACTGCCGGTAAAGGTAGCAATAGACGATGAGTTTTACCAAAGAATTTTTTATAAGTTGCAAGAGCTTATACCGGAATCCAGACCGGCAGCACAGAATTTAAAGTGAAATTTATAATTGTTATACCGGCAAGATTAGCCTCAATCAGACTGCCGGGCAAATTGCTGCTTGAGATTGCAGGTAAACCGGTTCTGCAATATGTATGGCAGACAGCGGTTGCAAGCGGTGCCGAGCGGGTGATTATTGCTGCTGATGATAATAGAATCAAAAATAAGGCTATGGAGTTTGGGGCCGAGGTTTGCATGACTTCAAATAAACATAAGTCCGGCACAGAGAGAATCTCGGAAGTGATACAAAAAGAAAACATTAGTTCAGATGCCCTGGTGGTAAATTTACAAGGTGATGAGCCACTAATGCCGCCGGAATACATAAGGCATGCGGCTGAAGTTTTGGCAAGTGACAGTGATGCGGGTGTAGCAACCTTGGCTTGCCCTTTTACTGGGCTTGAGGAATTATTAAATCCGAATACAGCCAAGGTGGTACTGGACAAAAAATCCAGGGCTTTGTATTTTTCCCGTTCAGTGATACCGGCACTGAAAAATCAGGACTATACCGAGATAAGTGATTTTAGCCCCTGGCTGCGGCATGTAGGTCTATATGCTTATAGGGCAGAATTTATACTTAAATACGCATTGCTTACAGAATCAAAAGCGGAAAAATCAGAGTCTTTGGAACAGCTTAGGGTATTGCATCATGGGCATAAGATTAAGGTGGGGCTGGTTGCTAAAATGCCAGGGCCGGGTATTGACAGCCAGGATGATTTTGCGCGGGTGTCAGGACTTATTTTGCAGAATAGTTTTAACAATATAAGTTAGAATAAATTACATGAGTGCAAATACTATAGGTAAGCTATTTAGGGTTACAACATTTGGCGAGAGCCACGGTCCGGCTCTAGGTTGTATTATTGACGGTTGTCCGCCTGGTATGGAATTGTCCGAATCTGATATACAACCAGAGCTTGAGCGCAGAAAACCCGGTACCTCCAGGCATACTACGCAAAGACGCGAAGCAGATGAAATAGAAATTCTATCTGGAGTATTTAGGGGGAAAACTACCGGCACGCCAATTGGGATGTTGATTAAAAATACCGATCAGCGCTCTAAAGATTATTCGGAAATTAAAAATACTTTTCGTCCGGGGCACGCAGATTATACCTATCAGCAAAAATACGGAATTAGAGATTATCGGGGTGGCGGCCGCTCATCGGCGCGTGAGACTGCGATGCGGGTGGCAGCCGGCGCGGTGGCGAAAAAATATTTAAAAACTGAGTTTGCGATAAAGGTACGTGGCTTTTTAGCGGCTTTGGGCCCGATAAAACCTGATAATTTTTCCTGGGACGTCGTTGAACAAAATCCGTTTTTTTGCCCGGATGCCGACAAGGTCCTAGAAATGGAAGAATATATGGATGCCCTGAGAAAGGAGGGTAACTCTGTAGGTGCCAGGGTAAATGTAGTGGCGAGTAATGTGCCGCCGGGGCTAGGTGAGCCGGTATTTGATCGTCTGGATGCGGATATTGCTCAGGCTTTAATGAGCATTAATGCTGCCAAAGGAGTGGAGATAGGTGCGGGCTTTAATTCGGTTGAACAAAAAGGTACCGAGCATAGGGATGAAATCACTCCAGAGGGTTTTTTATCCAATAATGCAGGAGGAATTCTAGGCGGTATCTCCTCCGGACAGGATATAGTAGCATCTGTAGCTTTTAAACCCACATCCAGTTTGCGTTTGCCGGCAAAATCAGTAGATGTTAATGGCAAACCAGTAGAGGTGATAACAAAGGGGCGGCATGATCCCTGCGTCGGGATTCGTGCTACGCCTATAGTTGAGGCCATGCTGGCGCTGGTATTAATGGACCACCTGTTGCGGCAACGGGCGCAAAATTTAACCGCTGATTCGAAAACTCCAGTAATTCCCGCTAAAGCCTAAGGCTTATGCCTTATTGGCGCCTATCGCTGTTTTATTTTTTTTATTTTGCCACTTTAGGGGCGTTTATCGCTTATTGGGGGTTGTACCTTAAGTCCAAAGGGATAAGCGACTTTACTATCGGCAGTTTATTGGCGGTATTTATTGCCCCAAGAATTTTTTCTCCGATGCTTTTAGCCTGGGTGGCGGATAAAACTCAAAAGATGGTATTGATATTAAAGATATCAGCTTTTTTAATGCTGTTAAGTTTTATCGGACTTATTTACAGTGAAAATCTGGCCTATAGTTTTTTTTGGATATTTTGCTTTGGTTTTTTCTTTAGCGGTATATTGCCTAAGTTCGAGGCTCTTACTTTCAGCTATATCTTAAAAGAATCTCACAAATATACTTTGATTAGGCTTTGGGGCTCAATAGGTTTTGCCCTGGCAGTGTTGTTAATCGGCTGGACTCTGGAACAAACTTCTATAGCTGTACTTTTACAGATATTAGCCATCTTGGTTTTGGGTATTGTTTTAATAAGTTATAGCCTGCAGGAATTAAACTTGCCTTCTGCAGCAAATGTTTCTGAATCGTTTTTAGATATTTTATTAAGCCCTCAGGTTAAATTCCTGTTATTGGTGGCGTTCTTGGTTCAACTAAGCCATGGCGCTTATTATTCTTTTTTCTCAATTTATTTACAGGAATATTCGTACTCTAAAAGCACTATTGGCCTCTTATGGGCTATAGGGGTTCTGGCGGAAATTTTGTTGTTTTTCTATTTGTCAAAATTTAACCCCGTGATTTCCAAACATAATTTGATAATGTTGGCGCTGCTTCTAACCGTGCTCCGGTGGGTATTAACAGCGCTTTTTGTAGAAAATGTGATTTGGTTGGCTGTGGTGCAGTTATTGCACGCTGCCAGCTTTGCCCTGTTTCATGCAATGGCGGTGCAATATATAAATAGTATTTTTGTAATGAATATGCGCGCTCGCGGCCAAGCTCTATATTCTATGGCGAGTTTTGGCGCTGGCGGTATGTTGGGAAGCCTGCTTGCCGGTTTAGGCTGGGATTATATAGGCGGTACGGCAGTTTTTGCGCTTTCAGCGCTAATAGCACTTGCGGCCGCTGCTCTTTGGCAATTAGGTGCTAAAACTGCCAAATCCAACGATATATAAATCTCTTGCTTAAGCTGCTTCTTCTTTATTTACTTTTCTAACCAAAGGATACAACTTTTCAGTTTCATCCTGTACCCGGTTTAATACCAGTCGCATCATTTCTTCGGTATCTTTTACAAAATCTTCGTGGTTTTTCACTCTGAGCCTTTTATTGTGGCACCATTTTTTTATATAGTTCTGGAAAATTTTCTTAATTTCCACCGAACCGCTCATAAACTGGCTGGCAACATTGGTAACTTTCTTGTCGCTATGGCTCAGTAACTTGCCATATACATTGGTATCCTCAAGCTTGAAATGATTATTTACCGTGTCAACAAACATAAAAAATATATCGCAGGTGGTGTCCATGTCGCACATGGCGCGTTCTCTAATAAGATGGAGTACAACCTGTGATAATTCGCTTATTTTATGATTTTGCTCGTTTAATTCATCAAATGACAGCATATTACATCTCCTTTGTTCAGTTTTGCTAATAAAGTATGTTCTTAGTTTATTAAGTTATAGTTACGTCCTATATACCATATCTTTTTAATTTTTTAAAACTTTTTTTAAGTGATAAGGTAAACAATTTATTAGCTATGCTTTATCTTCTGCTGCACCTGGTTAAAAATGTGAGAATCTTATTATGATATTTAATTATAACTATTAAGTTATTAGCTTCAGTATTTAATGCTAGATGTTAAATAGTATTTAAAAGATTTTCCTGAAAACAAATTTTAGACCAAGCGCCGGCTTTTGCTAGAATACGTTAAAATTTTGAATCTAAATATTACAAGTGGCTAAATACGGAATTAGCAAAGAGTTTGAACCGCCCTCCAGAAAAGGCGGACTTATCAGCTATTTTTTACTATTTCTGCTGTTGGGTGTTATCTTTTTTCTTTTATTAAAAGTCTTGGGACGTGGTGACTTATTAGAAGAGTATTTGCCGGCGAATATTTATTCTTTTAGTAAAAATACTAAGCAAACTACAAAGATTAATGAAACTGATAACAGACTGGAAATAGTTACCGCCAAAAGGGAGGTTACTGGCCGCAATTCTTTGGATGATAATGAAAGTAAAGCTCAAATTAATACCAGGGACGATAATAAGGCATTGCCGGAAAATGAAGATTTATCAGGTGGCTTTACCGGATTGGCTCCTGAACCGGTTAGGCCTGAAGATAAGCTTCTGGTCTTGGGTGATATGGAGGAATTACCAAGTTTAGAATTCATTGTAAGTACAGACCTTAAAATTAATCGAGAAGTTACCCTCAAGGAGTTAAGCCAGCCCTATATGCTGGAGCAGATTTTGCCCAATGGCAGGAAAATACAGCTGATGTCTGACAGTGTTGAGGCAGAAATTATAAAACTTGCTGCCAGTTTAAGAACCAGTACCAGTCCTTTGGTGTTAGATAAAATACGGTTTTATCATAATTCTAACAAGTTAAAAGAGTCTTCTTTGCCGCAAATCTTTAATCTGGCGGAAATCATGCAAGCTTTTCCAAAAATACAAATTTTGCTTCGCGGTCATACTGATAATGCCGGCACAGCAAAACACAATAAAAACTTATCGACCAGAAGGGCCTGGAGCGCTAAAAGGGTGCTTATCGCCAAAGGAATTAATGCGAAAAGAATTAAGGTTAAGGGCATGGGTGAGACTGAGCCCTTATTTCCTAATACCGATGTGGCAAACAGGCTGAAAAATCGCAGACTTGATCTTGTGATTACAGAATAAATTTACATGAAAATACTTTTATTAAGGCTGCTTAAGATTGGTATTTCCAGCATTAAAGATGTATTGCCTATCCTGCTGGTAGTAATGTTTTTTCAGTTGGCAGTTTTACAAAACCCTCTTGCTGATTTATCCGATTTATTTTCCGGCTTGCTTTTGGTTTTAATAGGTTTGGCTTTGTTTGTGTTCGGACTTGAAATCGGCCTGTTTCCCATCGGAGAAACTATGGCCGCTTCCATGGCGCAAAAAGGCAGCATAAGCTGGCTGGTTATTTTTGCCTTCTTGTTGGGATTTGGAACCATTTTTGCTGAACCGGCTTTAATCGCAGTGGCGGCTGAGGCGGCTAAAGTCGCGGCCAATGGCAATATGATAGAAAATACGGAAGCGGCGCAGATTGACTACGCTTTTGGTTTAAGATTTTTTGTGGCGTTAGCAGGGGGATTAGCCATAGTTTTAGGGGTTTTACGTATTCTAAATGGTTGGAGCTTCAGGGCGATAATTATTATAGGTTATATTCTGGTGGTGATCATGACAATATTTGCTCCTGAAGAGATAATAGGTATAGCCTATGATGCCGGCGGAGTTACTACCTCTACCATAACCGTGCCTTTGGTAGCAGCATTGGGAGTGGGGCTTGCCAGGTCGATAAAAGGCAGAAACCCAATGCTGGATGGTTTTGGGATTATCGCTTTAGCTGCTTTGACCCCTATGGTGTCTGTAATGTTATACGGCATGCTTATTTAATGACAGAGTTTTTAAAAGTTATAGTCTCTACTGTCTGGGATGTATTTCCTATAGTGTTTTTTCTGGCATTTTTCCAGTTTGTAATTATCCGCAAGAAACCACCACATTTACCAAGACTTATATTGGGTATAGTGATGGTAATAATTGGCCTTTCTTTGTTTATTATAGGGCTTGAGCAGGGTTTGTTTCCTTTAGGCAAGACTATGGCGCGATCTTTGGCTCAGCATGAGTTTTTACAAAAAACCGCCAATGCCGATCTTACTAATTTAACCTGGGCTGATTATTACTGGATATATATATTTGCCGCCATGATCGGCTTTTCCACCACAATAGCCGAACCCAGTTTAATTGCCGTTGCCTTGAAAGCCCAGGAAATATCCGGCGGCAGTATTTCATCAGGCGGACTTAGAATTGCGGTGGCAATCGGAGTGGCGCTGGGCATTGCCTTAGGCTGTTTTCGTATCGTAACCGGAACGCCGCTATACATATATATCATTATCGGTTACATAATAGTATTGATTCAGTCAGCATTTGCACCCAAAGCGATAATTCCATTGGCATTTGATTCCGGCGGGGTTACCACCTCTACCGTTACCGTGCCGTTAGTAACAGCTTTGGGTCTTGGGCTGTCAAGCTCGGTGGAGGGCCGAAGTCCTTTGCTGGATGGTTTTGGTTTAATTGCATTTGCCAGCGTATTCCCGATATTTTCTGTAATGGCATATGCAAAATTAGTTGAATTTTTATATAAGTTAAGACATACGGAGGAATAATATGCATTTTAAGCTTATTATCACAATGGCGCCGGAGGAAAAAACCGATGAGGTTTTAGAAGTAGCCAGAAAGCAGGGCGCGACCGGCGCCACAATTACCGGCAGCACCCGCGGTGAGGGGTTGTCAGCGAAAAAAGGTTTCTGGGGTATAGCCCTGGAAGCACAGCGTGAGCTTATTCTGCTGGTGGTGGAAGAGCATTTGAGCCGGCATATAATTGAAGCGATTGATTCAGCGTTTAATACGGACAAGGCCGGTACCGTGGTGGCATTTCAGGTTGATCTGGAGGATGTTATCGGTATTGAATCACAAATCAGCAAATTAGAGAAAATTGTCGAGGAAGAGATATGAAACACAAGACTGTTCAAGATGTAATGAAAACCAACTTTGATGTGGTGGATCATATGGCCAGCATAAACGAAGCTCTGTCATCGATGCGGCATCATGAAACCAAGTGCCTTATTGTTGAAAAGCGCGATGAATTTGATGAATACGGCATGCTTTTGATTTCTGATGTGGCGCGTAATGTAATAGGGCGTGACCGTTCGCCACATAGGGTAAATGTGTATGAAATTATGACCAAACCGGTAATTACGGTAAAACCTGATATGAACATTAAGTACTGTGCCATGCTGTTTGAAAGATTTGATCTGTCACGCGCGCCGGTGGTTAAAGACTCCCAGGTGGTTGGTATCGTAAGTTTTACCGATATGGTTATGAAAGGCTTATGTGATGAAGAAGGTTTATGCGAAGTATGATAGCAGTCTATCCCGGCACCTTTGATCCCTTTACTAACGGCCATTTGGATTTGATCCAAAGAGTAGAGAGAATCTTTCCAAAAATCATAGTTGCGGTGGCCCAAAGTACTGCCAAGGCTACTTTGCTTGATGTAAACGAGCGTCTGGAAATTGCCCGGCAGGTGGTACAAAATCTTAATAATGTGGAAGTGGTCAAATTTGACGGTTTGCTGGTAGATTTTGTACATGAGGCTAAAGCCAATATTATTCTAAGAGGTTTAAGGGCGGTGTCGGATTTTGAATATGAGTTCCAGTTGGCGGCTATGAACCGTAACCTGGCGCCGGATATTGAAACCATGTTTTTAACTCCGGCCGAAGAGTATTCTTTTATTTCATCTTCCATGCTTAAAGATGTGGTGCGCCTGGGAGGCAAGGCCGAAAAATATCTACACCCTTTGGCTATAAAAAAAATGCAGGACAAATTGTTTAATTAGAGATTTCTAATTTAATCTAAGGTAATATACGCAAGTTTTTAAATTTATGTGCGAGAAAAGTTATGGCGCTTATTATTACTGACGAGTGCATAAACTGTGATGTTTGTGAACCTGAATGTCCGAACGAGGCGATTTATCAGGGCGATGAAATTTATGAAATTGACCCGGCCAAGTGCACCGAATGCGTAGGACACTATGATGAGCCGCAGTGTGTTGAAGTCTGCCCGGTTGATTGTATTCCCAAGGATCCTGACCATGAGGAGACCGAAGAAGAACTGATGGCAAAATACGAAGCTCTGCAAGGTAAGTAAATATCTTTCGGCATAATGCTGTTTATTAAAAAAGATAAACTCAATTTGAAGCTATAGTACTGTTTATTAGAAATCACAGACTCCACCCTATTACCTGGGTTCAATCACCCAATCAGGATTTACGCCCGAATGATTCTGAACCCAAGCTTATAGTTATCCATGCTATAAGCTTGCCGCCCGGTAAGTTTGGCGGCGATTCTATAGAAAAATTATTCACCAATCAGCTTGATTGGGAGCAGCACGAATATTATAAAAAAATCAGGGGTCTTAAAGTATCGGCCCATGTTTTAATTCCCCGCAATGGCAAACTAATCCAGTTTGTGGATTTTGATAAAAGAGCCTGGCATGCCGGCGAATCCTGCTTTCAAGGTCAGGATAACTGTAATGATTTTTCCATTGGCATTGAGCTTGAGGGTGCGGATGATATTGCTTTTACTGACAAGCAGTATTTTAGTCTTGCTGCATTGTCCAAACTTCTTTTGCAGCAGTATGCAATACCTAAAGAGAATATAGTGGGTCATAGTGATATTGCCCCTGGGCGTAAGACTGATCCCGGCCCTATGTTTGATTGGGATAAATTCAGAAAAAAAATCACATGAATTATCTGGGAAGAATAATCGGAGTCATTATAGGTTTTAGATTTGGCGGTATCTTCGGCGCCTTGTTTGGCTTATGGCTGGGTTACCAGTTTGATAAAAGATTTAGTTTAGGTAAGGCTTCTGCCTCACACGAAGCAAAGCAGGCACGATTTTTTAAAAGCGCTTTTCGGGTAATGGGCCATATGGCGAAAATGGATGGGACAGTCTCCCGGGCTGAAATCAAACAGGCCGAAGCTATTATGCGCAAACTTAATCTTACTTCTGATAAAACCCGTGAGGCGCAAGAATTATTCCGCCAGGGCAAGAAAGATACTTTCAACCTGGATGATGAGATGCAAAAGTTCTCCTTCATGGTGGGAAAAAGAAGCTCACTTGCCATGATGTTTCTGGAAATTCAGATTAACTTTGCATTAGCTGACGGCAAGATAGATGGGGTAGAGCGTGAAGTTCTGCTAAAGATTTGCGGTTATTTGGGGATTCCACAGATTCTGTTTGATCAATTGGTAAGTATGTTGATAGCCGCCAGCAGCTTTGGTACGGGCGGGACATATTCAGGCAGTGGGCAAACCGGAGGTTTTAATAAGCCCAGCATTGACAAGGCATATGCCGTGCTCGGGGTTAAGAAAACCGATACCGAGACGGTTATTAAAAGAGCCTACCGCAAACTTCTTAGCCAGCATCATCCGGATAAACTTCAGGCTAAGGGTCTGCCGGATGAAATGATAAAAATGGCAGCGGATAAAACCCATGAGATAAGGCAGGCGTATGAGCTTATCCGTAAAGAGCGGGGATTTGCCTGAGGTCAAATTATTCACAGCATGGCCGCAAGATATCTGGCAATCTTGTTTAACAGCTGCTTTTTTATATACTAAAAAAATAAAGTTTACAGAGACTTTTGCATAACACCTAAAAAATTTGCCGGCCAAACGGAGCCTTCAATTTTTTTGGCAAAATCCACAAAAATCTGTTCAATAATTGCCATATTTTCAATATTAACACCCATT
>Ga0056135_10000070_pt1 | contig 34548 bp, 34 predicted proteins | sample WorMetG1aBELIZE1_FD_67481 | JGI IMG/M metagenome (GOLD analysis project Ga0056135, IMG submission 67481) | Marine gutless worms symbiont microbial communities from Max Planck institute for Marine Microbiology, Germany - Inanidrilus... ...
CAGATTCCATCAGGGCCAGCGGGCATAACGCCCCGCACCGACAGGCCGGATACAAAACTGCAATCTGCCTGGCCGTCACAGTGAAATCGGTCCTTGCGTTCCGGGAGGCGTCCATACAAGCCTGATCATGGCGCTACGAGACCCTAATTTCGGCAATGTCGATGCCTTTACCCAAGAGAACCTCTTGGCCGGCGATTTTCCCCGTCATACCGACACCGTGACCATCGCCGTCGGCGAGACCCTGACGGCGGGCGCCGTGCTGGGCGAGGTGACGGCTTCGGGCGAGTTTAAGCTTTCGGCGGCCGCCGCCGTCGATGGCTCCGAGACGCCCATCGCCGTCCTGCAGGCCGATATCGACGCCAGCGCCGCCGCCACCAAGGCGGCTGTCTGGTTTACCGGCTGCTTTAACGAGGACGCCGTCCAGTTCGGCACCGGGCACGACAAAACCACCGCCAAGCCGGGGCTCAGGTCCCGGAGCATTTTCCTTAAACCTGTTGTGGGAGCCTAAAACCATGCCGATCAACGCTTATGACACCGGCCGGTTGGAGCGCGTCATCGAAGGAATCGTCGCCTCCAACGCCGAGCCGGTCCAGTTCCTGGCCCGGACCTTCTTCTCCACCGTATCGCGGTCCGACACGGAGGAGATTTTCTTCGACGTTGTCGATGGCAAGCCGCGCATCACCCCCTTCGTCTCTCCCTTGGTGGAAGGCAAGGTGGTGGCCCAGCGCGGCTACGAGACCAAGAGCTTCAAGCCCGCCTACCTCAAGGAAAAGCGGGTAGTCCGTCCCCAACAGGGGCTCAAACGCCGCGCGGGCGAGCCGATCATGGGCGCCATGTCGCCCGAATCCCGCATTCAGGCCGCCGTCGCCGACAACCTGGCCGACATGCTCAAGATGCTGAACCGCCGTTTCGAGGTCATGGCGACGGAAGTGCTCAAAACCGGCAAGCAGGTGGTCTCCGGGGAAGGCTACGCCACCCAGGTGGTGGACTTCCAGCGCGACCCGGCCCACACGGTGGCGCTCGCCGGCGCCGCCCGCTGGGGGCAGGCCGGGGTCAGTCCCCTGGCCGACTTGCGCGCCTGGGCGATCACGGTGCGGACAAATTCTGGCTTGAGCCCGCGCACGGTGATCATGGAGGACAGCGCCTTCGAGGAGTTTCTCAAGGACCCCGAGGTCAAGGCCCTGTTCGATGTGCGGCGCGGCACCTCCATCGGGCTTTCGCTCGATCCCATCGTCGCCGACGAGAAGGCCGTTTATCGCGGCAACATCGGCAGCTTCGACATCTGGACCTACAACGACGTCTACGTGGATGACGACGGCGTCGACCAGACGCTGTTGCCGACCGGCACGGTGTTGCTGGTTGCCCGCGAAGGTCTGGAAGGGGTGCGTCACCACGGCGCCATCCTGGACGAGGCCGCCGGCATCCGCCCGGTGGAATATTTCGTGAAGTCCTGGTCCGAGAACGATCCGCCGGTGCGCTACATGCTGCTGCAGTCCTCGGCCCTGGTGGTGCCCTACCGGGCCAACGCCAGCTTCTGCGCAACCGTATTGTAAGGAGCGCGGTCATGAAACTAAAAGCCAACGTCATGGTCGTCGCCGGGAAGAAGACCCATTCGCCCGGCGAGACCTTCGAGATCAACGAAGACGAGGGCCTGAGGCTCGTCGAGCGCAAGCTGGCCACATTGGTCGAGGAGCAACCGGCCAAGAAAGGCGGCCAAAAAACAGGCACGTCCAGGCCTGAAGCGGACGCGCCGAGCCAGGACGAATGAGCTTTGTCACCCTGGCATCGGAAACGCTCGATGTCACGTTCGCCGAGTTCGGCATCGACGCCCTCTACACCCCGCAGGGTGGTATCGCCAAGGACATCCGGGTAATCGCCACACGTCCCGACGAGATTGTCGGTTTTGGCAATACCCGGGTTCACACGGAAACCGCTCTGTTCGAGGTTCGGGCGTCGGAGGTGGCTCAGCCCAATCCCGGCGATCTGCTTACCATCGATGGCACCGATTATGTCGTCCAGGGCGAGCCGGAACGGCGTGATCCCCACCGGCTGGTCTGGACGTTGGACACAAGACCAGCATGAAGCTCGCGGCCTCCATTACCGGTTCTATCCTGGCGGACATGGAAACCGAGGTGCGAACCCTTTCCAAGGCCGTGACGGCTGGTGTCAAGGATGCGGGCCGTGGGCTCAAGGGGGATTTGCGCAAGCAGGTGGTTGCCGCCGGTTTAGGGCCGAGACTGGCCCGGACCTGGCGAGAGAACACCTACCCGCGCGGCAAGTCATCCATGCGTGCCGCTACCCTGGTCTGGTCCAAGGCCCCACGGATCATTCGCATCTTCGATGAGGGTGCGGTGATTAGGAGCAAGTCCGGCCTTTGGCTGGCCATCCCGACGCCGGCGGCGCCCAAGCGCGGGGTCGGAGGTAAACGGATCAACCCGTCCAACTTCCCGGAGCACCGCTTCGGGCCGTTGCGGTTTGTCTACAGGGCGCGCGGTACGTCGCTGCTGGTCGTCGACAGTGTTCGCATCAACAAGTCCGGCCGGGTCGGCCGCCGTGCCAAGGGCGGCGCCTTTACAAAAACAGGCCGCATGAAACAGGGCATAGCCACGGTGGTCATGTTCATCATGGTGCCGCAGGTGCGCCTCAAGAAACGCCTGGACGTGAAGCGAGAGGCGAAGCGCTGGGAGAGGCGTCTCCCGAAACTGATCAACAAGCACATGAGAACGGATTAGACATTGGCGAACAGCAAACCCGAACGGGTTCTCGAGGCGATCAAGGCGCTGCTCATGACCGTGCCCAGCGCCAAGGTCGAGCGCAATTCGGCGGTGCCAGAGAAAATCTCCGCCGGCGGCCTGATCGTGGTGCGCGACGGCGACCCGGGCGAGCCCGACACGGCCTTGGGCGGGTTTGGCGGCGCCTACTACAGCCACGACGTGGAGATCGAACTCTACGTCGAGGAGGGCGACGCCAGTGCCCGCGATACCGCCTTCGATACCTTGGTGCAGGCGGTCGGGGTCACATTGGAAACCGATCCGACCCTCGGCGGCCTCGCCTTCGGCATGACCTACGGCCGCCCGGAGATCGACACCGAGGCCGTGGCCGGCGCGCCCGCCATCAAGACCGGCACGGTTGCCGTGACCGTCGAGTACGAAACCGACAGCCCCCTCGGTTGATTCCTTGGGCTAACCATTCACTTTATATAGGAGACACCCAATGTCGCGAGCCTATGGTTCGAGCGCAACGTTGCTGCTCAAACGGGAAGCCACCTATGGCGCCCCGCCGACCGGCGACTATGTGCGCATGCCCTTCAACAGTTGTGCCTTGGGCTCTGAACAGGGCCTGATCGACGACCCGGTGCTGGGCCAGGGGCGCGATCCCCTTGCCCCCCTGCAGGATGTGATCAACGACGAAGGGGACATTACGGTTCCCATGGATCCCCGCTATCTCGGTTTCTGGCTGACCGGGCTTCTTGGCGATCCTGCGACGACGGACAATCTCGACGGCACCTTCGATCACGTCTTCGCCTCGGGCTCGGATGTTCTGCCCAGCTATTCCATCGAGGTTGGCATGGGGCAGGTGCCGGCGTTTTTCATGCACGGGGGTGTGGTGTTCAATTCCATCGCGCTTGAGTTCCAGCGCTCCGGCGCGGCGGCGGCGACCATCAACGCCGTCGCCCAAGGAGAAAGTCGCTCGGCGACCACGCAAGGTGGCACGCCCAGCACCTTGGCATTTACGCGCATCAGCCAGTTCCAGGGCTCGATCACCAAGGCCGGACAGCCAGTCGGCAACCTGACCTCAGGCTCGCTCACCTATTCCAATAACCTGGAGAAGATCGAGACCATCCGCTCCGATCGGCTGATCGAGGGCGCGGATCCAACGGTGGCGGCACTCACCGGGCGCATCGACGTGCGCTTCGCCGATACCACCCTGATCGACGCCGCTGCCGGTGGCGCGCCGGTGGACCTGGAGTTCGGGTACACCGCCGGCGCGTCCAAGGTCCTGTTTGCCGCTTATGAGGTCTACCTGCCCAAGCCGAAGCTGGCCGTCGATGGCCCGGGCGGCGTGCAGGCCAGTTTCGATTTCCAAGGCGCCAAGAACGATGCCGCCGGACGGATGCTGACGGTGACCCTCATCAACGATCTGGACGGGACGGACTATTCATGAGGACCTGGGCATGATCTCCCTTAAACCCCAAACCGAACCCTATGACATCGAGCTTCCCTACGGCGTCATGGTCACCGTGCGCCCGCTGACCACGGCGGGCATGGCGGTGGCCCAAACGGCGGCACGGCGCCGGGTCGAAAGCCTGGAAAGTCAGGTCAGGGAACGCCGGGAAAGCGGCCTGCCCCTGGACGGCCTGCCGGATCTGGATGACGAGGCCGAGCGCGACGGGCTGTTTCAGGACCAGTTGTCCAAGGAACTCGCAATCCGGCATATCGTCTCCTGGTCCGGCATCGAGGACGACCCGGAGGTTACGCCCGAAAACGTCGCCGCCGTCATGTCTCTCTATCCGGTGGGTGAGCAGTTTCTGCAAAAACTGACCTTGCAGCAGGTATTGATCAACGCCTCAAAAAACGCATCAGGGCCCTCAGTCGATGGCATTTCAAGCCCGGCGGAGGGCCCGGATACTGCCAAGGGTGCCGGGAAGAAGGCGCGATCTGCGCGCAAGGCGGAATAGGCGCTTCAGGTGAGCGCTGCCCCTACCACGAACACGCTCTGCAAACGCCGGAAGAACACCAGGCCTGGGACGTGCTCATGGCCTCTCTCGGGCAACTTCGCCTGGCCCCATCGGGTCACGTGTTGGGCATCGAGATGAGCGCCGCCCTGCACATCGCCGAGGCCAGAGGCTTTGAAGCTGGCGTCGTCTCCGAGCTTTTGAGCGCGGCGGAAGCGGGAATGATCGAGGCGATGGCTGCGGCCACCGTCCAAGAAGACAATACGGACTGACCCATGCCCAAAACCCAGAACACCTACGCTATCCGCCTCACCGTCGATGGCGGCGGCAAGGTCAAGGCCGAGCTCATGGACGTGGGCCGGACCGGCGATAAGTCGCTCAGGAAAATCGAAACGGCCAGCGGCAAGGCGTCGCGTGGACTTTCCACCCTGGCCGGTCGCGCCAAGACGCTCAAGAGCGGCATCGGGATATTAAGTGGTGTGCTCGCCGGGTTCGCCCTGGCCGGGTTCGCCCGATCCCTCGTCATGCAGGCCGACGCCTATAAGGTCCTGCAGACCCGGATCAAGACCGCCACTAAGGCGACCGGCGATTACGAGGCGGTTTCCCGGGCGCTGATGGACTTGTCGAACGCCAACGGCGCTGCGCTGGAAAGCACCGTCGGGCTGTTCCAAAGCCTGGCGCGCTCGGCGCCGGAGCTTGGGGCCACGAATGCGCAAATCCTCGATCTCGTCGACGTGGTGCAAAAGCTGGGCGTCATCGGTGGGGCCAGCACGTCCGCTATGAAGGCGGGCTTACTGCAGTTTTCGCAAGGCCTGTCCGCCGGGGTGTTCCGGGCCGAGGAATTCAACAGTCTCCTGGAAAATATCCCCGAGGTGGCGGTCCGCATCGCCAACGGCATGGGCGTGACGGTCGGCCAGCTTCGCCAGATGGTGCTACAGGGTCGTGTGTTGTCAGGGGACGTGTTCGAGGCCCTGGTCAAGCAGGCCCCGGAGATCGCCCGGGAGTTCGCCGATATCCCGCTCTCCATCGACCGGGCTACGGTCCAGTTGGACAATGCGTTTTCGGAATTGCTGGGAACCCTGGACAGGGTCACCGGCACCAGTTCCATCGTCGCCGAGACCCTGAGTGGCGTCGCCTGGTCGATCCAGGCGGCATCGGACGGCATGAACATCCTCTACGACGTCCTGACCGACAAGAAGCCCATTGACCAGAACATCAACACCCTCAAATGGGGCATCGAGGGATTGAGCGACGCCATCGCCGATCTGGACAAGCAGATCGCCGAGAACGACGTCGGCTTCCTGGATAGTTTGTTCGGATCGGACGTCGAAGACCTGAAAGCTCGCCGCGCCGAGTTCGAGAAGATACGGAAGGAGCTGCAATCCGCCCTGGATAAGAAATCTCGGATGGGCAAGGCAGCACACAATGCTCCCACCGCCGGGATCGACCTCAAGGCCGCCGAGGCCCGCGCCAAATCCATCACCCGGATTGAGGCCAAGCTGCAGCAGCAGTTGTTCGCCTTGACCTACGAAGGCGCCGCCAAAATCCGGGCCGAGTACAAACGGCTGGCCAAGGACGTAATGGCGTTGTTGGCCCCGGACGGGAGTAACCAGGCCCAGGTGGATGCTCTGATAACCCAAGCGGCAGCCGTCCGTGACGCCAAGCTGGCGCGATTGGCGGCCAGGGAACTGGAAGCGGCCAACCGGATCACGGAAGCCAACCGGAAGATCATCGAAGGGCTGCGTGCCGAGCATGATGCTCTGGCCATGACCGACAAACAGCGATTCGTCTCTCAGGCTCTGCGGCGGCTATCGGCGGAAGCGACGGATGAGCAGCGCCGCCAAGTGCGGGAACTGGCCGGCACCCTGTTCGACGAGCAACAGGCCATCGAAGCCGGTAACAAGGCTGAGCAGGAAGCGGCCAAGCTCAAGGAGAAAGGCCGCGCCCTCACGGAAAGCCTGCGGACGGCCGAGGAAGCCTACAAGGCCGAGATCGTGGATCTGAACCGGCTACTGGACGAGAGAGCAATTTCTCAGGAGACTTTCGCCCGAGCCTCGGAAGAGGCCTATGACCGCATGCTGCGGGCCAGCCGGGAGTGGTCGGCTGGTGCCATTCGGGCGTTGCGCGATTACGCCGACGAGGCGTCCAACGCCGCCAAGCAATTCGAACAGGTCACGACCCGCTCGTTGAAGGCCGGCGAGGACGCGTTCGTCCAGTGGGCGACGACCGGTAAGGTCAGCGCTACCGACCTGTTCAATACCATTGCCGAGGAAGCGCTACGGGCCGCCTACCGCATGGCGGTGATCAAACCATTCAGCGGCTTTCTGGAGAACGTGTTCGGAGCCATCGGCAGCAGCCTGTTCGGCGGTGGCGGGACCATTCAAGACGCCGGCGGCGGGCCGGTCCAGATTGCCCATAACGGCGGTGTAATTGGGGTCGACCATCTCGGCGCACGTTCCGTCGACCCGGTGGTGTTCAACAATGCTCCACGCTTCCATTCCGGCGGTGTCGTCGGCAACGAAGTTCCCATCATCGCCAAGCGTGGCGAGACCGTGTTCACGCCCGGCCAAATGCGGGCGCTGGGCGCAAGAATGGGGCAAAAACCGGAGGTCAAGGTTGTCGTCAACGTGGATAACCGGGCACCGGGAACGGAAGCCAAGGTTCAAACGCGCCGGGACGATAACGGCAACCTCGGTCTGGACATCGTCGTCGAGAAGGTCGAGGGACGGCTTTCGCGCAACATCGGGCGCGGTGAAGGCCTGGCCCCGACCCTTGAACGCCGATATGGGCTCAACCCGGCGGCGGGGAGTTATTGATGGTTGCAAGAGGCGAGGACGGGCGTAGCCCGGACAGGGAATGACAATAAGTTGGCCGGTGACTTTGCCGCTGCCCACCATCGACGGCTACGGCGTCCATCCCGGCGAGGCGATTCTTCGCACAGAGATGGAGGCTGGTCCCGCCCGCCAGCGCCGCCGTTATACCCAGGTGCCGAGCCGGATATCCGTGCGTTGGACGTTCCGCAAGGAACAGTTCGCCCTGTTCGAGTCCTGGTATCGCTGGCATGCCAAGGAAGGCGGCGAGTGGTTTGAGATCGAGCTTTTGGGCGGTATCGGGATGTCAATCCACGAGGCCCGGTTCACTCGTCCCTTCGATGCCCGACCCCGGTCGGGAGTCTTGTGGGAGGTCATCAGTGAACTGGAAATCCGTGAGCGGCCAGTTTTGACCGAGGACGCGTTGGCCATCGCGCTCGACAGCGATCTGGCCGACTTGTTTGCCACCGTTGATCGGCTGCATGGGCTGGTGAACGTGACGTTGTTCGGCCCCTATTCCTGGTAGGAGGAACTTTATATGACAATGCAGACCGACCTGCAGGCGGCCGTCGATAAGGCCACGGCTGCGAGCGCCAAGCTGCACGACGTCGTTAATGGTGATGCCGTTTCCACCGTTGCAACCGAGTCCGGACCGGTCAAAACGTTGGCCAAGGCAGTCGCCGACATCGAAGCGGACATCGACGCGAGCCGCGTCGAACTCGACCAAAAGGTTGCGGACGCCTCGGCCAGCGCCGCCGCTGCGGAAACCGCGCGCACCGCATCGGAGATCGCCGAGGCAGCATCGAATACAGCCCGACTGGGTGCGGAAGCGGCTGAAACCGGAGCCGCCACCTCAGAGTCGAATACCGATACCGCGAAGATCGCCGCCGAAGTGGCCCGCGATGCGGCGAACGTAAGTGCCGGTCAGGCCGCCGCAAGCCAATCGGCGAGCGCCGTCTCGGAATCGGGCGCTGCCGCCAGTGCGGCCGCTGCTGCGACTTCCGAGACCAATGCCGGTGCGAGTGCCGGCGTCGCGACGACGAAAGCTACGGAAGCTTCCGCCAGCGCCGATGCCGCCGCCATTTCCGCGTCGGCGTCTGCCGCCAGCGCCTCGGAAGCGAGCGGAGCCGCCGCCTCGCTGAACCTGCCAACTGCCACGGGAGAAGCCGGGCGTTATCTTCGACAAAAGCAGGACGAGACGGGTCTCGAATATGCCGAGGTCGATCTCGCAAGCCGTGTCGCGAAAAGCGGCGATTCCATGTCCGGCGACCTGGCTCTGCCGAACCTAGTGGCGACCGGCACCGTCCGCTCGGGCGTCGCCGGCGATGATGGCCGGAACACCGGGTTTCAGATTGCCGACGGCACCGATATCGGCGAGCTCAACCGGGTCAGCCAATACTACGACGACCGCATCAATAACTGCGCCGGCTATCTCCCGGGCGGGAACTGCAACAGCGATCCGCTGTGGACGCCGCCCGACGGGGACTGGTGGACCTGGGGGCTCGGGTTCTCGCCCGGTAACCCCAGCGGCTACGACTTCGCGGGCGGCCAGACGATCGGATACCAGCCTGTCTCGGTCGGCTTCGTCTATGGCTCCTACAACCTCGCCGCCGACGAGATCGGTGGCGGGGAATATCGGCGAGACTACAACAACTGCAATTGCGGCGGTTTCAACTGCTACTCCAACTACAATTGCAACTGTAACTGCGCGTGCGATTGCGACTGTAATTGCGGCGATGCCTGAGGAGCGATCATGATTCAGCCATTTACGAGGCACTTCTTCGAGCTGTCGGTGCCGGTCCTTGTTCAGGTCATGAAGTCACCGCGCAAGGTGACGCTCAGGACGTTCCGGGAGGCGGAAGGTGTCACGGCCAAGGAAAGCGGTAGTCGGGTCCTCAAGGGAGCAGGCGTGGCCGCACGGCTCGCCGCTCAGTCGAAAGGCCGGGAGCGGGACTGGCGTGGACGTCTGATCGCCGGGCATCTGCTGCACGAGCGCTTCGATGGTCGCGCCTTCGAGTTTCTCGGTTCCGCCGTTCTCGACCTGGACGGCCCGCTCGGTCGCTCGGAATGGACCGATTACGGCAACTGGGTTTTCCCGTTGGATCGGGAGGGAACCCCGGGAACGCCGTTCAACCGATACATCGACAGCAAGGATTCGCGTGTTCGCACACCCCGTCTTCTCGCCCTCAAGGGGATCAACTGCGCGCTGCAGATCTACGCCCCCTTCGCCGCCGGCGATTTCGGTGTCTGCAGCTTCAGCCTGACGCTCAATCCCGACTATGGTTTTATCGGCAATCTCGACCCGGGTGCGGAGACGACCTACGAGGAGGTGCTAAAGGGGGCGGGGCAGGCGTTCCCGAAGCTCGGGTTTACAGGACCTGACAGCGTGCCGGCAAACGGCTCCGTCTCTCTTTCTCTCGCGGTCACCGACTGGGCCGGGAACCCTGTCAACGACGCGGCGCCGGAAGTGTTCCTGGAGAGCACGGGCGGCTATCTGCCGCTGCAACGGGCCGTTCCCGTTGCCGGCGCGGCCGAGGTCCGCGTCATGGCGCTCGGGCTCAAAGCCGGCGAGAGCATCCGCATCAAGGCCGGTTTCCGCCATGTCTCCGGCCTCGCCGAGCATACCCTCGCCGTCGTCTGATGCTGAATATCCATTTGGGCCATGCCTGCAACTTCCGTTGCGGCTATTGCCTGCAGGCGACCCATGCCGATGGAGCGAAGGGCCGCGACGCGGTTGATCCGTTCATCGAGCGTGTCGTTCCCTATGTCCAGGCGCGGGACATCAGGGAGGTCGCCTATTGGGGCGGCGAGCCGCTGCTCTACTGGCGGCGGATCGAGGCCATCCATGAAGCCTTTCTCGATGCCGGGATCACGTTCGACTTCGTCAAGTTCGTGACCAACGGGTCCCTGCTGACAGACGCGCATGTGGAACGCCTCAACGCCTGGGGCGCCTTTGTCGTCGTCAGCCGTCATGAGGGGGCGGGAGAGCCCAACTGGGAGCAGGTCGCGCGCCTGAAACGGTCCAGCGTCTCGTTCCTGTTCCACCATGGCTCGCTCGTCGCCTGGCCCTGGTTCGAAGAACTGAAGGCGCTTGAGGATCGCTTCTCTCGCCCATTCTGGCCCTACGTGCATTGGGTGCGGGCGACCGATGGGTGCGAGCCGATCTACTACCTGACCCACGACGACCTCGATCGCCATGTCCCGCATCTCTGGGATCTCGCCAGGGCGAGTTTGGATGGCCACCGACATGCCACGAGGGTATTCGCCGGTCACCTCAGGGACTGGCGGGCCACGTTGAATCCCGAGGAGGGCGCACCGCCGCTTTGCCACAACGACCGGCATCTCTCGGTCGATCTCGCCGGCAACCGCTACACCTGTCACCACAACGTTCGGCCCATCGCGCGCACGGGCGAGCTGTTCTCCGGCAGCGGGCCCAGGAACGAAAACGAAAAAAACGCGCTGTCCCTGTCCCGGCGATGGATCGACAGCGCCAATTGCCGCTCCTGCCCGATCCGGACCTGGTGCAGGGGCAATTGCCATCTTTCGAACACCCACGATGTCGACTGTCGGCTGTCGAAAGAAAAGCACCGGGTGCTGGCTTGGCTCGACGCCCAGGAAAACGGCGCCAACGCACGCAATCTAATCGAGGTTTCCTGACCCATGACCGATGAACTCGAATACCGGCTCGCCATGGCGGGCCGGAACGGATATCTGCGTCATCTGCTATATCGGCCACATGTCTCCGAGCTCGTCTGGGAATATAGTGGCGAGCCGGTGAGCCTTGCCGCTGTCGGAATGAACTACGCCCGAGAAGATCGGGATTGGTCGACGGCATTCGCGGTCAGCCCGGACAATCCCGCGTCCAAGTCACGCGAGGTGCGTGTGCTCAAGATCCAGATGGGGCTCAAGTGCAACTACGCCTGCGCCTATTGCAATCAGGCGAGCCAGCCCCACGAAATTCAGGGCAACCTCGATGATGTCGAGGCGTTTCTCGGGAACCTGCCGACCTGGTTCGACGGCGCTGACGGGAGGGGATTGCGGATCGAGTTCTGGGGTGGCGAGCCCTTCGTCTATTGGAAGGCGCTGAGATCACTCGGCGACGGTCTGCGGGCGGCATACCCGGTTGCCGAGTTTAACATTATCACCAACGGCTCGCTCATCGACGACGAGAAGATCGACTGGCTTGACCGCCTTGGGTTCCACGTCGGCATCAGTCATGACGGACCCGGCCAGGCGACCTCTCGCGGCCCAGACCCGCTTGATGATCCGGTCCGCTGCGCGGCCATCCGCAAGCTCTACGATCGGCTCTTTCCAAAGGGGCACATTGGGTTCAATTGCGTCCTGACGCGGGACTTCCGCTCTCTGGTTGCGGTGCGAGAGCATATTGGAGAGCGTCTCGGCATCGCGCCGGGCGACGTGCCGCTCTGCACCGAGGAGCTTCTCCTGCCCTACGATCTGGGTGGTCTCGGGTTGTCCCCTGGGAATGCCGACGAGCATGACGCAATACTGCAGGACGTCTGGTGGGAAGCCGTCACGGGCCGGTCCATGTCCGTCACCACGATCCGGCGCAAATGCGAAGAGTTCTTCCGCTCTCTTGCCGATCGCCGTCCCGCGTCAACCCTCGGCCAGAAGTGCGGCATGGACCGGCCGGAGAACATCGCCGTCGATCTGAAAGGCAACGTGATGACCTGCCAGAACACCAGTGCCGGCACCCGTCACCGGATCGGTCATGTCGGCGACTTCGAAAATATCCGCCTCGATACCGCGCATCATTGGTCAACGCGGGCCGAGTGTACGAACTGCCCGGTCCTACAGCTCTGCAAAGGGGCCTGCTTCTTCCTGGAGGACGATCTTTGGCGGCAGGCCTGCGACAACAGCTTCACCTGGAATCTCGCCATGTTCGCCGTGGCGCTCTACTGGTTGACCCGCCTGGTGCTGGTCGAGGTCGAGGGATCTGTGCTGCGACGTCCCGAACTTCCTCAGAAGATCCGAGTCATTCGCCAACCGGCCGAACGGGCGGCGGTCTGAACAGCCATGCCCGATCCTTCGCTTTCCGCCGCGATCCGCGAAGCCTACGCCGCCGCACCTTCCGACGTGGTGATCCTGCATACCCTCGAACTCCGTCACCCTGCCTTTGTGGACGACGCCGGTAATCCTACTGCCATCAGGGTGGTGCGGGATCATGCCGACCTGACAGCAAGGCTGGAGGCGGGTGCGCCGCTCGACGCCGGCGTCATGGTGACCTTCATCGCGCTCGCCTTCGATCTATCGCTGCCACCGGTGGACGCGGCGCCGGTGCCGGAGATCACGGTGACGCTGGACAATGTCTCCAGAGAGATCGTCCGCCACCTGGACGCGGCGGTGGCGACCCAGGACAAGATCGAGATCACCTACCGGCCATATCTCTCCACCGATCTGGAAGGGCCGCAGATGGACCCGCCGATTACCCTGGTGCTCACCGAGGTCGAGGCCAATGCGCTCCAGGTCACGGGCCGCGCTCGAATGCTCGACATCGGCAGCAAGGCGTTTCCGTCGGAGACCTATACGGCGAAGCGGTTTCCGGGGTTGGCGAGATGACACATTGGGCGGAAACCTATATCGGCATTCCCTGGTCCACCACCGGGGAAGGGCCGGCAAGAGGCGAGGACGGCGGTACGCCGGACCGGGAAACATGGAGTTTTCATTGTTGGGCTTTCGTGCGCCATATCCAGGAGAAGCACTTTGGGAGGATCCTGCCGGGCATCCCTAATCCGGAGGACATTCTCTCCATCGCCAGGAACTTCCGTGATCACCCGGAACGGCGGCGTTGGGATCTGGTGAAAGTCCCAGCCGAAGGCGACTGCGTGCTGATGCGCCAGGCTCGCTATCCCATCCATGTCGGCGTGTGGCTCGACGTGGATGCCAAGGGAAATGAGTGCGGTGTCCTCCATTGCGCCCAAGAGGCCGGGGTGGCGTTTCAATCCCTTACGTCACTGGCCCTCAACGGCTGGCGCGTCGAAGGCTTTTACAGGTTTACCAGATAATGCTGGCTTGCGTCGTCATGATGAATAACCCGTTCTGTCCGGAGCGGGGCCGGGAAGTGCTGCCCGTGGCGCGGGTTGTTTCCGTGCGGGGCTGGCTGGATGGTCAGGGCATTGCCGAGTTCGACCGGCCGACCATCTGTCTTCATAACGGTCAAGCGGTTCTACGGGCCGACTGGGATGCCACGGTCATCGGCGACGGCGGTGAGTTCGTCGGTCCGTTCACAGCCAATCCGACCGTGACCCAGGCCGGAAATCTCGGCATCGACGTCATATTCCCGCGTGGCCTCTATTACGCCAACGATGCGGGCGGGCTGGATGCCCGCACCATAACCTGGGACGTGCAGGCCCGAACCATCGACGATGACGGGGTTGCCACCGGCGCCTGGGTTACGCTGGCCAGTGAGACCCATACGGCGGCGACCAATACCGCGATTCGGCTCAGCTTCAAATACCCGGTCACGTCTGGACGTTACGAGGTCCAACTCATACGCACCGACGCCAAAGACACCTCTTCGCGTGCCGGACACGCACTGCGCTGGGGCGCTCTCCGGGCATATCTGGAGGGCACGCCGGACTTCGGTGACGTGACCCTGCTGGCAGTCAAGATGCGGGCCACCGACAACCTGTCGCAGCGCTCGTCGCGCATGATCAACTGCATCGTCACCCGCAGGCTGCCTGTCTGGGACCCGGTAACGGGATGGAGCGCGCCTGCGCCCACCCGCTCCATCGCCTGGGCCTTCGCTGACGCCTGCCGGGCCGAATACGGCGCCAAGCTGGCTGACACCCGGATCGATCTCAGTGCTCTGCACGCGCTGGACCAGGTCTGGACCGCCAGGGGAGACGAGTTCAACGGCATCTTCGACAGTTCCATGACCGTGTGGGAGGCCTTGATCCGGATCGCCCGGTGCGGCCGCGCCGTGCCGGTGCTGCAAGGGGGCGTCGTGCGGATATTCCGGGATGCTGCTCAAACCCTGCCCATCGCCATGTTTGGCCCGCGCAATATCGTCAAGGGCTCCTTCAGGATTCAATACATCATGCCCGGGGAGGAAACGGCCGACGCGGTGACCGTCGCCTTCTTCAACGCCCGCACCTGGAAGCCGGACGAGATCACGGTGGCGCTCCCCGGTAGTGCCGTGGAGCAACCAGCCAAGGTGACCTTGTTCGGCTGTACGGGCGAGGCCCAGGCGGGACGGGAAGGCCTCTACATGGCCGCCGATAATCGCTATCGCCGCAAGCTGGTCTCCTGGTCGACGGAATTGGAGGGGATGATTCCGACCTATGGCGACCTGGTCGCCGTCACTCACGACATGCCCCACTGGGGCCAGGGCGGCGAGGTGGTTGATTGGGACGAACAAGCGCAAGTGCTGACGCTCTCCGAGCCGCTGATTTGGGAGCCAAACGCCGGCCATTACATCGCCCTTCGCCGCCGCGACGGGTCTCTCGCCGGGCCGTTCCAGGTGGAAGCCGTGGCCGGGAATGACCGGCAGGTCCACCTCATGGAGGCCTTGGACATCACGCCTTATACCGACACATCCGAGGAACGCACCCACTTCGCCTTCGGGGCGGGTGAGGCCTGGGGCGCCAAGGCCCGGGTCATCGCCGTCAAGCCACGCGGCGAGCACGTCGAAATCACCGCCGTCGCCGAGAACGACGCCGTTCACACTGCCGATCTCGCCGCCTGATCCAACCACCAATACCAAGGAATCAGAAAATGAATCGTCCTTCCATGGAGGACGGGCATGTCCGCGTGCCCGAAGAGGAGTTCGAGGAACTCCTGGAACTGGCCGCCCAGCGTGGAGCCAAAAAAGCCCTGGCCAATGTCGGCTTGGTCGACGAGCACGCCGCCAACGACATCCGCGATCTGCGTTCCCTGCTGGGTGCGTTTCGGGTGGCCAAACATACCGCCTGGTCGACCGTTGTCAGGTTGATCACCACCGGGTTGATCCTGGCCCTCATGGCGGGCGTCGCCATCAAGCTCAGGCTGTTTGGAGGAAACTGATGCCGAGTTTTTCCGACAGGTCGATTTCCAAGCTCGCCACCTGCGATGCGCGCCTGCAGCAGGTTTTTCATGAAGTGGTGAGGAACTTCGACTGCACCATCATCGAAGGCCACCGGAACAAGGAACGTCAGAACCGGATGGTGGATGAGGGCAAGAGCAAGGTCCGCTGGCCGAACGGCAAGCACAACACCGTGCCGTCCTCGGCCGTCGATGTGACGCCTTATCCCATCCAATGGGACGACCGTGAGCGACAGACGTTGTTCGCCGGTTACGTATTGGCGACCGCCAAGGCCATGGACATCACCCTGCGCTGGGGTGGTGACTGGGACCGAGACACCGAGGTCCGGGACAATTCCTTCGACGATCTCGTCCATTTCGAGATTGCGGAGTAGATCATGCTGGACAAGATATTCGGATCGATCGTCGGCGGCGGGGTGGTGTCGGCCGCCGAGGGCGTCGCCAACATCATCGACCAGTTCGTCGAGACCGACGACGAGAAGCGCGCGGCCGAGGTGATTAAGGCGAAGATGATGATGAAACCGAGCCTGGCTCAGATCGAACTCAACAAGATCGAGGCCGGGCACCGCTCCATTTTCGTCGCCGGCTGGCGACCGTTCATCGGCTGGGTCTGCGGGTTCGCGCTGCTCTGGCACTTCATCCTGTTTGACATGCTGACCTGGATCACGGTGAACTTCTTCCCTCAGGTCACGGAATTGCCGGAACTGTCCGGGACGGAGACCCTGGTGACCGTGCTGTTGTCGTTGCTTGGTCTGGGAGCCATGCGGACGGCGGAAAAGTTTGGGGGGAAAGCGAGGTAGGGATAAATTGCCGGATTGACGCTTCGGGCTATTGTGACCATTATAGCCCAAAAGGGGGAGAGCTTCCCATGAAGGCAATTCCAGCCCGTGAGGCCAAACTTCAGTTCGGCCGATTGATTGATACTGCTCGTGTGGAACCCGTGGTCGTGGAAAAACATGGCCGCCCGGTTGTGGTCGTTATGGCGGTTGAAGAATACGAAAAATTGACAGGGAAAGCTGTTTCTCCGTCGCAGGCGAAGAGTGAGGGGTAAATGGCGAAGCAGGCAAACAACAACGGCGCGAACCTTGGATTTGAGGCGGAACTGTTCAAGGCTGCAGACAAGCTGCGTGGCAACATGGAGCCGTCCGACTACAAGCACGTCGCACTCGGCCTGATCTTCCTCAAGCATATTTCCGACAGCTTTGAGGCCAAGCGCTCCGAGCTTCTGGCTGACTATCCCGAAGGCGCGGAAGACCCAGACGAATACGCCGCCGAGAACGTCTTCTGGGTGCCGAAGGAGGCTCGCTGGTTCCACCTACAGGCCAATGCCAAGCAAACCGGCATCGGCAAACTGATCGACGAGGCCATGCTGGCCATTGAGAAGGTGAACCCAAGCCTCAAAGGTGTTCTGCCCAAGGATTATGGCCGGCCTGCACTTAATGCCGTCATGCTGGGCGAACTGATCGATCTGATTTCGGGAATAGCCCTTGGGGCACAAAAGGGCGAGGCTCGCGATGTACTGGGGCGGGTCTATGAGTACTTTCTCGGCCAGTTCGCCGGATCGGAAGGCAAACGTGGCGGCGAATTCTATACACCCCGCTCCGTCGTCCGAACCATGGTCGAGATGCTGGAGCCCCATAAGGGCCGGGTTTATGACCCCTGTTGCGGTTCTGGCGGCATGTTCGTTCAGTCCGAGAAATTCGTGGAATCTCACGAAGGGCGTCTCGGCGATATCGCCATCTACGGACAGGAAAGCAATCACACAACATGGCGATTGTGCATGATGAACCTCGCCGTTCGCGGCATCGAGGGCGACATCAAATGGAATTCCGAGGGCAGTTTCCATAAGGACGAGCTGCCCGACCTGCGCTCCGATTTCGTTCTCGCCAATCCACCGTTCAACATCTCGGACTGGGGCGGAGAGCGGTTGCGCGAGGATGCACGGTGGAAGTACGGCATTCCGCCGGTCGGCAATGCCAACTTCGCTTGGCTTCAGCACATCGTCCATCACCTGAGTCCCACCGGCACGGCGGGCGTGGTGCTAGCCAACGGTTCCATGTCTTCCACCCAGTCGGGCGAAGGGGACATCCGCAAGGCGATGATCGAGGGCGACGTCGTTGATTGCATGATCGCCCTTCCCGGGCAACTGTTCTATTCAACCCAGATTCCCGTATGCCTGTGGTTCCTGGCCAAGAACAAGAAAAATGGCAAGTTCCGGGATCGTTCCGGTGAGATACTGTTCATCGACGCCCGTAAGCTTGGCCACATGGTGGACCGCACGCGCAAGGAGTTCGCGGACGAGGACATCGTCAGGATCGCCGAGACATACCATCGCTGGCGCGAAGGACGGGACTACGAAGATGCGGCTGGCTTCTGCAAGTCGGCTAATCTCGACGCGATTAAAGGGCATGGCTATGTGCTAACACCCGGACGTTATGTCGGAGCGAAAGCGGCGGAGGAGGACGATACACCATTCCCGGAACGATTTGCGGTACTCCAGGCTAGACTTGAGACGCAGTTCTCGAAGGCTGATGAATTGACAGAGGAAATCCGGGGCAAAATGGCGAGGATTTCATGACCAAGCCTCTTCGCCTGGGCGATCATTGTTTTAAGATCGGCAGTGGTGCCACACCTCGAGGCGGCAAGGACACTTACCTTCTGAATGGCCCTTATGCGCTGATCAGAAGCCAAAACGTCTATAATGATCGTTTCGTCCATGATGGCTTGGCTTTCATTTCTGATGACCAAGCTGCGCAGCTTCAGAACGTTGAAGTGCAGGAAGATGACGTTCTGCTGAACATCACGGGCGACAGTGTTGCTAGGGCGTGTCAGGTGGATCCCGACGTACTTCCCGCCCGCGTCAATCAACATGTCGCAATTATTCGTCCCGATCCGAAAAAAATAGATGCAATGTACCTCCGGTACTTCCTCGTAACACCGGAGATGCAATCACACATGCTTGCCTTGGCATCAGCAGGCGCTACAAGGAATGCCCTAACAAAAGGGATGATCGAGGGCTTTCATATTCCCTCTGTGCCAGTTCTCGAACAGCGCTCCATTGCTTCCGTTCTTGGTGCCCTCGACGACAAAATCGACCTGAACCGCCGCATGAACGAGACGCTGGAGGCGATGGCGCGGGCCTTGTTCAAGGACTGGTTCGTCGATTTCGGCCCCACCCGCGCCAAGGCCGAAGGCCGCGCGCCCTACCTCTCCCCCGACCTCTGGGACCTGTTCCCCGACTCCCTCGACGACGATGACAAGCCTGTTGGATGGGAACAGGGGACCCTCGCGGATGTCGCGGACTCTCCGAGGCGCGGCGTCAGTCCAGCCGACGTTGCCGAGGATACCCCCTACATCGGCCTGGAGCATATGCCGCGCCGTTCGATCGCACTCTCGGAATGGGAAGGCGCAGGAAAGGTTACGAGTAACAAGTCTGTCTTTAAGAAGGGTGAGTTCCTGTTCGGGAAATTGCGGCCCTATTTCCACAAGGTAGGTTTTGCCCCGTTGGATGGCATTTGCTCAACCGACATCGTTGTCGTGGCCCCACGAGCCCCGAAGTGGGGAGCTCTCACTCTCGCCTGCCTATCCTCGGATCAGTTTGTTGACTACACGCATCAGACCTCGACCGGCACGAAGATGCCGCGTACGAGCTGGAAGACGATGGGACAAAAAAAAATAGAATATGAACGGCCGCAATTCGATTTCGTTTATCTCCTTTGTTTTGCTTTTGCTTTTCGCCGTACCGTCCTGGGCCGGTCAATTGGTAATCATCGCTTCAACGTCTCCGGATCACCCGGCCGGCGGCATGATCGAGGATGGCACGAACGTGACGCTCGCGACCGGAATGGAATTGAGCCTGGTATCGGAAAGCGGCCAAGTGATCATGCTGAAAGGCCCCCATTCCGGTGCCGTCGCGGCCGCCGCCGGTGATGGCGACAAGAATTTGACGGCGGCGCTCGCCAAGCTGGTGGCGCCGCAGGGGGCGGCACCAGCAAGCTCGGCGTCATGCGGGGTTCGGCCAAGGCGGAACCGCCGGATGTCTGGCATATCGATGTGGGACGCTCCAGCACCCATTGTTTCCGCACCGGCACGCTTCCGGCATTGTGGCGGGCGAATACCAAGAAAAAGGGCTCGGTGTCTCTAAAGGAGCTACCGAAAGGCGGCAAGACCAAGGTTGCGTGGCCGAAAGGCGCGGCGGACCTGAAGTGGCCGTCCGAAGTATCGGTCCGCGATGGAATGTCGGTGATGGTCCGTCTCAAGGGCCAGCGGACGGCGGCCCGGGTCAAATTAAAGCAAATGCCGGAGCTCTCAACCGATGCGCACCGGATCGTCTGGATGGCGGAAAACGGGTGCGTCGGTCAAGCCAGGAAGTTGCTCGCCACCCTCAGATAAGGAGGGACGTCTGATGACGGTTGCGACCGCATTCTTGTCCTCGGGCCGGACGCTTGTGCGGTTTGCACTTGTGGCCGCCATAGCAGCGCCGTTGTTGATCTCCCCCAGTCCGGCAACAGCAGTCTCCGGTTCATCGAATGACGCTTCGTTTCTTTTCCCGGCATTTCGTGAAAAAGGCACTTCGGCCGAGGCGCGCAACGGGATCGACGGAATTCGCCTTGCCCAATCCGGCGGCGGCAAGAAAGGCAAAAAAGGAAAGAAGAAACGCAAGTCCGGGCAGGCCGGTGGCGAGGGTGGGGTGAGTGCGGCTCAGCAGGCACTTTTTTACCGCAAACGCGGCAAGCAGGCGCAGAAGGAAGGACGCCTCACGGATGCGGTTGCGGATATGCGTAAGGCCCTCGAAGCGTTGCGCAGCGCCCGTATCAACCCGAAGAAACGCCAATCGATCCTGAAGGACGCAGCCTTCGTCGAACACCAGATCGGCCACACCAAAAAGGCGATTCGGATCATGCAGGATGCGGCGGCGATCCGGCCCAATCCGGTGACCTACCGCGGCCTCGCCTATATGTACGCCTCCCAGGGCGACATCGAACGGGCCCGTGAGGCCAGCGAGAAGGCAAAACGCACCATCCAGCAGATCTTCATGACCAAGCGTCCACCGTCGGAGAAGCGACTGCAACTGGAGGCGGAAAGCCATCGCATGGACGCTTTCCTGATGGAGCTTCAGGGGCGTTGGGCTGACGCTGAGGTCTTTTTGCGCAAGGAACTCGATGCGCTTGCAGAGTCCGGCAAAATGGACACGGATCCGTCGCTTCGCGCTCGGCGCCACGGGGGTCTGGCGCGAAACTTGATCAGACAGGGGCGGTTGCGAGAGGCAGAAGTGACGGCGCGGACAGCGCTTAACGACGCTCTCGACAAAATCGGCACCGACAACTCTGTGACCGGCGACATCGCCCGCAAGCTGGCCGCGACATTGACCGCCCAGGGCCGCGCCGCGGATGCCGAACAGACGGTTCGTGATGCCATCGGAATATACCAGAACGCCGGTCTCAACGACCGCCAGTCGAAATTGCGCGGCGCCCGGCGCGATCTCGCTTCGATCCTCGCCTTCCAGGCTGAATGGACGGACGCCGCTGAGGAATTCGCGCGCATCGAGATGGTCATGAAACCGGAAGGGTTCACGCGCATGCTCGGCAAGACGCCGTCGCTGGCCATCGCATTGATCAAGACCGGCCGGACAGCGGAAATTCTGCCCCATCTGGAAGACGCCCATCGCCATGCCAGCCGGCAGTTCGGCGAAAAGCACCCGCGGGCTGCCCTGGCTCGTGTCACCCTGGCGACGGCCCTGGCTCGGGTCGGTAAACACGCCGATGCCCTTGTTCACTTCATCTCCGGCATCCCTCTGATGCTTTCCAAATCTCGACCGATCGACGACGAGAACGCCACCGAGACGGCACAGGAGCGATGGAAAGCCGTTTTTTTGGAAGCCTACATCGGCCTCCTCGCCGATATCCGGGGGACCGAACACGAAAAAACGGCAGGCATCGACGCTATGGAGGTCGCTTTTCAACTGGCCGACACCGCGCGCGGCCGGCGTGTGCAGAGCGCCATTGCCGCTTCAGGCGCCCGGGCCTTGGCGGTGAAACCGGAACTGGCCGATTTGGTTCGCCGCGAACAGGACTCGCGCAAACAAACGGCCGCTCTGAATGCGCTTCTGGCCGAGATCTTGAGTAAACCGCAGGACCAACAGGTTTCCGAAGTCGTTGCCGATCTGAATGTGCGTATCGATAAGCACCGCGACACGCGGGGCGATCTTATGGCGACCATCGAGCGCCGCTATCCCGATTACGCCGGTCTCATCAATCCGCAACCGGCGGCGATCGACGATGCGCGCAAGGCCTTGAAGCCCGACGAGGCGCTGGTCGCCTTCTTCGTCGGCGAGGAGCGCTCTTTCGTTTGGGCGGTACCGAAATCCGGAAGCGCTCATTTTGCGGCTATTGACGCCGGTGAGGAGGACATCGACGACACCGTGGCGTTGATCCGCGGTGCCCTGGAACCCAATGCCGCGACCCTGGGGGACATCCCGCCCTTCGATGTGGAGACGGCATTCGATGCCTATCAACAGCTCCTGCAGCCAGTCGCGGATGGCTGGAAATCGGCCGCCAATTTGGTCGTGGTCGCCCACGGCCCGCTCGGCTGGTTGCCGCTGACGGTGCTGCCGACGAGAACACCCGGCCCGGCCGCGGCAGGAGAGATGTTGTTCGCCGGCTACCGTACGGTCCCCTGGCTGGTTCGCGACCACGCGGTCAGTCGCGTGCCCTCGGTCAGTGCCTTGGCCCTACTCCGCAAACTTCCGCCGGGCAAGGCCGAGCGCAAACCGTTCGCCGGTTTTGGTGATCCCTTCTTCAATGCGAGCCAAAAGGGCGCGCCGTCACCGGGCACCCGACCGGCCGGCACCGGAGACGTTAAGACCCGCGGCATGGTGCTGGCGCGCCGCGCTGCGCCGATGGCGTCGCCAGGTGATGGCGCCGGCGCCATTAAACTCGACGCCTTACCCAGGTTGCCCGACACCGCCGACGAGATCCGCGGCATTGCGCTCGCCTTGAATGCCGACCCCAGCCAGACGCTGTTCACGGGCGAGAAGGCCAGTGAGGGTTTCGTCAAAAAGGCCGACCTATCGGGCTTCAAGGTGCTGGCCTTCGCCACGCACGGTCTGGTGCCGGGCGAACTGGAGGGGCTGCAGGAACCGGCCTTGGCCCTGTCGTCGCCGGAAGTGGCCGGCGGCGGCGAGGACGGTCTCCTGACCATGTCCGAGATCCTGGCGCTCAGATTGGTGCCGACTGGGTCATCTTGTCGGCATGCAACACGGGTGCCGCCAATGGTGCCGGTGCGGAGGCGGTTTCGGGCCTGGGTCGCGCCTTCTTCTACGCCGGCACCCGCTCTCTCCTGGTCAGCAACTGGCCTGTGGAGAGCGCCTCGGCGCGCAAGTTGACGACGGAACTGTTCCGTGTCCACGCCGCCGAACCGACGCTGCCCCGCACCCAGGCGCTCAGGAAATCGATGCTGTCGCTGATCGACGGCCCGGGGTTGGTCGATGATGGCGGCAAGAGCGTCTTCAGCTACGCCCACCCACTGTTCTGGGCGCCCTTCAGCCTGATCGGCGACGGTGGTGCGGGGTCGTAAACGCCTTGTATTCGGCGGTAGTCGTGTTGTGCATGCCGTCGATAGATGTGAAGAGATCGGCTATAATATTGTCCAACCGAACCTCAGTGATGGCGAGAGGCAGGCGGAAAAAGAACGTCGGCCGAAATTGGACCTTTTCGATCGATGACCGACCTCCGCGACATGCAACTCCTTGCCGCCCTGGCCCGCCATCGCCACTTCGCCCGGGCAGCGGACGAGTGCGGGATCTCGCAACCGGCGTTTTCGGCCCGCATCCGCAATCTGGAAAACGAACTGGGGACGCCCATCGTCAAGCGCGGAAACCGCTTCATGGGGTTCACCGATGAAGGGGAAATCGTCCTCAAATGGGCCCGCCAACTGCTCGCCGATGCCGAAGGCATGCGCCAGGAAATCGAGCAGGCGAAAGGGCTGTTGTCGGGCCGGCTCCTTATCGGCACGGTGCCGACGGCGATCACCTACGCGGCCCGGAATTTGGAACGCCTGCGCGAGCAGCACCCTGGCCTCGTCATCGAGATCCATTCGGCCTCCTCATCCCAGATTTGGCAGGGCCTGGAGGAGTTCTCCCTCGATGCCGGCATCACCTATCTCGAGCAGGAAATCCCCAAGTCCCTGAAGACCGAGGTGCTCTACGACGAGCGTTACGTGCTGCTGGCGCCGCCGGCGTTGGCGCCGCGCACCGAGGGAACCGTCACCTGGCGGGAAGCCGCCGGGCTGCCGCTCTGTCTGCTCACCAAGAACATGCGTAACCGACGCATCCGCAACGAGGTCTTCGAGGAGGTCGGCGTCGAACCCAACCTGATCATGGAGACCAATGCCTTGACGACGGCTCTTGCCCAGGTCGAGACCGGAACGGCGGCGACGATCGCTCCGGAGAAGCTCGCCGCTAGCCTGCCGTTCTCGTCCAGTGCCATTCAGCTTTCCTTGGTCGAGCCCGAGGTGGCGAAACCCATGTGCCTGGCGGTGGTCGAGCGGGAACCGGCGTTACCGGCGATCCTGGCGTTGGCAAAGGCATTGAGCGACCAGGCGCAATAACCTGGGCAAATCACGCCTTAACGAAATACGATTTGCCGCCGCGCCCCATTCGGGTTTCCCTATAATGGTTTCTGAGAAGGGAGGAGGGTGCCATGGCTCCGCTCGATGGTACGAAGGGCGTCTGGAAATCCGGGCGCGGCAAAGGCAGGCGAACGCCGAAAGGGCGCCAATACGACGACAGCGCTCTCAAGGACGTGCGCGGTCTCCTCGGCGACAGGCCGCGCCGCCGCGATCTGCTGATCGAATTCCTGCACTTGGTCCAGGACCGCTACGGCTGCCTGTCGGCGGCGCATCTGCGGGCACTGGCCGAGGAAATGAACCTATCCCAGGCGGAAGTTTACGAGGTCGCCACCTTCTATGCCCATTTCGACGTCGTCAGGGAAGGGGAGACCCCGCCGCCTGCCTTGACCGTGCGTGTCTGCGATTCGCTGTCCTGCGAACTGGCGGGCGCCCGGCAACTGCAAAGTGCTCTCGAAGACGGCCTCGACCCGGCCGAAGTCCGCGTCGTCCGCGCGCCCTGCATGGGGCGCTGCGACACGGCGCCGACCGTCGAACTCGGTCACAACCACATCGACCGCGCGACACCGGAGACAATCAAGGCGGCGATCGACGCCGGCCATACCCATCCGCATATTCCGGACTACGAGGGTTTCGATGCCTACCGGGCCGATGGCGGATACGAAAAACTGGAAGCCTTGCGAGGCGGCGGGACGGCGCCGGAAACCGTCGAGGAGACCTTGATCGAGGCCGGATTGCGCGGCCTCGGCGGCGCCGGTTTCCCGACCGGGCGCAAATGGTCCTTCGTCCGCGCTGAGCCGGGCCCGCGCTATCTCGCCGTCAACGGCGACGAGGGCGAGCCCGGGACCTTCAAGGACCGCTATTACCTGGAGCGCGAACCGCATCTGTTTCTCGAAGGCATGTTGATCGCCGCCTGGGCGGTCGAGGCCGAGACGGTCTTCCTCTACATGCGCGACGAGTACCCGGCGATCCTTGAGATCCTGCGCCGCGAGATCCGCAACCTGGAAGCGGCGGGGCTGGTCAGGGAGGGCTACATCGACCTCCGCCGCGGCGCCGGGGCCTACATCTGCGGCGAGGAATCGGCGATGATCGAGAGCATCGAGGGTAAGCGCGGCCTGCCCCGTCACCGTCCGCCCTACGTCGCCCAGGTCGGCGTTTTCGGCCGGCCGACCCTCGTCAACAACGTCGAGACGCTCCATTGGGTCGCTCGTGTGCTCCGCGAGGGGGCGGAAGTCCTGTCCTCGGTCGAGAAGAACGGCCGCGAGGGCCTGCGCAGCTATTCGGTGTCCGGGCGCGTCAAACATCCGGGCGTCTACCTGCTCGCCGCCGGGTCCACCATCGACGACATCATCGAGGCGGCGGGCGGCATGGCCGACGGGCATGTCTTCAAGGCCTACCAGCCTGGCGGTCCGTCGTCCGGGCTTTTGCCGGCGTCCCTCAATGACGTACCGCTCGATTTCGACACCCTGCAGGAGCACGGGACCTTCATCGGCTCGGCCGCGGTGGTCGTGCTTTCGGATCAGGACCGGGCCCGCGATGCGGCGCTCAACATGCTGCGCTTCTTCGAGGACGAAAGCTGCGGCCAATGCACGCCCTGCCGGGTCGGCTGCGAGAAGGCAGTGAAACTCATGGAGCAGGACGTTTGGGATCAGCCTCTTCTCGATGACCTGTGCGACGCCATGGCCGACGCCTCGATCTGCGGTCTCGGCCAGGCGGCGCCGAACCCGATCCGCCTGACCATGAAACACTTCGGCGAGGAGATCGGATCATGACTGCGGCCGAAACACCGAAGACGGTCACCTTTACGCTCGACGGCGAAACCGTTTCGGCCCGGGAAGGCCAGTCGATCTGGGAAGCGGCCAGGGCCGAAGGGACCGGCATTCCCCATCTCTGCCACAAGCCGAAACCAGGCTACCGCGCCGACGGCAACTGCCGGGCCTGCATGGTCGAGGTCGAGGGCGAACGGGCCCTGGTCGCCTCATGCATCCGGCCCGTCAGCGAGGGCATGGTCGTGGCCACGGACTCCGAGCGCGCCGTCAAGGCCCGGCGTTTGGTCATGGAGATGCTGATTGCCGACCAGCCGGACCGGGACAAGGCCCACGACCGCTCGTCGCAGTTCTGGTTCATGGCCAAACGCCAGGCCGTTTCCGAAAGCCGTTTTCCGCCACTTGAAGAGTCGCGCGTCCCGCTGCTCGATGACTCCCATGCCGCCATGCGAGTCAACCTGGACGCCTGCATCCACTGCAATCTCTGCGTCCGCGCCTGCCGGGAAGTCCAGGTCAACGACGTCATCGGCATGTCCGGGCGGGGGCACGATGCCCGGATCACCTTCGACTTCGGCGATCCCATGGGGGCGTCGACCTGTGTCGCCTGCGGCGAATGCGTGCAGGCCTGCCCGACCGGCGCCCTGATGCCGGCGACGGCGCTTAGGCCCGACGAGACCGGCGACAGCGCTGATTATGACAGCGAGGTTCAGTCCGTCTGCCCCTACTGCGGTGTCGGCTGCCAGCTGTCATTCAAGGTCAAGGACGGCGCCATCGCCTGGGTCGACGGCGTCGACGGCCCGGCCAACCAGAACAGGCTCTGCGTCAAGGGCCGCTTCGGTTTCGATTACGTCTCCCACCCGCACCGCCTGACCAAGCCGCTGATCCGCCGTGACGACGCGCCGGCCAAGGGGCTTGACGTGGATCCCGCCGATCCCTTCACCCATTTCCGGGAAGCGACCTGGGAAGAGGCCATGGAAAAGGCGGCGAGAGGACTGATGGCATTGCGCGAGGAGCACGGGGGAAAAGCGGTCGCCGGTTTCGGGTCGGCCAAATGCTCGAACGAGGAAGCCTATCTCTTCCAGAAGCTGATCCGCACCGGCTTCGGCCACAATAACGTCGACCACTGCACCCGGCTCTGCCACGCGTCCTCCGTCGCCGCCCTCATGGAAAATGTCGGCTCCGGCGCCGTCACCGCCACCTTCAACGAGATCGAGAACGCCGACGTCGCCATCGTCATCGGCGCCAACCCGACGGAGAACCACCCGGTCGCCGCCACCTACTTCAAGCAGTTCGCCCAGCGCGGCGGCCAGCTCATCGTCATGGATCCGCGCGGCCAGGGCCTGAAACCCCACGCCAGCCACATGCTGCAGTTCCGCCCAGGCACCGACGTCGCCATGCTCAACGCCATCATGCACGTCATCGTCGAGGAGGGGCTCTACGACCGTCAGTACATCGAATCCATGACCGAAGGGTTCGATGCCATGAAGGACCACCTGAAGGCGTTCTCGCCCGAAGACATGGCGCCCATTTGCGGCATCGACGCGGCGGTCCTCAGGGACGTGGCGCGCACCTTCGCCGGGGCCAAGGCGGCCCTGATCTTCTGGGGCATGGGCATCTCCCAGCACATCCACGGCACCGACAACTCGCGCTGCCTGATCTCGCTCGCCCTCATGTGCGGCCAGGTCGGCCGGCCGGGCGCCGGCCTGCATCCGCTCCGCGGCCAGAACAACGTGCAGGGGGCATCGGATGCCGGTCTCATCCCCATGGTCCTGCCCGACTACCAGCCGGTCGCCCAAGAACCCACCCGCGAACTGTTCAAGGGGCTGTGGGACGCCGACATCGACCCTCAGCCGGGCCTCACTGTGGTCGAGATCGTCGATGCCATCTACGATGGCGCCATCAAGGGGCTCTATGTCTTGGGCGAAAATCCGGCCATGTCCGACCCGGACGTCGGGCATGCGCGGGATGCCTTGGCCAAGCTGGAACACCTCGTCGTCCAGGACATCTTCCTCACGGAAACCGCCAATTACGCCGACGTCATCCTGCCGGCGACGGCCTGGGCCGAGAAGACGGGAACGGTCACCAACACCAACCGCCAGGTGCAGATGGGACGGCCCGCCGTGCCGCCGCCGGGCGAGGCGCGGGAGGACTGGGCCATCGTCGTCGATCTCGCCAAACGCCTCGGCCTCGGCTGGACCTACGGACACCCCAGCGACGTCTTCGACGAAATGAAAAAATCCATGAAGTCGCTCGACAACATCACCTGGGAGCGCCTGGAGCGCGACAACGTCGTCACCTACCCGTCGCTCGCCGACGACGACCCGGGCCAGCCCATCGTCTTCGGCGACAAGTTCCCCAGGGCCGACGGGCGGGCCAAGTTCACACCGGCGTCCATCGTCGCCCCGGCCGAAACGCCGGATGACGAGTTTCCGCTGATCATGATCACCGGGCGCCAATTGGAGCATTGGCATACGGGATCCATGACCCGGCGCACCGCCGTTCTCGACTGGGCGGAGCCGGAAGCCAACGCTTCGTTCCACCCGAGGACGCTCCGCAAACTGGGCATCGCGCCGGGCGATGCGGTCCGCATTACGACCCGGCGCGGCAGCATCGACATCATGGCCCGCGCCGACCGCGCCATCGCGGAAGACATGGTCTTCGTGCCATTCGCCTTCGTCGAGGCGGCCGCCAACATGCTGACCAACCCGCAGCTCGACCCCTACGGCAAGATCCCGGAGTTCAAGTACTCGGCCTGCCGGGTCGAGAAGGGGGAAGAGGAGACCGGCGTCGCGGCTGAATAGGGTGGCCAGTCTCGGAATCCGGTCAAAGAGCGTTTTCAAGGCAGTCAGAGGGCGGCACGGCCGTTTCATTCGAAAGATGGACTTAGCGGTTCAAGAGGGATACCGCCTATTCCCATCCAATTCGACCATCCTAGCGTTCGATCGGAAGGAGCCACTACTGATCCTACGGTGACGTGCGAATCAACAAATACCGCCGGATGTTGTAAGTTTCGACGAGGGGGGTGGGTCTATCGGCGAACGTCGAGATCTCCCCTTGGTCCAGATAGCGGGGAGCCTCAAATGAGTGACGGCAAAGGCAAGCGCGAAGGCGTCGTTTTGTCTCCAGGCCAAGGACGACACTATGCGATGGGCGGCATGACGGCCGTCTTCAAGGCCGATCGCGATGAATCCGCTGGCAGCTACAACATCTCGGAATGGTGGCTGGAGCCGAATACAAAAGGCCCTCCCGTTCATACCCATCCCGAAGATGACGTCTTTTACGTGATCGAAGGAACCATGCATTTTCAAATGGATGATAAATGGATCGAAGCCCCCAAAGGCTCCTTCATTCTGGTTCCAGGAGACGTGCGGCATACCTTCGAAAACCGAAGTGCCATGCGGGCAGGTGCATTGAATTTCGGTGTGCCGGCCGGATTTGAGGACAACATGCCGAGTATCGTTGAGTGGTTTACCAAAAACCCTCCCGAGCCAGCCAGCTAGGGCAAGATTTTGTCCGTTGTCGGAAAATGCCCGACTTTAAGGCGCCAGCATCGCGACGGCGGCGAGCGGCCACGCGAAACCGCCAAGCAGGAGGTTGGCCCCGCCTACGTTGCCGCCTTGCCGTCGCCGCGGAGTCAGGTGTTCCCCGTCGACGGCAATCGGACTCATGTCGAACCGGCCTAGAACAAACCGTCGATAAGACCGTCGTCGTCGATGCGTATGGACTCGGCCGCAGGCACGCTCGGCAAGCCCGGCATGGTCATGATTTCGCCGCATATGACCACGACGAAGCCTGCCCCGGCTGACAATCTCACCTCGCGGATAGGCACGGCATGATCGTTGGGCGCCCCGCGCAGGTTCGGGTCGGTTGAGAAACTGTATTGGGTCTTCGCCATACAGACCGGCAGTTTTCCGAATCCCTGGTCTTCCCACTGGCGAAGCTGGTCGCGGATCTTCTTGTCCGCAATCACTTCGTTGGCACGGTAAATGCGCCTGGCGACGGCTTCGATCTTCTCGAACAAATGCATGTCATCGGAATAGATCGGCGCGAATTGCGCCGAACCGCCCTCGACCATGTCGACGATGCAACTGGCCAGTTCCTCGGTGCCTTCCGAACCCTTGGCCCAATGTTGGCACAGGATGGCTTCGGCGCCTAGGCTCGCCACGTATTCCTTTACGACTTCAATCTCCTCGTCCGTATCCGAAACAAAGTGGTTGATGGCGACGATCGTCGGGACGCCGAACTGCTTAACGTTTTCGATATGCCGGCCCAGGTTGGCGCAACCCTTTTGGACGGCCTCGACATCCTCCACGCCGAGATCGTCACGGGCGACGCCGCCGTTCATTTTCAAGGCCCGGATCGTGGCAACGATGACGGCCGCGTTCGGATTCAAACCCGCCTTGCGACACTTGATGTCGAAGAACTTCTCGGCCCCCAGGTCGGCACCGAAGCCCGCCTCGGTGACGACGTAATCAGCGAGTTTCAGGGCCGTTTTGGTGGCGACCACGGAGTTGCAGCCGTGCGCGATATTGGCGAACGGCCCGCCATGGACGAAAGCTGGGTTGTTCTCGAGCGTTTGAACCAGGTTGGGCTGCATCGCTTGCTGGAGCAGCACGGCCATGGCGCCATCGGCCTTGATATCACGGCAGTAGACAGGTGAGCGATCTCGGCGGTAGCCGACGATGATGTCGCCCAAGCGTTTTTCCAGATCCTTGAGGTTGTCGGCAAGGCACAGGATCGCCATCACTTCCGACGCCACCGTGATGTCGAAACCGGCTTCCCGGGGGAACCCGTTGGCGACGCCACCCAGGTTGCAGACGATCTGGCGGAGCGCGCGGTCGTTCATGTCGAGGACCCGGCGGAAGGCGACGCGCCGGATGTCGATGCCTTGTTCGTTGCCCCAGTAGATGTGATTGTCGAGCATGGCCGCGAGCAGGTTGTGGGCGCTGGTGATGGCGTGGAAGTCACCCGTGAAATGGAGGTTCATGTCCTCCATGGGGACGATCTGGGCATAACCGCCACCGGCGGCACCGCCCTTCATGCCGAAGCACGGCCCGAGAGAGGCCTCGCGGATACAGATGGCAGTCTTTTTTCCGATCCGGTTCAATCCATCGCCCAGGCCTACGGTGGTCGTCGTTTTTCCTTCACCGGCCGGCGTCGGGTTGATGGCGGTGACGAGGATGAGATTTCCATCGGGCCGGTCCTGAATGGACTCGATAAATGCCTCGGACACCTTGGCCTTGTCGTGGCCAAACGGCAGCAAATGCTCGGAACTGATGCCCAATTTCGCGCCGATTTCCTGGATCGGTTTCTTGCTCGCCTTACGGGCGATTTCTATGTCAGACACCTATTCTTCCCCCTTTTGAACAGACCCTGTACGACACCACCGTCGGTCACATGAACCGACCGGGGCCGGTCGCCCGGCGCGCCGATACAATCCGATTTTGCGCTGTCGGGTATTTTCACCAGCACGGCATTTTATGTCTTGCAAGCGCCCAGAACGCAATCGTCGACGGCGAAAGGCCAGGATCGTGGCAACCCTTAAAACCCCGAATTTTCAGTCATAGCATCCTTCGCTGCGGGCGAGGCGGCGGACCAGCCCGAGGACGACATCGAGTGTCGGGGTCGGCACCTCGACCAGCCGCCCGAGTTCCTGGACCGAGGTTACCAAGGCATCGATTTCCATTGGTCGGCCTTTTAACAGGTCCTGCAACATAGAGGTCTGGTGGGCGCCGACGGCGGCGGCGCCAGCGATGCGTTTGTCGACGTCGATGGCAAAGCGGACTCCCAGCTTCTCACCCACCGCTTTGGCCTCCAGCATCATGGCGCGTGCCACGTCGCGCGAGTCAGGATCTGTTGCGATTAGGTCAAGCGTCGTTCGGGTCAACGCACTGAGCGGATTGAAACAGAGATTGCCCCAGAGCTTGATCCAGATCTCGTCGCGGATGCGTGGTCTCACGGGTGCACGGAAACCGGCAGTGACGAAGGCCTTGGCCAGCTGTTGCACCCGTTCCGTCTTCTCGCCGTTGGGCTCACCCAAGGTGAAGCGATCGCCTTCCAAATGTTCGATGACGCCCGGTTCGGGAACGTCGCAAGCGGGGTAGACGATGCAGCCGATGGCGCGCACCGGCGGCAGCGCATCCCAAAGTCGCCCGCCCGGATCGACGCTTTCGACACGGCGGTTGTGGTAGGGACCGTCAAGTCCGTGGAAGTACCAATAGGGAATGCCGTTCTGGGCGGTAACGACGGCCGTTTCCGGACCCATCAGCGGGGCCATCCTGTCAGCGACGGCAGGCACAGAGTGAGCCTTCAGTGTGACAATGACATAGTCCTGCTCGCCGAGATCGGTGGGATCGTCAGAGGCGCGGACCGGCGTCACGATTTCCTCACCGCCCATACGCAGCTTCAGTCCGTTCTCGCGGATGGCGGCCAGATGGGCCCCGCGGGCGACGATTGAGACGTCCTCACCGGTTTCGGCTAACTTGACCGCCAGAAGGCCGCCGATGGCCCCGGCACCGAAGATACAGATCCGCATCAGGCCAGCCCCAGCTTTTCGGCCAAGCCGATGCGTTGCAACTTGCCGGTGGCGCCCTTAGGGATCTCATCCAGAATCACCACCTTGCGCGGCACCTTGAAAGCGGCCAGCCGTTCACTGGCGAAGGACGCAATCTCCCTCGGTTCGGCCGTCTTGCCGTCCTTCAATACGATCGCCGCCGCCACTTCCTCGCCGAGTTTGTCGTGAGGGAGAGCGAATGTAACGACCTGAGCGACGGCCGGATGGTCCATGAGCACGTCATCGACTTCGCGCGGCGATACCTTTTCGCCGCCGCGGTTGATGATCTCCTTGAGGCGGCCGGTGATCGTCAGGTAGCCGTCGGCGTCGATGACGCCCTGGTCGCCGGTACGGAACCAGCCGCCGGTGAAGGCCTCGGCGTTGGCTTTCTCATTGTTGCGGTAGCCGGCGGTGACGTTGGGCCCGCGTATGACGACCTCGCCTTTAGCACCCTGCCCGAGGAGCGCACCGTCTTCGTTTATGATCGCCACTTCGGGGCCGGCGGCGAGGCCGACGGTTCCGGCCTTGCGGTCGGCCGGCGGCAGCGGGTTGGAGGCCATCTGGTGCGCCGCCTCGGTCATTCCGTAGGCTTCGATGACCGGGCAGCCGAAGGTCTCCTCTAGTTCGGTCATGACCTGCGGCGGCAGGGAGGCGGAAGACGAGCGGATGAAGCGAAGACCGAGCCGCCCAACTACCTCCGTATTTCGAGCAGCGCGGGCCACGATCGCTTGGTGCATGGTCGGTACCGCCGAATACCAAGTCGGCTCGGCGGCCTCCATCCAACCGAAGACCTTCATGGCATTGAAGCCAGGCGTGCAATAGACCGAGGCGCCGGCAGCAGTGGAGGCTAGGATCACGGCGATCAGGCCGTGGATGTGGAACAGCGGCATGATATTGAGGCAGCGGTCGTCGGACGTCAGGGCCAGCGTGTCGCGGATGTGCTGGGCGGAGGCGGAGAGGTTACGCTGGCTCAGGGGAACGATTTTCGGGCGCGACGTGGTGCCCGAAGTGTGCAGGACCAAAGCGGTATCGTCCGGGCCCGATTGCCGTCCGGCATTTGCGGCGGCGGTCTGGCCTTCGATGAGAAAGCGGCCGGCAGGTGCATCATCGGCAACCCGGATCTCAAGGAGGTTCATGCCCTTGGCTCGGGCAACGTCGCGGGCCGGCGTATCGACGCCGTCCATAACCATCACGGCCTTGGCGTCCAGGTCGGTGAGGTAGAAGGCGAACTCTTCTGCCGTATAGCTGGGATTGAGCGGCGCCGCTATAACTGAACAGGCAACGGATAGGAAGGCAGAAGCCATTTCCGGCCCATTCGGAAGGACGATACCGACGGTATCGTCCTGAGCCACACCGCGGGCCGCCAGCGTCGCCGCTGTTGAGGCTACCTGTTCCTTCAAGCCTGCGTAATCGAGCGTTGGGCGCTCCGGTGCCGAGAGGGCGATCGCCGCATTATCACACGTGTCAAGGAGTTGCCAAATTGTTTCAGCCATCCAAATTTACCCTGAATCTAACGCGTCTTCTTTTCATCGTATTGAAACGGCAAAAGCGCCTGCACGAATACATCGGTTTCGTCGAGCAATGTCTTCCGCACGGCCCACAATTGCAAACGCATTTCATTTCACGCACCGCAAATTCGGCCGAACGGCGATGAAGACGTTCGTCCGGTGTTGTTTAAAAGCCGGGCCTTGTCACTCGGCCGCAGCGTCGCACAACAAGTTATTGCGCAATTCGTCTTGTGAATGCCTGATGCGCGCTCCCGAACATCGATAGAACGAGTGTATTGGTGATCAATTTGGAATAAAGAAGCCAATTATGACGAATAGTTGTGACGATAGAGAATAAGCGGGTGGCAAATCGAAATACGAAGTGCCGGTCTAACTGATAGATGTTCCGCGCCCTGGAGGCTGAACGGTGCCGTCGGCAATTGCCGAAGCACGCGGATGGCGCTAGGAGCTGTTCGAGAGCTTTGCATAAATCCGTTTGGTGTGATTCCTTCGATTGAGGATAGAGGTTGATCGGGGGTTGTGATGTCGCATCGTCTGACGGGTCAGTTGGGTTTTTCGGAGGCGGCCTTGT
>Ga0056135_10000071_pt1 | contig 34539 bp, 39 predicted proteins | sample WorMetG1aBELIZE1_FD_67481 | JGI IMG/M metagenome (GOLD analysis project Ga0056135, IMG submission 67481) | Marine gutless worms symbiont microbial communities from Max Planck institute for Marine Microbiology, Germany - Inanidrilus... ...
GCATTATCCACAAGTCCACGGGCGACGGAAATCTCTATCTTGCAGTCAAGCCGGTGGACCCTGTGGAGAATGCGAATGGGAAACAAATTTACGATGACACAGAATTATGAACGCCCTCGTACTATTCTATAGTTTTGATATTTATGTTGGTTTTCTAAAAATATTCTGGTGAGAAAGCCTGGGCCGGTAAGCTGAACTACATCGCCCTCTTTGCGTAATACCGGAGGGTTATTTATTAGGTCTTTTAATACATCATCCCACATAGGATATTTTGGAATTGAAGCGAAAATGTAATTGGCATATTCAGTAGTCATATCGCCGTATTTAGGGTCAAACTCCACTGGCAACACTAAGTCAGTCCTTGAATAATCGTAAGGCCTTATAAATTCATAATCCAGATCACAATACATGCCACCTTGGTCATGCATGATTACATAACGGAACACGTCTGCTCGCATTATATTTAGTTCCATTGCCATATAAACTGGATACAACTCAGGGTGATATTTTTTAACATGCTGTTCCATGCTGTCATCGGTCCATAGTTTATATTCCCAGCCTGGATGATACTTTTTAACCGAGGCTACCATCGGCCGCCAGCGTTTAGGAATAGTGGAAGTTTTCCAGCATTGGTGAATAATCTTTGGAATACTCATGTCAATTTCTCATCTTGGAACTTTTACGGAAATTATAATTACCGCGTATTTTACGCCATAAACCGAAAGTGCCGGTGCCGGGAAATACGCCGATTCTTCTTATTGCAAATAAATCTTCATGCATGGCTAATGGTCCGGAATCAGTGGCCACGGCATAATTAAAGCCCGCCTTTTTAACTTGTTGTTTGCTGTCTTTATCCAACATCCCATATGGGTAGGCAAAAGAATGGATTCTATCTTGAGTTATTATCTCAAGTTCAGTTTTATTTTGTTTTATTTCATTAAGTTTAATGTCGGAGTTTAGTTTTGGAAGTTTAGGGTGAGTTGAGGTATGGCCGCCAAACTCAACATGTCCTGATGCTGCCATTTGTTTTATCATGTCTTTAGTTAACAAAGGCAGCTCCACCTCGCCGTGTTTTTGATCCCAGATATTGCTTGGTGCTCCGGTAACCGCGTAAATAACCGCCTTATACTTATATTTTTTTAATAAGGGTAAAAGATTGTAGTAATTATCCTGGTAACCATCATCAAATGTAAGCATTACATATTTTTTATCTGGATTAAGCCTATAGTCCAGACCATTTTCAGAAAAATCAGCAAAGGTTATGGTTTCATAACCTAAAAAACGCATTAACTTAAAATGTTTTTCAAGCTGGTTTAAGGTAACAAAAATACGGTATTTGCCAGGCTGTTCATCCTCTTTGATTACTCTATGGTACATAAGGATGGGAATATCGCGGCGCTTGCTATAAACGATTTCAGTTTGGTATAAATGCTTGAGTTTTGTAACTACTCTTGCCAAGGAATAATGCTCTTGAATGGCTTTAATTAAATTTATATCAGGTGCATTTATCTTAAGAGCATTTTGTATATCATTAAGTAATTTTTCGGCCGTTACCGGCGCTGACTTTTTGGCAATATCGCCGAAATTGGTTTCTATCGCCCTAGGCAAATTTTTACTGAACCCGGTAAATTCGAAACTGTCTTTTATAACCTTAAAGCGCTCCGGCAGTTCAGAGCCGCCGATTACCCTTAATTGAAATTTTTCATGCTTACCTAGCATTTGAATAATCTCATAACACAGGTCACCTTTAGGGCCTGACAAGCGACCGATTATTGAAATAACCGGCTTAAGGTTTTCCGCAGGCGGGCTTAAATTAAACTTCCCAAGGTCAATCCCGTTAGGCAATATTTCTACCGTGTCTCTTGCAACACCTAACTCTGTTATGATTTGTTCTGCGACTTCTTTGCAGATAGCAACCGGTTTGCCAAAAGCATGAAATTTTTTACGCGAACGATGAACCGGTTGCCTGCCATGCACCGTGGTAAGAATTGCAGTGCGACTAATTTTACAGGCTACAAAACTGCTCCAGCCAGCAGCTCTGGAATGAGCGTGCACCAGTTGAATTTTATGTTTTTTTATTAGATATAAAAGAAAAGCAATATGCCAGATACGTCTAATTAAACTGCGTTTATTAAAACGAAATTTATAGTATTTACCCTTTACCTCTTTAGTAAGAGTGTCTGATACATAATATACGTTGTGGCCCTGCTCTGTTAAAGCGTTACCGATTTCAGTGGCGTAAACCTCGGCTCCGGTTAATTCCAACTGTGACAGCGCCATTAATATATTCATAGGGCTTTGGCTATTATTTGTTCTGGGTCAATCTTGTGCAAACAATTATAATGTTTAAATTTACAGGTGCGTTTAAAGCAGGGGCTGCAATCCTCACTACTGTAATAAATCTGTTTATTTTCAGTTAAAGGCGGAGTGTAATCCGGGCTGGAAGAGCCATAAATAGCATGCACTTTTGAGCCAACCGCAGCGGCAATATGCATTAGACCCGAATCATTGGTAATTACCTTTTTACAAGCCCCAAGTAAATCAATCACATCTTCGATACTTGTTTTACCGCATAAATTAATTAATTTATCACCAGTAAGTTTTAGCATTTTTTTGCCGGCAGGTATATCTTTTGCTGAACCAAAAATCAAAACCTGGTATTTTTTTCCAGAGCTTTCTGTGCCACCTTGGCAAAATATTCCAAAGGCCATTGTTTGGCCGGGCCATATTCTGCGCCCGGCATAATGCCAAGAATTCTTTTACTTTCCTTAATGTTAAATTTTTCTTTAAGTTCTTTTTGTTTATCTGGCTTAATACTCAGCACCGGATAAGGTACGGTTCTTGGTAATTTAGAGGAGGGATTTAGACCTAAAGCCAGCATTTTAGTTACCGTCTGACTTAATACGTTTTTATCAAGCTCTCTTATATCATTTAGTAAAAAATAGCGCATTTCTCCTAAAAAACCGGTGCGTAATGGAATTTTAGCCAAGAACGGTACCAGGGCGGATTTAAATGAGCGGGGAATAACAATGGCTTTAGTATAAGCCCTGGCTTTAAGTTTCCTGGCAAATTCAACCCGCTTGAAAAAGTCAAACTTTCCATGTCTGGTATCAAGCACCAGAACCTCGCTTGCTTCGGGCATACGCCCGACAACTGGCGCCGACCATCTGGGAGCCACGACATCAATTATTAAATTCCGGGAGTTTTGTTTTAAGGTTTTTATCAGACTATGCAACATTACCATATCACCAACCCAGGACGGGCCGATAATAAGAAGTTTTTCGCCCATTCTTAAGTGTTAAGCCAGTCCAGGTACAACTTAACTCCTTGTTCAACGCTGGCAAATTCTTCGCTGTAACCTGCCTGCCGCAGTTTGCTGATATCCGCTTCGGTAAAACTCTGGTAACTTCCCTTTAACTGTTGTGGAAATTCAATGTAATTTTTTTGTCCGGTGCCGTGCCAGTCAATTACTGCGTTTGCCACATCGTTAAAGGATTGCGAACGGCCGGTGCCTAAGTTAAAAATACCTGATTTATCCGGATTATCCAAAAACCACAAATTTACCTTCACCGCATCATCTACATAAATGAAATCCCGGCGTTGTTCTCCATCAGCATAGCCATCACTACCAGCAAATAATCTGGCCACGCCCTCGCTTTTAATCTGATTGTTAAAATGAAAGGCGGTGCTGGACATTGTGCCTTTGTGTTGTTCCCGTGGACCATAAACATTGAAGTAGCGAAAGCCGACAATTTGATTTTTGGCCTTAGGTAAAATTCTTCTTACATATTGATCGAACAAAAACTTGGAATAGGCATACATATTAATCGGATGCTCATTCTCTCTTTTTTCTTTAAACGCCTTGCCGGCGCCATAAACTGAAGCCGATGATGCGTACAGATATTGGGCCTTATGTTCCTGGCAGTAGTGCAATAAGGATTTTGAGTATTCATAATTATTCTGCATCATAAATCTACCATCCCACTCGGTGGTGGCAGAACAGGCGCCTTCGTGTAAAATTGCCTCAACTTTTGGAAATACGAAGCCTGAATTTATTTTTTCGATAAATGAATCGCGTTCCAAGTAATCCATAATTTCACAATCGGCTATGTTTTTAAATTTAACTCCATTTTTTAAATGATCGACCACTAAAATATCCGTTCGACCACGTAGGTTAAGTGCCCTGACTAAATTGCTGCCGATAAATCCAGCGCCGCCTGTTACAATTATCATGTATTCAATTCCTTAATTTTGCTAATTATCGAACTTGTAGATTGACCTTCGACAAATTCAAGAATTTGTACTTCACCGCCATTATTTTTTACACACTTGGCCCCAGCCACATCTTCTGCATTATAGTCGCCGCCTTTAACCAGAACATCCGGTAAAATATCACAGTAAAGTTTTTCAGGAGTTTGACTGGCAAATGGCACTATAAAATCCACCGCTTCTAAAGCAGCCAGAACTTCCATTCTTTGACTGAGGGTCTGGATCGGGCGGTTCATGCCTTTAAGCTTAGTTACTGACTCATCAGTATTCACAGCTACAATCAGTTTATCGCCTAAACTTTTTGCCGCTTGCAGGTAGTTTACATGTCCGGCGTGCAGAATATCAAAACAGCCATTGGTCATTACGACTTTTTCACCGGTTTTCTGTAAGTGCCGCACGGTATTTCTTAAATGTTCCTCGGTTTGAATTTTATGATTTTCACCGTCTTTGGCGGCAATACTTGCACTAAGCAGTTCATGATGGCTGACAATAGACGTGCCAAGTTTGCCGACTACAATTCCAGCTGCAAGGTTGGCTAAATCCATGGCCTGGATATAGTCGTAACCCGCACCCAAAGCAGTGGCAAAGGTAGCGATTACTGTATCTCCGGCACCGGTTACATCGAATACCTCACGCGCCTTGGTTGGCAGGTGTGCCGCCTCACCGCCAGCATTTACCAACAGCATGCCATCTTCGCTCAAAGTTATAAGCATGGCCTCTAGTTTTAGCTTTTTGATAAGTTTAAGGGCTTTCTTAGTAATTTCCTCAATGCTGGCACAGGAGCCTGCCACAGCTTCGAACTCTGCCCGGTTAGGGGTTATTACCGTGGAATTTTTATATCTAGTAAAATCGGCACCTTTAGGGTCAACCAGCACCGGAATGCTTTGTCCCCTGGCCATATTTATAAGTTTTTGCGGGTTATTTAAAACCCCCTTGCCGTAATCAGACAGAATTACGGCATTGGCCGTGTCCAGGTTTTCGCTAAAATTTTTATATAGATTTTGCTTGTTTTCTGACAAAAAGCTTTCTTCAAAATCCATGCGCAATAACTGTTGGTGCTTGCTAAGCACTCTAAGCTTTAAGGCAGTTGGCAGGTTGGGGCTTTTTTCAAAAAAACATCTTATGCTGTAACGGCTTAGTATTTGCTCAAGCTTGGCTGCCGCCGCATCCTCACCGCTAAAAGAAAATATACTGGCATTGCCGCCTAAGGCTGCGATATTTATTGCTACGTTGCCAGCGCCGCCTACTCGGTCTTCATCCTCATTAATTTTAACTACCGGCACCGGAGCTTCCGGTGATATACGTGAAGTAGCTCCAGACCAATAACGATCCAGCATGATGTCCCCTGCCACCAGCACCTTAGCGTTTTCAAAGTTTATATCTAACATGGAGCAATTTTAACCCGGAAAGAGTTTGGAATGGTTTTGGTTTAGTACTTTAAATTAGTAATTTTTGGTTTAACTAAAATAAAAGCTAATAAAAAATTTTGCTATTTGAGTGGGTTCTCAATTAACATAAAACCCTCAGTTGACACTAAAAAAGCGTCAGACGAAGCTTAAGGAGTTAAGTTTGGTGAGCAACTATTAACGAAGTATGATGTTTTTTTAGGAGGGGCAGATCAGTAAACTTAGCTGAAGATTATAAAGAAAAGTATGAGCTTGACTAATGACTTGTTTTGCCACTGTTTAGCACCCAATAAACGTTAGGACACATTTTCATTTAAGAACATTTCCCGGCTAGAATATATTTCCTCTGGGCATTGTCTTAGCTTTATTAATATTTACAATACCCACCATGGCTATCCAAATAAAGTCCCCGGAAGAAATTGACAAAATGCGCATTGCCGGCAAATTGGCGGCTGAGGTACTGGTAATGATTGAAAAATATGTCAAACCCGATATAACAACCGAGGAACTTGATAAAATTTGTCATGACTATATTGTCAATGAGCAACAGGCAATTCCAGCACCTTTAAATTACCGGGGGTTTCCCAAATCAATCTGCACTTCACCTAACCACGTTATATGCCACGGCATACCCGGGAATAAAAAATTAAAAAAAGCCGATATAATAAATATCGATATTACAGTCATCAAAGATGGTTTTCATGGTGATACCAGTAAAATGTTTATGTTAGGTACTCCATCGGTTAAGGTACAAAGATTAGTCAAAGTGGCGCGTGATGCGATGTTAACCGGCATCAAGCTGGTCAGGCCCGGGATAAAACTTGGAAATATCGGCCATGCAATTTCCGAGCATGCCCACAAATTTAAATATTCGGTAGTACGTGAATATTGTGGTCACGGTATTGGCCGTGAATTTCACGAAGAACCACAAGTCTTGCATTACGGCAAGCCAGACACCGGAATAAAATTGGAACCTGGCATGACTTTTACTATCGAACCCATGATTAACGCCGGCAAACGTCAGGTAAAACTCTTAAATGACAACTGGACTGTTGTTACTAAAGATAAAAGCCTGTCGGCGCAGTGGGAACACACAGTTTTGGTAACCGATTCCGGATATGAGGTACTAACCGCGCGTGATGAAGAGCAGGATTTATATAATTCGAATATTTAGAGTGCTTTTTCAATTAACATAATGCCTGACTCTTCCTTATTGTGGCAAAAAAGTTTTGCAGACAAGCTTGCCACCGAGCCTTTAACCCCCACGCTTTATAAAGAAATACTGGCCGAGGCCAGAGCCAGAAGCGACTTACTATTTAATTCTGGTACCGGTGCCAAAGATTTAATTCTGGCCCGCAGTCAATTAATTGATAAATTACTGACCAATTTATGGCTAAATTATTTTCAGGAAGATAACTCAATCAGCTTATTGGCAGTAGGAGGTTATGGCCGGCAGGAGCTACACCCCTACTCGGACATTGATCTTTTAATACTGCTTAAAAATAAAGAGACCAAAAAACAAGAATCCAAGCTGAGCGATTTTTTAAGTTTTTTGTGGGATACTGGCATGATTCTTGGGTATTCTGTACGTACGTTGTCAGAGTGTGTAAGCGCAGCGGCAGAGGACCTTACTATATTCACCAATATTCTGGAATCCAGGCATCTGGCTGGTAAAAAAAACCTGCAACTCAAACTTACGCGAACCTTGAATGAAAATAATATATGGCCGAGTCCTGAGTTTTTTAAGTTCAAGTTAAAAGAACAGCAGCTTAGACATGAAAAATTTAATGATACCGAATACAAACTGGAGCCTAATATAAAGCAAGGCCCCGGCGGTCTGCGGGATTTACAGAACATAATATGGATTACCCGCCGCCAGTTTGGCTCTATCCAGCTACATGAATTATTACAGCATGGATTTCTGACCAAAAAGGAGTATGTTGAACTTAATACGGCTAAGGAAACATTATGGAATGTGAGGATGGCCCTACACATAAGTGCCGGTCGCGCAGAAGAAAGAATTCTTTTTGATTATCAACCGGAACTTGCGGAGATTTTGGGGTTTAAAGGAGATGATACTAATCAGAAAGTGGAAAATTTCATGCATAGCTATTACCTGGCGCTGCGCAGTCTGTCATTTCTGAATGAACTGTTGTTACAGTTATTTCGTGAAACCTTTTTTACTGGTGAAAATACAGCAGTAAAAATAAATACAAGTTTTATCGCTCTGGACAATCTTCTAACAACTATTGAGCCTGAGCAGTTTAAAAAAAGACCCTCCGATCTTTTGTATTTATTTATAACTTTAGCACAGAATCCTGAGCTAACCGGGGTCAGAGCCCGCACTATACGAGATATTCGAGCCAGTCTTAGCTTGATTGACGATAGGTTTAGGCAGGATTCGAATAATAAAAAGAATTTTCTTAGCCTTTTTAAAAATCCTGGGTTAACTCATGCGCTGCGTCGGATGCACCGCTATGGGATACTGGGAGCGTATTTGCCAGAGTTCGCCAACATAACCGGGCGCATGCAGTATGATTTATTTCACACTTTAACTATAGATGAGCACAGTTTATTTGTGCTGCGAAACTTAAGAAGGCTAAGTCTTAAACAGTTCGAGCATGAACTGCCGGTAGCAAGCTCCTTAATGGCAGAGATTAAAAAACCTTGGGTTTTATATCTTGCCGGTCTCTTTCATGATATTGGTAAGGGGCAGAACGGTGATCATTCCAAAATCGGTAAAAAAATTGCAGTTAGATTTTGCAAAATTCATGGTATTAAAAAAACCGATAGTAAAATCGTAGCCTGGCTGGTGCGCAACCATCTATTAATGTCAATTACCGCCCAACGTCAGGATATTGAAGATAAAGAAGTTGTTGCCAGTTTTAGCAGCAAAATAAAAAATATAGGACGGTTGCAAATGCTTTATCTTTTAACTATTGCCGATATCCGCGCAACCAATCCTGATTTATGGAATGACTGGAAAGCAAGCTTGCTTCATAGGCTGTACATCAAAGCAAAAAATATTTTAGTAAAGCGAGCTGATGAAGAAAGATCCACAGTGCTTATCCGGAAAATCCCTATACAAGATAAAACCAGGATGCAGGCAATCTGGGATGAATTAGGCGCAGATTATTTGCATAAATTCTTGCCAGAAGAGATATATTGGCAGAGTAAGTTAATCCTTAAGCATAAGCCACCGATAGTCAGGCTTAAGAAAATTGGCGCCAAAGGAGCTAGTGTATTATTTGTATACTCCAAAGATCAGGATTTTATGTTTGCCAAGCTGGTAAGCGCCCTGGAAAAATTTCCCATAAGAATTTTAGAGGCCAATATATATACTGCTCCCAACCAGTATGTAGTTGATACTTTTCAATTACTTGATAATGCGCTAGAGCCAATTAGCGATAAGAATTTACTGCAGGAAATTACTAAAACTATAAAGAAGAAATTAAACACAGCTGATTCTGTATTATCCGTATCTGCGCCACGTCTTAGCCGACATCAGAAGCATTTTAAGTTTGCCACCAAGGTAAAATTTTATCCGGCAAAATTAGCAACCAAACTTGAAGTAATTGCCAGTTGTCGCCCCAATCTTTTAACTTTGATTTCAAAAGTGCTGGCAGATAACCGGATAAGGGTACACAAGGCAAGCATTGCCACTATCGGCGAAAGAGCCGAGGATATTTTCAGTATTTCAGATTTAGATAATAATGCTCTTAGTAAGAACCTGGAAACAAAAATTAAATTTCAATTGGAACAGGAACTTGATTAGAATCACGGATTCTACTTTATTTTCTTGCTACTAAAATAGCTCTCATCGGAGCCGGATAACCTTCAACTGTAAGCGTATTATCCTCTGGATTTAAATAGTCCGCCAGGGATTCAAAAGCCATCCATCTGGTTTTACGTTGTTCAGATTTACCGGTCGTATTAATGCTTATATTCCTGATGTCTTTAAAACCTGCACGCTCAAGCCAGGATTCTAAAGTCGTGACGCTTGGAATTTGCCAGACATTAGGCATTTTGGCATAGCGGTTTTTTGGCAACAGACTGTAACCTTTGGGGCCATCGACCACCAGGGTTTCCAGTATAAGTTCCCCATCAGGTTTTAAAGCACCTTTAAGTTCATTTAGGTGGTCAAACGGACATTTCCTATGGTACAAAACCCCCATCGAAAATACCGTATCGTAAATTTGTAAATTGGGCGGTACATCTTCGAGCTTTAGTGGGAATATGCAGGCATTAGGCCGGTCTTTAATGAAACTTATCATACTTTCAAATTGCAGAATATATAAAAGGTTAGGCTCAATTCCCGTAACCTGTACTGCACTTTCACCCAGCATACGCAATATGTAATAACCATTGCCACAGCCTGCATCCAGAACTCTTTTGCCGTTTAAAGGACTTATATGTTTTTTCAGGCGCTCCCACTTTAAGTTGGATTTCCATTCGGCATCAATATCAATGCCAAACAGGGAAAAAGGGCCTTTGCGCCAGGGATGAAACCGCATTAATGTTTCTGCCAGTTCTGCTTGAGTTTTAGCATCAATTTCATCTGCACTGCCGATTAGCGGTTGTGCACAGTTAAAATCAATTTTTGTGGTTTTTATATCCGGCAAATTCTCAAAATTATCCAGCCAGGCGCTAAGGTGGCCATTTGTTCTAAGGACTTTAGGAATCTGCTGTTTTAATTTATCTTGCCAGATTGCAGGTAAGGCAAAATCGTAAAACGGGGCAAAACTCATAAAAATAAATGTTATCTAAAAGTTTGTATTAGGCTGGACGTTTAGAATATTTGGTGATTTGATCTTAGCGCTTCCATCATTTAAGTTCCTTTAAATGCGATAAAAGCTTTAAAATTATAGGCTTGAAACCACTTTTGCACATATTTGAATCCGGCATTTCTAAGGCGTCTTATATGAGTCTCTTCGGTTTCGCTGACAAGTACATTTTCAAGCGCGCTACGTTTTTGTGCTATCTCAAGCTCGGAATAGCCGTGAGCCTTTTTAAACTCGCTATGCCATCTATCAAGTCGTTTTTGTAAAGAGCGCGACTTTTCAATAGTTTTTTCAGCAATAATAAGCGCCCCGCCCGGTTTAAGGCCGTTGTGAATTTTACGTAATATAGCCAGGCGTTTTCGCGGTGGAATAAATTGCAAGGTGAAATTCATAACCACTACTGAAGCTTTGTCAATTGTAACCTCGGTAATATCCTGGTTAAGCAGCTCAAAGGGAATGTCGGATTTTTGTTTTGCAAGATTTTTCTCGCAAACTTTGAGCATTTCAGCGGAAGAATCAACCGCAATTAATTTTACATGTTTCTTATTGGTATGAGCCCTGATTGCTAAACTGGCGGCGCCGAGCGAGCAGCCTAAATCATACACGTTGGAATTGGCCTTGATGTGCATTGAAGCCAGAGAGCCGGTTAGGTTAACAATTTCCTGATAGCCTGGAACCGAGCGCATAATCATGTCATCAAAGACTTTGCTCACTTCAAGGTCAAACTTAAAGTTTTCCACTTTGGATTTTTTTTTAGCATAAATTTTATCTTTCATAAGACTTAACCTAAATATTAAACTCAGCCACTACCGGGGTATGATCCGACGGTCGTTCCCAGCTCCGGGGTTCCTTATCTATGATACATGAGCTTAAGTCAGGGCCAAGATTTTTTGATGCTAGAATCAAGTCGATGCGCAAGCCCATGTTGCGCCGAAAGGCAGCCTGCCGGTAGTCCCACCAGCTAAAGGAATTTTCCTCTTGTTTAAACTCACGAAAAGCATCAATCATGCCGGAGTCAAAAATCTCCTTTACTGCCGCCCTTTCCGGCTCACTACATAAAATCCTGTCCTGCCAGGACTCGGGGTCATACACATCTTCATCGGCAGGCGCTACGTTAAAATCTCCCAATAGTACAACTTTTTGATATTTTTCCAGATTGGCTTGCAAGTCAGCCGTTAAATATTTAAACCAGTTTAGTTTGTAGGCATATATATCACTGCCTACTTCTGAACCATTCGGCACATATACGTTCATGATCCGCACGCCATTTAAGGTAGCAAACAGGACTCTTTTTTGCGGATCATTAAGGCCGCTAAGCTCAGTTACTAAATCAGAAGCCGCATACCTTGAAATTATCGCAACTCCGTTGTAAGTTTTCTGGCCGCTATAGATTACCTGAAAACCTGCTGCTTCAATCTCTTGCCGGGGAAAATTTTCATCCAAAGTTTTGGTTTCCTGTAAAGCCAGAATATCGGTCTTTGAGCTGGCAAGCCATTTTAAAACTTGCGGCAGGCGGACTTTAATAGAGTTTACATTCCAGGTTGCGATTTTCATATTTTAATTCCACTATGCCGCAGAAGCGCATCAGGTTTTGGTTCGCGGCCACGAAATTTTTTGAATAATTCCAAAGCCGGCTCACTACCACCAGTCTCAAGAATTGATTTTAAAAACTTATTACCGGTGGCTTTGTCCAGGATACCGTTTTTTTCAAATAGAGACTTTTGCATAACACCTAAAAAATTTGCCGACCAAACGGAGCCTTCAATTTTTTTGGCAAAATCCACAAAAATCTGTTCAATAATTGCCATATTTTCAATATTAACACCCATTCATCCTAAAATCAGAGGGCGTTCATAATTCTGTGTCATCGTAAATTTGTTTCCCATTCGCATTCTCCACAAGTCCACCGGCTTGACTGCAAGATAGAGATTTCCGTCGCCCGTGGACTTGTGGAGAATGCGAATGGGAAACAAATTTACGATGACACAGAATTATGAACGCCCTCGATAAAAAGGAGGGTTTGTGTTACGGTTAATCGAAGGAAACATGAACTTCCAATCGCCGACAAGAACATTAGCCTGTTGCAAATAAAACTCTCGCAAATCCAATGATTGCCCCAAAGCATCATGAGCCTGGGACAGAGTTTTAAACTCGAACCCTAATTCATTAGTTAATTTGGTAATACTTGTATCAATCATATGCAAACTAAATTTGTTTCGCCCATATATAACCTGTTCCAGCCCTTACCCTTAAAAGGCCCTTTAATTGTGTCCGTCAAATTTTGCAAAAGTTTGCTGCAAATTAGACTAACCTGTAACTTTTCTACCAAAAAATGCAGAATTTTCACTATCCATAGGATTTGGCGTATTACTAGGTTTAACTTTTCCATCCAGGATATCTGTAGGAACTTCACCCATAATTTCGGTCGCGGCCCGGGCTTTCTCGTTGTTGGCCACCACATCATCAAAGGTCACATCTCTAAAGTAGTAACCCCGGGCCGACTCCATTGCGCCACGCATATACCTTCCGCCTAGGGTTAATGTTTTTTGCACCACCTGGTTATCAACCGCAAACACATGGTGCGCTGTAAGGACCAGCCGCACCAGCTTGTCGTAATCTGCAAGTAACTTGGCACAACGAAACGAATATGGCGAAGAGAAAATCAGCTCAATATGTACTGGCTCAATCGAATGTGATTCTTCATGCGACAAGTTTTCGTGATCATTTTTTAGATAGCCTTCAAACTCAGTTATAAAATCGCCGATAAGATTTTCTGCCTTTTGAAGTCTTTGTTCAATCTTGTAGGCCCACCACCAGGCAAATGGATCTCGTTTTATCATGGCAGACCAGATATTGGACAAATGAGCTGAAAATCTTCTAAGGCCAATAATCTCCGGTTTCTTTTTATCTGGATCAGCTTTTCTCCCATGATAAAGTTGTTGTGCCTGCCTTGTATGTAAAACAAGATTACTACTACCACGAAGTTTGCCTGGTGCAATAACTGCTGCCGGTTTGGTTTCGCTACTAACTGCTTGTGCCATAAAATAATTCCAGATTTTTAAAAAAAGAAAGGTGCCAGATGTCTTCACGAATTTGCATTTCAATTCGTGTTAATGGTTCTACAGTGAAATGCCCCTTTGGATATGCGCTTCTTTCTTGACGAAGGATGAAGGTAGAGTATATCCACAAAAGTATTGATTGGTACCAATACAGCCTCGAGGCTTCGCTAACCCTCGACCACGGAGTTACAGTGGGTAGAACCAGACACCCGGCACCTAAATTCATTGCCTAACCTCCTTAAGCATTTGATCAAACTGTTCTATATCCAAACAGTATTGATTGTGGGCTGGCCAGTCCCAAATTCTTTCTTTCCATAACTTGTCACCTAAATTTCTTAGCTTAGATCTAACTTTCAACTGAGTTCTTTTGTCACCAAGTCCAAACTTCTGCCAGTCATCTACAGTCATACTCCAGTAGTTTCCCCATTTATCTGGATTGTCAGTCATATCAGCTTTAGCTTGTTTTTCACGGCCAATCATCAACATTAAAGCAGCTCTTATATCTCCATCAGTTAAGCCGATAACATCGGATAAATAATCAGGTACAAAATTCAAATTCATCAAAAATGTCTCCAATTTTTATTGCTAATTAATATCCTCATTTCAAACCTATAAATCAATAGATTAATATTTGCACTCACAATAAAAGATGGTGCATTTTTGTACCAACCGTGGCACTGTGCCAAAGATGGTGCATTTTTGTACCAACCGTCCCAGCATGGACAAGATGGTGCATTTTTGTACCAACCGTCCCAGCATGGACAAGATGGTGCATTTTTGTACCAACCGTGTATCCTTGCACGGTTGGTTCTAAATCAGCCTGCAACACGTCCATACTCTTTCTCATAGCTTGCCCTTAGCTTGTTTAGTTTGCGTTCTGCATCAAGCAATTGATTTGATAAGCCTTCTGAGTCAGGTGAGGATTTACAAAATTTCTTACATTGTTCAACCCAGGCATATGAATTTTGCAATTCATGTTTAAGTTTTAGTTTTGCTGTATCTTGCTTTTTGTCATCCTGTTGTTTGGAATAATCTATCGTGCTGTAGCTACTCAGAACATCCAGGTTGCCTTTGTTGATTTCATTGCGTAGCCATTGAAAATAACGAACCGGATTATCAACTTCCTTAACACGATCTTTTGTTCGTCCGGCCAATATTCTCCCATTCAGCTCGTTAACGGCTAACTGCCTGTAATCTGCTTCTATTTCTTCAGTAATTCGTCTAATCAGAAACTGTTCATTTTTGTTTAAATTTGTTATTTCTTCTGGAAAGTAAATATCTGTAGTTGTAGTAGTATTATTTATATTACAACTACTACTACGTAGTACACTTGAAGTGTACTCGGCAAGTGTACTCGGGTTAAGTTGTTGTTTTTTATGGAATTCGCTACCAAGTACACTAGGCGTACCTGGTGTGTTTTCCGCAAGCTCGTTTTTACCAGGTACAGCAGACGTACCTGGTAAATATTCTGACTCATTATATTTATCAGGCGTAGTATCCATGTGTGTTTGCAAATTACTAACCAGGCCAGCACCAAAGAAACCATCTTGTGGCAAAACACTATTGTTTTGTCTGGCCTGTACAAAATCATGAGTCTTGTCTCTAAGATATAACTGGTTTTGTTTTTCATCTAGTGAAAAAGATTTGCCTTTTGCAATACCCTGGTTTAAATTTTCCAGGATATCAGAAGCAACATTTTGTACTTTCTGATCTTTTGATTTAGTTGACTTCAAAACAAAATCAAAATAGCTGTCATCCAGCACAGATGTTTGTTCAACACTTAAAGGCTCATCACTTATAACATAAAGATTACTTTTAAAACGTCCTGATTTGCCTCTTGAGGCTCTAACTCTTGCAACCCACCTGGTTAGACGTAAAATCTTTAAACAGCTCGCTATGGTTGATTTAGACCCTATGTTGCCTATTTTTATAATAGTGTTGTAATCAGGAAATGCGGTAACATCATTTTTATTAGCTCCAATTTTTATAATGCAATAAACATTTCTGGCATAAGAATCTAAAACCGGATCCTGAAAAATCCAACCTGGCAATGATTCATGCCAGCTACCAAGATCAACCAGGCTATCCTGGTCTACTCTAGCCTTGTCAATAAGGCTTTGTTTTAAATCAAGTAAGCTCTGTTTCATTTTTAGGTTTCCAGTCAAGGCTGGTTATATAAGGCATAGCCTTTTTTATTCGATCATGCACCTGCTTTTCTTTTAAATTCAAAGCTGGCCTGGCTTTAGATTGTTCTACTTGCTCAGTGATAAGTCTTGGAATATTGGATGGTTTTTTATCTGACTTATACCTTTGCACTTTAGCAATATAATCCGGATGGTTAATTCCATATTTTTTGCAGATAAGCATAAGGGCCTGGCGATTAACTCCGTACCTATAGCTAATAAAATACATGGGTTTATCCATATGTTTTTTTAGTATTTCAATTCTTCTCTGGATTTCCATTTCAGCAAGAGGTTTACCCATGACTATCTCCCAAAATATTATTCTCCACTTCACGAACAATGACTCTGGCCGATATACCAGTATCATCATGTATTAGTTGTAATACTTGCGGTCGTATATTCTTAAACCTGCCATTTAGTTTTTTATGCTTAGACCAGGATTTGAATATGGCTCTCATTTCTTTATCTTCTGGTACTCGAGGTGTCCCACGTGTAACAGAAGTCATGCCATATATTGACCTTAACATTATGTACTTTTCTCGTGTAAGTCCAAACTGCTCATAAAGATAAAGATGTGAAGCATCGGCTTTAACTAATTTTTCAATTAAATCTTTATCACTCTTACTCACCTCGATCTCGCTTATTACCAACTCCATCATTTCGCTGTCAATCGAAAATGAAATAAGATTTTCAAAATTTGCTATCTGGCTAAGACCAGAAATGTCGAATTCAGATATTTTCCTAAGGTGCTTGGTCGATAAACCAAACTTGCGTATTAGTTTTAAATCTCCCTGGTTTATAGCTCTAACCAGACTATTTAAAATAGCAATATTAATTTCAACACTTGGTCTTATTTGCTTAGTATCTTTTCTACTTACCATTACTTTTCTCCCCAAATATTAGTTATTCTTGAAAGCTCTCGATGACATACAGTCAACTCCATAAGTCTTTTCATCATCGACACCAGATAAAAACAAATAGTGTCTGTCTTGAGCTGTATTGTTCAACCTCATCCAGGGATTGGAAAAATTAACCAAAAATTCTTGAGTTTCCGTAGTATTTTGAAGATGCAAATTTACAAGTAAACTTTTAGGATCTAAAAACTCTTGAGGGACTTTAGAGTAAGCTGCTTCCTCATTAGGATAAGAAAACACACTGGAAGCCGATACCAAATACCAAAATAACTCGGTGATAAATATTTTTTTCTCCTCAAAAGAAAAATGGTCATATTTATCACCGGATAAATTTTGATCAAGTATTTCTGCTTTCCAGTTTGGGTAATCAGAAATAAAATAGCCCACTCCAACATTATGTTGTGTTGCGCGGATTATCACCTCAGCAAAGCCAAAGCTATCTGCTACATCATATGCAAGCCTGTATATAGCGTGTCGAAGACGACTTATTTTTTCCTTGTCTGATTTGTAAGTTCTAAGTACTGGCTTGAACTTAAAATCAGTAAGCATTGAAGTAGAGTAAGCATTATCATCCTCTACTGGATATCCAAGCTCATCTCTAGGAATTGAATCATTTTGTTGGTCTTGAGCACTATCATCTTCGTCAGGGAAAAGATTTCGCCTGGGATGTTCATCTGGCTGAAATAAATCAGTTTGATCATCATCAATATACTCGGCACCATTACTTTGAAGATTTTCTTCATCCTGATTGTCAACTGCCTCAAATTCCTGATCATCAGGCTTAATTATTACTTTATCTATGTCATGGCCATCTAATAGCATTTCCAGTCTTTTGCTGTTCAAAGCAATTTTCGAACTATCCCCAAATGAAATTTCATTGGCCACGGTAAAGAGGAGATCATCATATAAAACATTTGCGTCTTGATTATCTGACTTTAAAAGCATGTCATGGAACAACCCATCATAGCTCTTAACATCATTTTCTGAATCCACATGCTCAAACAATAGTTTTGATTCATTATGAAGTTTTTGAATTTTATCTACCTGCCACGGACCTAAACCAGCTTCAAGGGCTTGTGGAATAAATTTATGTAGATGTTCGTATGTATATAAAATTCTATATATGTAACTTCTGGACAGTTTGTAGCCTCTTTTTTCAAGAGCTACTGTCAAGTCAGCCGGTGTAATAGTCTTGCCAGTTTCACCCTCAAGCAAGTTTTTAACTTCAATTACTGCTAAAACCCGATCGATAAATCTGTATTCGCCTCTGGCATCATTTTCTATTAAATGAGAAACCAGGGTTTCGGACTCTGAAACCCAGGGTATGTACTTGCATTGAATTTCATAAAATCTCGAATCACCAGTCTCTTCATATAGCTCTTTTAAAACCTCAAGTCTGGTATTTCCACCTGTTGCGACCATAAACTTGTCAATCGGCATATCAGGCCGCCTAGTAACACCTATGGTTTGCTCCATGCCTCTGCTTCGAATGGAGTCTTTTATAGCCTCATATTCAGGATTTTTTTCTTTCCTCGGGTTTCTATCATAAAAACTAATTTGATCCACTGTGAGCGTAGTTAATGTCCCTGGAGCAATATCCGAAGATCTGTTTTCAGAATCACCAAAGTTTCCAGCTAATAATTTCGCCTTAATTTGCTCATCACTTAATTTTGTTTTAGTGGACATATTCTGGCTCCTTCAAAATACTTAATGCCTTATCAGCCAAATGCGGAAATAGATCTGATACAACTCTTATCATTTCCGATTTAGTCCGATTATTCATTTCATGTGCAGAAATGCTTTGAGTAGTCGCTTCCTTATAAGCAACTATCTTTGATAGCATGGGCTTGATCACTCTCGCTGAACCAAAAGAATTGGTAAAAGTCTCGTCTGTAATGAGCTTTACATAAGTTTTGGCATCATTTGTATTATCAACCCCATTAATTACTATATTTATTGGCCCTAAAGGAGCTATGGGCTTCAAGTATTCAAGACTTTTTATCATATCCATAGTACCTCGGCCAAATTCACGAGCTGAGGCAAGATCCGGGATCACTGGTGATATTAAAAAATCTGCTGCGAGAACCGCAGCATTTTGCAAGTGATCAGAACCACCATGAGTATCAATAAGAATTATGTCAAAATCATGTTTTGCCTTTCTTAGGTTATCTCTAAATGATAAAAGTGCGTAAGGCCTTTCCATGATCCAGTTTTTTATATGGCCTTTATCATCATTACTGACAATAACCCTGATATTAGGATATGTAGCTAATGGGTGAGATAATTCCTCAAGTACCAGATTTTCAGGATTTTCTGCCTGAACCAGTTCCGTAAGTCCCTGGCTATGGCCAGCACTATCTATCTCATAATAACTTGATAAAGAAGGTTGATTATCCGCATCTACAAGCAGAACCTTCTCTCCAATCTCTGAAAGAACTCCAGCGATGTTTGCGGTTAGTGTGGTTTTACCCACACCGCCTTTGGTATTGCATACCGTAGCTATAATGGTTTTCATATGTCTCTCCTATCTTTTTATGAAGAAACACACTTGCTGAATAATTCAGGTTTTTTCTGATTGCAAAATCAGTTGCTAGTACTTACAATTTACCAACTTAAAATGCCGACGTAGCACAGTTGGTAGTGCAACTGACTTGTAATCAGTAGGTCGAGAGTTCGAGTCCCTCCGTCGGCACCAATTTTTAGATACTTAGATATTTCTATAAAACACAGATTTAATAACTGAAGTGTTTTGACAATTGATATTCTAGTAAACTTTGAATACGTAAAATTTAGCTACCATAATAGCGAGTCTCAACAATAAGCGCCTTATATATGGGTAAAACCTTGCAACCAACCCATTTAAGAAATACTGTAGATTCAATCCTGGCCTTCGGCTTTGGCGCCGGGTTAAGTAAATTTGCCCCCGGCACCGTGGGCACTATAGCTGCTGTACCATTGGTGTGGTTCTTAAGTTATTTACCGGCTTATCTATACTTGACCCTGGTCTTTGTCGGTCTGGCTTTTGGCATTGGAATTTGCGAACGGGTAAGTGTCAGGTTAGGTGAGGCTGATCCGTCCAGTATCGTATGGGATGAAATAATTGGCTTTGCCATTGCTATGAGCTTTGCTCCTAAAATTCTTATTCTCTGGCTTGCCGGTTTTTTTATTTTTAGGTTTTTTGATATTTTAAAACCCTGGCCGATTAAAATGGTCGAAAGAAAATATTCTGGAGGTTTTGGTATCATGCTGGATGATGTAATAGCAGGTTTTTTTACTTTCTTAGTATTACAGTTATTGGTATTTTATGTGGTATAAAACGGCCAAATTCTTAATATTAACTCTAAGCTTTCTGAACAATCTAAGCTTCGGGGCAAACCTTGAACAATCGATAAAAAATCTTATAAAAACTAATGGCTTTTCTAATAGTAATTTTGGTATCTATGTTCAAGCAACTAACAAAACCTCAGCGCAAGTTTCCATAAATCCCAATAAATTATTTACCCCGGCCTCGGTGGTAAAACTCGCTACAACATATGCCGCGTTACTTGAGCTTGGCAAAACCTATCGCTGGCCAACCGAGTTTTATATTAATGGCAAACTGACAAACGGGGTATTAAAAGGAGATCTTGTAGTTAAGGCATTCGGCGACCCGGGTTTGGTAAGCGAAGACCTGGATATCATAACAGCGAGTATCGCAAAAAAAGGTATTAAAAGCATCACTGGCAACCTTATCATCGACCGCAGCTACTTTAAAGTAAGCAATAAAAACTCTGCCCGGTTTGATAAAAATACCCATAGACCGTATAACGCCCTGCCCGATGCTATGATGTTCAATCACCGCGCCAGTAAAATTGAAATAAAACCAAATAAAAAAACCGGAAAAATAGAAGCCCTGCGCGACTTGCCTGATTCAAGTTATGCAATTTTAAACCAGCTTAAAGCCAGCAAAAAATCCTGCCGCGGCAATAGAGCCTGGCCGGGCGTAAGTTTTACCACATACCAGAACAAGCCAGCAATTAAGCTGAGTGGCACTTATTCTTTAAAATGTCCTAAGCGGGAAATCTACAAAGTACTTACTAAACCTTACTATATGTTTTATCACGGGCTTAAGTTCAAACTGGCCGAGAAAGGAATTTTATTAAAGGGCCAGTTAAAGCTTACCAAAGTGCCAAAAACTGCTAAAAAAATATTTATTTTAAAATCCAAGCCACTTATTAAGATAATCAGCAAAATCAACAAAAAAAGCAATAATGTAATGGCGCGCCAGGTTTTGTTGACTGTCGGAGCAAAAATATTCGGCTCCGGCGCCACTTACAATAGCGGGGTGAAAGCTGTTAACAGCATATTAAAACAGAACAAAGTAATCAACAGCAATCTGAAAATCGACAATGGTTCAGGTCTTTCAAGGTCCGCCAAATTAAATGCACTTAATCTGGCAAAAATTTTACAGCATGCGTATAAAAAGTATGGCTCAAGCTGGAAAAATACTCTGGCGGTAATGGGGCTTGATGGAACGTTAAAAAAGCGCCTGCGAAACAGTAATCTTAAAGGTCGAGCCTGGATGAAAACCGGCAGTTTAAAGGCAACCCGCTCAATCGCAGGTTATTTAAAAGCCAAATCCGGTAAATTATATACAGTGGTAATTCTGCAAAACGGCAAAAACGCTAAATATAAAGGCAAGAACCTGCAAGATGAAATCCTGAAGCTTGTTTATGCTTCAGGCTAGACATAAAAAAAGCATGCAGGTAAAACCTGCATGCTTTTATTGACTAAGACTATCTAAAGATTAGCCGGTATATCTACCGCCTAGTTCTTTACATTCAGCTTCAGTAGCAGTTGTTGTACCACCAGACTTGGCGCCTAGTTCACAGTTACCTGTAGTCTGCTGAGTTTGCTGACAACCAACGGCAAAAGCCATAGTTAGTAGAAGAGATAGTAATGCAATAGTTTTTCTCATAGTAATATCCTTAATACTTAAGTTATAAAAAAATCGACCTCGGTGCCTATTTTGCAATAAGAAAGACTGTAAAACAAGGCTTTATTCATATTTATTTAATTTTTACCTTAGTGCCTTCTTTTACCTTGGAATATACTTTTACCGCGGTTTCCGCCGGCAGGCGAATACAGCCATTACTGCCGGTATTACGCACTATAACTTCACTTTCATGTATCCCGACCGGCCCTTTTACCCGCATCCAGTAAGGCATTTCCACTCCTTCAAATCTGTCATATTTTTTCTTGTATTTTCTGCGGTCACCATAATACACTTCCTCCTCGCCTTTATATATCTTGCCGAAGATAGTCGATTGTTTATGTTCCTTTTTTTCCAGAATTCTGAATGTGCCGCGAGGGGTCCTTTTATCTCTTACTTCACCATCGTTAATATCTTTTTTCTTTTTACTGCCAGTGGTGGTTGGACTGTCAAGCGCTACCTCGCCTTTAACCAGCAACTTAAGTCGCTGTTTTTTAAGATTGATCTCAATCGAAGTGTTATTTTTATTGGCCTTTTCCATTAATTCCTCATTCTCATAAACTGCATAACTTTCCGCATATTTTTCGCTTTCTACAAATTTAGGATAATTTCTAACCCTTTTATCGTCAGCACAGGAAATTAAACCCAGCGCAATGGCAACAGTTAAAAATATTTTTCCTAAATTTGCAGCATAAATCATCCGGCAATCCTGGAAATCTGGCCTTGTATTCTCTCCTGTTTTTTAGTGAATTCAGAAAGCTTATATCTTTCCTTTTTCACTACAACATCCGGGGCTTTATTTATAAAATTCTCATTGCTCAGCTTAGCGTTAATCCGGTTTATTTCAAAGACAATCTTTTCAAGTTCTTTATTAAGACGTTTAAGTTCATCTTCCTTATTTATCAAACCTGCCAATGGAATAAGTATTTCAATATTACCAGCTAATGCCATTGCCGCTTGTGGCGCTTTCTCATCAGTAGCCAGGATTTTTACTTTTTCCACCCTGGCTATCTGACAAAATTCAGCTTGCAATTTAGTTAAAAGTTTTAAATCATTCTCTTGGGCATTTTTAATCAGTGCCTCAAGTCTTTTACCGGGTGCAATATTCATTTCGCCTCGAATCTGCCGCACACCCAATACCAGTTGCTTTAACCAGGAAATCTCAGCCTCTGCCGCAGAATTCTGCTTGTCGGTATCCGGCTCCGGGTAAGGCGCCAGCATAATACTCGACATATTATTACCTGTCATCGGTGCTACTTTTTGCCATATTTCCTCGGTAATATACGGCATTAAAGGATGCAGCAGTCTTAAAACTTCATCCAGAACCTGTACCAGGGTACTACGACTGGCGTTTTTCCCTGATTCACTTATATCTTTTGAATTTAGGGTGACCTTAGCAAGCTCCAGATACCAGTCGCAGTATTCATTCCAGATAAAGTCGTATATCCTCTCGGCCATATGGTCAAAGCGATAAGCTTCAACCGACTGCCTGACATCATGTTTTACTTTCTGAAGGCGCGACCTTATCCAGTTATCAGCTATACTGTAGTCGCCAGAATTATTAACTTCGATCAGAGTTTGACCTTCTAGCTGCAGCAGCACAAATCTGGCGGCATTCCAGAGCTTGTTGCAAAAATTTCTATAACCCTCAATCCGGCCTAAATCAAAATTTATATCACGCCCGGTTGAAGCCAGAGAAGCAAAAGTAAAACGCAAGGCATCGGTGCCAAAAGATGCTATCCCCTCAGGAAAATCCTGTTTTGTATGTTCAATTACACTGTTACGCATTTCAGGCTGCATCAAACCCTGGGTGCGCTTGTTAAGCAAATCCTCAAGGCTTATACCATCAATCAAATCAATCGGATCCAGTACATTACCCTTGGATTTGGACATTTTATGCCCGTGCGAATCGCGAATCAGCCCGGTTATATAAACTTCACGAAATGGTACATCTTCCATAAATTTAACACCGAACATTATCATTCTGGCAACCCAGAAAAATATAATGTCAAAGCCGGTTACCAAAACCGAAGTCGGATAAAATTTTTCAAGCTCCGGTGTTTTATCCGGCCAGCCCAGAGTGGAGAATGGCCACAAAGCCGAACTAAACCAGGTATCAAGCACATCCTCGTCCTGTTTAAGTTTAACCTCCGGGTTGATATTATTTTCAGACCTTACCTCAGACTCATTGCGCCCAACATATACCTTGCCTGCCTCATCGTACCAGGCCGGTATTCTGTGTCCCCACCATATCTGACGTGAGATGCACCAATCCTGCATATCTTTTAACCAGTTAAAATAGGTATTTTTCCAATTATCCGGCACAAATCTGATTGAGCCGTCTTTTACCGCTTTTATTGCCGGCTCTGCCAGTGGCGCGGTTTTAACAAACCACTGGTCTGTTAAATAGGGCTCAACTATAGCCTGGGTTCTGTCACTTCTTGGGACCTTTAATACATGGGGCTCAGTTTTAAGCAGCAAGCCAAGATTTTGTAAATCTTTCAATATTTCTTCTCTGGCAGCAAAACGATCAAGCCCATGGTACTTTGCAGGAATTTTCTGTGCCACTGCGCCGGAGGCCAAGATTTTGGCATCTTCGGTAAATATGTTTAAAAGCTCAAGACTGTGGCGCATGCCAACTGCATAATCATTAAAATCATGTGCCGGGGTGATTTTGACGCAACCGGCGCCAAAATCCATATCAACATATTCATCGGCAATTACTGGTATTTCCCTCTCAGCCAAAGGCAGTATCACAGACTTGCCTAGCAGGTCTTTATAACGTTCATCATCAGGATGCACCGCGACCGCACTATCACCCAGCATGGTTTCAGGTCTGGTAGTAGCAACTATCAAATACCCACTGCCATCGCTTAGCGGGTAGCGCATATGCCACAGATGACCTGACTCTTCTTCTGCCACCACCTCAAGATCGGAAACTGCAGTATGTAAAACCGGGTCCCAGTTTACCAGCCTTTTGCCGCGGTAAATAAGGCCATCTTCATATAGACGCACAAACACTTCCCTGACCGCTGCCGACAAGCCTTCATCCATGGTAAATCTTTCCCGGCTCCAATCAACCGAGGCCCCCATTCTTCTAAGCTGCCTGGTAATAGTGCCGCCTGAATGTTCTTTCCAGTCCCATACCCGGTTTATAAATTCATCCCGCCCTAAATCATGTCGGGTCTTGCCTTCGGCATTTAATTTACGCTCGACCACCATTTGTGTGGCAATACCGGCATGATCGGTGCCCGGCTGCCATAAGGTTGAATGACCCAGCATTCGATGATAACGGGTCAGGGCATCCATAATGGTATCCTGAAACGCATGCCCCATATGCAATATTCCGGTTACATTGGGCGGTGGAATCATAATGCAATAGGCTTTGGCATTATCATTCGGGACAAAATATTCATTTTCCTCCCATATTTGATACCAGCGTTTTTCTATCGAATGCGGATCGTAGTGTTTGTCCATAATTAGACCTGGTGAGTCTGTAACGGGTAACCCCGGTCTTTATAATATGCGTAGCGCTTACGACCTTCCGGCTTTTTATCACTTGCAACGATTTCTGCCATCTTAGGAAAGTGGGGGAAAAATTCTGGCACCTCTTCGCTTAAATTTATCAGCATATCCGCATCTGTTTCTGGCTCTTTACAACCAATTTTTATCGGCGCCAGAGCATCATCGTCAGTGCTTTTGGCATGAGGAATAAAACTTCCCTGGCGAAATGACCACAGCATTTCATCTAGCCGGTCTGCCTGTTTAGCAGAAGCCACATGAATATAGAGGCTCATGTCATTCATATAAGCTTTTTCCGCCAGACGACAAGCAAGATATTCTGCTGCCTCTGATCTCTGGTCCCTGACAATATAAAAACCTATATTAGTCATTTATTTAAAAGATACTTAACCAGCAGTTTTACCGGACGGCCAGTAGCGCCTTTTTTCTTGCCGGTGTCCCAGGCAGTACCGGCAATATCCAGATGTGCCCAACGATAATCCCTGGTAAATCTGCCTAAAAAGCACGCAGCAGTGATAGTGCCGGCCGAACCGTCGCCAATATTTGCCATATCGGCAAAATTGGTATTTATCTGCTTGTCATAATCATCCCACAACGGCAGCTGCCACACTCTGTCCTTTGCCTCATCTCCAGCCTTGATAAGCTCTTTAGCCAGCGTTGCATCATTGCTCATAAGGCCGCTGGCATGGTGTCCCAATGCCACCACACAAGCTCCGGTTAAGGTAGCGATATCTATGACTTCGGCCGGTTTGAACCTTTTGGCATAGGTAAGGGCGTCACATAAAATCAGCCGGCCTTCAGCATCGGTATTTAAAATTTCTATAGTCTGGCCTGACATGCTGCGTACCACATCTCCCGGCTTGCTGGCCCTGCCCCCAGGCAGATTTTCGGTTGCCGGAATAATCCCGACCAGGTTTATTTTTAACCCAAGCTCGGTTACCGTACGCAAGGTTCCCAGCACACTGGCTGCCCCGCACATGTCATATTTCATTTCGTCCATGGCCTTGCTGGGTTTTAGCGATATACCACCAGAATCGAAGGTAACCCCCTTACCTACGAGCACGTAAGGTTTTTCCCTGGCTCCGGCTCCTTTGTAATTTAACACTATAAGCTTGGCCGGCTCATTTGAACCTTTGGCTACTGACAATAAGGAATGCATCTTCAGTTTTTTCATCTCAGTCTCAGATAAAACCTGCACACTTAAATTTTTATTCTGTCTGCCTAATCCCCGAGCCTCGCTTGCAAGTTTGCCCGGAGTGCATATATTAGGCGGTAAATTACCCAGCTCCCTTGCAAACTGCACCCCGCAAGCTGTTGCCTTGGCAGTTTTTATGTGCTTATCCAAAGCGGTTTTAGTCTTACGATCCTTACATAAGAACTGCACTTTGGACAGATTAAGTTTTTTATCTTCAGCTTTTTTTGTAGCATTATAAGTGTAGGAAAAATATTCAAACTGCTCGATAATTTCCTCAATATCTTTACCTCTAACCGCATCCAGAGCCAAGGCAATAGTTTTAAGCCTGGACTTGCCAAGCACATGCAAAACCCCGTTTGCCAGTTTGGAAAAATCAGGTTGCTTTTCTTTGCCAAGGCCCGCTACTAGAACCCTGTCCCCTGGGATTTTGTCAACCCCATGTACGCTTACAATACTGCCTGGCTTGCCGTTAATATCCTCGCTCTTATAAAGCTGTGAAATTTTGCCACCAAGCTTTTTATCAACAATTTTGCTAATCCCAGTTAAGCCTGTATCTTCATAACAGCCTAAAACCAGGCCCTGGGCCTTATGGTTGTCCGCACTTTGCACTGATGCCTGATACTGCATTCTGCTTCCTTAAATTAAAGGTGGATAATTATACAATCGCCTGCTGCTTTATGGTTTTTTTCACTGATATATTTAAAAATTTAATACGTTTCAGGTAAAAAATACGCTTGGATCATCAACTCCAGCATCGGCAAAGCCTTTAGCTCGTATTCTGCATGAATCACAAACACCGCAGGCTGCGCCATTTATATCGGCGTTATAACAGGATACCGTCATTGAATAATCCACCCCGAGTTTTATCCCGGTCTTGATAATCTGCGCCTTGCTCAAATCAATTAACGGAGTGTTAATTTTAATCTTATTTTCCGCAAGCGCCTGCTTAGTGGCAAGATTAGCCATATTCTCAAAAGCCCTTACATACTCGGGTCGGCAGTCCGGGTAACCTGAGTAATCAACAGCATTTACCCCAATAAAAATGTCCTGAGCCGGTAAAACCTCTGCATATGCCAAAGCCAAAGATAAGAATATCGTATTGCGTGCCGGCACATAAGTAGACGGTATGCCGTTTGTCGGCTTATCCGGAACTTCGATATTTGTATCAGTTAAGGCCGAGCCGCCTATCTCATCCAGGTTTATCTTGATTATCTTATGCTCTTTTACCTTAAACTCCCTGCCTATTCTCTCGGCAAACTTAAGCTCCGACAGATGCCTTTGTTCATAGTGAATACTTAAGGCATAACATGTAAAACCTGAATCCCTGGCTATAGCCAAAGTTGTGGCCGAATCAAGACCGCCGGATAGTAAAACAACACAATTTTTCATCTAGCCTTTTCATCTCCCCATAAAACTTTATGCAGTTGTAACTGGAATCGCACATTCAACCGGTCTTTTATTATCCAGTTTGCAAGTTGCAGAGGTTCTAGTCTGCCAATGGCCGCCGATAATAAAATATTAGGCCCTTTAAGCTGGTATTTTTCTAAAATTTCCTTACTCCATTCATAATCATTTCTGGAAGCCAGTACAAATTTCACTTCATCCTTATTTGTTAAAGCCTGAAGATTTTCCCACATATTTTTAGTATGTTCGCCAGAATCCGGAGGTTTGATATCCAAAGTTACATTCACTCTGGGATCAAGCCCTGAAATATCAAGCATACCGCCGGTTTCAAGGTTTACTGAAAAGCCCGCATCACACAACATTTCAAGTAGTAGCGGTGTACTCTTTTGCGCCAGAGGCTCACCACCTGTTACCGTAACATACTGTATATTATAGGATTTTACTTTTTCTAAGATTTCCGCCAGTTTGAAGTTTGTGCCGCCGGTGAACGCATATTCGGTATCGCACCAGACACAACGTAAAGGACAACCGCTAAGCCTTATAAATACCGTAGGCAGCCCGCATCTGGTAGTCTCGCCTTGTAAAGATAAAAATATCTCGCTGACTTTAAGAAAAGACAAACTTCTAATAAATAATTTCTACCCGGCGGTTTTTCTGCCAGGCCGATTCATTACTACCGGCAGCAACTGGCCTTTCTTCGCCATAGCTTTGGATTCTGGATTCGGCCACACCATGACTTTTAAGTATATTCGCCACACTATAGGCCCTTTTTTCACCCAGTGCCAGGTTATACTCGCGCGAACCACGCTCATCACCGTGACCTTCTACTTTGACAACTACCCTAGGTTCTGCCTGAATGAAATTGGCATGAGCCATAAGGTACGACAGGTCGGAATCACTTACCTTAAAGCTGTCTAATTCAAAATAAAAGATTCTTGGAATTAACTGGCCTGCAGAATCATAAATCTCGCCATTGCGCAGAGAGTAACCGGAACTGCTTTCCAAATCTTCATTGTCAGATCGCTGCTGAATCGCGCATGCGCTGATAAATAAAACCAAACATAAATAAAATAGTATTTTCCGCATTATAAAATTCCGAGATTAATCCAAAAAAGGCGACCAGGCCGGTTCTCTGACATCCTTATGGGCGGATGAATAAACTCTATGCACCGTGCCTTTAGCATCGGTCACCGTCAATACACCATTGCCTGAATCCTTGGTAGCATACACCAACATCTCTCCGTTGGGAGCAAAACTTGGCGACTCATCATTAAAAGTATTGCTTACTATATTCAAAGTCTGATTCGCTAAATTTTGTACAGCTATTTGATAGCCTTGGTCTGTTTTGTGCAATAGCGCAAGATTATTGCCATCAACACTGATATCAGGACTAGCATTATAGCTACCGAAAGTGCTTACTTTATTGACCGAGCCATCTGCCAGCAATAGCTGGTATATCTGCGGACTGCCACCGCGGTCGGATAAAAAATACAAGCTGCTGGCATTTGGCGCCCACACCGGCTCAGTATCGGCCGCAGGGTTATTCGTCACCCGGCGCAACGCTCCGCCTTGTGCAATTATGTATATTTCCGGATTACCGTCTTTAGACAATGATAATGCCAGCGCCGAACCATCAGGCGCCCAGGCAGGAGCGCTGTTATTGCCGGGAAAATCTGCGTATTTCTGCCGCTGGCCGCTTACAAGATCCAACACCCAAACCTGGGTTTTATCATTTTCTAAAGAGACATAGCTCAACTTTTTACCGTCCGGCGACCAGGCCGGGGAAAAAATGGATTTAGGGGATTTAAAAGCCACAGCCGCATCTTTACCATCTACCCCGGAGACTTCCAAAGCATAAGTTTTTTGCCCACCGGAGACCCTAACCGAAACATAAGCCAGGCGCGTGCTGAATGCCCCGCGCTTACCAGTTAGCTTTTCATAAATCAGATCACTAATCTTATGCCCGGCTTTTCTAAGATGTCTGGCAGTTATATTTGCCAAAGAGTGTGAATATTTGGCAATTCGCTGCTCCTTATGCACATCAAGTAACTCAGCCGTGAGTTTTAATGATCCAGAATCTTTAAATACCCGCCCCACAATCATAAAGGACGCGCCCAAACCTTTGAAATTCGAAAAATCCACATCATCAATTGCAGCAGGAAAACTTGGAAGCAAATTATCGGCCAAAGGCCTGAATTTGCCGCTTAGAGCCAGGTCTGAAGCAATTACTTCCGCCAGACTTATTTCAGCAAGGGCGCTATTGTCAGAAAACGGCACTACGATGACAGGCTGGGCACTTTCCTGCCCTTTATCGACGACAATTTCCAAAGCGTGAGATTTGAATGCAATTAATAAAAAAAATAATAAAAATTTTGTCATCGCTGATTGGTAAATTTCATGATTAAATCATCTTCCAGGAATAATTTACGATACTTGGTTTCGGATGGCAGAGGAAAAGTTCCTGCCCGATATAAAGCCTCAACCACCGAACCGTCAAACACCCCGGAACCACTGGCTTTTATAATTTTTACATCAAATACTGAACCGTCAGGCAAAAGTTTAATTTTTGTTGTACAGGTAAGTACCCTGGAGTCAGAAGGCCGCTGCCAGTTTCTTTCCATTTTCTTTTGAATTAACAGACTGTATTTACTGACAATAGAATTTATTTTTGCCTGCTCCCTGGCCTGGCCCGCAGCAAGCTGTGCTTTACGCTTGGCTGCTGCTTGCCTCTGTTGTTCTGCCAGTTTTGCCTGTCTGACTTTTTCTGCCTTTTCTTTGCGCAATTTTTCTTGTCTTTTGTGTTCCGCTTCGGCCTTAAGCCGGGCCTTACGCTCAAATTCCTCCTGGAGCTTTTTTTCCTCTAAAAGGCGCTTTTGTTCCAGAGCCAATGCTTCTTGTTCCTGTTTTCTTCTAAGCTCTAATTCCTCAAATTTTCTTTTCTGCTCCAAAAGTTTTTGTCTTTCTTGTTCTTTTAACTTTTTTTCCTCAGCTACTTTTTTTGCAAGCTCCTGTCTTTGTCGCTCTAATTTCTCTTTAAGCTTGTTTTCGCTATCTTTCCGGGTTTCGGTATTAGCTTGTAGTTTTCGAAGGGCTTCTGCCTCCACCGTATATGAATCAATGACTTCAGTATCCGGGTTGGCGGAGTCAGGAGTATTAAAATATTTGAAAAACCCGATAAACAATAAACCCGCTAAAGCTACGTGCAGCAGAACTGAAAAAGCTACGGCACGCTTCATTTATGCCGGGCCTGAGTCACAATCCCTATTTTTTGAATTCCTGCAATTTGTAATTGAGCCATAATTTCTGTAACAAGGCCATGGGATGCATTTTTGTCACCGCGGACTAAAACCGGCATCTTGGGATTTTTTTGATAAATCTCACTGACAGTTTTACTTAACTCAATCCTTGGTAATGGCTTATCTGCTGTGGAATGTTGATTAAGATAAAGCTCACCATTTTCTTTAATCGTTATAACCAAAGGTTTGACATCTTCTGCTGCCAGTTTATCCGCACTGGTTACAGGTAAATCCACTTTTACTCCCTGAGTTATCAGGGGGGCAGTAACCATAAAGATTATCAAAAGCACCAGCATTACATCAATGTATGGCACTACATTTATTTGTGCCATTGGTGATTTTTTTATTCTATGACGCATTGGTAGATCCTAAAGACTGGTGCTGTAAAATTGTGGAGAATTCCTCGGCAAATGTTTCATACTTGTTCACCAGGCGTTCGGTTTCGGTAGCAAAGCGATTATAAAAAATCACCCCGGGAATTGCCGCAAACAAACCCATGGCAGTAGCTATCAAAGCTTCGGAGATGCCGGGGGCCACCATTGCCAAAGTAGCATTACTGGCCTGGCCTAAAGCCCGAAACGAATTCATAATCCCCCATACTGTACCGAATAAACCTATATAAGGGCTAGTCGAACCCACCGTGGCTAAAAACGGCAGCCAGGTTTCAAGCTTATCAGTTTCTCGATTCATCACCACCCGCATCGCGCGATTGGTTCCATCCAGGACACTGTTCCTATCCAGATTCAGATTTTTTAAACGTACAAATTCACGAAAACCCGTGGCAAAAATCCGCTCCATGCCAAATGGTTTTGTCTCTTCGCTTTGAATAGATTTATATAGATTATTGAGATCAGCGCCTATGGAAAATCTTTCCTCAAAATTAAGGGCAGCGGCCCGATATGTGCGAAAATCATAAAGCTTGCTGAAAATAATGCTCCAGGACCAGATAGAGGCCAAAAGAAGTAATAGCATAATAAACTGTACCAGAGGGCTTGCAGCAAATATAAGCGCCAGAATTGACATATCGGCAGTTTGACTCATGCTAGTTTATCCAATAAAAAATCCGGTATTCTACAAGGTTTAAAACTTTCAGCTTCCAAACAGACTACTAATACCTCAGCTCGGCATAATTCTGTTTGATCACGAAAAATTTTTTGACTGAACACCATGCTGGATCTTCGAATTGTAGGTATTTCAGTTTTAATTAAAAGTAAATCATCCAGCCTGGCTGGCAATAAATAATCAATATTTAGGCTTTTGACCGCAAATACAACAGAATGTTGCACAGCCAACAGCGATTGATCAAACCCTAAATTTCTTAGAAATTCAGTTCTCGCCCGTTCCAGGAACTTAAGATAATTAGCATAATAAACTACTTTACCGGCATCGGTATCTTCATAGTAAATGCGAAAACTAATTTCGTGGGCCATTTAATACCTGCTTCTTACCAGCCGCTCCTGATCACGTTTCCAGTCACGCTCTTTTATCGTAGCCCTTTTGTCGTGTTGTTTCTTACCCTTGGCCAGACCAATATCCACCTTAGCCCGGCCTTTACTCCAGAAAAGCGCCAGCGGCACCAAAGCATAGCCTTTGCGTTCCACCAGACCGATAAGTTTATTTATCTCCGCGCGGTTCAAAAGAACCTTGCGGGTACGTAATGGGTCCGGCTCGATATGAGTCGAGGCAGTCGGCAAGGGCGAAATATGACAGCCAAAAAGATATATCTCACCTTTATGGATTTTTATATAACTTTCTTTAAGCTGCACTCTACCAGCGCGCAAGGATTTAACCTCCCAGCCTTCAAGCACCAGTCCGCCCGTATAATTATCTTCAATAAAATAATCAAAACGAGCTTTTTTGTTTACTACTATAGTAGCAGGCTTTTTTACAGATTTTGGCATGTGGTGAGATTATAAAAGTATTAAATTACTTTTACAGTGGGATTTTACAATAGCAGGCCTGATTACAGGCCTGCAATATTTTAAATTATACGTTACCCGTATAACTATAAAATAAAGCGCCTTTGATTTTGCTGAATATTGGCTTTCTATCCTGCGGTCTTATGGAAAAACAACCAAAACTTCTGCCGCCTTTATTGACGTAGGCTGCGGTATGTATTACTACGTCCCGTCCACCAAGTCTGGTTGGCAGGCCGACTTTACGGTTAGCTCTTTCCAGACCGGTAACCGATAAATATTTATAACCTTTTTTGATGGTCCGCCCTTCCTTATAACCCACTTTAAAAAAGCCTTTGGATGTCATATGAGAATTAAGCCGGTTGCTGGTAGCCAAAACCCTGCCGCCCACAGGACCAGAGCGCTTGCCGTGAGCCACATGATACGAGGAAATCTTGCCGTTTCTGAGGTTAATCAGATGCATGCGCTTTTCTTTTGCCACCTTGGTGTAATCAGCAACTACCAGATATTTATCACTCAAGCCCTTGTTGGATTTATGTTTTTCATAGTACTTAAAAGCATCAGAAATAGCTTTCTTGGATAGTTTTCCTGACTTATATACTTTCTTGTAAATTCTAGACAGCTTTTTGGTCTTGGGCTGCCAGCTGCTAAAAGCAGAAAATAGACTATACTTTTCTTCATCTTTATTCTTAGCATAAATCTTGGTATCAGCTTTATTTTTTCTGGATTTAGCCTTTTTGTTCGCGTTTGATTTTTTGGCTTGTTTGAGGGTTGGAGTTTTCAGCTTGCTGTTCTTGCTTAAAATATTTTTAAAATTATCTTTAAGATCCAGTTCGCTTACCTTGCCTCTAGCTAATAAGGAAAATTCAAGATTAGGCAGTGACTTGGAAATATTAGCTTTTCTGCCAATAACCAACAGGCCATTTTCTTCTTTGGCTTTGTCCGCCACAAATATAGGCAAAACAGAATTTAAAATACTATTTTCGTCCCAGGTCCAGGCCTGTTCGAATGCTCCGGCCTCAGCCTCTAAATCCACATTATTTACTGTATTGTGCCCTGCCAGCATGAAACTGGAACACAAAGCCAGAACTAAAACAAGTGGTAAATAAATTTCTAATTTGGTGAAAGCCTTACGCATGTAAACGCATTTTTAAGTCATAAAATCCGCAGAATGATACTTGATAAATGCTACAGACGCAAGGTATTAAGCTAAAAATGTTAGAACTTAATATCCTACCGGCTTTGTTATAGGTAATGTATCAAGATTACGCGCTGATAATTCACGATACCTGCTGACTTTTTACATTTAGATATATACGTTATACTGACGATACTTTGTATATCATTTGAGCGAAAATCATGTTAGCAATACGATTACCGGAAGATATCGAACTTAGGCTCGATAAATTAGCTAAAGCCACCGGTCGTACCAAAACCTATTATGCCCGTGAGGCCATTCTCGAAAAACTAGAGGAAATGTAAGATATTTACATGGCAGAAAAGGGTAGTGTTCATAATTCTGTGTCAAAACTTAAAATATGATAATTTAAGGAGACAGACATGGAAGCAAAATTTGATATAGACAAGGCCTTAGCTGATTTAAAATCAGGTAAAGGTCTGAC